>Ga0075423_10004616_pt1 | contig 12783 bp, 9 predicted proteins | sample SoiMethybrSBSTD2_FD_80114 | JGI IMG/M metagenome (GOLD analysis project Ga0075423, IMG submission 80114) | Bulk soil microbial communities from a Populus tree surrounding site in Tennessee, USA - Soil MetaG P. TD hybrid SBSTD2 | ecosystem: Environmental > Terrestrial > Soil > Tree plantation...
CTGGCTTTCGGGTAAGACGATGTCATCCCACGTGAAGTGAGTTTCGATCTTGCGGCCGAGGCCGGTAAGACTGGGCGTCGCGATGATGCGCGCGGCTTCGTTGATCTGTGTGGGCGTCAGGCAGTGAGTTGACTGGCTCTCCCAGTACAAACGATGTTGCGCCGTCTTAACTGTTTGATTGATCTGTCCCGCAGTGAAGCGAAACTTGCTGGAGAGTTCGACGAGATCCGAGGCTGCAAACTCTTCGCCATCGTTCTGGAGCTGTTCGCGCCAGAAATCTATGCGCGTGGTGGCGTCCGGAACCGGGCACTCGAGGCTCAAGCAGAAATGCTCGGAACTGTCCGGCTTCCACGGGCCGCTTCCCGAAAGAAATGTAATCGGTGACAGATAACGCGCTGTTTCTATCAACGAGGTGAGGTCGCGGTGCTTGTTTTCGTGAAGCAGTTCGTCGAAATGTTCGACGAGGATCATGGCCGGCAGTAGCAAGGCTTCGCGACAGAGTCGCCACAGGTAATCCGCTTCCGGCATTTCGCTGTTTGGAATTCTTCTCGCATCGGCGATCAGCAACGGTAAGCCGGCGTGACGGCTCGCCATCATCGCGAGCGCACGCCTGCCTGATCCCTGCCGGCCGTAGAGATGGATCAGTGGACGTGCGGAGATTTCTTGTCCCGTAAGACTGTTTTCGACGAGCCGAAGTGTCTTTTCGACTATCTCTTCAGGTAAGGGTGCGTGAATCTGTTCACTTGCCGGTGCGATCAGTTCGACCCAGTTCAGCAAACACTCATCGAGATGCGGCGTCTGCAAAACAAAGGCCGCGATGCGATCGTCGATCTTTAGTGAGCGTTGCGGAAGTGGCAACTGCTTTTCAGAAGGTTGGGCCAACTGCAGGAGACGATGGCTGAACAACGAGGAGCCTGACGAAAAGAGACGGCGCTTGAGCAGCGACTCCTCGGTGTCTTTGCAAAACAGCTTGAGGGCCAATTCAATACTGGGTTGCTTGCGCGTGACGTCGTCTTGCAGGAAGGCAAAGACTTTCGCATAACGCGAGTCGATTTCCGGCGCCAGGCAAAGCAGCAGGCAGAGTTGTTCGGTGCGATCGAGGTGGAAGAGTTTGGTGATGTAGCTCAGCGAAGTGTTTGCGCGATCCACCGGGCTGCGTTGAGACGTGAGCTCTTCGGAATTCGGATTGGCAGGCGTTGCGTGGTTGAGTGGTTGCGTCAGAATCTCGACGACGTCCTGTTCGTTCAGCACGAGGCCCTGGAGCATGTCGAGTTGCGTGTTCTTTTTGGTCCGACTCTGGACCTCGCGCAAGAGACACGCATTCAACAACTCGAGTTCCGCACACAAATGTTCCCAGCTCGTGCTTATCATCAACACCACGCCTTTGCAGTCTCCGGGTGCGGGTAGCACGTGTCATACCAACTAAAATTGCTGGAGTTTTTTCGCTTCGCCATGCGATCAGATGGGACCACCGTTCTGCCACATTTGCGAAACAGGTTGATTAAGTGCTTGGCTTTATAGGAGTTTGAAGGTCGGACAGAAATGTCCTGCCACAGCAGTCAAATATCCGACTTCAGCCACAAAGAGGCACAAAAGATCTCGTGAGAGACCCGTTCTGTAGAGGAAGCGAAAGAGGCAGGCGCAGGGCCTGCCTCTACTTGAAAAGACAGCGAGTGTCGGGTCTTAGTAGTTGATGTTGCCGACGATCGTGATTTGGTAAGCGCCCGTGACGAAGTTCTGCTCCACGACTCCGTGAATGATCCCGGTGGCGTTGGCGAAACGACCAGTGCCGCCAATAAAGCGAAAGTCTCCGTCACCGAGGCCGGTCGTCAGGTCCACGGTGCCACCCTCGATAACCGCCTCCAGCTTGTCGCCATTGGCTGCGACAAAAGTCACCGCTCCGGACGGATGGGCCAGGTTTGGATTGGATGCATCAGGGTGAAAAACGACTTTACCAGCATTGGTAAACATACCGAGGTGAGTTGCATTGCCCGAGCCGGTCACTACTGCTGAGGGAATGCCGTCCGAATCAACGCTCATCACCGCAATACCCGAACCGCTCCCGGCAAAGGGTCGTTCGGTTGCGCCCACTGCGATCGCTGCGACGAGCAGTGTCGCCGTAAGGACGAGGATTCTAGATTTGAGGAAACGTGTCATTACTTTCTTCTCCTTTAGTGCAAATGTTTGTGATTTATGGGCGGCAGCTCCCACGCTGCTTCGCGCCATTACGTTTTAATGTGACCGTTAATCACAAAACATCACACGGAGATTGTTGGTGAGGACAAGGAGAAGAGGTTGCTGGGGTTTAGTAGGTTTAGCGCGGGCCGTACTCGTCGTACCAACGCAAGTCTTCCAACGACGAAGCGCGCGTTTGACAGTAGGCTTTGCCGTACGTGCTCAAACGCAAAACTTTTGCGCCTTTAATAACAAGCGTCCTACCAATCGGACGACCCCTGCCGTCAAGATTTTCGGACCATTCAACGACATCGGGATTAAAACCGCTAATATCCTGCAACAAACCGTCAGCCGCTGCTTCGGAAGTAAAGTAGACACAACTCACTGATACCTGGCCGCCGGTCGATAGATCATAGGTTTGTGTATTGCCGCTGCCGCCGCAGGCATCCACATACAAGAGTTGCAACGGCAGACCACTGGGAGCGGAGGAAACGCGACGCGCTTCAGAACGATAAGCGTATTCCTGCCAGAGCATTGAGATGCCCACACCCAAGCCAAAGGTCAAAATCGAAACCGCTAGTCTGAGTAGAATTCGCTTCATCGTCTTGTCCCCCGTTTTTCTTAGACGCCCCGAAAACGAATTGGTTCCGGGATTCATTTAGAAATCATACGAAAAGCCGAGATGCACGCCGCCGCGCGGACTCGCAGCAAAACGCCCACCCAATACAGCAAAAGTCAAAGTTAGCTTATCGTTCACCGCGTAATGTCCACCGGCTTGCGCCGTTAATTGGCCGCGGTCCAACTTCAAATTGCCTGTCACCGCGCCAAACAACTCAATGCCGAGGCTCAACCGATTCGTAAAGTCGCGAACTAAAGATGCGTTTCCAGTGTAGATGTGTCCGCGCTCCGTGCGGATGCCTATCAGTCCGGTTGAACTGTTACCGCTGAAAAGAATGCCACCGTTGAGTCGCAGCTTTGTCGTTTTAGTTACAGATTTCTGTGCAATGCCATAGACCCAGTAATCCGTGAGACCGGAGCCGAGCTCTTTTTGTGTATTGCCGGTCGGAGCTTCAATATAAAACACCGCCGAGAAAGCAGGCAGTCGCGATCCTTCACGTTCATCGCGCAGCCGGTACTTCAATCCAAACTGCACGTCGCCCTGGCCGCTCACGCTTCTCGATATCGCGATGCGCGAGTTGCTGAGAGTGATCAGCGGAGCGTTGACGCCGAATTCCAATTTCTTTGTCAGCCCATAGTTGAAAGTGAACACGAGTGTGTTCTGACGTTTGGTTGGATACGCAGACTTCTGGAGCACGTCGTGCTCGTCATACACTTCGATATGAAACTTTCCTTTAGGCGTCGTGTCGGCGTCGTCAGTGTAAAAAGGGATCTGCGAACGTGCAGTGGTCGCCAGCACCGGCACGCAGATCAAAACGATCAGCAGCCTGATCAGACGTGGGAGATGTCGGGGGACGCGGGGAAACATCGGCGCCGATTGTAAACCGTGCGTGATTAAAAAATAACTAAAGAATCGTTTCCACGACACAAAGCGCACGACTCCTCTCGGCGATACTGAACCAACCTGGAGGAAAACACTATGCGTTGGCGAGGAGAACGTGAGAGTTCGAACATTGAAGACCGGCGCGGCATGTCGGCCGGCAGAGTCGCTGTTGGTGGTGGTCTCGGCGGGTTGTTGTTACTCATCCTGGCGCTGGTGTTTGGTATCGATCCGCAAGCGCTATTCGATCAGACGCAGAACGAGCCGCCCGCACAAGTTCAAACCTCGCGGCCGCAAAATGCAGAAGAGGAAGAACTGAAACAATTTGTTTCCGTGGTCCTGGCCAAATCGGAAGATGTTTGGCATGACGTGTTCCGGCGCAATGGACGTGAGTATCGTGAACCGACGCTCGTGCTGTTTACCGATCAGGTGCAGTCTGCATGTGGTATTCGCGGCGCTGCGGTTGGTCCATTCTACTGTCCGGGCGACGAGAAGGTTTATATCGATCTTTCTTTCTACGAACAGTTGCGACGGCAGTTCAACTCACCGGGAGACTTCGCGCAGGCGTATGTGGTGGCGCACGAAGTGGGCCATCACGTGCAGAAACTGCTCGGCATCTCCGATCGCGTTGAGGCAATGGAGAGCCGAGCGAGCGAGGTGGAAGCTAATCAATTGTCGGTGCGTTTGGAGTTGCAGGCTGATTTCTTCGCCGGTGTGTTTGCGCGCTACGTGCAGAACCAGGGATTGCTCGAGGCTGGAGACATTGAAGAAGCATTACGAGCGGCCAGTGCCGTCGGCGACGATCAGATTCAACGACGAACGACGGGCTACGTCGTTCCTGATTCGTTCACACACGGAACGTCGGCACAACGTTTACGGTGGTTCAAGAAGGGTTTCGACACTGGAGACATGCGCCAGGGAGACACTTTCAACACGCCCAACCTCTGACGAGTTTTAGCCACAAAAAGCACAAAAGGAATTTAGCCACAGAAAAGCACAAAGAAACATAATCAGAATCAGAACCGCATCGTTCTTTTTTCCCTTTGTGCTTTCTTGTGGCTACCTCCTTTTGTGCCTTTTGTGGCTAAACAAACGGAACAATTCATGCGCCGCGGAAGTATAGAGCGCATGAACCAAAAGCTGCTCAGAGTCTGGCCCGGCATTGCTGCCGTCGTGCTGCTATGGTTGTCAAGGTTCGGCATCAAGGCTCTCATCCCCGGCATAGACGGATTTGCAAAGGGCATGATGGTGTCGTTTGTCTTCACCATCGTGCTCATCCTCTGGTGGGCCTTCTTTAGTCGCGCACGCAAACTCGAACGTGTCGGCGCGCTCGCGTTGATAGCGGCCGCACTCGGCGGAACCTGGCTACTCAGACATCAATCGATGTGGCTCCCATGGTTACTGGCCTATGCCATACCGGTACTGTCACTCGCCTTTGTAACCTGGGCTGTGGCCACGCGGCGGCTGCCCGATCGAGTGCGGCATGCGACGATGGTGGCGACGATCGTGATCGCATGCTGCGGCTGGTTGCTGGTGCGACAGGGTGGCATCAACGGCGATCATGTCGCGACATTTGGTTGGCGCTGGGCAGCAAGTCCGGAAGAACGGCTGCTGGCCCAAACCGCAAACGAAACAACTGCGCCGCCCGTTGCGCCTGCGCCGGCGGCCACCATCGCACCGACAACTGCTACACCGTCTCCATCGCCGACAGCCTCTGTTGCTGCCGAAGCTTCCAAAACTCCCGCCACACAAACTGTCGACAGGCGAGCAGCATGGCCGGGTTTTCGCGGACCAGGACGCGATGGCGTCGTGCGCGGGGTTCAAATCGATCCGGACTGGTCTGCGAAACCGCCGGTACAACTGTGGCGTCGTCCGGTTGGACCAGGCTGGTCGTCATTCGCAGTCAGTGGCGATCTTGTTTACACGCAGGAACAACGCGGTGATAAGGAAGTCGTGTCGTGTTACAAAGCGACGACGGGCCAGCCCGTCTGGACTCATAACGACTCGGCTCGTTTCTTTGAATCGAATGCGGGCGCCGGTCCACGCGCCACCCCGATACTTAGCAACGGTCGCGTCTATACATTTGGCGCGACGGGAATTCTCAACACTCTCGATGCAAATAACGGCGCGGTCGTCTGGTCGCGCAACGTCTCGTCTGAAACCAACACGAAGGTCCCGTTCTGGGGCTTTTCAAGTTCGCCGTTAGTGATCGGTGATCTGGTGATCGTGGCTGCTTCGGGTCAACTCGTCGCGTACGACGCGGCGACGGGCAAACAGCGCTGGCTTGGACCAGCGGGTGCTGGAAGTTACAGCTCGCCTCAACTCGTTACCATCGACGGCGTGGCGCAAATCCTGCTCATCAGCGGCACGGGCGCGATGAGTGTCGCTGTCTCCGATGGCAAACAACTCTGGCAGCACGAATGGCCGAGCAACAGCATCGTGCAACCAGCGCTGACTGCCGATGGCGACGTTCTGATCACGAGTCAGGACAACGGCACACGCCGCATAGCGATCAATCACAATGCAAACGGTTGGACCACTAGCGAGCGCTGGACGTCGAATGGTCTGAAGCCTTACTTCAACGACTTCGTCGTGCACAAAGGTTACGCGTACGGCTTCGACGGCCGCATTCTCGCCTGCATCGATCTACAGAACGGCGAGCGCAAGTGGAAAGGCGGGCGTTACGGTAACGGGCAGCTCGTGTTGTTGCCCGATCAGGATTTGTTACTGGTGGTTTCCGAAGAGGGCGAACTGGTGTTGGTGGGAGCGACGCCCGATCAATTCACAGAACGCGCCAAAGTGACAGCGATTCAGGGTAAAACGTGGAACCACCCGGCGGTCGCGGGCGACATTCTGCTGGTCCGCAATGGGGAGGAGATGGCGGCGTTTCGTCTAACGCTGGCGCAACGCTGAAGCCGAACCTGCTCCGGGCTTGCCGATTGTCTCGAAACGTTTGTTGCCGATGCGGTAGCGCTGCCAGTCTTTATAATCGAAGTGCCACCACTCTGCTTCGTAAACCGTGAATCCTTCCGCTTCCATGGCGGCGCGCAGCAGGTCGCGATGCCAGCGTTGCAGCGACGTGCCGCCGGGATAATTCGGATGAGCGCGGTCGGTGGTCTCGTCGTAAGTGCTCACCATCTCCACCGGCTTTCCTGATTTACGATCGTAGAGCGTCAGATCAACCGCCGCGCCGCGGTTGTGACGCGAACCTTTCGCCGGATCGGCGACAAAGATTTTCTTGTCCTGCGGCGTCGCCTCCCAAAACACTTTGGTCACATACCACGGCCGGTAACCGTCATGGACCAACAGGCCGAAGCCTCTCGCTTTCAACTTCTGATTGACACGGACGAGTGCTTCGGCGGGCGCTCGCTGCAGAAAGCGCGCGCCTCGGAATAGAAGACTGCGCCGAACAGATTGTTCGTAGTGGCGTAACGGACGTCGAGCTTGATGGTGGGATCGAGTTTGCGAAGTTCAACAAGATCGGAGGGGAGAAAGTCTCCGGTTTCTTTCGGCGGCTCGGCAGCGAGTGCTTCCTTGAGCAGAGTCTTAACTGGTCGCACCGGCTTGACCTTGAGCTGCGTCGCGCCTTCTTCCGGACCAAGCGGCGTGCGTGTATAGATCGACTCATTAAACTTAAGGTGCGATACCTTACCCTTGCGGTCGCGATAAAACGCGTTCTCTGCAATCTCTTTCATTGGTCCAGGTTGAGGTTGTTTGGAGAGCACGTAAAGTTTTTGATTCTGCTCGAGGACAATGACTGTTTGTTTGCTGTCCGAAGTGTATTCGCCGATTAGATCCTGAAACGCCGGCGGTGCGGGGAGAGGTTTGGGTTGCTGGGCGAGCGTGAGGCAGGCCAGGAACATAATTCCAACAGTTAATTTTAGACAGGATTGCAGGATTTTCATGATTTACTTGACGGCGTCTTGAATCTTCTTGAGGGCGCCATGCAGGACGTCGTCTTCGCGGGCGATGCAGAGACGCATGTAGTTGTCGTGCTCGGCGCTGTCCGCAAACGCGCCGCCGGGGACGCCGGCCACACCTTTGCTAATCAACATCTCATTGAACGCGATCGCATCACCGTAACCAGCCGGAATTCGGGCCCACACATAGAACGCCGATCCGGAGTCGTAGATCTTGAAGCCAGCCGCGCTTAAGACTTCGACTGCGACGCTTCGTTTCTCAGTGAACTTATTACGCAATCGATTGTAGTAATCGGGATCGGACATCAAGACTTCACCGAGCGCGAGTTGCAGCGGCGTCGGCGAACAGACGTAAAAGACGTTGTTGCTGTTGTTGAGCGGCGCGATCAGTTTCGACGTTCCATACACATAACCGAGACGCCAGCCGGAAATATTCCACGACTTCGAAAACGAGTTAACCGTGATCGTGCGATCCCACATGCCGTCCAAGGTCGCGATCGACGTGTGTGTCTTGTCACCCACAACGTAATGCTCGTAAACCTCATCGGCGATACACAGCAGATCCAACTCCTGACAGACCGCGGCAATGGCTTCGAGTTCAGTTCTACTAAACACTTTGCCCGTTGGATTCGCCGGGCTGCACGCAATGATTGCTCGCAAAGGAAACTGCTCGCGATTCTTCCACTCACGACAACGCCTTCGCAGTTCGTCAACGTCGAGTTCGAGATTCTCACCGTGCAGCGGCAAGACATTCGCGTGACCGCCGAGTTCATCGAGTATGCGACGGTGATAAGGATAGTAAGGTTCAAAAACCAGCGCCGACGCGTTTTTGAGATGCGTGTGCGCGATTGCGATCAATGCGGCTGTCGCGCCCGGCGTGATCAGGAGTTCCAACGGCGTCGCTTTCGGGTCGACTTGAATGTTATTGAAGCGCGCGATCTTTTTCGCCACCGCTTCGCGTAACTCACTGACGCCTTCCGCCGGGCTGTAATGATTCCTGCTGGCTTTGATCAATTCCTCCGCCGCCTGCGCCAGTTTCGGACTAATCGCGAGTTCGGATTGTCCCTGGACCAGATTTCCGCTTGGTGGGACGAGTCGTGTGATCGTTCTGATTTCGGGTTGAGTTCTTGAGGTCATTTCCTTTTTGGCTGTTCCTTGCATGGTGTTCATGAGAAGTCCTTGCAATGCTTAATAGGTCGAGCTGAATCGCAAGAGGTTGCCCGCGAAAGCGAACCACAAAACTCCGAGGCACGCGAGCAGCATTATCGTGGCCGATAGTTTGCCCCAAATGCTCCTTCGTTTGCCAATCCATGCGAGGGCTGCGTTGAACAACGCCGCCAGAGTGCCAACAGCGCCGAGAATTCCTATGATCTGAATCAAGCGAAACCACTTCGCGCCCTGGTCGCTGAAGACCTCCAGATGACTGAGCCCATACACGGTGAGACCAAACAATGCGGCGACGAAGATCAGGTCCAGCAAAAACACAAGACGCACGACTAATCGCAACAATCGCTCAACCGGACTCAACTCCAAGGTTCGATCGTAGTGTCGTCTCACAAACCATGCCACCGGCCAGAGTATCAACGTTAACAACATCAAACCCAGCGAGACTCCCAGGACCGTCAGTAGCAGTTTTCCATTTTGCAGGCCGCTGACTCGTTGACCTATAAAAAACGGATACGGCAACACCATCCGCATGTGACCACTCTCATCGGGTTTGAAAATCAACTTGTCCTGACCATCACGCTCAACGAACGTCATTGGACCAACGGCCTGCCAACGCTTTGGCTTTCCGTTAGGGCCGGTGAGCTGCGGGATTTCGATGTCGCCATCGCCTACCGGCGACACTGTGAACTGGCTGAGTAAGGACGCCGTCTTCAGAAACGAAGTTTCGCTGCGGCGACTCAGGGTGTACGTGCCAGAGACTGCTTTGGCGTCGTCTTTCGCAGTTGCAGAGCTTGCCGCAGGCGGAGTGTAAGGGTAGTAGCGATCGAGAAACGCATACCAGAGGTTCAATCTGCCCGGACTGTCGCCACGTCCCGCACTGTTGTAAGAAACAAAGAACCCGACTTTCTGATCGAGCACGAGATGAAGATCGCTGTGGAAGAAAACCGTGTCGCCGGCGTGTCCGATGATGCGATGCCCGTTGCGTGACTCTTCATAGAAGCCGTAACACATCGCGTTGGCCGCGTCGTCCAGACCAAACAAGCGGCTGTGCATCAAACGCGCTGTCTCTGGTTTGAGTATGCGCGCGCCGTTCAACTGGCCGTCCTCGAGATGTGCGAGCATGAACTGCGCCATGTCAGTCGCGCTGCTGCTCAAACTTCCCGCGGGAAAAGGATTGACGACTTCAAACAGACCCGGATCATCTGAGCCGAGCCGGTAACCATTCGACATTAACGGCGCAAGATTGGAGGGCAGTGGCTGCGTAAACGTCGAGTGCGTCATGTTGAGCGGCTTGAAAATGTTCTCGGCCACGTATTCATCAAATGGGCGACCCGAAACGCGCTCGACAATGTATCCGGCCACGGATGTAGCGTAGTTTGAATAAGCAGGCACGGTACCCGGCGGATAGATGCGTGCGGGAATATGATTTTTCAGATACTCGCCCAGGTTGAGTTTGCTAGTGTCGTTTCTGAATAAGTCTTTTACTTGTTCTTCGAAACCCGGCGTGTGGGTCATGATGTTCTTCAGCGTGATCGGCTTCCCAAACGCGTCCGGAATTTTGAAATCGAGGTAAGTATTGACGTCGCGATCGAGATCGAGTTTGCCCTGTTCATACAACTGCATGATCGCGGTCCAGGTGAACAGCTTCGAAATCGAGCCGGGCCGAAAGAGAGTATCCTGCGGCGACACCGGCTTCTTCTGTTTTACGTCGGCGTAACCGTAACCCTTGGCGAAGAGCAGCTTGCCATCCTTCACTACGGAGATCGTGACACCGGCGACGTCGTCATGCTTGATCTGCTGCGGAACCAGTCCATCGAGAAACGCTTCGAGGTCTGCCGCCGTCATCTCGTGCGGACCCGAAGGCTGCGCCGGCACCGCCGCTTGTGAAACATCCTTCTTCGGCTGCACCGGCTCATTCGGCGCCTGGCCCATCACCGCCACAAAAAAGCACAAAAGGCACAAAATAGTTTTGCTAATACGACCGGGTGCTTTGTGTGGATCACACTGAGCCCTCATTTGATTTCCTTCTTTCAAAAAGAATATTTTGCTGCCTTTTATGCCTTTTTGTGGCTCAAGATGTATTTGCCGACCGCTTTGTCGCGAACGAATGATTGCACCACGTAGCCCGCTTTGAGCGCTTCCGCGAATGCTGTGCGCGTTTCCTCGCGCAACCTCAGAGCTGTCTCGCGCGGTAGTGAATCAATGTCTGAAGGAATGTCGATCGTCACCTGCTCCTCGTCCAAACTTATTTCTTCGCTTGCGCCGCTAATGAGACGCTCGACGCGTTCACTCGAAACAAACCATGAAACCCACAAACGATCGGTCCCGGTTTGGTGCAGAAAACTCGCCGCGTCCTCGCCGTAGAAGTTTGGCAGGTATCGATCCGCAATCACACCGAGCTTGGTGAAGTTAAAGTGCGCATTCCGACTTTGCAGCGGATCAAAGGTCCAACTCACTAAATCAATTCCCTGCCCGATCACATGTTCGCGTTGCGCCAGCTTCAGTCGTCGTCCCAAATCAAGGTTTCGATAATCGGGTTTCACCGCCAGCATGTGTGAATGATGGGCCAACTGCCCGCGCTCAAAACTCGGAAACCCGTAGACAAACCCGAGCAGCGCGTCACCATCAAACGCGCCGATCAGCACGCCCCCGGCTTCTCTCGCCGCGACCAGATGCGTCATCGGTACCACGTCAAGATCCGGAATGCCCCAAACCTCTTTTTGCAACTCTTCGACGGCGCGCATCTGCGCGACGTCATTAATTTCGCGGATTGTGATGTTGGAAATTTCAGGTACAGCAGACATTTACTTCGCCTCGACAGGCAACGCGATGTATGACGCATGCGGGACCGAACGGAATATCTTTTGCACCGCCGGCTTAAAGTCGGATTCCTTCGCCTGAAAGATGTTGGGAACAAACGTTTGCGGGTTGCGATCGATCACCGGAAACCAGGTGCTTTGAACCTGGACCATGATTCGGTGACCTTTTTTGAAAGTGTGGTCGTTGGCAGGAAACGCGATCTGATAATGGTAAACGGCGTTCGCCGTCAGCGGTTCCGGCTTTTCGAAGCTCTTCAAGTAACGGCCACGAAAAACGTCGCCCGCGATCATGAGTTGATAACCACTCATACTCGGATCCGCTTCAAACTTGTCCGGATAAACGTCAATGAGTTTGACGATCCAATCACTGTCAGTGCCCGAAGTTGCGGCAAAGATGTTGGCCACGATTTTTCCTGACACGGTGATGTCGGCGCTGAGAGTATCACTTTCCAAGGTGAGAACGTCAGGGCGATGGTCGACAAAACGCTGATCCTCGACTAACCATTCGCGCCAGCCTGAGTTGACTTGAATCGGACGCCAGCGATACGGAACTGGAGTAGCAGGATCGGAAACGTAGGTATCAAAGGCATCGTTTGTCGAAGGTGTTTCGAACGACAGCTTCTTTGCGTTCTGAAAATATAGTTTGCGCTCAGTGACGTTCTGCTTCGGCGGCCACTCGTTATGTTCGACCCACTTGTTTTCGCCGGTTCGGAAGCTCGTTGCCTCGGGACGCTGGCCCCTGCCCTGTCCTTTTAAATAGTAGGCGAAGAACGGCGCCAGGATATTTTTGCGGTAATAGGCGGCGGTGGGACTGCCGAAGTCGATGCGGCCGAGTTTATCCCCATCACCGCGCGACCAGCCACCGTGATTCCATGGTCCAATCACGAGGAAGTTCTGTTTCGCGGTGTCGTGTCGTTCGAGTAGTTCGTAGATCTTGATTGGACCATAAAAGTCTTCCTGGTCCCACCAACCGGCGACGTTCAAAATAGGAACGGTGACTCTGTTCAACCACGGCGCAAAACCCTGTCGTTTCCAGAATGCACTGTAATCAGGTTCGTTGACGAAGTTGGTCCACGTGGGAAGCTTGCCTTGAAAGTACTTCCGATCGGCATTCGAAAGCGGGCCGAGATTCAGATACCACTCGTAAGCGTCGAGCTTATCGATGATGTTGGTGGCGCTGGTTATCTCTTTCGACGACTCCATC
>Ga0075423_10004617_pt1 | contig 12783 bp, 12 predicted proteins | sample SoiMethybrSBSTD2_FD_80114 | JGI IMG/M metagenome (GOLD analysis project Ga0075423, IMG submission 80114) | Bulk soil microbial communities from a Populus tree surrounding site in Tennessee, USA - Soil MetaG P. TD hybrid SBSTD2 | ecosystem: Environmental > Terrestrial > Soil > Tree plantation...
CCGGACTCCGACGCGGCCTTCATGATGGCATTGACTTCGGTGACGGTCGTATCGCGTGCGGCGATGAATGACAAATCGACGATCGACACGTTGATCGTCGGCACGCGGATGGCGTAACCGTCGAGCTTGCCGTTGAGTTCCGGAAGGACCAGACCCACGGCGGCCGCCGCGCCGGTCTTGGTCGGGATCATGCTCATCGTTGCCGAACGTGCGCGCCGGAGATCCTCATGGTAGACATCGGTTAGCACCTGATCGTTGGTGTACGCGTGAATCGTCGTCATCAGGCCGTTGACGACGCCAATCTTGTCGTGCAACGGCTTCACCAGCGGCGCGAGGCAATTGGTCGTGCACGATGCATTGGAAATCACCGTGTCGGAAGCCTTGAGCGTCGTATGGTTGACGCCGTATACGATCGTTGCGTCGACATCCTTGCCCCCGGGCGCGGAGATCACCACCTTTTTCGCGCCGCCCTTGAGGTGCGCCGAAGCCTTTTCCTTGGTCGTGAACAACCCCGTGCTTTCGAGCACGACATCGACGCCGAGCGCAGTCCACGGCAGCTCGGCCGGGTTTCTCTGCGCAAGAACCTTGATGCGATCCCCGTTCACCACCATCGCATCGCCGTCGACCTCGACCTTGCCCGGGAACTTGCCGTGCACCGTGTCGTAACGGGTCAGGTGCGCGTTGGTCTCCGGGCTGCCGAGGTCGTTAAGCGCAACGATCGCGAGATCGTGGCTTTTCCCGCCTTCGTAATGCGCGCGAAGGACATTGCGGCCGATGCGGCCATAGCCGTTGATCGCGACTTTGATGGTCATGGGTGCGTCCTGTTAGAAGGTCCATCTCACAAGGAGACTCAGAGACACGGAACACGCGCTGGAAGAATCAGTTGTTCTCCGCGCCGCGTGTCTCGCTGTCAAATCACCTGCCGCACGGTGGCGACGACGTTCTCGACGGTGAAGCCGAAGTGCTTGAACAGCGCGCCGGCCGGAGCGGACTCGCCGAACGCGTCGATGCCGACGATCGCGCCGTCGAGCCCCACGTATTTGCGCCAGTAATCGGACACGCCCGCTTCGACCGCGACGCGCGGAACGCCGCGCGGCAGGACCGCGTCGCGGTAGCGCGCGTCCTGGCGGTCGAAGACACTGGTGGACGGCATCGATACCACACGGACGGCAATGCCCTCGCCCGCGAGCACACTGCGCGCGCCCATCGCCAGCGCGACTTCCGAGCCGGTGGCGATGAGGATAAGCCGCTTGGCCTCCGGAGTATTGTCCGTCCAGTCGGCGAGCACGTACGCGCCGCGCCGGATCGCGGCGATCTGCGCTTGGTCGCGCTTCTGGAACGCCACGTTCTGGCGCGTGAACAGCAGGCACGAGGGGCCGTGGCCGCGCTCGATCCCGCTCAACCACGCTATCGCTGACTCGACCGTATCGCAGGGGCGCCATACGTCGAGGTGCGGAATCAGCCGCAGTGCCGAGGCGTGCTCGATCGACTGATGCGTGGGGCCGTCCTCGCCCAGCCCGATCGAATCGTGCGTGTACACGAAGATCGAGCGCAGCTTCATCAGCGCCGCCATGCGCACGGCGTTGCGTGCATAGTCGGAAAAGGTCAGGAACGTGCCGACGTACGGAATGAACCCGCCGTGCGCCGCGAGACCGCTGGCGATCGCGCTCATGCCGAATTCGCGCACGCCGAAGTAGACATAATTGCCGAACTCGCTCGAAGTTATCGTCCTGCTGCCCGACCATTGGGTGAACACCGAGCCGGTAAGATCGGCGGCGCCGCCGATCAATTCTGGCAGCGAGGGCCCGAGCGCCTCGAGCGCCTGCTGCGATGCTTTGCGGGTAGCGATCGATTCGGCTTTGGCGTCCTGCTGCCGCACCAGCGCAGCCGCGGTTTCGGCGAACGCCGGAGGCAGGGCGCCGGCCATACGCCGCTCGAACTCGATGGCAAGCTCCGGATACGCCGCCTTGTACGCGGCGAAGCGCGCGCTCCAGTCGCCCTCGAGCAGCGCGCCGGTTTCGCGGGCGTTCCAACCTTCGTACGCCGCCTGCGGTATCTCGAACGACGGGTATTTCCAGCCCAGCGCCTCGCGCGTGAGCGCGACTTCCTTCTCACCCAATGCCTGGCCGTGCGCGAGCTCGGTGCCGGCGCGGTTGGGAGATCCCTTGCCGATGAGGGTCTTGCAGCAGACGAGCGTCGGACGATCGGTGACCGCGTGGGCTTCACGGATCGCCGCGTCGACCGCCTCGGCGTCGTGGCCGTCGACATTGGCGATGACATGCCAGCCGTACGCTTCGAAGCGGCGCGGCGTATCGTCGGTGAACCAGCCCTTGGTCTCGCCGTCGATCGAGATGCCGTTGTCGTCGTAGAACGCGATGAGCTTGGCCAATCTCAGTGTCCCGGCGAGCGAAGAGGCCTCGTGCGAGATCCCCTCCATCAGGCAGCCGTCGCCGACGAACACATACGTGCGATGGTCGACGATCGCATGGCCGGGGCGGTTGAATTCCGCAGCCAGCAGCTTTTCCGCAAGCGCCATGCCGACCGCGTTGGCGAGTCCCTGGCCGAGCGGTCCGGTTGTAGTCTCGACGCCGGGCGTGACGCCGAGCTCCGGATGGCCGGGCGTCTTCGAGTGCAGCTGGCGGAAACGCTTCAGTTCCTCGAGCGGCAGCGCGTAGCCGGATAGATGGAGCAGCGCATACTGCAGCATCGACCCGTGACCGTTGGACAACACGAAGCGATCACGGTCGGGCCAATGCGGGTTCGCAGGGTTGTGCCGCAGGTGCCGATTCCACAGCGCAACGGCGATTTCCGCCATGCCCATTGGCATCCCGGGATGACCCGAGTTCGCCGCCTGCACTGCGTCCATCGCGAGCGCGCGGATGGCATTGGCGAGCAATGCCGGATCGGGAGCAGGGCGGACCGCAGGAGCGGACACCCGGGTCGGCACGGTCAACGGTGCGGTCATTGGAGAAGGAGCAACGGATCAGGACATGCAGTCGGCGCCTGCGGCGCTCATGCGCCCGCGTGGCGCTGCTGCAAAGCGTTAAAATTATCGCCCAGGCACCGATTTTGGGCAATAATCACGAGCTTAATCGTACTGCAACCAGGCACTATGGCGCTGGGGGAGAACAACAATGGACGGCATCCATCTGCTCGGAGAATGGTATGGCTGCGCGGCCGACCTGCCGGAGATGACGCGCGCGGGGCCGTTGCGCACGTTGTGCCTGCGCGTATCCGAGGCGTCCGGCATGACCATTGTCGGCGACCGCTTCTTCCAATTCGAGCCGCAGGGGGTCACCGGCACAGTGCTGCTTGCCGAGTCGCATCTCGCGATTCACACCTGGCCCGAGCACGGCTTCGTGACGATCGACGTGTACGTCTGCAATTACACGACCGACAACACGGCCAAGGCCGAGGCGCTGTTCCGCAGCATGCAGGACGCGCTGATGCCGCAACACACGAAGTTTCAGGCAATCCATCGCGGGGGGCGCGATGCCTGAAGACAAGGCTGTCGGCGACGTGCAGCCCGGATTGCTTACCGAGTACCTGACTCCCGAAACCGGTTTTTTCGTCCGCTCGGCGCGCGAATTCGAGCGCTTTCAGTCGCCATTCCAGGCGGTCGAAGTTCACGACACCGTGCCGTTCGGCACGCTGTTCCGGCTCGACGGCCACTTCATGACTTCGGAGAAGGACGAGTTCTTCTATCACGAGAACCTCGTCCATACCGCTGCGATCGCGCATCCCGCGCCGGAGAAGGCGCTCGTCATCGGCGGCGGCGACGGCGGATCGGCGGAAGAGTTGCTCAAGTACCCGACGATCAAGTCGGTGACGCTGGTCGAGATCGACCTCGCCGTGATCGACATCGCGCGCAAGTACTTCGGTGCCGTCCATCGCGGGGCGTTTTCGGACTCGCGCCTTGCGCTCAAAGTCGAGGACGGATTGGCTTTCGTGCGCAGCACGACCGAGACTTTCGATCTGATCGTGCTCGATCTTACGGACCCCGGCGGACCTTCGGAGCCGCTGTATACCGTCGACTTCTATCGTGCTTGCGCCGCGAGGCTCAATCCGACCGGCGCGCTCACCTTGCACATCGCCTCGCCGGTCGCGCATCCCGACCGCATCCGTGCCGGCCTCGCCAATCTGCGTGCAGCGTTCGCGATCGTCACGCCGTATCTCGTTTGCGTTCCGCTGTACGGCGGGCTGTGGATGATGGCGAGCGCGTCGGCAACGCTCAACCCGGCATACCTGACTCCGCTCGACGTCGATCGCCGGATTGCCCAGCGCAAGATCGGCAATTTGCAGTACTACAACGGCGGCGTGCACCGCGCCGGCTTCGCGCTGCCGAACTTCGTCCGCGAGTTGGTCGCGGCAGTGTAGGTCGGTGTCCTAGGCGATCGCCGGCGCGCATCCTATCGCGCTATTGAACCTGCGCCACCTGACCGCATCTAATGGTCACGGCGCCGCATCTATGCGGCGCCGCAATGACTCGATGAAAGCTGACTCGATACCACTGGCGGAAGCGATGCGCGGCGCGGATTTCGTGCAGGTGAACGGGATCGTGTTCGAGACCGGATATCTGCGCGTCCCGGATGAGGCGACCGTCGCTGACGACGTCGTCATGGAGCTCAAGCTGGGCGAGACGGAGGTCACCTTCGTGCGCGAAGAGCTCGACGGCGCCGAGTACGTGGGCGACGGCGCATATCTCCTCAAATCGGGCGCGTTGCTGCGCTTTCTTACCAGCGCGACGATCCACTGACCGCTGGCGTCGGCTCCGTTCTGACGAGCGCCGAAGCGACGTCGGTCGTTCGATCGGCTATGATGGCATCAGCCGATTGACTCGCACGTCCAATTGCACGCGCAAGTCTTCCGGTGGCGCGACGCCGGTGTTGCTCGGCGCCGCGGCGCTGGCCGCTTGATAGAATAACGCGTGTTCGACGGAGAGTCGGTATGGATGAGATGCGAAGAAGGCTGATCCAATCGGGCGGGGGAATGACGCTCCTCGGCCTGCTTCTCGCGGCGGGATGGATCAAGCCCGAAGAAGCGCAGGCGCAGGCGCAGACGTGGAACAAGGCCGCGTTCGATACCCACAGTCTGTCCGATACGATGAAGGCACTCGGAGGCGGCGATCCTGCACAAAGCAAGGACATCGTTTTTTTCCAGACGCCGGAAATCGCCGAGAACGGCGCCGTGGTCCCGATCGGCGTTACCAGCAATATTCCGAAGACCGAGTCGATCGCAATCCTGATCGAAAAAAACCCGAACCTGCTGGCCGCGGTATTCGATATTCCCACCGGCACCGAAACGTCGATTTCGACGCGCGTGAAGATGGCGCAAAGCTCGAATGTGTATGCGCTGGTCAAGGCCGATGGCAAGTATTACGTCGCCGCGAAGGACATTAAAGTAACCTTGGGCGGCTGCGGAGGATGACATGGCCGACCCGATGAAAATCCGCGCGACGACCCTCGGCGATTCCACCGAGGTCAAGGTATTGATGAGCCACGAGATGGAGAGCGGCCAGCGCAAGGATGCGCAGGGCCAGACGATCCCCGCGTGGTTCATTCAGAACGTCATCGTGACCTGGAACGGCAGGACAGTGCTCTCGGCGCAGTGGGGAACGGCCGTGTCGAAGAACCCGTTCCTATCGTTCAAGTTCAAGGGCGGCGCGAAGGGCGACAGGATCGCGATCAGCTGGATGGACAACCGGGGCGATAAACGGAGCGACGAAACGGTGATTGCATGAAGGCTGTGCGCAGCGCAGTCGCGCTCGCGGCGCTGGCGATCGCGCCGTCGCTGCTCGCCCAGGGATCTACCGCCGACGAAATTGCCAAGTATCGCGCGGCGCTGCAGGACGGCAACCCGGCCGAGCTTTGGGAGGGACGCGGCGAAGCGCTGTGGAAGCAGCAACGCGGACCGAAGAACGTATCACTGGAGCGCTGCGATCTCGGCTTGGGCGCCGGGGTGGTCAAGGGCGCGTATGCGCAACTGCCGCGCTACTTCGCCGACGCCGATCGCGTCATGGACCTCGAGACGCGGCTCGTCTGGTGCATGGTGACACTGCAGGGTTATAGCGAAGCCGACGCGAAGAAGAACCCGTTCGGCAACGGCAACGACAGGAAATCCGACCTCGAGGCGCTGACCGCGTACATCACTTCGGAGTCGCGTGGCGTGAAGATGAACGTGCCGATGCGACACGCCAAGGAAGCCGAGGCGTATCGCGTCGGTGAGAAGCTTTTTTATTTCCGCGGCGGAACCCACGACTTTGCCTGCGCGACCTGTCACAGCGAAGAGGGCAAGCGGATCCGATTGCAGGACCTCCCGAACCTGACCACCGCGGAAGGCGCGCAAAAGGCGTACACGACCTGGCCGGCGTATCGCGTTTCCCAAGGCGAGCTGCGCACGTTCGAGTGGCGGCTCTACGATTGCTTTCGCCAGCAGCGGTTTCCCGAGCTTGTTTTCGGCTCGGACGCCGCGATCGCGCTGACGATGTTCCTGGCGCGCAACGCCAACGGCGCGCCCTTCGATGCGCCGGCGATCAAGCGTTGACAACGATGCGATGAGGTCGTACGCGAGGCTCGGGCTGCTCGTCGTGACCGCAATCGTTGGCGGCGGCTGTGCCACGGCCCTGGACGAGAGCGAGACCGCCGCCAAGGCGGCGGCAGCGCTGAAAGCGTCGTTCAGGCCGGCAGGCCAGGCCGGAGTCGACCGCTTGGAGCAGGACGAGACGCAGCGCGTCTGCAGCCTGGCAGCAGGGAAGGCACCGCCCAAGGATGTCGCCGCGATGATCGAGCAGGCGAACCTAGCCACGATCCGCTATCCCGCCGACGGCAAGCTGCTCGGCGACTGGAAAAACGGCGAAAGGATCGCGCAGGAGGGCCGCGGCAAGCAGTTTTCCGATGATCCCAAAGGCCCCGTCGGCGCCAATTGCTACGCCTGCCACCAACTGTCGAAAGGCGAGCTCTCGTTCGGTACGATCGGGCCGAGCCTCTATCAGTACGGGAAGCTGCGCGGCAATAGCGTTGACGTGCAGCGCTATACCTTCGGCAAGATCTACAACTCCGAGGCGTTCGCGGCGTGCACGAACATGCCGCGATTCGGCCACAAGGGCATTCTCTCCGAGCAGCAGATCAAGGACGTCGCCGCGCTCCTGCTCGATCCTGCATCGCCGGTCAATCAGTGAGCGCGCAGCGGTCGGCATCCGTGCCGACGGGTGTTATATTCGCGCGGTGAACCGCCGCGAATTTCTGCACGTTCTCGCCACCGCCGCCACTGCCGGATTTGCTCTCGATGCGCGCGTGGCAGATGCGAAGCGCGACGCCGACGCGTTCTATGCGTTGCCGCGTTTCGGCAATGTGCATCTGCTGCACTTCACCGATTGCCACGCGCAACTGCTGCCGGCGTACTTCCGCGAGCCCAACGTCAATCTCGGCGTCGGTGTCGCGAAGGGGCGACCTCCGCACTTGGTCGGAGAAGCACTGCTGAAGCGTTTCGGGATCAAGCCGGGAACCAGCGAGGCCTATGCGTTCACCTGCCTCGATTTCGCTCATGCGGCGCGGCTATACGGCAGGCTCGGAGGTTTCGCCCAGCTCGCGACGCTGATCAAGCGCCTGAAGGCCGATCGGCCCGGCGCGCTCGTCCTCGACGGCGGCGATACCTGGCAGGGTTCCGCGACGGCTCTGTGGACGAAGGGCCAGGACATGGTCGAGGCCGCGAAGCTCCTCGGCGTCGACGTCATGACCGCGCACTGGGAATTCACTTACGGCGCCGAGCGCGTCAAGGAGCTGATCGCGCGCGAGCTTGCGGGTCGCATCGATTTCGTCGCCCAGAACGTGCGGACGGCGGACTTCGGTGACGCGGTGTTTCCGGCGTACGCGCTGCGCGAGGTCAATGGCGTCCCGGTCGCGATTATCGGCCAGGCGTTTCCCTACACGCCGATCGCGCATCCGCGCGGCTTCGTCGCGGACTGGAGCTTCGGCATTCGCGAACAGGAGTTGCAACAGGTCGTCGACGAAGTGCGCGGGAAGGCGGCGCAGGTCGTCGTGCTTCTATCGCACAACGGCATGGATGTCGACTTGAAGCTCGGCTCGCGCGTCACCGGCATCGACGCGATTCTCGGCGGTCACACGCACGACGGCGTCCCGCAGCCGGTCGCCGTCGCGAACCCCGGCGGCAAGACGCTGGTCACCAATGCCGGCTGCAACGGCAAATTTCTGGGCGTGCTCGACTTCGCTGCGCGCGGCGGCAGGGTCGTGGATTTCCGCTACCGATTGTTGCCCGTGTTCGCCAATTTCCTCGCCGAGGATCGCGAGATGGCGGCGCTGATCGCCAGGCTGCGCGCGCCCTACGCGTCGGACTTAAGCGAGCGGCTCGCCATCACCGAAGGCGTACTTTACCGGCGCGGCAACTTCAACGGCACGTTCGACCAGCTGCTTCTCGACGCTCTGATGGCGGAGAAGGACACCGAGATAGCTTTTTCGCCCGGTTTCCGCTGGGGAACGACGCTCTTGCCCGGACAGACGATCACCTACGAGGACGTGCTCGCGCAGACCGCGATCACTTATCCCGCCGTCACCGTGAATACATTGAGCGGAGCGACGATCAAGGCGATCCTGGAAGACGTCGCCGACAACCTCTTCAATCCGGATCCGTATTACCAGCAGGGCGGAGACATGGTGCGCGTCGGCGGCCTGCAGTACAGCTGCGATCCCGCCGCGGCATTGGGTGCACGCATCGACGAAATGCGGCTTCACGGGAAGCCCGTCGACGCAGGCAGGCGCTACAAGGTCGCCGGCTGGGCACCGGTCGCGGACGAGGCGATCGCGAGCGGCGGCGAGCCCGTGTGGGCGGTGATGGCGCGTTACCTCAAGGCGCAGCAGACGATCGCACCCAAGGCGCCGAACACGCCGAAGCTTGTCGGCGTCGCCGGCAATCCGGGTCTAGTCACGTAGCCGGGGTTGAGCCCCTGGATCAAGTCCGGGGCAGGCTCCGGCGAAGCCCGGATCACACAGGCTCGTATCGTTGCCGCGCCCGAAGGATACGCGTCGCTCATCCGAGGCTTATAAAACCGCCACTCGCGCGAACTTGCGCTTGCCGGCCTGCACGACGACGGTTGTCCCCGCCGCGATGACCAGGCCTTTGTCGACGACCACTTCCCCGTCGAGCCTTAAGCCCCGCTGCGCGATCAGCCGCAACGCTTCCGACGTGGAGTCGACAATGCCCGCCTGTTTGGCGAGCTGGGCGATCGGCAAGCCGGCGCCGTTGGTGCGCAGCGTGACTTCCGGCATGCTTTCGGGGAGCGCGCCGTCGCGGAAGCGCGCCTCGAATTCGGCGAGCGCGGCGTCCGCTGCCTGCCTGGAATGGAAGCGCGCGACGATCTCCTGCGCGAGCATCACTTTCGCGTCGCGCGGGTTGCGGCCTTCCGCGCAGGCGCGCTTCAGCGCCGCAATCTCTTCCTGCGGACGGAACGACAAAAGCTCGTAATAGCGCCACATCAGCTCGTCGGAAATCGACATGAGCTTGCCGAACATTTCCTGCGGCGGTTCGGTAATCCCGACGTAATTGTCGAGCGACTTCGACATCTTGTTGACGCCGTCGAGCCCCTCCAGCAGCGGCAGCGTGAGTATGCATTGCGGCTCCTGGCCGTAATGGCGCTGCAGCTCGCGACCGACGAGAAGGTTGAATTTCTGGTCGGTGCCGCCGAGCTCGACATCCGCTTTCAGCGCGATCGAGTCGTAGCCTTGCGCCAGCGGGTACAGGAACTCGTGGACGGCAATCGGCTGACCTTCGCGATAGCGCTTGGCGAAATCGTCGCGCTCGAGCATGCGGGCGACGGTGTACTTCGCCGCGAGGCGAATGATTCCGTCGGCGCCCAGCGCGGCGAGCCACTTCGAGTTGAACGCGACTTCGGTCTGGTCGCGATCGAGTATGAGGAAAACCTGGTCGGTGTAGGTCTTGGCGTTCGCCGCCAGCTCGTCCGCGGTCAGCGGCGGTCGCGTGAGGTTGCGACCCGTAGGGTCGCCGATCATGCCGGTGAAGTCGCCGACCAGAAATATGACGTGATGGCCGAGATCCTGGAGCTGCCGCAACTTGTTGAACTGGACCGTGTGTCCCAGATGCAGGTCGGGTCGCGTCGGATCGAATCCTTCCTTGATGCGCAGGGGTTTGCCGCGCGCGAGCTTCGCTACAAGCTCGGCTTCGACGATCAATTCGTCGGCGCCGCGCTTGAATACGGCGAGCTGGTGGGCGATGTCGGGATTCATGGAATGATGCTTCTGCTACAATCCGCACCACGCATTCTTGCAGCGGAACAGATCGGTTGGAGCTCTGTTGAGCAATTAGCGATTTTAGCGCAAAGGGTCACTACGCTCCTCTATCCCATTAGCGCCGGCCGCGTCGGCGCCGCGACCGCACTCATGGCGCTCGGTGTCGTTGCCGCATTCGGCTTAGCGCCTGACACGACGCTGGATACCGTCCCGCGCGCAAGGGTCACGCGGGAGCTCGCGCTGCGTACGATTGCGCCGCCGGTCGCGGACGAAGCTTACTGGCAGGAAGAGAGAGTGCGCCGCGGCGACACCGTGGGAAGCGTGCTGGCGCGGGTCGGCGTCGAGGATTCAGCCGCGCAGAATTTCCTGCGTTCCGATGCGGGCGCCCGGCCGTTCTACCAGCTGCGCCCTGGCAAACCTCTTCGGGTCAAGACCGACGCCGGCGGACACATGCTCGGTCTGCGCTATCTGACTCAGCGCGGCGAGCTGCTCACGGTCGACCGAATCGGCGACGGCTTCGTCACCCAATCGACGACGCCCGATGTCGCAGTAAGCCTCGAGCTCCGCGCGAACGAGATCCGTGGTTCGCTGTTCGGCGCAGCGGACGCAGTCGCGCTGCCCGATGCGGTCACCATGCAACTGGCTGATATTTTTTCGGGTGACATCGATTTCCTGCACGATCTGCGCCGGGGCGATCGCTTCAGCGTCGTTTATGAAATGCGCCGGGTCGACGGCGAAGCGGCCGGCGCCGGGCGAATCGTCGCCGCCGAGTTCGTGAATAAAGGTATTTCCTATCGCGCGTTTCTGTGGCGTGCACCCGACGGGACCGAGGACTACTACGGCGAGGACGGCAAGAGCTTGAAAAAGGCGTTTCTGCGCTCGCCGGTCGAATTCACGCGCGTCACGTCGGGTTTCTCAGTCGCGCGATTCCATCCCTTCCTGCAGGCTTGGCGCGCGCACAAGGGCGTCGACTTTGCCGCACCCAGCGGCACTCCGGTGCACGCGGCGGGTGCCGGCAAGGTGGTCTTTGCCGGGCAGCAAGGCGGCTATGGCAATGTCGTTATGCTGCAGCACGGCGGTGCCTATTCGACCGTGTATGCGCATTTGTCGCGCTTCGCGCCGGGCGTGAAGTCGGGCGCGCGCGTGAGCCAGGGCAATGTGGTCGGCTATGTCGGCATGACCGGTTGGGCCACCGGGCCGCACTTGCATTACGAGTTTCGCGTCGACAATGTGCAAAGGAATCCGCTCACGATCGCGCTGCCGAACGCACAGCCCATTCCCTCAGGACAGAAAGCCGCGTTCCAGGCACAAGTGCTGCGGCTTGCCGACGAGCTCGCGCTGGGCCGCGGCGTAATCCTCGCCGGCGGCGAATAATCCAGTGTGGCGTCCGAGTATTACATCGGGCTGATGTCGGGCACGAGCGTCGACGGGGTCGACGCGGTGCTCGCCGACTTCAGCGCTTCGCCTCTGCGTTCCATTGCCGCAGCGCATGTCGCGTTTCCTCCATCGCTGCGCGCGGAGCTTAACGCGCTGCAGCGATCGGGTCCCGACGAGATCCATCGCGCGGCGCTCGCCGCCAACGCGCTGATGGACTGCTGTGCCGCTGCGGCCGGCGCGGTGCTGACGCAAGCCGGCCTTGCGCCGCGCTCGATCGCCGCGATCGGCGTTCACGGCCAGACGATTCGCCATCGTCCCGAGCTGGGCTACACGACACAGCTCGCCAACCCTGCCCGACTGGCGGAGGCCACGGGAATCACGGTCGTCGCGGACTTCCGCAGCCGCGATGTCGCGGCGGGCGGGCAAGGCGCGCCGCTGGTGCCGGCATTGCATGCGGCGCTGTTCGCCGCTGCGGAGCGGCACCGCGTCATCGTCAATCTCGGCGGCATTGCGAACATCACGTACCTTTCGCCGAATGCTCCCGTGCGCGGCTTCGACACGGGGCCGGGCAATACCTTGCTCGACGCGTGGTGCGAGCGGCACACCGGCGCGCGGTTCGACCGGGACGGCGCTTGGGGCGCGACCGGCGGCGTAATCGCGGAGCTCCTTGGCGCCCTGAAAGCGGATGCGTATTTTGCGCTGGCACCTCCGAAGAGCACCGGTCGCGACCGGTTTCACGTAGGGTGGCTCGAGCAACACCTTGCGTCGTTGCAAAGGCCCGCGCGACCCGTGGACGTACAGCGAACGCTTCTCGCGTTGACGGCTGAGACCATCGCCGATGCCGTCGCGGCGCATTGCGGCGATGCGACCGAAGTCCTCGCCTGCGGGGGCGGGGCGAATAACGCGGCGCTGATGCGCGAGCTTGCGCTGGCGCTCGGGGCGCGGCGGCTCGCGACCACCGCGACGCATGGAGTTCCGGTGAACGAGGTCGAGGCGCTCGCGTTCGCGTGGCTCGCGCGCGAAGCGCTGGCGCATCGCGCGGCCAGCTTGCCTGCCGTCACGGGAGCGCGCGGATCGCGGGTGCTGGGAGCGATCTATCCAGCGTGATTGCCGATCAGCCGGCGACACGCAGACCAGACGTTCAACA
>Ga0075423_10004618_pt1 | contig 12779 bp, 11 predicted proteins | sample SoiMethybrSBSTD2_FD_80114 | JGI IMG/M metagenome (GOLD analysis project Ga0075423, IMG submission 80114) | Bulk soil microbial communities from a Populus tree surrounding site in Tennessee, USA - Soil MetaG P. TD hybrid SBSTD2 | ecosystem: Environmental > Terrestrial > Soil > Tree plantation...
ACCACCGAAAATTCTCAAACGCAATGACAAGTTCACCTGGATTGTCCTCCTTACTGTTGAAGATCCTCGTGCATCCTCTACGCATCTTGGACCCGAGCTCTTCAACAGCCTGTCGAATTGCACGCTCGTTGCGCGCCAATATCCGAAAGATACCATCGGCCCTTTCCTGCAGCTCTTTACCTAATGCGCTCCACATCCATGAGTTATCGTAACCCCGAGATCTGCGTTGGCCGGTCATCGGTTCGAGCCGGCGGCGGATTGGCCAGCCCGCTATACGTCGCTCGATAACTCGACATAATCTTCGGATTTTTGTCACCCAAGCTTGCTGCTGGCATGGTTTCTCGGCCATTCCCTTCGTACTTGAACTTCACCACCAGAGATTGTAATTCATTGGCCATCCGCGATAGCTCTGCCGCCGCATTCTGCGTGTCCGCGGCCCCGGTCGATGTGCACCGAGTCGCTTCCGACACCCCCGCCACGGTCAAGGTAATCTCTCCTGCTCCCTGGGCCGCCTCTGCCACGTTGCGGCTGATCTCTGCCGCCGTCACCGACTGCTCTTCCACAGCGCTCGCAATCGTATTGGCGATGTCGTTGACCTGGTTAATAATCCCGCTGATCTGTTGGATCGCCGTCACCGCGCCCTGGGTGTCATGCTGGATCGCCGCGATTTTGGCACTGATGTCTTCAGTGGCGTCGCCGGTCTGTTTGGCGAGTTCCTTCACTTCATTGGCCACCACGGCAAATCCTTTCCCCGCTTCGCCGGCTCGTGCGGCCTCGATCGTTGCGTTGAGCGCCAAGAGGTTTGTTTGCTCCGCGATCAAATTGATCGCCTTGATCACCTGGCCGATTTCCGCGCTCGATTCTCCCAGCCTCGCCACCGTGGCGTTAGTCGACTCGGCCACTTGTACGGCGCTGTTTGCGACCCGTGCGGCGTCGCTGGCGTTCCTGGCAATCTCTTTGATCGACGCGCTCATCTCGTCACTGGCGGCCGCTACGGTCTGGATATTGCGGCTGACCTCCTGCGCCGCTGCGCTTACGACATTGGCCTGCGCTGACGTTTCTTCGGCAGTCGCGCTCATCTGCTGGCTCACCGACGTCAGATCATTCGACGAAGTGCCCAATGACTGGACGTTGACCGCGATGGCGCGCACCGTGTTCTGCACTTTTTCTACGAAAACGTTGAACCACTTCGCCATCTCGCCAATCTCATCTTGGCTGTGCACTGCCAACCGCTTGGTGAGATCACCCTCCCCTTCGGCGACGTCCTTGAGTAGATAAACCGCTTCGCCCAAAGGCCGACTGATATAACGACCGAGGACAAGGCTTAGCATAAACGCAAGAATCAGCGCCCCGACGATCGACAGGACGATCCGCCAGCGCATGGCTGCCGCGTGATCGCTTTCAGCATTGGCATGGCCTTTGGCAGTTCCGAGACGAATGAAGGTGACTTCAGCCAGGATCTTTTTTGCGGCTGCGAATTTCGCCGCGCCCGCGCCCATCGAAAGATCAATAGCGTCGCGTCGGGCTTCCGGCGTGTCGGCCGACAAAATCTTTACGACTTCGCGCGACGTTTCCTGCCATTCTTGCAAGGCGGATTGAAACGGTGGCCAGCGTTTGCGTTCTTCCTGACTTGCGGGCACTTGGGTATACTTTTTCCAATGCTCTGCCGTCGTCACCAAGTTATCCGCGTGCGCCTTGACCTGTTCCGTCGCTGCGGGCGATGCCATGCTCATAAACATCAGGCTCCGCTCGGCCACGAGGGTTTGTTGCATGTCACGGTCACTCTCTAAAAGATAGTCCACCGCTGGAAGGCTCTCAGTGGCTGCCACCTGAAAGGCAACGCTCACCCGCGAGAAAGCCCAAATTCCCATTCCGCCTACGGCGCTCGTGACTAGTGCCATGGCGAAGCAGGCAAACATCAGCCGTGCTCGAATTGACAGAGATTGAAAACGCGACAAGACGGCCATCATACGGTATTACTGCCTCTGCGACGGCAACAGCCGGGCTACTTTTTGCTGAGCTTCTCCAGGTACGTTAAGTTTATCCCCGCTACCAACACGCCGATGGTCTTCCCGCCATCCTGCACCGGTACGGAAACCTGAATCTGGTAAGTTTGAGCCGACTCATCGAATTCCGGCTTGCCCTGCCACGACTTCACACCGCCGAACGGCACGTCGAACTTTGGCTGCCCTTTGTGGATATAGCTTGTGGTCTTTTCCGCGAACGCAACCTTTTCACCCTGCGCGGCGCTCAAACATGCTTCGGTAAACGTCCCACTACTGCCGTCGATCTTGACCTTGAGGTATTTTCCCGCGCTATTGTTTTGGAATTCCTTAACCACGTCGTCACTGCGCCGAACCGTCTTCCACTTCGGATTGTCCATGCCGCCGATCGGTCCCTTGCCATTCTGCTCGGCAACCGCCTTGACGATTACTGGATCTGCTGCCCAACCTGCGACTACCGTCTTGAGCTTGTCGAGTTCCGATTGAACGGCGGGGGTCATTTCGAAGCTAGCGGCACGAGCCGCAGCAAAGAGAACCATCGCTAGTGCGCCAATCAGTGGGTTGACTTGCTTCCACATACAAATCTCCTTTTATTTCTCTTTTTTGCCGATCGCTCATGGACGACAACATCACAAAACTCATCGGCCGAACTCAGTAATTCTTACACCAGCCGACTAAAGCGCCCAAATTATGTGGGCAGGGGAATCATTGAAGGCGCGGTTACCGCCTTGCTTTCTAAAGGACGCAGCGTCACTCCCGCCGGATTGTGTGTCGTTTCCCTGTGCAATTCAGCGGGTTTCGTCGGTCCTTTCGGTGACGCTTCCCCAGGTCTAATGATTGGCGACCTTTCAGGTTCTCCCGAGCTATATTCAAACTGCCTCACCAAGCTCTGTAATTCAGCCGCCACGTGCGCCAGTTCTTCGGCGGCCCCGTCGGGGTATCGCTGGCGCCACTCGACGTCCTCCCCCCCACACCCGCCACTCCCGTGACGTTCTGCGTGATCTCGTCCACGCCTCTGGCAGCCTCCGCCACGTTGCGGCTAATCTCGTTGGTGGTCGCGGACTGTTCTTCCACCGCCACGGCAATGGTGTTCGAGATCGTGTTGATCTGGTTGATCACTTTGCTGATCTCGCCGATCGCGCCCACCGCTGCCTGCGTACTGACTTGGATCGCTTGGATCTTCTGGCTGATCTCTTCCATCGCTTCCCGGTCTGCTTGGCCAGCTCCTTTACTTCGTTGGCCACCACGGCAACACCTTTGCCCGCTTCACCGCCGGGCGTTCTCTCGCTGGCTCAAACCCGCTCAGAGCTCAGAAGGGGCGACTTCGCTGGGGCCGTTCGCGGAACGTTTGACTAGGGCCGAGATCCACGCGCCGCTGTTAAACCGAGCCGGCTTTCCCTTTATCGATGGTTGCCTTTCATCGCCGCCGTATTTGAACTGGGCAACGAGGTTTTGCAGTTCCGCCGCCATCAGCGCCAGCTCGCCCGCGGCCGTTTGTGTGTCGGTCGCCCCGCTCGCTGTGCTCTTCGCCGCTTCCGCCACTCCCGTCACGTTCTGCGTGATGTTGGCCGCGCACCGCGCCGCTTCTGCGACGTTGCGGCCGATCTCGTTGGTCGTCGCGCTCTGCTCTTCTACCGCCGAGGCGATAACGCTCGATATGGAATTGATCTGATTGATCACTGCGCTGATGTTGTCGATAGCCTCCACCGCTTCCCGGCTGGTAGCTTGGATCGACTGGATCTTGTGGCTGATCTCTTCGGTCGCCTTGCCCGTCTGTTTGGCCAACTCTTTGACCTCATTCGCCACCACGGCGAATCCTTTCCCCGCTTCTCCCGCCCGGGCTGCTTCGATGGTGGCGTTCAGCGCCAAGAGATTGGTCTGTGCCGCGATCGACGTGATCACTTTGATAACATTACCGATCTCCTTGTTCGATTCTCCCAGCTTGCTCACCGTCACGTTGGTCTTCTGCGCCACCTGCACCGCGTTGCTCGCCACCCGCGCCGCCTCGCCGGCGTTCTTGGCGATCTCTTTGATCGAAGCTCCCATCTCCTCGGTGCCGGTGACGACAGTATGGACGTTCTTGCTCACCTTTTCCGAAGCTTCAAACACCAGGCCCGCTTGCGTGGAGGTCTTCTCCGCGTTCACGCCCATGCGTCGGCTCACGCCCATCAGATCCTCGGCCGAACCCGTGAGCTGCTCGGTGTTGCGGCCGATCGCGCGGATAATTCCCTCTAGCTCGGCAACGAAGCTATTGAACCAACCTGCCAGTTCGCCAATTTCATCTTGGCGTCCGAGTTCAAGGCGCGTGGTGAGATTGTTGCTTTCCTTGGCGGATTGTAACGCGTGGTTCATCTCCCCGAGCGGTCTCGTCACGTGCCGTCGCAAGAGAAACGATAGAAGGGAGAAGAGCAGAGCGTAGACGGCGATCTCTCTGCCAATGATGATCTTCCAGCTCTCTCTCATCTGCTCATCGATCGAATCGGTGGAGCGTCCTACTGAGACGGAGCCTACGACCTCGCTCCCCATCTTCGCCCGGCGTTCAGCGACAATAACCCGATCTTGAGTTTTTGCTTCGCGCGCGGATGCCACCACTTTGCCCGCTCCGTCCTTGATTTCGAGGAAGCGAATCGAAAGATCGCTGGCAAATGCCTTGGCGATGGAATTGAGACTATTTTGATTGAAGGTAAAGAGCGGGCTCGCAACGTTCACCGCTAAAAGTTCAGCGACTTGCACCGCTTGATCCTCGACGGCTTTGGTTAAAGCGCGCCGCTCCAGCATCGAGGCCAGATAAATCGATCCGGCTGAGATGATCAGCAGAGCCGCGCCAATAATCACGTTGAAACGAACGGCGAGGCTCCTGTGGGAACGGCTAAATCGTTTGATACTATCGCCGTTCATAAACTTCTCCTTGGATCATAATGTTAACCGCAACGATTCCCGGGTAGAGAGGATCTCACGTCCTTAACCACTGCTCTGCGGCTCTCGCGCTCTTACCGTCGGAAGCTAGCGAGCCCCGGCCATAAAGCAAAACGCAACCATGAGCTCGTTCTTTGTCTTTAAGGCATAAAACCATGGCGTGAATTCAATCTCCGTTAGCGGCAATAAGCTGCATACAAATTTCACTCACCGTGCTGTTCTACCCAGCGTCCAACGAGCTGCCGGCTGAACTATGATTCGGCGTCGGGTTTGCTGAGAACAAACGCGATGGCTCGGGCTTACCGTCATTTTTAATCGATGGCTTCGGCGGCAGCTGGCGGACAGCGTCGAACTTGAACTGGCTGACCGCGGATTGCAGCTCATAAGCCAACCGCGCCAGTTCCTCGGCCGCCGCCTGCGTCTCGGTCGCCCCGCTGGCGGTGCTCTTGGCCGTTTGCGATACTCCAGCGACATTCGCTGTGATATCTTCCGCCCCCTTCGCTGCTTCCGTTAAGCTACGGCCTGTCTCGTTGGTCGTCGCCGACTGTTCTTCGACCGCCGATGCAATCGTATTAGAAATATTGTTGATCTGATTGATGACCTTGCCGATCTCACGGATCGCACCCACCGCTTCTATCGTGCTCCCCCTAATCGCTTGGATCTTGTGGCTGATCTCTTCGGTCGCTTTGCCGGTCTGCTTGGCCAATTCCTTTACTTCATTGGCAACCACGGCGAATCCTTTGCCCGCTTCTCCCGCTCTCGCCGCTTCGATCGTCGCGTTGAGAGCGAGTAAGTTAGTCTGCTCGGCAATGGAGCTGATAACTTTAATCACCTGCCCGATTTCCGCGCTCGACTCTCCGAGCTTGCCCACTGTGGCGTTGGTTTTCTCGGCGACCCTGACCGCGTCGCTCGCGACCTTGGCTGCTTCACCAGCGTTCTTGGCGATCTCTTTGATCGAGGCGGTCATATTTTCATTCCGCGTTGCCACCGTTTGCACATGCTCGCACACTTGCTCCGCGGCGGCCGAAACCGCCTTCACCTGGACCGAGGTCGCGCCGGCATTCCCCGCCATCCGTTGGCTCACCGCCGTTAGTTCCTCGGAAGAAGTGGCCAGCCGATAAGTGTCACGGCTGATCGTCCGCATCGCGCCGTCCATCTTCGTCACGAAGGCGTTCACCGCCTCAGCGATTTCGCCAAGCTCTCCTGTCAAGTGACATGAAACGGCGACAGTCAGATTGCCGTCAGCCAACGCATGCAGGGTTTGAACGATCTCTCCGAGAGGCCGTAGACGGCGCGACAAAAAGGCATTGGCAAAAAGAATCGCCCCGGTCATGGCACACAAGGTAAATAAGGCCATCAACCACAGGAAGCGCTGCATCGAGTGGATTGTTGCGGACATGTCGCTCGTGAATACCACGACCGCTTCGCCGTCCCCAGTGCCGGACTTTATGAGGGGATAAAAAATCAGCGCGTAGACCCCGCCGCTGTGCGGCAAGGTCTGGAGAGAGGGATTTGTTAAAGGCGGAAAGGAGGAAAGCGAAGAAAAAGCCGCGCGAAACTCCGAGCTGGTAAAGCCGAAAGCGCCCGTACCGTGAAGCCTGACGGCGTCCGCCGGTCCGGCTCCCTTCACAAGGATGGCGCCTTGGGCGTTGAGCGTTTTCGCGAAATCATGAACCAAGTCACGGAATAAGACTCCAGCTCGGACGACGCCTACCATCTCTCCCTGACGAAAAACCGGCTGTACAACGGTCAGGACCGGTTCTGCTCCGTCAATTTCGACGCCATCGGCAATCTTTCGCTGCGCCACGACGGACTGAACCAACTGACTCGCGCCGTTATCGTCGGTCTTATGGAGCGTCAGCAATCGTTTTCCTTCGGCATCGTAGTAGGCCAAGCGGGTCAGGCCGACTTGGCTGCCCAACCGATTAAGTATCGGCCGAGCGATTTCTGTAAGTGCCTCGAGGTTCTTAGTAGCCAGGGCCGCCTGGATCTCGGCAGGGCGCAAGAATGATTCTGTCTGCTTCTTGAGCTGTTCGATGCGATAAGTAATTAGCGACGAGACCAATTTCTCCTGGTTCTCGAAAAGCAGGCGTTTTGATTCTTCGAACCCTCTTTTCTGCCCCCAAAACCCCAGTAGTCCACAGACCAGTGATACGGCCAGGATGTAGATCGAGGCGAGCCCGATTACCGCCCAGCGTAGTGAGCCTCTTACGCTTTTTAGCTTAATCCAGGTTGTTTTCATCTTGTCACTGTCGCTCCACCGGATAGTCTTTTTTTTCCCACTCCGGATATCCCTCGAGATAGACCGAAATGTTCTTGTATCCCCAGCCTAACGCGATGGTCGCCGCATTAACGCTACGCGGACACTTGGGATAGCCATTGCAGTAAAAAACGATCGGCGACTCTTTGTTCATCGGAAACTTGGCCTTTTGGCTTTCCATCTCTTTGTCATAGACGTGGATCGCCGTAAGGATATGCCCTTCCTGATATTCGCTACCGATACGCGAGTCCACGAGAAGAAATTTCTCGCGTCCGTCGAGCATTTTTTTCAACTGAGCGGTATGGACGATCTTAACTTCCTTGGGAATGGGGGGAGGTTCGTCCGAGGAGACGTGGCTTGGGACAAACAAGGCGCACCCCAGCCCCAAAAACAGACCGCCAATGACAATCGCAAATTTTTTCATTTGTTTTTACCCCTTTTTTTTGGTCTCGTGTTCCTCGATCAGCTAAGATTCACGACTTTCTCAATATTCAGGACGAGCAAGAGCCGGTCCTTGAGTTTGTACGTCCCTCGAATCATCTCGCGGACCTTCCCCCGCAGCGTCGCGGGCGGGGGCTCGAAAATATCTTCCTCCACATCAAGTACGTCGCCAATTTCATCCACTAAGAGGCTCACAGCCTCATCGCCGTTACGGACAACCACGTTCATAGGAAGCTGATCCGCGACGCGCTCCGGCAAAATTAGGCGGCGTCTGAGATCGAGCGCCGTCACGATCTGGCCGCGCAAATTGATAAGTCCCTGAACCACCGGCAGCGCTAACGGCACCGGGGTCATCTCGTGATATCGAAGCACCTCTTGCACTGTGGCGACTTCCACGCCGAACAAGAGTCGGTCGAGATAAAAGGTCGAAAACTGTTTCATCGTCTTATCTGTCCTGTTCAGGCGGCTTGCGCCCCGGCGAGATATTCGGGAAGGACTGCTTGAATCACCCTGCGCACGTCGAGAATATCGGTCACCCGCCCCTGCACCACCACAGTGCCGAGCAGATAATCTCTGCGCTGTTCGTTTTGAACGGTGATCCGGTCTTCGACGATGTCGGCGATTTGATCTACCACCAAACCGAGGCTCTTGCCCGCTTCGCGATAAACGACGACGTCGAGAGCTTCGGCAGGATCAGATTCAGCGCCGAAGCCCAGGACGTGAGCCAAGCGAATCAGCGGCATAATTTCGCTGCGGTACTGCACCACTTCGTGCGCGCCACTTCGTTCGATTGCTGTCAGCGGAAACTTTTCGAGGCGCCCGACTGAGGACAGATCCATTCCCACGAAATAGTCCTTGCCGCAGCGACAAATAAGCAGCGCGCGCCTATCCCCTAAGCTTTCCCCAACGATCGCTGTGTCCGTTCTGTGCGACGGCTGGCGATTTTCGCCCGTCAGATTGGCGCTCGTGGAAATACCGATGATATCCAAAATCAGCGCCACCTTGCCGTCGCCGAGAATGGTGGCGCCGGAGTAAACGCTCAGTCCTTTGATATGTTTCCCGAGTGGCTTAACGACGATATCTTTCGAATCGTTAATGCCGTCGACGATTAAGCCGAACTGGCGGCCGTCTGCTTGCAAGACCACGATGTTGACGCTTTCGTCGTCGTTGGTTCCTTCCGGCAGTTTGAGCACGTCGTGGAGATAGACCAAGGGCAGCAGATTGCCGCGTAATCTGTAGACGGGCGCACCGTGCATCCTCTCGACGCCCTTTCGCGCTTGCTCACCCTCGAGCCGAACCAACTCGATCAAACTGACCTGCGGGATCGCGTAACGGTCGTCGCCGACGACCACCATGAGCACCGGGATGATCGCTAGGGTCAGGGGAATTTTGACTTTCAAGATCGTGCCCTGTCCGAGCTTGCTCTGAATATCGACCGTGCCGCCGATCTTCTCGATATTGGTTTTCACGACATCCATGCCGACGCCGCGCCCCGACACGTTGGTCACTTTTTCCGCCGTCGAAAAGCCCGCGTGAAAGATCAAGTTGACGATCTCACGCTCGCTCATGCGCGCTGCTTGGTCGGCGCTAATCAGTCCCTTCTGCACCGCCTTATCACGAACTTTTTCAGGATTGACGCCGCCGCCATCATCGGAGATCTCGATGTTAACCTGCCCACCCTCATGGTACGCGCGCAGGAAAAGCAGTCCCTCGGGCGGCTTGCCGGCGGCGACCCTCGCCTCCGAACTTTCAAAACCGTGGTCGACGGCGTTGCGCACGACGTGGGTCATCGGATCTTTGATCGCTTCGATGATCGTGCGATCCAACTCGGTTTCCGCTCCCGCCATTTCGACGCGCACTTGCTTGCCGCATGCAGCGGCGAGATCGCGAGCGACGCGGGGGAACCGGTTCCACACGTTGCCGATCGGCTGCATGCGAGTCTTCATGACTCCTTCTTGCAACCCACTGGTGACCAAATTGAGATGTTGCGTGGTCGCAACGAACGCACTGTTCTCCTGGTTGGCGGCGAACTGTACGATCTGGTTGCGCGACAGCACCAGTTCACCGACGAGATTCATGAGTTTATCGAGCAGTCCGACATCCACTCGAACAGTGCTGTCGGACACGGTGGAGCGACCTTCGTTGTGGTTTTGCAGCGCGCCTAACTGGTTTTGCAGCGCGCCTAAAATGTCTGCCGGCTTGACCGCCCCGCTCTGGACTAAAATTTCCCCGACCCGCCGCGGATCGCCGTCGGCTTGCTGGTTTAATGCCTGATCGATTTCCTCCGGTAAAACTTCCCCCCGATTCACAAGAATTTCGCCCAACTTCTGTGGACGCCGCGCAGGTCGGGAAACATCCGCGCGAATTTCCGCCGTGTTCAATCGCTTATTTTTTGTCGCCCTCGCGGTTTTTTTCTTTTTGCGGCGAGTGGCGGACGTATCCGATGCAGCTGGAGACGGAATCGCCGCCGTGGATTCAGAGGGTGTTGCCGAGGCCGGATCGTTCACTGTTTGTAAACTCACGAGCGTGTCGATCAGCGCCGAATCGTTTCTCTCCCCCTCGTTTCCGGCCGATTCGACGTTGCTGAGTATTTCGCGTACTGCATCCACCAATGCCAAAAGCGCGTTGGTGATCGGTGGCGTCATGCGAATCGCTCCGTCGCGTAGTAGACTGAGCAAGTTCTCGCCGGCGTGAGTTACCGACTCGAGCTTGGCAAAACCCAAAAAGCCGCAGGTTCCTTTGATCGTGTGGATCGCCCGAAAGATATTACCGAGGGTTTCCTTGGAAGGATGTTTTTCCAACTCGACGAACTCGCGGTCCAAGCGGTCCAGGTTTTCGTAGCTTTCAACCAGGAATTCTTTGACGATCTCGTCCACTGAGGTTCACTCCTTCGTTTCAATCGTCCGGTTAGGCATCACAACAGAAAATCGGACCGTTCATACCAAACTTAAGCAAAGCGCCGCGCCCGAGAAGCGCGCGACCGGCTGGACCCTAGAGGACCAAAAAGGATCCGTCCGAGTTTTGAGGAAGGCGCGAGCGCGCCGCCTCAGCGTCAAATAAATGCCGGCCAGCAAAAACGGGCCGCCTTCGTTCGGCGGACGCCATGGCGTTATCGCGCCGGCTTTCATCGCCAACTATCGGCGCGGATCGACCTTTGGTTGCACATCTTCCTTCGCTTGATACGCCTCCACCACCGTCTGGATGGATGCGTAGGCATTGAGTAAGTCGGTGGAGGTCAAAATGCCGCAGACTCGTCCGTCGGCGCCGATAACCGGGAGGCAATTAATGTGTTTCGCGAGCATCTCCCGCGCGGCGACGGATATCGGGGTATCGGGAGTAGTTGTTACCGACTCTTGCGTCATAATTTCGCTGACGCTCTTCTTGTTCCAGTTAGGCGTGCGGGACAGCGCCCGCAGGACATCACGATCAGAAACTACGCCACGCAGCCGGTCATCCGAATCAACGACTAGAACATGATGGAAGGAACGAGCCGCCATCAGGGCGACAACATCGGCAAGGCTTTGGGCCGAGTCCAGCGTCATGGCTTCGTTGGTCATGAGCTCGGCCACACGGCGCGGACCGGCGAACAACTCACTCGACGCCGGCGCTGGATGATGCGTTTCCAACTCCTGATCGATGGCGCGTTTCACTGCTCCTCCATCGCGTTGTCGCACCGCGCGTCTATGGCATCCGCCATCGCTGCGATAACTCTTGTGCGCTTTAACTGGCGCGAAATTTCAACCGGGTCTAGTTTTCGTTCCATGGATGTCGAATGCTCCGACAGCGCCGCTTTAGGGAAAAATCTTGTTGAGCTTTTCCTGCAGGGTCTGCGCATTGAACGGCTTGACGATGTAATTGTTGACCCCAGCCTGGACCGCCGCAATGATGTTGTCCTGTTTCGCCTCGGCCGTGACCATGAGCACTGGAATCGATTTCAAACTTTCGTCGGCGCGGATGGCGCGCAACAGATCGATGCCGGTCATCACCGGCATATTCCAGTCGGAAACCACAAAATCGGCCTTTTTCTTTTTGAGCTCTTGTAGAGCCACCTGGCCATTTTCCGCTTCGCGAATATGTTTGAACCCCAATTCCTTCAGCAAGCCCCGAACAATCCGCCGCATCGCCGATGCATCGTCGACCACTAAAATCTCCATGTCGGGGTTCACCATAAGAATGCCTCCCTTTGCCCAAAACCCGACTTGGCTATTTGACGCTCCTTGCTGTTGTAATTTTGCGTTACCCGCATAGCCGACCATCCGGGGCAGTGTGATAGTCCAACTCCCCCGAGTTAAGTTATCGGAAAAACAACGCGATTCTTTAGCGTGGAACAAGGATTCAACGGCAATACGGGCGGCCTATTGCGTGCCTTTCTTAGCGGGATTTCAGCGCCTGCTGGCTACCACGTAAACGGGCCGCCGGCGGGAGAAAGTGACCCCCCGCCGGCGGCCTCATTATTTATCGCGGTTGGTGGAACTTTATCGTTTTAGATTCGATACTTCTTCGAGTAACGTGTCGGTCACGGTGATCGTTCGTGCCGATGCTTGAAAGCCCCTCTGGGTAGTGACCATTTTTACAAATTCAGTGGCTAGATCGACGGTGGATAGTTCCAATGACCCCGAAAGGACCGTCCCGAAGCTACCGTCCCCCGGGTTACCGAGCAACGGTGGTCCGGATTCGGGCGACTGCAAGTAGAGAGAGTTGCCCAAGTGGGCGAGTCCCTGCGGATTGGCAAAATCTGCCAAGGCGATGCGGAACAACGGCTGATTACCACCCGAGGTAAATTGTCCGGAGATAACACCGTCGGTGCCGATGTTGATGCTCTTCAGAATACCGGACTGAGAACCATTTTGATTCACCTGGCTGACCGACGAGGGCAAAGCAAATTGGGTCGATCCGGTGAAAGTGTTGTTGGCCGCAACAACGCTTTGCGCGCTCGCACCATCGTTCCAAGCCACTGGGCCGATCGCAGTAATGGTGCTGGCGCCAGTATTAAGCGTGCCGTTCGCATTAAAGGCAAGAATTTCGCCCGCAGCGTTGATCTGTCGCAACTGTCCAGCGGTGCCGCCGGTGATTTCACCGCCGTTTGCCAGCACACGAACATTCCATTGATTGGCCGTGGCTGTCTTGCGAAATAAGTAAGTGAGATCATGCCCCTGACC
>Ga0075423_10004629_pt1 | contig 12768 bp, 10 predicted proteins | sample SoiMethybrSBSTD2_FD_80114 | JGI IMG/M metagenome (GOLD analysis project Ga0075423, IMG submission 80114) | Bulk soil microbial communities from a Populus tree surrounding site in Tennessee, USA - Soil MetaG P. TD hybrid SBSTD2 | ecosystem: Environmental > Terrestrial > Soil > Tree plantation...
AGTAGGAAGATTCGGAATCGAAGATTAGCCGCAAATAACGCAAAGAGCGCAAAAAAGAGAGAACTCACCACGAAGGTCACGAAGAGCACGAAGTTAAGAAATTCGAAAATATCAATTTCCGAAAACTTCGTGTTCTTCGTGCACTTCGTGGTTAGAGGTGTTTCGTCCATAAAACTGGAGGGGCAACATGGGAAAAACTGAAACGACACTCGCGAAATTTGCACTCGACTTCCCGACAGAGGATATCCCGCGCGACGTCATGCATCTAGCAAAGCGCTGCGTGATGAATTCCTGCGGCGTCGCGCTGTACGCGACCCTAGACCCGGCGATCGATATTTTGCTGGATTTTCTGCGCGCTGAGGGCTGTGCCGCCGAAGCAACCGTGATCGGCAAGGGCTTCAGAACCTCGCCGCAGAATGCGGCCTTGGCGAACGGCTTTCTCGGTCATCTCGAAGACTACGACGACACACATACCACGGTGATTCACCCCACCGCGCCTATCTTCCCCGCTGCCCTCGCCCTCAGCGAGCAGCGGACGGTGAGCGGAAGAGACTTGCTCGGAGCGTTCGCCATCGGCGTAGAGGTTGCCTGTCGAATTGGGCTGGTAATTTACACGCATTTCAGGGAAGGAGCGGCGCATTGGCACATCACGAATACGTGCGGAGTGCTCGGCGCCGCGGCCGTTGCGGGTCGTTTGCTCAAGCTCACTCAGGAGCAGATGGTTTATGCTTTCGCAATTGCGGGCACGCAGGCCTCGGGCGTCCGCGAGGTGTTCGGATCCATGTGCAAGCCGTTCCATGCCGGTAAGGCGGCCCAGAATGGCACCGTCGCGGCGTTGCTCGCGCGGCGTGGCTTCACCGGCACCGATGGCATCTTCGAAGGCGAACGCGGCTTGGTCGGCGTGATGGCTACCTGCCACGACATTACGGAGGCGACAAAAGATCTCGGCAGCCGTTGGGAATTGCCTCAGACTGGGCTCAAGCCTTATGCCTGCGGTCAGGCGAACCACGGGTTCATCGACGCGGCGCTTGCGCTAAGAAAAAGGATCGGTGTCTCGCCGCAGACCGTCAAGCACATGCAGGGAAGCGTACAACAGTTCGCGCCCGCGCTCGTCCGGCGGCGCCATCCACGGACCGGCCTCGAGTCAAAGTTCTGCTATTACCACTCGATAGCGGCGGCGATGATCGACGGGCAAGCGCTCCCTGCGCAGTTCACAGACGCGCGCGCGCTGGATCCCGCGGTCGAAGCGCTGCGCAACCGTATCGATTTCAGCGAAGATCCATCGTTATCCCGGCGAGCCGCCGTCATTACTCTGGAGCTCAACGACGGCACCGCCTATACAGAAAGGATCGAGCATCCAACGGGGACGCCCGGGAATCCCATGAGCGACGCGATGGTTCAGGAAAAATTTAAAGGCCTTGCATCGGCTGCGCTCGGCGCCGAAGAAGCGGAAAAGGCACAACGCGCGCTCTGGGAAGTGGACAAGCTCTCGGACGTGCGCGAGCTGATGCCGTTTCTGACCAAATGAGCGGCGAGAATTGTTGAGTTAGTGGGTGTAGGGGCAGGTTTGAAACCTGCCCTTAGGTATGACTATCGGCAGAGCAAGGCAAACGAGAATCTAACTGTCCATTAAAGATCCCTCAGCTACGGAGGTCCGTCATGGCTTATCCGAAAATCAAAATGGAAAAACCCAGCGTGTATAATGGCTTGGATTGGCTCGTCGCACTGGACGAGGGTTTGTTTGCGAAAGAAGGGTTGGAGGTCGAGCTGGTCGCGCACAGTGGAGAACGAGGAACCAACGTCGACGTCACGGACTGGAACGCGGTGCGATCGAACGCCGGCCATGCGGAAGCCGTGGAACGCGGCTCGGCAAACATCTTCAACGCCTGTGAATGGGGCAATTATCGTAGATCGCAGGACACCGGGGTCGGTTGCCGGCAGGCGCGCGTCGGTGGTCGCCGGGGCCGTGGCCGTGCCGCCGCACTCCGACATTTATACGCCACAGCAGTTGGCCAATAAAACTATCGCGGTGCCTTTTCATGCCGGGACGCATTACCTGACCTTGCAATTGCTGGAAGGCTTCGTGCCGCGCGACATGATCAAACTTGTCAGCAGCGGGCGGCCCTCGGAACGCTACAGAGCGATGATGAACGGGACTGTAGATGCGTGCAGCGTGCGTGAACCCTGGATTACGGTTGCCGAGAAGAGCGGCTGCCGGCTGATTGTCCAAGGATTTTATAATGGCACGGACACAGCGACACCGGAAATCAGTGCAGAAGCCTATGCCGCGATCAATCGGGCGCTCAGCGAAGCGGTGCGCCGCATCAACGCGAACAAACGCGGATACCTGCACTACTTCATCGACAACGAGAAGGGAGCGGAGGTGAAAGCATTAACCACCGACGACTTCAATCTCAACCGGATCGTGTTCATCGAGCCTGGAAAACCTATCCCTAAAGAGCAGCTAATGCGAACCTACGAGTGGATGGTGAGTTGGAATCTGATCGATGAGGGCCATGAAGTGCAGGATCTCATCAACACTCAGGTCATGGCACCGGCATAGTTTCTCTTTCCTAAGATTTATAGGTTGCGGGCAGGCAGAAACGTTTGAACGATTTGATTGCCGCCGGATCGAACGCCAGTCAGGGACCATCGGGTGTCTGATTTGCTTTAAGTTCCCTGGTTCTACTTTCACCGTGGCCTCGGCAATCCTGTGACCCTAGCTTAAGCTATTTAGTCCTACACCTCGTCGAGTAGCAGCGCCGGTCAAACCTCACCTGGGCACAACCGCGCGCAACTTCCTGTTGGCGATAGAAGTTTCTCCAAATAATATCTGTGCCCGCTTCACTAACAATTTGCGAGGAGGGTGTCGAATGCGAGCCTACCGCCGCCCGTTGGCAAACCGGTGTTGGGTCCGCTGAAACCGAAACGTTGGACGCAGGAAGGCGCAATAAAGGCGCGCCGTAACGCCGGGTGGCAGTGCAGTTAGCTCAAGATCTCTCACTTGGTTTACCCTGAGTCTTTATCGAAGGGTTCGAGATGAGAAATAATTAGTTTGTTGTCATTCCGAGCGGAAGCGAGGAATCTTTCTCGACCTGAAGATTCTTAGCCCATTCTAAACCGAACCACTAACCGCGGGTTGACAGGGCGTCGTTTGTTGTACGATAACCGATGCCCAGCCTTCAGACGGGTCCAGGTCGACGGCAATCTACGGGAATTGAGGGATGAGAATATGGCCGAAAGAAGCACTGGTGAGATTCTTGGTGAAAAAATTTCTCGCCGCGCGGCGCTGCGCAATATTTCTCTGCTCGGAGCGGGCTTGCCCATGGTTCAGATTATAGGCGAGGCCAAGCTTCACGGGCAGATGTCGGAATCCAAACCGGGAGGAGTCATGGTTGCCAAGCCGATATTTTCTGTCGCCGAGCGTGACCGCCGGTGGGGCGCCATCCGGCAAATCATGGCAAAGCCGCAGTGGAATTTGGACGCGCTGCTCGCGCCTGCGAACGGCGATAGCGCCTATCCTCGTTACCTGACGCAGATCGGCGGACGCGGCGGTTCTGCCGATGTCGTTCTATCGCGCGAGTCTTCCAGGCCTGTATTTGCCTTTACCGGGTCGGGCCGCAACAAAAGTTTCTGGTCGAAGCGACTCACATCATGGACGTCAGACGGCAAACTCGTCATCAACGAGGGCGAGGGTTCCAAGCCGATCGTGGAGCAGCTCAAAAGCTTGGGGCTCAATAAAGCCGGGACGCGCATCGGTGTTGCCAAGCTGACCGGCAGCCGCTTCGATCCGGAGGGAATGGTTTCGGCGACCTATTTGGACAATCTAAAATCGGCTTTGCCGGGGGTTGTGTTTCTCCCGATTGAAAAATGGGGTTCAGATTCAGGGCCCATCGATGAGCCGGCGATGGTCAAGAGCGCGGAAGAACACGACGCGATCCGACGCTGTGTGGCCGCGGGAGAAAAAGCGATTGAGACAATCGCCCGGGTAGCGCGTTCCTCTGCCAAACAACAAGCCGACATATGGTTTCCAACTTTTACGGCGATGTTCGCGGAGACCGGCGAAGATCCGACTCGCCTGTCGATCTCGCTCGATGAAGCTTCGAATTCCACCCTCGGCGCCCCGGTGGATGACCCGTTGAAAGCAGAGCAAATCATCAGTCAGGAGATCGATGCGACGGTGCAAGGCTATCGAGGGCAGGTCAATCATTCGATCTTTGTCGGCGGGACGAGCACGCCGGGATTCAACTACTACAAATCCGCCATGGAGGTCGCCATCGAGGCGCTGCTCGACTCGATCGCCTTCATCGTGCCGGGCAAGACGACTTGCGGACAACTCGTCGATCACTACGCCGCCGTTGTGGGAAAGCTCAACGCGGATGATCAGTCGGGTGTCGTCCTGCACAGCAGCGGCATCGCCAACCTCTCGAGGCCTCGTTTAGGGCCGGCAAATTCCAGAGGCGATTCCGACATCGTTTTGGTTCCAGGAATGACGTTCGACTTCAAGCCCGCCATTAGATTAAAACGGAATATCAGCGAAGATGTCCGGCGGGAAAACCGCACCGTGCAGATCGGCGAACATTATCTGATCACGGCCAAAGGCGCGGTCCGGTTGGGAAAAAGAGAGCTGAAGCCGCTCACAACGGAAGCGGTGTAGGCAGAATTGTGTGCGGCTTGATCACAAAGGTCCCGGCGCAACAAAGCCACGACCAAAATCGAAAACAGATATTTCACCACGAAGGTCGCGAAGAGCACGAAGTTAAGAAATTCAAATGACCAATTTCCGAATCCTTCGTGTCCTTCGTGAGCTTCGTGGTGATATGGTATTTACTTGTTGATGGATACGCTATGCAAGATTGGATTCCTGAAGAAATTCCGAAGCCCTTTTTTTCTCTCGCCGAACGTGACCGGCGCTGGTCACGAGCGCGAGAAGCAATGGCAAAAGAAAACCTCGACGGTCTTCTCGCGCCGGCAACCCTGGAGGAGGGAGACACACTCTATCTCACGCAGGTCGGCGGCCGGACAAAGGAGGCCTGGGTTGCCTTCGCGCGTGACCCGGCAAAGCCGGTATTGGCCATCGTCGAATCCAGTCGAGTGAAAAGTTTCTGGCTCAGCGCGCAGAACTGGCTCGGCGAAGAAAACTTCCGCCTCTCGTCGGCAAATATTTCGGAGTCGGTGATCCTGGCGATCAAAGAGCTGAGTCTCGAACGAGGCCGCATCGGCGTCGCCCAACTGACCGGCATCCGGTTTGATCCTGAAGGCCTTATTCCTTTTACCACTTTCGAACGCATCCGCGGCGCCCTGCCGCAAGCATCATTGATTGCCACCGATCTCCTCCATCGATTACGCATGATCAAAGGCGAGGAAGAAATTGACGTGATCAAAAAAATTATCGCGGCCAATGAAAAGGCGATGATCACCCTCGCCGAGGCGGCGCGGACTGCGGCCAAGCAGGCCGACATCTGGTATCCAGTTTACATCCAGTTGTTGCTTGCCACAGGAGAGCTGCCCACGCGCCTCTCGATGGCCCTCGACCGAGGAGGAAACAGCACTTTGGGCACTCCGACAGCAGACCCTGTGGAGGAAGGGCAGATACTCAGCGAGGAAATCGCCGCGAACTATCAAGGCTACCGAGCACAGACCAATCAATCACTATTTATTGGCAGTCCGGCGACACCGGGATTTGCTTATTACAAAACCGCGATGCAAGGAGCCATTGAGATCTTTTTTGACGTCGTCGCCGCGATACGACCGGGAAAAATTACTACTGGAGAGTTGATGGCCCGTTATGCCGCAATGGCCAAAGATGTCGGAGCCGAGCCTCCCGGCGGAGTTCTTCTGCACAGCAGCGGCATGGGCAGCCAGCGCCCGCGCGTGGGACCGACGACCAAAGAAGACATGGACATCGTTCTTCAACCTGACATGACCTTTGACCTCAAGCCGACGATCGTGATGCGGCGCGAGGTCATCGAGGACGTCAGGCCAAAGAACCGTTCCGTGCAAATCGGCGAGCATGTTGTTGTGACCGAATCCGGTGCCGTTCGATTGGGCAAGCGGGAGTTAAAGCCGATGACGACGAAGAGCTAAAGTAGTACTCACCACGAAGGCCACGAAGAGCACGAAGGAAGAGAAACTTATCACAAAGATTACAAAGAAAACCTCTTCGTGTTCTTCGCGCGCTTCGTGGTGAACCAAAAGCGAGTGCGATAGGCTAACGTCGCCCGCTAGCGCGCCAAAGCTTGATGTCGTGGGAAGTGGAAACTGTGGCTTAAGCAACGGCGGTAACAAAAAATGCGCCAGACGAAAAAGACTAGAGGCGTTACCCGAAGAGAATTTTTGACCTACTCCAGCGCCGCCGCGGCAGGGTTGATGCTCGATGCCTACCGGCCGCAAGCCGGTCGAGCGGCGCAAAAAAAACCCAAGCACATCTTCTTTATCGAGGCCCGGCCGATGACTGGGTTTAGCAAGCTAGGAACGCGCCGGACCGAAGTTGTCGGCGGGCTGACGATGTCGGCGCTGGTCAAGGCGACTAACTGGAAAGCGCACCGCGAACCTCTCCTCGCCACGGAAGTTCCTTCCCTCGACAAGGGCACTTGGGAGCTTCTCAAGGACGGGCGCATGCGCACGGTGTGGCCACTACGCAAAAACATCAAGTGGCACGATGGGGCTGACTTCACAGCGCAGGATTATGTCTTCGGTTGGGAAGTTGCGTTGGACCCAAATGTGAATTATCGCACGCGGACCTTCGAGCAGAAGATCGAAAAGGCCGAGGCGCCCGATGCATACACGCTGGTGCTGACCTGGAAGGAAAATTTCCCGCTCGCGACGGATCTTTTTCAGGGCAATTACTTTCCGTTGCCGAGGCATTTGCTCGAGAAGGATTATCGGAAAGATGCCAAGGGATTTAATCGGCTTCCCTATCACACAACCAAGTTCATTGGTGTGGGCCCATACAAAGTTGTCGAATGGCGGCAGGGGAATCAGATTGTCCTCGAGGCATTTGATCAATACTTTCTGGGCCGGCCGAAGATCGACTCGATCACCTGGAAGTCTGTCGAGGATGACAACGCGGTGGTCGCCAATATTCTCGCAGGCCAGGGCCATTTCTCGGTGCGGGCAATGGACGTCGAGCAGGGTTTGGTCCTGAGGGAGCAGTGGGAAAGCAAAGGGCAGGGGAGAGTGTATTTTACGCCCGCGGGTCTTGCTCGCATCGCGCCGAGCACAATTTCCGAGCCCTGGTTCAAAGATATTCGCGTTCGCCGCGCTCTGCTCCATGCGATCGACCGCGAGACAATCGTCAAGACGCTCTTCAAGGGCGCGCAGCCGGTGGCGCACAGCCTGGTTGCCGAACGTCACGCGGATGTCTGGCCGCTCGTCAAGGATAAACTCAGGCGTTACGCTTACGACCCCAACCTTGCCCTGAAGCTGCTGCAAGAGGCCGGCTGGAAAAAAACATCGGATGGCGTGCTAACCAATGACAAGGGCGAGAGATTTGCCATTCGCTTCGAAGTGGCGTCGGACAACACGGTGGAGCTCAACATCCAGGCGGTGGTGAGCGATTACTGGAAAAAGATCGGCGTGATTGCGACTCCGGCAAACGAACGCGATCGAATCCTTAACGACCCCGAACATCGCAATCGTTGGAAGGGAGTGCGCTATACCAGGCACAATCTGGAACATGATGATCTCTCCGAGCAATGGCACAGCAAAGCGACGCCCAAACCAGAGAACCAGTGGATTCAAGAGAACGAAAGCGGTTGGAGCGGCGCGGACGATCTCATCGATCGATGGGAGAAGGAGCTCCGACCCGAGCGGCGCAACCAAATTCTAGCGGAGATCGCGATACGCTTCGCCGAGCAGATTCCGGTGATGCCGCTCTATAATTACACGGAAATCGTGACGGTCCACAAAGGATTGCAAAAGGCCGGGCCGCGGCTCGGCACCGGCGGAGACAATGCCGCGTCGTGGAACGCTTTCGAGTGGGATTTTACGGATTAAAATGTTTAACGAGAGTATTCACCGCAGAGACACAGAGTACGCAGAGATTGTTTTATTTCAAACTCTCCCTCAGCGACCTCAGCGCCTATGCGGTGCAATCGATAAAACGATTCGAACATGACGGATAAAGAATTGCACCAGGAGATTGTCGCGGTTCGTACTCAGGACGGGCAAACACTGGATGGCCTGATCGTGTGGAATTCTCAGTCAAGACCGCGGGGAGCTACGCTGAGCATGCATCCCGATGGCTCGGGGCTCAAGCATTTTGAGCTCGAGCCTTTGGCCCGCGCCGGTTTCATGGCGCTTAGGCTTAAATCCCGCTTCGCGGGCAACAACGCGACCATGATCATGGAAGAGATCATGCTCGACCTTGCCGGCGGCGTAAAATTCTTGCGCGAACGGGGATGTGAAAGAGTCGCTCTATTCGGTCACAGCGGCGGCGGGCCGCTCATGGCTTTCTATCAGAGCCAGGCTGAGAACCCTACGGTCAGCTCTACACCAACCGGAGATCCGCCGGATCTCACCAGAGCCATGCTACCGAAGGCAGACGGCATCATCATCACCAATTCCCACTTGGGGAGACACGTCGAATTCACTCAACGCATCGACCCCTCGGTCACTGACGAGTCGGATCCTTACTCGATGGACCCGTCGTTGGACATGTATAACCCGGCAAATTACGAGAACAGAAACGGACAGGTCGTGTATTCTCCCGCCTTCTTGGAGAAGTACCGCCAAGCGCAAAAGGCGCGGTGCGATCGCATCAGCGATTGGGCGCGAGTCCAACTGCAACGGGTCAAAGAAAGGGCACACAAGGGAATCCATGATTTGCCCTTCCTCCTATATAGGACCATGGCCAACCCGAGATTTTTGGACCGCGTGAATTTCAAATCCGGCATGCGCACCGGAACTCTATGGGGTGATCCCTACCAGCTCAATTACACCGCTCACCGCGGCCGCGAGGGACCGTTCGTAACTTTGAAATCTTGGTTCTCGCATCTTTATTATGGCACGGCCAACGCCGATACCCTGCGCCATATCGCCCTGGTTAAAGCGCCGCTCCTGGTCGTCGGAGGAACCGCAGATTACGGCGGAGATATATCAGAGTCAGTCTACCAGGCGGCGACGACCGCGGATAAAAAACTCAAGTACGTCGAAGGGGCGAGCCACTGGTTTGAAAGCGGCCCCGAGCATCTCAAGCAAGCGATGGAAATCACCACTGACTGGTTGAGAGAGAAGGGGTTCTAGTTGACCGGTGACCGACGACCACGGACCGGACCGGTCGGCTGTCTTCGGTCCTCCGTCATTCGTTTGCAAGTTTAACTCTGGGTATTCCTATGTATCGCAACGTTTTTGAAACGGAAATGGAAAGCGAGTTAGTCAGCCTCAAGACTCAAGATGGCGCGCGCGTTCATGGCACCTTGGTCTGGAGAGGGGACAAGAGACCAACCACCGGCGTCCTGTCGATGCATCCCGCCAGCCATGGGTTTCGCCACTTTAGTATTGAGGGACTGAGCGAGGTTGGGTTAGCAGGCTTGCGGCTTCGCTCCCGTTTTGCCGGCGATGACAGCGCGCTCATTATGGAAGAGATTATGCTGGACATCGCCGCCGGCGTGAAATTCCTCCACGAGTGGGGCTGCAAAAAAGTTGTGCTCTTTGGCCATAGCGGCGGCGGCCCGCTGATGAGTTTTTACCAGAGCCAGGCTGAGAGCCCCACGGTTAAATCTACACCAGCAGGTGATCCTCCGGACTTGACGACGGCTGCGCTGCCACCGGTGGACGCCATCATTACGTCAGGCGCGCACTTGGGAAGGCATCGATCCCTGGCCGAGCGGATCGACCCGTCCGTCATTGATGAAAACGACGCATTCGCAGCGGACGCGGATCTCGATATGTTCAATCCCAAGAACGGACCGCCATACTCCCAAGAATTTTTATCGCGCTACCGTGATGGGCAGGTGGCCCGGGTGGAGAAGATAACGACTTGGGTGGGGACAAAATTAGAAGAATTGAAAAAGAAAAATCATCCCGTTACCGGGGATGTGCCCTTTATCGTCTGGCGCACCGAGGCTGATCCGCTGTATCTCGATCTTTCCATTGAGCCCAATCTTCGCAGCCGGGGTAACAATCGGGGTGACGATGCTTTTGCGCTCAATTACGCGCCCAAGGCGCAAGGGCGCTTCACGTCGCTTCGCTCCTGGCTCTCCCAGTGGGGAAGCTCCACTTCGAACGCCGATACCTTGAGACACATCGCTCGTGTCAGTGTTCCTCTGCTGATCACGCAAGGAACGGCGGATCGCTCGCCCATGAGCCGTGCCAAACGGATCTTCGAGGCGGCTGGAACCAAGGATAAAACGATCTATTATGCGGAAGGCGCGACCCACTATTATCGGGGACAAAGAGACATACTGCTCAAGACCTGCCAGCATATTTTCGAATGGCTAAAGGCGCGCGGGATGTAGCGGCAAAGCAAGACTGAGGATCGAGGATAGAGGATGGACGATCGCGATTCTCAATCCTCCATTCTCGATCTTCGGTTAGCGGTTTCGCTAACTAGGTAACGCATGACACGCTACATCGCGCGCCGTTTAGTCCAGATGATCCCGCTCCTGTTTTTCCTATCACTCCTTCTATTTGCCGCTCTTGCAAGCATGCCCGGCGATCCACTTCGAAGCATGCTCGAGGAGCTTCCCAAGATGACCCCTGTGGAATATCAACGGCTGAGAGAGCTTTACGGCCTCGACGATCCGATTCACATCGGTTATCTCAAATGGCTTTGGCAAGTGTTGAGCGGTAATTTCGGTTATTCGAAAGAATACCATCTGCCGGTGTGGGAGTTGATCACGCCGCGGCTTTGGAACACGCTCATTCTTACTGTTTCGGCATTTGTCATCGGCAAAGCGCTGGCCGTCCTGATCGGAATCTATTCAGCGCGCCATCCCTATTCGCCACTCGATTATTCCGCCATGGGGATTGCGTTATTCGGCTTCTCAGTGCCGGGCTTCTGGCTTGGCCTCAGCCTCATCATTGTTTTTTCGGTCTATCTCCAATGGTTTCCTGCAGGAGGCTTCGGGAGTCCTTATTCAGGTGCGAATTGGTGGGAGCTCATTTGGGACAGAACTCAATACTTGGTTTTGCCGGTGGTGACGCTCGCTGTGTCGGAGACGGCTTCGACGACACGATATATGCGATCGAGCCTGCTCGAAGTCATCCGCCAGGACTATATCACTAACGCTCGCTCCAAAGGGCTGAGCGAGCAGACAATTCTTCTGCGCCACGCACTGAAAAACAGCTTGATCCCCGTTGTCACAGTGAGCGCGCTTTCTCTGGCGCGTCTCGTCGGCGGTTCAACGGTCATCGAGACGGTCTTTGGTTATCCCGGCATGGGTAAGCTCCTTTTTGACGCAATCATGGGAAGTGACTACACGCTGGCGATGGCAATTCTGATGCTCATGTCGTTCTTCGTCATCTTCGCCAACTTAATTGCGGATGTTCTTTATGCTTGGCTCGATCCACGCATCCGCTACACGTGAGAGAAGCAAAAAAACTCGAAACACGAAATCCGAAATTCGAAACAAAATCTAAATGATCAGAAAGCACAAATTTCCAAACCAGCTCGTTTCGGATTTGATTTTTAATTCTTGGTTTTTAGGAATTCGTTTGTTTCGGATTTGGAAATTCGGATTTCGGATTTAGCGTTAGGGGTGACCATGCAAGAAACCCTCGGCATCGAAGGGCCCGAGTTAGTTCGCGTGGCTGTGGCCGCTCGCTCGACCGGCTATTGGGCGCAGGTCTGGCGGCGCTTTAAAAGACATCGCCTGGCGATGGCATCTTTGTATTTTCTTCTCGCGCTGATCGTTTCGGTCGTGGTTGTCCCGGAATTTCTCCCTTACCCATACGATCAGGTTTCGCTGCAGGAACGCTTTCTTTCGCCGTCGTGGCGACATCCGTTTGGCACCGATGAGCTGGGACGCGACGTCTTCACCCGTGCGCTTCACGGCGGCCGGGTTTCTCTGGCGGTCGGCTTCAGCGTCGCTCTGAGCAGCATGTTTTTGGGCGCAATCGCCGGATGCGCCACCGGTTACATCGGCGGAACAGCCGACAATCTCATGATGCGCGTGGTCGATATCGCCCAGAGTTTGCCCCGCATCGCGGTGCTCCTGGTCCTGTCGAAAGTGCTCGGTGGCGGCGTGTTCAATCTCATCATGGTTCTGGTGATGCTCGAGTGGACGGATGTGGCCCGTCTCGCGCGCGGCGTAGTTTTGGGCATCAAAGTCCAGCCTTACGTCGATGCCGCGCGCGCCGGTGGAGTTTCGGGAATGCGTATTCTGGGTCGCCACCTGCTGCCGAACTCCATGGCGCCGCTGATCGTGTCGGCCACTCTCGATGCGGGCAGGGCGATTCGCGCCGAGACGACATTGAGTTTTTTGGGCCTGGGGATTCCACCACCGTTGTCAAGTTGGGGCAATCTGCTGACGAACGCTTCAGCGTATTACTTTACCGCGCCGCTGTTGGTTTTCATCCCGGGCGTCTTCATCTTCGCGACGCTCCTGAGCTTCAACCTTTTGGGCGATGGCCTCAGGGATGCGATGGATCCGCGTTTGGCAGAAGGGAAATGATAATTACTTCGAGGATCGAGGATTGATAATCGAGGATGTATCGGGAGTTCTCGCTATCTCCATCCTCTATAATCTATGCTCGGCTTTTTATGAGCCTGCTCCAAGTTAAAAATCTCACAACCCATTTTTTCACTTCTAGAGGCGTCGTGCG
>Ga0075423_10004630_pt1 | contig 12765 bp, 11 predicted proteins | sample SoiMethybrSBSTD2_FD_80114 | JGI IMG/M metagenome (GOLD analysis project Ga0075423, IMG submission 80114) | Bulk soil microbial communities from a Populus tree surrounding site in Tennessee, USA - Soil MetaG P. TD hybrid SBSTD2 | ecosystem: Environmental > Terrestrial > Soil > Tree plantation...
CGTGATCTGCGCCGCGGCGTCACGCTGCAGCTTGCGACCAGCAGCGGTCAGCGTGGGGTCGTGACGCAGTGGCCCGTGTGGGCTCCGGATGACTCGCGTCTCGCGTTCATTGGATGGAATGGCGTGGAAGTGGCGCGAGCCGACGGCGGCGCCGAGCCGGCGGTCATCGGTGACGGAATACAGGTCCTCGACTGGACCAGCGACGGTCGGTCCGTGCTGGTAACCCGCCACGCGAGCACGACCAATGCTGCAGTCGCCCTCTGGCTGATTGATATCGACTCGAAAAAGCTGCCAGAGAAGCCGTGGCTCGCCGTGTCTGGAAACATCTCGGCCGCACGTCTTTCGCCCAACGGCCGGTGGGTGGCGTATCAGTCCGATGAGACCGGCCTGCCGGAGGTATACGTCCGACCGTTTCCAGGATCAGGGCCGCCAGTGCGCGTCTCGCCCGCCGGTGGAGGTGTACCTGCATGGCGCGGCGATGGCCGGGAGCTGTACTACCTAACGCCGGCGGGCGATCTCGACGTCGTCAGCGTCACGACGGGAGCAAGATTCGAAGCCGGACCGCCGCAGCTGTTGTTCCGCGGCGTGACGCGTCAACCCTTCTCGACAATCGTGACGCCGTACGACGTGACCCCGGACGGGCAACGCTTTCTCGTCTACACCGAAAACAGAGCGGCAGCGCCGCCGTTGACCGTCGTCGCACCCTGGCAACAATTGCTCCCGCGTCGTTGACGCGACCGCCGTCAACGGGAGCCGGCGCGCCAATTCAGTCGATCTGCCGCCGCCCCGACCCGAACTTGAGAAACACCAGCGCTCCCGCGACGGCGACGGCCGCGGTGACGACGAACGGCGCCGAGTAGGACCCCGTCCGCTCGAGGAGCCATCCGGTCACCGCAACGCCGATGATGCCGGGCACCGTCGCGAACGTGTTGCTGATCCCCCAGATCACGTCCGCATAACGCGGCGCGACGTCGAAGCTGTTCGGGCTGAACCCGCCGGCGCAGATCGCCCAACTGCCGGTCGCACCGCACATGAGCAGCACTCCGCTCGTTGGAGAGCCCGCCTTCTGCACCAGAAGGAGAAATAGCGCTGCTCCGAGGAGAGAGGTCGCCTGCATGAGTTTGCGAACGAGTGTCACGGAGCGGCCCGCGTTGATCATTCGATCGGCGACGTGCCCGGCGACGTTCCCCATCGCGAAGCTGACGAGCCACGGCGCTGCCGCCAGGAAGCCCGCGTTCGTGAGCGTCACTCCGAAGGTCGTCTTGAAGTAGCTTGGCAGCCACGCCAGCAGCATGTAGAGCGTCCAGTTCCCGCAGAAGTGGGCGACGACGATCGCCCACACCGCCGGCGTCCGCACGATTCGCCCCCACGGAATGCTGCGGCGTTCGGCTGGCGCCGGATCTGCGTCGACTCCGCGGCCGTTTCCGACGCCGGCCAACCACGCAACGACCCAGACGAAGCCGACAATGCCGAACGCGTAGAACGGGGTCGGCCACCCGTACTCGCGGACGAGCCAGCCGGTGAGTGGGAGCGAGACGACCGTGCCGATCGAAAGCCCGCTGACGAAGAAGGCGACGGCACGTGACCGGCTCGACGCCGGCACCCATCGCCCGACCATGTTGATGCATGCAGGAAAGACCGCTGCCTCTCCGATGCCTAACGCGATACGGGCGCCGATGAGCGCTGGCAGCGACAGGAACGCGGCCGGCGGAGTGACCACGGTGAACAACGACCACCAGAGCACCGCCACGCCGAGGACAATCTTGCCGCCGTACTTGTTGGCGAGCGTTCCGCTCACGACCTGCAGCAGTATGTAGCCGATGAAAAACGCCGACAGGACGAAGCCTTTCGTGGTTTCGGTCCAGCCGAACTGCTCCTTCATCGGGATCGACGCGACCGAGATGTTCGTGCGGTCGATGTATGAGATGAAGACCGCGGCCCAGCAGAGGAATACGACGGTGTACCAGGACTTCCAGCGCTGACGCACGGCGATCGCGGGAGGCGCTGCGACGTCGTCAGCCGGCGATCCGACTGGTGCCGTTCGCTCTGTCATCGCTACCATCCCTGCGTTGAGGTGGTACGGCCGAAGAGCTTCGTCACCTGACGTCGAGAACGTTGATACCACGCGGGTGCGGCGTCCAGCGGAATTGGGGTCAGAGTCGAATATCATCATTCGAACGCACCAGGGACGGAGCCGAACCGATCCCTGGTGCGTTCGAATGATGATATTCGACTCTGACCCCAATTCCGCTTTAGGGACCGCAGCTCACGACCCGCGTGAAGTCGTCATGACCGCGCGTTCCGGCGCTGATCTTGTCATCCTGACTCGCCTGCAGCACGCCACCGAGATCGAACAGCTGCTGCAGCCTGTGCGCCTGCGCCGACGCACCCGCCGGGTTGATCCCGGCGAGATGCTCGTCGGTAGCCAGGCCGTGGAGCGGCGGACCAATCGGCTGCCCGTTGAGCGGATTCACCGGCACCGCAGTCAGGTCGGCCGTCGCCAGGCTCTCACGGTGATACGTCCCCGACGGCGTCACACGCGCCACACCCGTGTAGACGATTGGACCTTGAACGAACAGGAAGTCGTTCGGCCCGCCGCAGAACGGCTTCGGAATGGCCTGATTGAACTGGATGACGAACTGCTGCTCCACGACGTCCTCGACGATCGGCTCGCTGGTGGCGATGTTGAAAAGACTCGCGCGTCCATCGTTCGGGATCGCGGGACCGCCCGTGATGCCGGCTGCTACCTTGAGCGGCAGTGGAATGCCGGCGTACACCGGAGAGCGAATCACGCGGAACGTCGGCGTCGGAGTGATCGGACCGCTCAGTCCTGGAGGGCCAGCGAGTATGCCGGCTCGGATCATGTCGACCATGAGCAGCTGCTGCGGCACCTCCCAGCTGATCACTTCATGCTCGTACGTGCCGGGGATGTTCAGATCCCAGTGCACGCCGCCGAGTGTGGCCGATCCCTGAGCGAAGAGCCGGAGATGGAATCGAAGACTCCAATCTCCGCACGCCAGCTGCACGGCACTGCCGGTCCAACCCTCGGCGTTGCCGAAGCCAGTCTGCTCGTCACCGATCGCTTCCTTCCATGTGCAGTTGAACGGGAAGGCGTTAGGGAAGCCATACGCGGTGCGGTTCCCATCGAGGCGGCGCAGCGCGGCGCGGATTCTCAGCGGGTCCGCATAGCCTGTGAAGATCGCGTTGATCGGGTCCTTCGGAGCGCCGGTGAAATCGTCGCCGGTGAAGGGCCAGAGCGTGACACTCGTATTCCCGGACTGCACCGTGACCAAACCGGAAGGCGCTGCCGGGTCGTTTTGATTCTGAGCGGTAGAGCCCTTGGCCGGAACGCCGGTGGCTCTCGGGACAGCGGTCGGGTGCTCGTCGGAGCAAGCGGAAAGGCTGGCGGCGGCAGCGATCATGGTCCCGGCGCACGCGGCGCGCAGGGTAAGTCGGTCGAACACGGTGCACCCCCTGTATATGGTAGTAGGAGAGCCGAGCACACCCGAGGATATGGTTAGGCGTCCCGGACCGCTCTACGTCGTGTGACGTAGGCGGTGGTGCGAGTGACGGACTCGATGTGGTGAGGAGACTACGTACGAGCGCCGCGAGGCCCCGTATCCGCTTCGCCAACTCCGCGAGGCACGAGGAGCACAGCCACGAAGGCGAGCGCGGTGTAGCCCGCCATGAACGCGAACATTGCGCGATAGCTGTCGAAGAGATCGAAGAGTCGACCGTTCAACGGATCACCGATGGCGCCGCCCAACGCCATGCAGAGTAGATAGAGCGACGCGAGGACGCCTCGGCGCTCCCGCGGTATGGGCTCAACGAACAGCGGATAGCTGTTCACCATTGGGAACGTCCAAGCCGCCGACGTGATCGCAAGGAGCGGCACGGCGTGACCGAGCTGTGTGATGCGGTCGAGAGCGACCAGGCAACCGGCCATCACGGCAAAGCCGACGAGCATCGCGTTCCGACGACCGACGCGGACGCCCACGAAGCCCGCCGGGAGCGCGCCGATGACCCCACCGACGGCCCACGCGATGAAGCCGATAGTGACGTCCTCGGGACGGATGCCGAATCGTTCCGTCGCATGCAGCGCGAACCAGGTGGTGAAGGTCTGGAACGTGAGTTGGAGGAGGAGCGTCGCGACGAAGATGGGTCGCAAGCTGGGCACCGCGCCGCGCACTGCGGACCATACCGTTTCAGCCAGAGTCCGAAACGTGACCTCCGCGGACTCCGATTCCGCGCCCAGCGGCTCGCGGACGCCACCACGAAGTGCGATGGCGATGGCGAGAACGGTGGCAGCCGCCACCAGGAACGCCGTGCGCATTCCGAGCACGCGGCCAAGCATCAGGAAGCCAATGGCGCCCACGCACATCTGAAAGGTCACGGACGCCGTCGCCAGCGAGCGGTAACGCGACGGAACCAGATCGGCTACGAGCGCCTGAAATGGCGATCGCTGCCCGTTGATGCCGGTGTTGAGGATGATGATCGCGCCGATGAGGACAGTCAGGCCGAATGCCGCGGAAGAAGGCAGCATGGCCAGTCCGAGCGACGAGAGGACCATCCCGCCGAGAACGAACGGCAACCTGCCGCGTCCTCGAGCACTGGAGCGATCGGACGCAGGTCCTGCCCACGGCACGAGGAGGAGCAGCAGCACATTGTCGATGGCCATAACCACCCCGATGAGGGTGCGATGTGGCCCGATTGCGTCGCTCACCAGCGGCGGAACGAACGTGCTGAGGAGCGGCCCCGTCACGCCGTTGAACAGGCCACCGAGGCCGATGAGCACACACGCGAGATAAGGCGCCCGTCGAGAAGCGGCGCTTGCCTCCGGTTGTGCTTCGACGTCCAGCACCGTCATACGACCTCGCTACCTGGCGATCCTGAAGTTGAACATCGGCGTGCCTAACGCTCCCCATAGCCGAAGCCAGATCGGCATCAGCATCTCGGCGCCGCGAGCGGTCGTAATGTCGCCGAGGTCGATCACGTTGCGCCAGCCGAACCACTGCCGAAGGAGCTCGGTCACGCGCGCCTTCGCAGCGGCATCGTTACCGCTGACGAAGAGATCATGGTCGCCGCCGGCGAGCCCGAGCGCCTCGAGCGAGCCGGTACCTGATGTCGCGTTGATCACGATCTCACCATGTGGCGCCGCATCAGCGAACGTGCCGACGCGAGCCTTGTTGCCGGTCGCCTTCAGCCATTCCTCGAGCGATTTCCCGTGGCCGCGTTTGTCGCTCACGTTCTGGGGCGAGCGTGTCCCCAACACCACGTCCTCGCCACGCTCGACCAGCTTGGCACCTATCGTCTGTCCAACCACGCCAGATCCGACGATTCCAATCTTCATAACGCCTCGTCGGTTTGCTCGAACCGCCCGCCGCCCAGCCAAGACCTAACGCGGATGAACGACGATCACGTCGTTCATCCGCGTTAGGTCTTTGACGTTGTCATTGGGACAAGACTGGTCCACCTACTTAGCCGCGCGGCGGGTCCTGCGTCGCCCACTCGCAGAACACCGCATCCACACCCTCGATGTCGCCTGAATCCGCGTTAGGAGCCGGAAACGGTGTCCGGAACGTGAATGCGTGCGGCGTCGGTCCGTGACGCTCGAGATGTGTCAGGCGCTCCCGGGCCTCGGTGACAGTCGGGACATGTCCCATCGGGACCCACCACAGCGCGAGAATCGGTCCTGCAATCGGCTCGAACCACTGTTTTCTCGCGCGCAGCGTCGTAACGTGCTCGCTCTTGTAGACGAACTGCTGCAGCGACTCGAGCGATTCCCAGACGGACATGTTGATCGCCATGAGATCGTCGTCCGGATACGGCCGGATCGCCGTCGCGTTCCCGTCCTCGGTCTGCAGCCGCCACACGAAACCCGGAGTTTCGTCTGCGAGCGCGTTGATCGGATCGAGCGCCGTCCGAAAACCGTCCATCATCGGGTCGTCGACTGGCGCGCGCAATCGACCAATGTTGACTTGTGCCAGATGATACCGCATCACAACTCCTCGTGGGGTCTGACCGCAACTAACGTCCGTGCGGAACGATGAACGCCGGCGTGATCGACCGCACGTTAGGCGTTCCCGCCTGGCGCATAACGAGCTCGACCTCCTTTCGCAGGAGCGCGAGCACCGTTTCGACGCCCTCCTGACCGAACGCGGCGAGCCCCCAGATGTACGGCCGCCCGATCCCAGTTGCCGTTGCGCCGAGGGCGAGCGCTTTGAACACGTCCGTGCCGCGGCGGATGCCTCCGTCGAGAATCACTGGGACTCGGCCCCTGACGCCGGCGACGACCTCGGGAAGACTGGCGATCGTAGCGCGCGTACTGTTCTCCGCCCTTCCTCCATGATTGGACACGAACATGCCGTCGACACGGTGCTGCACAGCGAGCTCCGCATCCTCGCGGGTGACGATGCCCTTGAGGAAGACCTTCATTGTCGTCGCGTCCTGCAGGCGTTTCACGTACTCCCACGTCGGCGGACCGACGTCCAGGCTCGGAGTGCCGGGTTTGAGATCGGCAATCGCCGGCTTGCGCCGATTGTCGCCGAAATCTGCGATTCGACCCGAGGCACCGGGCATCGGCGGTCCTTCCATGTGGCAGCTCGAGCACGTGCGCGTGTCGAACCGGCGCTCACGCAGCATCGTCTCCCTGTTGCTGCCGCCGAACAGATCGACTGTGAACACGACCACAGGCGCGCCCGCGCGTTCCGCGCGCATGACCATCTGCTTCGTCTGATTCCAGTCCTGCCGGTGGTAAAGCTGGAACCACACCGGTGCACCGCGCGCCGCAATCGCGTCCTCGATGCTCGTCGTCGCGACGGTGGACAGCACCATGAGGTGATTCTTCGCCTTCGCCGCGCGTGCGACAGCGACCTCACCCTCCGGGTGAAACGCGCGCTGACTTGAGACAGGGTTGATGACGATCGGCGTCGGCCACGGCGTGCCAAGCATTTTGACCGAGGTGTCGAGCTTGCTGAAGTCGATGAGTCGGCGGACGCGCAGATCCCATCGCGCGTAGCCCTCGCGGTTCGCAAGCACGGTTTCGTCGCCGTCGGTGCCGGTCGCGAGGTAGCCCCAGTGTGCAGGTGGGAGCTTCTTGCGCGCGACCGGCTCGAAGTCGAACACGTTGAGCGCGTCGTTAGGTGATGTGATCAGATCCGCCTGCTGCGTGGCCTGCTGGAGGAGCCCGAGGCCTTCCGCCCGGTCGCGCGGACTTCCGCCGAGCAGGCGTTGCAGCCAACCGACATCCACTCCCGCGTGCATGAGCAACGGGCTCGCGGCGGTGAACGCAAGGAATCGGCGTCGGGACAGCAAGCTGTCGTCGTCTCTGGACATGATGGATCGCGGCGGTGTTGTCGCTCTGGTCGAGAGCAATTACCTGCGGGCGGTTTACATCCAGCCCAACTGCTTCAGGCTGATCCCGTCATTCCAGATCTTCGTCATGTGGCGAATCCGGTCACCGTCGAACTGCATGGCGTAGACGTAGTCCGCCTCCACCCGCGCGCCCGCTTGGGCGGAGAACGTCGCGGCGGGGTGACAGTATTGCTTGCACCCAGCCCAGCCCTTACCGGTCTCGCAGGCATCGAAGAACTGTTTCGCGGTGTTCTTGATCGGGGCCATGAGGCTGCTCCTTGGCAAAGTGTCAGTGGCACACGTGGCCGCTGTCCGGGCGCGACGCCAGATTATGCATTGCGACACCCGCGTCAGACCAGCTTTCCCGGGCTTTTCAGGTATTTCCCGACGAGCGCGTCCGCTGCCCACGTCGTGAGCGCGAGCGCCGTGAGCGTCGGGTTCTGCGATGGATTCTGCGGAAATGCCGACGCGCCGATGACCCACAGGTCCGGCAGATCCCAGTGCTGCAGATAGTGATTCACCACGCTCGATTCGGGCGACGTGCCCATGATGGCACCGCCCTGAATGTGCGTCGTCTGGTAGTTGATCACGTTGTACCGTGCTCGCGCCGGCGGCGTATCGTCCGGCTCGGCGCCCATGGCACGCGCGATCTCGAGTGACCGTTGGTGTGCGAGGCGACGCTGCTCGTGCTCATGCTCGGTCCAGTCGAGCGTGAAGCGCAGGAGCGGGTCGCCGAACCTGTCGGTGTAGGTGGGATCCAGATCCATGAAGTTCTGCCGCCAGGGCACGTGCTCGCCAATGAACTCGATCGCCGCACTGCGATCGTACCACTTGATCGCCGCTGCCTTCCAGTCGGAGCCCCAGTTGGACTTCACAGCACCGCGCGGCACATTGCCGAACGCTGCGATCGGTCGATCACCCATCGACAGCGCCTGGATCGCGCCGAATCGGACAATTCCCTCCGATCCGGTGAGTCCGCGGTCGCCGTCGAAGTCCGAGATGCGAACGCCTGACGCGCCACTGCCCATGAACGCGTTGAGTGGCTTGTCGACGAACACTCGCGTCGCGCTCCGCACCTGGTGCGTGAGATTCCTGCCTAACGTCCCCTTCCCCGACGCATAGTCGTAGGCCGTGCCGATCCTCGAAAGGAAGAGGAGGCGTGCGTTGTTGAGCGTCCACGACGCCAGAATCACGGTGGCAGCCGGCTGCACGAGCTCGGTGCCCTTCCGATCCGAGTACTGAACGCCCGTCACGCGCCCGTCTTTGTGCAGGATGCGGCGCACCCAGCTCTCGGTGCGCAGCTCGAATCCTCGGCGACGCCGAAGGAGCGGCAGGATCGTGTTCGACGGTTGCGCCTTTGCACCGACCATGCAGCCGAACCCGGAGCAGAAGCCGCAATAGAGGCATGGCGGCCGCGTGACACCGTCCGGATTCGTGTACGCCTGACTCGGGAGCGCCGAGGGTATCGGATGGGGATGGTAGCCCAGCTCCTTTGTCGCTGCGTCGAAGAGCGAGGACAGATACGTTCGCTTGAGCGGCGGCAGCGGATACTCGTGTGCGCGAGGACCCTCGAACGGATCACCACCGTCGACCGTCGTGCCGCGCAGGTTCCCCGCCTTTCCCGCGACTCCGAGCATCTGCTCCGCACGCCAGTAATGCGGCTCGAGGTCATCGTACGTCACGCCGCAATCCTGCACCGCGAGACCGTCAGGCAGCCGTGACGCACCGAAGCGCTCCGTGAGATGCGAGCGCAACGTGAAGAGCTCGGGTGTGAACCGAAACGAGTGGCCGGCCCAGTGCTCTCCCGATCCGCCAACGCCGGTGCCGGGCAGGAACGAACCGTATTGACGCACTGGCACCGACGCATCGCGTGCAGAGTGACGGTGCGTGATCGTTTCGTCGGCCATGTTCTGCATCATGCGAAAGCGCATGGAGTAGTCGACTTCGTCCATGCCGACGGTGTAATCCGACGCGGTTCGCAGAATGCCGCGTTCCAGAACGAGAACCGAAAGGCTCGTGCGAGTCGTGAGCTCCTTCGCCATCGCGAGCCCGGTGAAACCGCCACCAATGATGACGACGTCGACCGGCTTGAGGTTGGTCATGAGCGCCTCACTCCGTCTCGTCTTCCCAAACCGGCACTGCGCGGCCAACGAGCTGTCGCAAGCTCGAGGGCTTCGGTCGGAACGGTTGCCCGTAATGCTGGTCGATGTGGTCTCGATAGTTCATCTGCGGGCCGGGGTAGCCTAACCATTTCCAACCCACGAGGTCGGCGTTCCCGCCATGCATCGGGTCGCTGAACATTCCCTCGATCGTATGCTTTCGGAGCAGCTCGAAGAAGCGAGACCGCTCGATGGCGATGAGCTTCCGATCCTGTTCATCAACCGGCAGATCGGCGAAGCCGCCGAGCTCACGGATTCCTGCGCGATAGATCTGGCGCGGATTCTCCCGACCCTGGTAGCCATGCTCGGGGACCGACGTCACGAACGGCGCTTTGACATACCGGTACTTGTCGCGGCCATAGGGACCAGCCAGCTGACGGTCGATGTAGATGACGACCGCTGCATCGGTGGCACCGGGACCGTTCGCATCGCGAGGGAAGATCCGCTCGCACGCCGCGCCCACGACGCGGGCTTCTTCAGCGGTAAAAAAACGAAGCGGGACTTTGACGGTCCCGCTCTTTGCTTCGAGCCGCGCCGACTCGCGCGCCAGCATTGACAGCAGTGTCCCGCCGATCGCGCCGGCCGGGATGATGAGGAACTCCCTGCGTCGCATGCGACTCCTCTATTCTGTTGAGCCGCCTGCACGCGGACGGCTCGTGGACAAAACCGGGGGCCAGCGGTCGCGGATACTATAGGACTGAGCCCGCTTGGGCGCGAGACCGTCACGAACCGTTGAACCGTCGCTCGATGTTGGCAGATTCAAACCGAAGGAGGTGACGTCAATGCCGACACGCGCGACTGCTCGCAATTCCAACTACATCCTGGGGTATAGCGGAGGCGAGGAAGATCGCCTCATACGCCAGGCGCTGCTCATGGCGCCGATGACCGAGCGGCTCTTTCGCGAGGCGGGGATCGGCGCGGGCCAGCGCGTGCTCGACATCGGTTCAGGCCTCGGCGACGTGTCGATGTTGGTGGCGAACCTGGTCGGTCCGTCGGGCGAGGTGATCGGCATCGAACGCAACCCCGACTACATCGCGCGTGCGAGCGAACGCGTCTCGGCCGTCGGATTCCACAACGTGACGTTCATCCAGGCCGATCTGAATGACCTGAGCGTTGCCGGGCCGTTCGATGCCGCCGTCGGCCGGTTGATCCTGACCTTCTTTCCCGATCCCGTCGCGGTTGTTCGATCGGTGTCGCGACTGCTTCATCCCCGAGGGGTCGTCGCTATCATCGAACCGTGCTGGAGTGCGACGCTACCGGTGAACGGGCGCGTGCCGTTGTTCTCACGCCTCGTTGAGCTGACTCACGAGCTCTTCATCCGGTTAGGCATCGACACCGAGCGCGGACCCAATCTGTATCGGATCTTTCAGGACGCGGGCTTGAGCGCTCCCAGAATGCATCTCGACATGGACATCGGAGACGACATGGTCATCCCAGAGCTGCAGACGGAGCTGCTTCGCGCGGTTCAGCCTGACGCCGAGCGACACGGGGTGGATCTGGCGGAGCTCGGCGACTTGGGCACGCTTGCACGTCGCATTCACGCCGAGATGGTCGCGGCGAGATCGCCAGTCGCGTACGTCTCGATGGTGAGCGCGTGGTCGAGGAAAAGCCTGTAGTCGAGGCGGCCAGCGTCGAACGCCGCACGACCAGCGGTTCCAGTTGCATCGCGAGCCGGGCGACGCATACTTCCACGCAGTGATCCGCCCCGTCACCGGGGCACCCGATTGAACGTTTCTGGGAGGCGGGTAGGCGGTATGCCGGAAACGATGAGCCCAGGGTACGCTGCCGCGGAGCGCGAGGCGTATCGCAGCGTTAGGCGTGCGTGTGACGCGGGACTCGATTCCATGGCGCTTCGCGCCGAGCTCACGCGACGCATCACGCGACTGATCCCAACCGACGCGAGCTACTTCGGCACGCTCGATCGCCATACGGGACTGCTAAGGCAGCTCCTCAGCGAGGGCGCGTCAGAGGAGGTCGAGCGGCAGTTCCTCGAGGTCGTGTACCCGCTCGCCGACGCGGAGCGCACAGCCGATCTCGTGCGATCGGGACGCGTGGTGACCACAGAGTCATCGAGCGACATGCCGGGAGTCATGGGCGAGCGCGGTTTCGGTCGCGAGCTTCGCGCCGCCTTCGCGCTCGGCGACGAGCCGGGCGGCATGTGGCTCGCGCTTCGGGAGCGGCGCTCCCGCGCGTTCGGCGAGCACGATGTCGCGTTCATCCACCGCATCGCACCGCATGTCGCGCGCGCGCTGCGGCGGGCAGCGCTCGTGGATGCTGCGAAGCTCGCGCGCCTGGCGGATCTCGACGATGAGGACATCGAGAGCCGTGAGCTCACGCCCGGCGTGGTCGTGATCGACGATCATTGGCGCGTCACGCAGTGGACGGTCACGGCGGAAGCGCACCTTGCGGATCTCGCCGATCTGAGCACCGCGACCTCCACGCCGACATCGGCCATCGTTGACCTGGTGGCGCGTCAGCGCGCGTCGGGCGGCGCGGCCGGTGTGAGCCTTCTGAGTCTCCAGGGGCGATCAGGCCGGTGGTACACGCTTCGCGCAGCGCTCGCCGAGCCCGACGAGGTCGGGCGCTCGAGCACGGTGATGATCATCGCGCCGGCGGTGCGCCGCCCTGTGGCGCCGAGCCTAACGCGGCGCTACGGGTTGTCGCGGGAGGAGCGGGAGGTGGCGTCGCTCTCGGCGCGCGGATTCGCCACGGGCGAGATTGCGGACCGGCTCGGGATCACCCCATCCGCGGTGCGGGAGCATCTCGCGCAGGCAGAGGAGAAGATCGGGGCGCGCGGGCGGCCGGCGATGCTAGCGAAGCTGTTCCTCGACCGCAGGCAGCCAAAGTGAACCACAGAGGACACAGAGAACGGCCGATTGAACCGCGGAGGTTCAGCCGGCCGTTCTCTGTGTCCTCTGTGTCCTCTGTGGTGAAAATGCTCTTGCGACAGTCGATTGTGCCAAAAGCGTTTCCGGGATCCGTGAACCAGTAAAACCTACTGGCCCGCGCGTGGACGACTCGACGGCGGAACCAGCTTGTTCATGCGCATGTAGGTGACGATGTTGCCGTAGTGCTCCCCGTTATGCACCGCGTTCGACACGAGCGCGAAGAACCTCGTGCGTTGCGTGCCGAAGATGTCGACTGACCCCTTCACGTCGGCGTCCTGCTGGGAGTAGGCTCGCTCGCAGTAGTCGTTCGACTTCTTCAGCGCGGCCACGATCGCCGTCTTTGTCTTGGCGGCCTTCTCTACGTC
>Ga0075423_10004631_pt1 | contig 12764 bp, 11 predicted proteins | sample SoiMethybrSBSTD2_FD_80114 | JGI IMG/M metagenome (GOLD analysis project Ga0075423, IMG submission 80114) | Bulk soil microbial communities from a Populus tree surrounding site in Tennessee, USA - Soil MetaG P. TD hybrid SBSTD2 | ecosystem: Environmental > Terrestrial > Soil > Tree plantation...
CTGAACGATCCGCTCTTCCCACACCGCCGTGTTTCCAATGCGCGCAGCCGTGCTCACGAGCGTGACCGAGCGAACTCGATCCGGCCGGTGCACGCCGAGCCACATAGCGGTCAACCCCCCGAGTGAGAGGCCGCAGATGTGTGCACGGCCGGCGCCGGCCGCGTCGAGCACCGCTACGGCGTCGAGTCCGAGCGTTTCAATCGCATATGGACCGTCGGGCACGTCCGAAGCGCCATGTCCGCGCGTGTCGTAGCGAATGATTCTGAAGGTCGCCGAGAGCGCCTCGAGCTGTGGGTTCCACAGCTCGCAGGTCGAGCCCAGCGAGTTGGAGAAGAGTACGGGCGGGCCGGCTCGATTTCCCTCCAGCTCATATCGCAAACGGCAGCCGGCTCGTTCGACGGTTGGCATCCTATGTCCGCCGCCGTCGGGCCAGCACATTCGCAACGAACGCTTCTGCCGACCCGAGATACCCGTCCGGGGAGAGCAATTGATCGAGGTCCGAACGACTGAGCGCCTGAGCGACAGACGGCTCGGCGGCGAGGACGTCGGAAAACGATCGGTGCTCGTCCGAGGCCCGCGCGGCCGCGCGTTCGACGATCGTGTGCGCTTCGGGCTTGCCCACTGTTTGTGCCAGACGCATGGAGACTGCTTCTGATTGCGTCAGCCCGCCTGTGAGATCGACGTTCGCCCGCATGCGGGCAGGATCGACAACCAGCGCGTCGAGTGCGTCGGCAAGCGCGCGAGCGGACTCGCCGGCTGCAATGACGAGATCTGGAATCACCGGCCACTCGGCCTGCCATCCGCCAAGTCCGCGCTCATGCTCCTGCAACATCGCCGACAGAACCGTTGCGACGAGTCCCGGCACCCGCACGGCGGCGGCGATGATAGTCGAGGCGCGCACAGGATTTCGTTTGTGCGGCATCGTCGACGAGCCACCGGCATTCGACGCGGGTTCATGCGCTTCACCGACTTCAGTCTGCGCAAGCAACGCGAGATCGCGTCCAATTTTTCCAGCCGTTCCCGTTGCGACGCCTAATGCACAGGCCAGGGCTGCCAGACGATCGCGATGCGCGTGCCATGGCATCGTCGGAACAGAAAGGCGCAGCGCATTGCCGAGGCTGACGGCGATCGCCGGTCCTCGTCCACCAAACGCGGCGAGTGTCCCCGACGCGCCGCCGAACTGCAGCACGGAGGCATCTGTGAGCCGCGACTCGACTCTGCCGCCCGCGCGGTCGAGCGCGTCGCACCACCCGGCGGCCTTGAACCCAAATGTGACGGGTGTGGCTTGCTGCAGCCACGTCCGCCCGGCCATCGTCGTCTTTGCATGCCGCTCGGCATGTTTCGCAGCAGCGTCAGCGGCGCGTGCCAGATCCTGGAGGATGACAGGTACGGATGCGCGCAGTTGGAGCACGAGTCCGGTATCGATGATGTCCTGACTCGTCGCGCCCCAGTGGACGTATCGCGCCATCTCGGGTGCGGTTGCGGCGACGCGCGATGTCAGTTGACGCACGAGCGGGATCGCGAGATTGCCGGCGCGCTCAGCCTCCGATTCGATCGCGGCGATGTCGTACAAATGGGCCTCGGCCGCCGCGGCAATTACCGTCGCCGCTTCGCGCGGAATGATTCCTGTCGACGCTTCTGCGTCGGCAAGTGCAGCCTCCACGTCGAGCATCGCTTGTATGCGCGCGTAAGGAGAGAAATAAGTCCGGACGGCCCGGGAGTGTTGATTGTCGGTCCGGCTAGTCATGGTTCAGGACGTGCAATCTCAAAATTATGTTGTAGGGCGGGGTCTTCAGACCCCGCCTACACATCGAAGAAAACTGTCTCCCCTTCGCCTTGTAACGTGATGTCGAATCGATACCGATCGGGAGCCACGCGTTTGGCGAGCAGCGTAGAACGTCGGCCGGCAGGGACGAGTGCCAGGATCGGATCCTCGGCGTTCGATGGTTCGTCTTCGAAATACAGACGCGTGACAAGCCGCGTCAGCACTCCGCGCGCGAGTACGCCGACGACGAGATGCGGCGCTTGAGGCTTCCCATCCGGTCCTGGGACGCGTCCTGGCACGATCGTCTTGAAACTGAACTGTCCCTGCTGGTTGGTCGCCACTCGCCCAAATCCATCACAGGCTGTGTCAAGCGGACGATCCTGTTGGTCTCCGGGATGCCGATACTTCCCTGCCGCGTTCGCTTGCCAGATTTCCACGAGCGCGTCAGGAAGGACATCTCCGGCGCCGTCGCGCACGACACCTTCAATCATGATGTGACGTCCCTGGGCACCGGGTTGCGCAACGATGTCGCCGTCACGAATGATGAGACCGAAGTCGAAGAACGGGCCGAGCGTCTGAAACGGGGTCAGGTCGCTCACCGGTTCTCCATTGGCGTGGCGTTGGAACCACGGAGCACGATGTCGAACGTGAAACCGAGCGCCCATTCCGGTTGCGTCACTTTGAGATCGAACTTCGACACGAGGCGCTGGCGTGCGCGCTCGTCAGGTATCGAGTTGAGCACCGGATCGATCGGCATCAATGGATCGCCCGGGAAGTACATCTGAGTGATCAGACGGCTCAGGAAACCTGTACCGAAAAGCGAGAAGTGGATGTGAGCCGGCCGCCACGCGTTGGGATGATTGCGCCACGGGTAGGCGCCTGGTCGTATCGTCACAAACCGATAGCGCCCTTCACCGTCCGTCACTGTCCGCCCTGCCCCCGAGAAGTTTGGATCGAGCGGTGCGGGATGATCGTCGACACGATGGGCGTAACGTCCCGCCGCGTTCGCCTGCCACACTTCAACCAGCGTCCTCGGAATCGGGCGGCCATCCTCATCCAGCACACGCCCCTGCACGATGATTCGTTCGCCAAGCGGCTCACCTGCGTGCTGGTGTGTCAGATCGCTGTCGCTTTCCTCCATTCGCCCGTACGGATAGACGGGACCCGTCAGTTCAGAGAGCGTATGCGGAATGATGACAAGCGGTTCCTTCGGATGCCGAAGGATCGTGCTCCGATACCCTGGCGAATCGTTTGGTGGATGTGTCCCCGCAGGCGGACGAGGGTACTTCACGCGTGCTCCTTTTCCTTGTGCGCGTTCTCAGTCTTCAGGCGGAGCTGCCGCAGGACGGCAAGTTCCTCCTCGCGCGGCGCGGGTGTGTCGGAAACGTCCGAGGCGAAGCGAACCTGCCAACCGGTCGCCGCGACTACCTGATCCCGTGTGACTCCCCGATGGAGGCTCGTGACCGTCAGTTCGCTGGTAGCGGCGTCTGGTTCCATCACACACAGATCGGTAATGACTTTGGCCGGTCCGATCGGCGTCATTCCAAGACGCGCGCGATGATCGCCACCCTCGCCGTGTCCAATCGAGGTCAGGAAATCGAGCCGCTCGACAAACGCGCGTCGCGATTGGGGCATGACGATGAAGATGCGCTGGCAACGGGCGGCCATCTCCGGTGCACCTCCCGCGCCTGGAAGCCGCACCTTTGGTGACTGATAGTCACCAACCACCGTCGTGTTCAGGTTGGCGAATCGATCGATCTGCGCGCCGCCGAGAAATCCGACCGTGATACGACCGCTGGGCAGCCAATACCTGAAGAACTCCGGTACCGAAACAGTCGTCAAGGCAGTGCTACATAGTTCCCCGTCGCCGATCGAGAGAGGAAGAACCGTGGGCCGGGCACCGATCGTGCCGGATTCATAGATCAACGTAATTCCGGGGGCGTGCGTCAGGCGTGCGAGGTTGCAGGCCGCCGATGGAAGGCCGATGCCGACAAAACACACATCGTCGCTCGTGACGCAGCGGGCTGCGGCGACGGTCATGAGTTCATCGGGTGAGCAGTTCACGTTACGCGACTCTCGACACGCGTTGGGCGAACGCCTCGGGCCCCGACCGCATCACATGTTCGTCGATCCACCCGAGAAAACTGGCGCGATCGCGCGCAATCGCATCCCATGCGAGATAGAAGGCGTTGTTCCTGGCGTAATACCCGTATGCGTAGGATGGAAATGCTCCGCCGGGCACGATCGCGATGGCGCCGATCGCCCACCGCGGCAGAATGCACGTATTGGGCGCCGCGCCGTCGAAGGCATCGACGACCTCTTCGACCGTCACAATCGAGCGCTTTGCTGCCAGCACCGCTTCCTTCTGGACGCCGACGATGCCTTCGAGCAGCACGTTGCCACTGCGATCGGCACGCTGGGCGTGAATGATCGCGACATCAGCGCGTACTGCCGGCACTGCCGTAAGCGTCTCGCCCGTGAACGGACACACGACCTGCCGGTAATTCGGATTGACGCGTGCCAGATCGCCGGGCGACCCGCGAAACATCGCGAACGGCAGCCGCGCCGCGCCTGCGTCGTACGCAGTGGCAAGCGCGGCATGACTGTACTCCTCGAGAACGAGGGGGCGCGGCCAGCCGTGCTCGATCGCATCACGCAGCCGGTGCAAGGATCCAACTCCCGGATTTCCTCCCCACGAGAATATGAGCTTCGCCGCGCAGCCGGCGCCAATCATCTGGTCGTAAATCAGGTCGGGAGTCATCCGCACGAGCGTCAGATCCTGTCGCTGCTGCCGAATCACTTCGTGTGCGGCGGCGAAGGGAATGAGGTGGGTGAATCCTTCCATCGCGATCGTGTCGCCGTCGCGAACGGCATTCGCGATGGCGTCGTGGAGACTGCAAAACACTGACATGGTCGAGGAAGCATATTACTTCCGGCTACCACCTCCGCCAAGGCTTCGGTGGTCCGCCGTAGCTTCAGCGAAGGCGGACAGCCGGAAGCCACTGGCGGAATTGCTGAATGCTGATTGCTGAATGCTGAATGTGGATACCCTCGGATCCCGGATCCCGCACTCCGGATCACGGCAGCGCCCGTCCGTATACAATTTAGAGTTGTGAAGACTCTGTCCCGCGACGTCTCGGCACCTCTCTCGACCAACCAACATCTGCTTCGCTGGGTGAGAAAAATGGCTGACCTCGCCCGGCCCAAATCGATTCACTGGGTCGACGGATCGCAGGAGGAATACGACCTGCTCTGCGACGAGATGGTGAAGAACGGCACGCTTGTTCGCCTGAACCAGGATCTGTGGCCGGGCTGCTTTTACGCGCGATCGGATCCGAACGATGTGGCCCGGGTCGAGTCGCGCACGTTCGTCTGCTCGTTGTCGAAAGACGACGCCGGGCCGACCAACAACTGGGTGAATCCGTTCGAGATGCGCGCGCGGTTGCGGCAGATGTTCGCCGGTGCGATGGCCGGACGGACGATGTATGTGCTCGCGTTCAGCATGGGGACGATCGATTCCCCGATGTCGCGCATCGCCGTGCAGCTGACCGACTCGCCCTACGTCGTCGTCAGCATGCGGACCATGGCGCGGATCGGCCTGCCGGCGCTCAAGATCATCGATCGGAACGTCCAGCGCGTCGTTCCCTGCATGCACAGTGTTGGGGCGCCGCTTGCCCCCGGGCAATCCGATGTGTCCTGGCCGTGCAATCCGGAAAAGTACATCGTCCACTTTCCGGAGAACCGCGAGATCTGGTCGTTCGGTTCCGGATACGGCGGCAACGCGCTGCTCGGGAAGAAATGCTTCGGTCTTCGGATCGCGTCGAATATCGCCCGCGACGAGGGTTGGCTGGCCGAGCACATGCTGATTCTCGGTGTCGAGGACCCTCACGGCGAGAAGACCTATATCTCGGCCGCATTTCCGAGCGCGTGTGGCAAGACAAATCTGGCGATGCTGATTCCGCCCGACAGCATGAGCGATTGGAAAGTCTCGATGGTCGGCGACGACATCGCCTGGATCAAGCCGGACGCGTCGGGCCGGCTGCACGCGATCAACCCCGAGGCCGGAGTGTTCGGCGTCGCGCCGGGGACATCGGCGAACACCAATCCAAACGCGATGGCCACGATCGCACGCAACACGATCTTCACCAACGTCGCGCTCACACCCGAGGGTGGCATTTGGTGGGAAGGGATGACGCCCGAACCGCCGCCAGAGTGCCTCGATTGGCGCGGCGATCGATGGACACCGGAGATTGGACGAGCGACGGGCAAACCGGCCGCGCACCCCAACGCGCGATTCACCGCGCCGGCGCGGCAGTGTCCAATCATCGACTCGGACTGGGAATCACCGGAAGGCGTGCCGATTAGCGCGATCATCTTCGGAGGCCGTCGCGCGCACACGCTGCCGCTCGTGTACCAGTCCTTCAATTGGACCTCGGGCGTCTACATCGGCGCGACGATGGGATCGGAGACCACCGCCGCCGCGACCGGCAGCGTCGGAACGCTGCGCCGCGATCCGATGGCGATGCTGCCCTTCTGCGGGTATCACATGGGGGATTACTTCCGCCACTGGACCAGGATGCAGCGGTCGATCAGCGAAACACCCAAGATCTTCCACGTGAACTGGTTTCGGAAAGACGATCAGGGACGGTTTCTCTGGCCCGGGTATCGCGAGAACATGCGCGTCCTGAAGTGGATCGTCGATCGAGTTCGGGGACGCGTCCTAGCGAAGGAGACCCCGATCGGATGGATGCCGCGCTATGAGGACTTCGACTGGCGCGGCCTGAAGCTATCGAAGGAACAGTTCGAACAACTTCAGGCGGTCGATCCGGCCTTATGGCGCCGGGAAGTGATTCAGCACGAGGAACTCTTCATCGAGCTGCATGACAATCTGCCGCCAGAAATGATCTACGAGCGCGAGTTGCTCATCTGTCGACTGTAACGACCATCGCGGGCTGTCGTATAACGCCGCAGGCGCAATCGAGTGTAGGGCAGGGTCTTTAGACCCTGCCTCCACCATTCATGCCCTCCACTCGCACGCAAGTCGGAATCGTTGGCGCGGGGCCGGCCGGCTTGATGCTCGGTCACCTTCTTCACCTGGCCGGTATCGACTCAGTCATCGTCGAGAATCGCAGTGCGGAGCATGTTGTCGAGCGGGTGCGCGCCGGCGTGCTCGAGCAGGGCACCGTTGACCTGATGCGCGAGACGGGAGTTGGCGATCGGCTGCGACACGAGGGAATGCGGCACGAGGGGATATATCTGCGCTTCGACGGGCAGCGCCACCGCGTCAACATGGCCGGCTTGACCGGGGGCCGAGCGATCACGATCTATGGCCAGAACGAGGTCGTGAAGGACCTGATTGAGGCACGGCGCGCGACGGGCCGCCCCTTGTACTTCGACTCGGCAGAGGTCAGCGTTCACGAACTCGAGACGACGTCACCACGGCTCCGTTTCGTGCACGATCACGCCGAGCACGACATCACGTGTGCATTCATCGCCGGATGCGACGGGTTTCACGGCGTGTGCCGTCCGAGCATTCCACCGGCGCAGGTTACGGCATACGAACGCGAATATCCGTTTGCGTGGCTTGGGATTCTCGCGCAGGCGGCGCCCGCGTCTGATGAGCTCGTGTACAGCCTGAGCGAGCGCGGCTTTGCGCTGTTCAGCATGCGTTCGTCTACGGTCACGCGGCTCTATCTCCAATGTGCGCCCGACGAGGATCTCGACAACTGGAGCGATGATCGGATCTGGTCGGAACTCCTCGCGCGGCTGCGCACTGACGACGGATGGGAGCCACACGTTGGACCGATCGTGCAAAAGGGCGTGACGCCGATGCGAAGTTTCGTGGTCGAGCCCATGCGCTACGGCCGCCTGTTTCTTGCCGGCGACGCGGCGCACATCGTCCCGCCAACAGGCGCGAAGGGACTGAACCTGGCGATGGCGGACGTCACTCGCTTGTCGAAGGCGTTCGACGCGTTTTTCAAGGGCGGGAGCGAGGCCGAGCTCGAGAATTACTCGGCGCGGGGCGTGAAGCGCACCTGGCGCGCGCAGCGTTTCTCGTGGTGGATGACGTCAATGCTGCACAAACAGGAAGGGGATAATCCGTTCGATTACCGCCGCCAACTCGCGGAGCTGGAGTATCTTGTCAGTTCCACCGCGGCGCTGACGAGCCTATCAGAGAACTACGTCGGCACGCCGTTCGATTGATGACAGAATACGCAGCTAACCATATGAGGTAGCTGCACTTGGTGTCGACGAGCAGTGAAAAAGGTGGCTGGCACCTTTCCGGGAAAGGTGCCAGCCACCTTTTACCGATTATTTCAGAGGACTGTCGCCATGTCGTTACGAAACACCATCGCGGCTGTCGCGATTGCGACCGGCCTTTTCACCACTCGCGATTTCGCTCAGCAACCTGCGGCGCCAGCCAATCCGGCGAGCGTTGCCGATCCCGATGGTCAGGTGATCAAATCCGAGAAGCAGACGTTCAAAATCGAAGTCGTCGCGCGAGAGATCGAGACGCCGTGGGCGCTCGCGTTTCTACCCGACGGACGCCTGTTGATTACGGAGCGGCCGGGCCGGCTGCGGATCGTGGACAAGGGCAAGCTCCTGCCCGAAGCCGTCAAGGGCACGCCAAAGGTGTGGGAGAAACAGGACGGCGGACTCTTTGACGTCGAGGTGCATCCGCAATACGCGAAGAACGGGTGGATTTATCTCTCGTACTCGGAGATTGTTCCGGGTTACGTCGCGCCACCGCCTCCGCCGCCGGGCGCAGAGCCGCCGGCTCCGCCGACCGACACCCAGCAGGGCCGCGGCCGGGGGCGCGGAGGGCCGCCGGATCCGCCGACGATGACGGTCATCGTCCGAGGCAAGATTAACAAGAACAACGAATGGACCGACCAGCGAGTCATCTTCCGCGCCAAGCCCGAAGTCTACAGCTCGAGCAACGCGCATTACGGTTCACGGTTTATCTTCGACAAGCAAAATCATCTGTTCTATACGCTCGGCGAAAAAGACAATCCGGCTGCCGCACAGGACCTCTCAACGCCCGTAGGAAAGATCCATCGCGTCAACGACGACGGATCGGCGCCGAAGGACAATCCCTTTGTCGATAAGCAAGGCGCTATTCCATCGATCTGGAGCTACGGTCATCGCAATCCACAGGGGCTTGCGTGGGATCCCGTCACCGGCAAACTGTGGGAGTCCGAGCACGGACCACGCGGTGGCGACGAGGTCAACGTGATCGAGCCTGGCCACAATTACGGGTGGGGCGTCATCACGATGGGCACAGATCCGCGCGTTCCCGAGAAGGCCCGTGAGGGGATGGAGCAGCCAATCGCCTATTACACGCCAACCATCGCGCCAAGTGGAATGGTGTTCTACACCGGAGACAAATACCCGGGCTGGAAGAACAACCTGTTCGTCAGCGCGCTCGGCGGTCAGCAACTTCGGCGTCTCGAAATCAGCGGCACGCAGGTCACACATCAGGAACAGGTCTTCAGCCAGTTGGGACGCGTTCACGATGTGATCATCGGCCCCGACGGGTATCTCTACGTCACTCTCCAGGTTCCTGGTCAGGTCCTGTCGCAATCGACCCCAGGAATGATTGCGCGGCTGATTCCGGTTTCGCAGTGATCGATCCGGGCGTCGGACAGCGGGCGTGGAGGAGGCGGTGACGCGGGGCGCGGCGGCAACTGATCGCCGATATCGCGTGGAACGGTCGGGCGATATCGTCCGGCTCGAAGAGACGTCGTCGAACACGACAGTCTCGATCTGCACGACGTTTGGCAACAACGCGTTCGACATCCGGGCGAACGGCGTGGACGTGTTGTGGCGGCCGTACGATTCGCTCGACGATTTCAAAGCCAGGGGTCAGGGGCGCGGCGGCACTCCGTTTCTTGCGCCATGGGCGAATCGGCTCGACGAACCTGCCTTTTACGCCAACGGGCGGCGGTTTCCTTTCGACATGGACATTGGCAACGTTCGCGGACCCGTGCCCATCCACGGGTTGCTGATGCGCACCGATCGCTGGCAGATCGTCGACATGACCGCCGACAGCGAGCAGTCGTCGGTGACGAGCCGCTTGGAGTTCTTCCGCGCTCCACTGTGGATGAAACAGTTTCCGTTCGCACACGTAATCGATATGACCCACCGGTTGTCGGACGGTGCGCTCGAGGTGACGACACGAATCCAGAACTTGAGCGCCGATCCCATGCCGCTGGCGGTTGGTTTTCATCCCTACTTCAGGCTGTCCGATTGTCCCCGCGACGAATGGACGGTCGCGATTGGGGCTCGCACTCGGTGGATCTTGTCAGATGCAAAGCTTCCTACCGGAGATATGGAACCGATCGAGCGCGCGTTCGAGCACCCCTGCGCCGTGCGATTGAAGGATCAGGAACTCGATCACGTCTTTTCCGATCTCGTCCGCGACGACAACGGTAACGCGACGATGTCGCTCTGGGGGTCCCACCAGCGTGTCGACGTCGAAATCGGTCGGAACTTTCGCGCCGCGGTTGTGTATGCGCCGAGGCGGCCGGCTCCGGGGTCTGATGACCCTTTCAGAGGGGATTTCGTGTGTCTCGAGCCGATGGCGGGAATTACAAATTCCATGAATCTGGCGCATAGAGGCGGTTACGACGATCTGCAGTACATTCCTCCCGGCGGAACGTGGCAGGAAGCATTTCGGATTAGAGCCTCCGGCTTTTAAAAAGGGAAAGGGCAAAAGGCACAAGGGAAAAGGGAAGGTCCAAAAGGCACGGTCATAAGCGACAAGGACAAAAACCGAGTGACGCAGAAGAATGTGATCGATCGATTTCGGCTCGACGGCAAGGTCGCGCTCGTGACGGGTGGAGCGCGCGGGTTGGGCAAGACAATGGCGACGGCGTTGGCGGAGGCTGGCGCGAGCGTCGCGCTTACCGGCCGTTCGAAGGACACGTGTCAGGAGGCAGCGAACGCGATCGCGAGTGCAACAGGCCGGAAGACCGGCGCGTTCGCGGCCGATGTGACAAAGAACGCGGAGGTCGAGCGGATGGCCGACGAGGTCGAGCGCGAGTTCGGACGCATCGACATTCTCGTCAACAACGCGGGCATCAATATCCGTGGACCGATTCAGCAGTTGACGGAAGAAGACTGGGACGCGGTTGTCGACACCAATCTGAAGGGACCGTTTCTCTGCGCGCGCGCGATTGGCCCACGGATGGTCACCCGGGGATGGGGACGCGTGATCAATCTCGGGTCGGTGCTCGGGGTGATTGCGCTGCCGGGCCGGGCGCCCTATGCGTCCTCGAAGGCCGGGATCATCAACCTGACGCGCGTGCTGGCGCTCGAATGGGCCGGTACCGGCGTGACCGCGAATACGATTTGTCCCGGCGCGTTTGCGACCGAGATGAACCGCTCGCTTCTCGAGGATCCGGTGAAGTACAAGGAGTTCGTCGCGCAGATTCCAATGGGCCGTTGGGGAGAGCTCGACGAATTGACTGGCGCGGTCGTCTTTCTTGCCTCGGAAGCGTCGTCGTACATGACAGGTACGCCACTGTTTATTGACGGCGGCTGGATCGCTCGATGAAAGACATTGTCACCCTTGACTGAGCAGAAGGTGTGGCGATTAACCGGCGCGAGCGAAGGAGCGAGCGCTGGCAGGCGCTGGGGGTGGGGCCCCAGCGCAAAGTAAATAAGGAGACTGCGATGGTCCTGACGAAGACATCCATAGCCTTTGTCGTGTGTGCTGCGTTTGCGGGAGGAGTTGCCATGCACGCGTTGATGACACCTGCCACCACGGTGCATGCGGCAGGGAACCGTGTGTTCGAGATTCGCACCTATACGACGCCTCCGGGAAAACTCGAAGCGCTCAAGGCACGCTTCCGCGATCACACGATCAAGGTATTCAACAAGTACGACATGAAGAGCGTCGGTTACTGGGTTCCTCAGGATGCGCCGCTGAAGGAGAACACGCTCATCTACGTCCTTTCGCATGAGAGCCGCGAAGCTGCGGCGAAGAGCTGGGCGGCATTCCGCGCCGATCCGGACTGGGTCAAGGCCAAGGCGGAATCGGAAAAGGACGGCCCGCTCACCACGAAAGTGGAATCAGTGTTCGCGGATCCGACGGATTTTTCGCCGCTGAAATAGATGAAGGCGGGGTCTAAAGACCCCGCCCTACAACCGTTGGTGATGTATTCGCACGTGTAGGGCGCGGTCTTGAGACCGCGCCGATGGAGACTCGAGATGAAGCGACTGGCACTCATCACGGCGGCGATCGTCGCAGTTACCGGCGTGCTCCTGGCCCAACGCGGGCCGGCAAAACCGCTCGACATCTACGTCGTCGATACCGAAGGCGGCAAGGCGGCGCTCTGGGTCGCGCCGGGAGGCCAGTCGCTGCTCATCGACAGCGGCAATCCTGGTAACCGCGATCTCGATCGCATCATGGCGGCAGTCAACGACGCCGGCCTGAAGCAGATCGACTTCCTGATTTCGACGCACTACCACGTCGACCATATCGGCGGGCTGCAGGAGTTGTCGAAGCGAATCCCGATCGGCCACTACATCGATCATGGTCCGAACGTGGAAGAACGGGAACAAGTCCAGGGTTTCCAGGCCGCCTATGCCGAGTTGTACGGAAAAGCGAAGCACACGGTCGTCAAGCCAGGCGACAAAGTGCCCATCACCGGCCTCGACTGGCGCATTGTCACGTCCGCGGGAAATGTGCTGAAAACTCCGCTGACACCTGGAACCGCAAAGCCGAATCCCGCGTGCACGGGGGTAGCGCCGAAAGACGCATCACCGACCGACGACAACGCGCAATCAGTCGGCAGCGTGATCACGTTCGGTCAGTTCCGCGCCATCGATCTCGGCGACCTTCTGTGGAACAAGGAAAACGAACTGGTCTGCCCCAATAACCCCGTCGGCGCGGTCGACGTGTATTTCGTCACGCACCACGGACTCGACGTGTCGGGATCACCTGCGCTTGTTCATGCCGTGCAGCCACGCGTCGCGATCATGCAGAACGGCA
>Ga0075423_10004633_pt1 | contig 12762 bp, 11 predicted proteins | sample SoiMethybrSBSTD2_FD_80114 | JGI IMG/M metagenome (GOLD analysis project Ga0075423, IMG submission 80114) | Bulk soil microbial communities from a Populus tree surrounding site in Tennessee, USA - Soil MetaG P. TD hybrid SBSTD2 | ecosystem: Environmental > Terrestrial > Soil > Tree plantation...
GCGATGACGTCCTTGGTCGAGTCGCCGCGGCACGCCTTGGCGAACATGTCGACCAGCACGTACTTGGCCACCGCCTCGGACATGGCCGCGCTCGGGGGGCCGGGCCACCCGTGCAGCCGCGACGTCTTCAGCGACTCCTTGTAGGGGAGGTAGCGCGGCTCCGGTCCCCACATCGGGTGATTGTCGTACTTGGTGAGGAACGGCGCGTAGTACGCGTCGCCGGAGGTGAGCCACCGCGACATCTGCTTGTCGTCGTAGAGCCAGGACAGAAACGCCTTGCACGCGGAGATGTCGGGCGCGTGGTTGACGAGGACGTGCGACACCGGGTTCAGGATATGGAAGCGGCCCTTGGTGCCCTGCGGGTTCAGCCCGTGGTCGGTGACCTTGGCGATCTCCGGGAAGTCGCGCTTGGCGACGACCAGGATCGACGAGGCGTTGTTGGTGCAGGAGATCTGCTCGCCGAGGTAGGCCTTGTTGTTGTTCACGTCCGTCCAGCCCAGCACGTCCTCGAGCATCGTCTCCTGGTAGAACTTGCGACAGAAGTCCACCGCCTTCGCCGTCTCGCTGGAGTCGATCAGGACGGTCTTGCCGTCCTTGTCCACCTCGCGGGCGCCGTAGGACCAGAAGAGCGGGTAGAGCCAGCCGTGGTTGTCGCCGAAGCCGTGGCCCAGCTCGAACCCGAACGGATGCCCCTTCTTCTTGAGGAGCCGGCCGGCGGCGAGGAGGTCGTCCCACGTATCGGGGAACTTGGTGACCCCGACTTCCTTGAACCAGTCCGTGCGATATACCTCGAGCTGGCCGATGTTGCCCCACGGCAGGGCCTTCCACTTTTTGTTCACGACGACCGCGTCGTGGACGTTGTCGTGCCAGGGCCCGATCTGCGTGCCGATCTTGTCGGCGACGTCGGTGAGATCCACGAGGCTCGAGTCGAAAAGGTAGGGCTGGTTCAGGCCGGTCATCGCGATCTCCGGCCCCGACTTGGTCTCGATGATGGTGGTGAGGCGCGTGAGCATGCCCCCCACGCTGACCGCGTCGTAGCTCATCTTGATGCCGGTCATCTTCTCGTACTCGGGCAGCAAGGTCTTCGCGAAGTAGTCGTCGAAGGCCTTGATGAACGAGCTCTCGCGGACGACCGTCATGGTTTTGGGCGCGGCGGTCGCGCGGCGGGGCGCGAGCGCGGCGCCGGCCGTGCCGGCCAGGGTGGCGGCGAGGAACTCACGACGGGTGGTCATCGATTGGCCTCCGCAGTGGTTGGGGTGGGCCAGCGAGCGACCGGGATGGTGGCCGAAAATGTAGGCCAGCGACTGCACAGTGTCAAGACCGCCCCGGGAAATCACGGGCGGCGCAAGTCCCGATGAGCCGGTAGAAAGTACCCCACCGCGCCGCGTCACGCGGCGCCGTCTCCTCCGCCCTTCTGAAATCGAGCCGTTGCGGAAAGCTGGCCCGCCCGCCCGCCGCCGAGCCGGTGGCACGCCCCTTGCGCTACAGGAAACAAAGGCACACGTGTGCCTCAACGATTCCACGAGGAGGAACGATATGAGTAGCGTGAAGAAGGTTGCGGCGGTGCTCTCGCTCTCGGCCCTCGCGCTGGCGCCGGCAGGCTGCGGAACGGTCACCGGGACGGCGGTGGGAGCGGGGGCGGGCGCGGCTGTCGGGGCGGGCACCGGCTATGGCGCGGGCAAGGGCGCGCTCATCGGCGCCGGCGTGGGCGCGGTGGGTGGGGCCATCTACGACATCACCAAGAAGAACTAGAACCGAGCGGAACGGAGGATCATTCATGAAGGCATTCGCCATCACCATGCTCTCGGTCTCGCTGGCCGGTCTCGTCGCGGCCGGCCCGCTGGCTGCGCAGTCGACCACCAACACCGGCGCGCCGAAGTGCCAACCCGCGAAGGCGCCGGAGAAGGTCTCGGGTCAAGTCGTCGAGATCAGCTCGACCGGCGACCGGATCAAGATCCGCGACGCCGCGGGCGGCCAGCACGAGTTCCAGACCAACCAGGAGACGACGCGAGACCTGAAGGTCGGGGACCGCATCGAAGCCTCGCTCCGTCCGCTCCCGAAGTGCTGAGCCTCGCCGCCGGCGGTCTCCGGGTAGACTTGGGCCCGGCTCGTGCCGGGCCCAAATCATGTCGTCCACCGGGGGATCTCGCATGGCGGAGCGTCGGCGTCTGGGAGTGGGCGTGGTGGGCGCGGGCTTCGTGGCCCGTCTCCACGCCGAGGCGTATCACCAGGTGCGCGGCGTCGACGTGGATCTGGTCGCGGTCACCGCGGCGCGCCGCGAGCGTGCGGAGGCCTTCGCGCGGGAGTTCGGCGCCGGCCGCGCCGTTGCCGATTTTCGCGCGATGCTCGACGACCGCGCCATCGACCTGGTGGACCTCTGCGTGCCCTCCCATCTCCACGCCGCGATGGCGGTGGAGGCGGCGCGCGCGGGCAAGCACGTGATCGTCGAGAAGCCCCTCACCGGCTTCTTCGGCGCCGCGGCGACGCCGCGAGCCGAGATGCTCGCGAAGGCGCTTGCCGGCGCCGACGAGGTGCTGGAGGCCTGCGCGAACGCGAAGGTGCGCCTCTGCTACGCAGAGAACTGGGTCTACGCGCCGCCCATCCAGAAGGCGCGGCGACTTCTCAGTGCGGCGGGCGGCCCCATCCTGCGGCTGGTCGGCGAGGAAAGTCACGGCGGCACCCACGCGCCGGTCAACAAGCGGTGGACCACGGGTGGCGGCGGCTCCCTCATCGGCAAGGCGTGCCATCCGCTGGGCGCCGCGCTGTACCTCAAGAGCGACGAGGGCATGCGGCTACGAGGGCGGCCGATCCGGCCGGCGTCGGTGACCGCCGAGACGGCGAATCTCGCCGCCACCGACACGTTCCGGGCGACGTCGCCGCGCTTCCTCAACACGGTCGACGGCGCCGACGTCGAGGACTGGGGCACCATGCTGATCGGCTTCGACGACGGCACGGTGGCGCAGATCTCCGCCGCCGACACCGTGCTCGGCGGCATCCGCAATCAGATGATCGTCTACGGCGCCAAGGCGGTGGTCATCTGCAACATCAATCCCAACGACACCGTGCAGGCCTACGCGCCCGACGCCGCGGTCTTCGGCTCGGAGTACCTCGTGGAGAAGCTCGAGACCAAGGCGGGCTGGTCGAGCCCGCAGCCGGACGAGGACTGGACGTCGGGCTATCCGCAGGAAATCCAGGACTTCGTCGAGTGCGTCGCGCTGGGCCGGGAGCCCCTGTCCGGCGGCGCGCTGGCGCGCGACGTCACCGCCGTGATCTATGGCGCCTATCTGTCCGCCGCCGAGGGCCGGCGCGTCGATCTGCGGCCGCATCTCGAGGCGCGTCGCCGCTAGGCGCGGCACAGGACTTGCTGCGGTAGCTCCTTGATGGAGGGCCTCGACCGACTCGGCATCGCGCGGGCGTTGCGGGAGATGGCGCGTCTGCTCGACCTCGCCGGGGACGAGGCCTTCAAGGCCCGCGCGTACGCGCGCGGCGCCACGGTGCTCGAGGGTATCGACGACCTGACGTTCGAGCGCCTCCTCTCGGAGGAGCGACTCACGGCGCTACAGGGCATCGGCGCCGGGCTCGCCGCACGCATCACCGAGCTCCGCCGCACCGGGCGCGCCGGAGCCCTCGAGACGCTGCGCGCCCAGCTCCCGCCGGGCGCAAGCGAGCTCGCGCGGCTGGGCCTGCCGCTGGCGAAGATCGCCGCGATCCACCGGGCGCTCGGGGTCGAGACCATCGCCGATCTGCGGACCGCCGCCGAAGCGGGACGCGTGCGCGCGGTCACGGGCATCGGGCCGAAGACCGAGGCGCGCATCCTCGAGACGATCCGCCGGCTCGAGGCGCCCGTCGCCGAGCCCGCCGGTGCCCGCGTGCTGCTCGCGCAGGCATTCGACGCGGCCGATCCTGTGCTGGCGCACCTGCGCAGCGCGCCGGGCGTGACCGCGGCCGAGCTCGCCGGCGACCTGCGCCGCGGCGTCGAGATGGTGGACCGCGTCGACGTGGTGGTCGCGTCCACCACGCCGGCGGCGGCGCGGATGCACGCGCTGGCCATGCCCGGGGTGCTCTCGGTGAGCGAGAGCGGCCCCACCGCCTACCGCGCCGTGCTCGACAGCGGGCTTCCGCTGGACGTGCGCGTGACCCTGCCCGATCAGCACGCGGCGACCCTGCTCCACGCCACCGGCTCGTCCGCCCACCTCACGCATCTGGCGCGGCTCGCCGAGGGACGCGGCCTGCATCTCGCGCGCGCCGGGCTCAGCCGCGCGGCCGACGGCCGGCCGCTCGCCGCGCGCGACGAGGAGGACCTCTACGGATATCTCGGGTTGCCGTTCATCGCGCCGGAGCTGCGCGAGGACGAAGGGGAGATCGAAGCCGCCCTGGAAGGCCGCCTCCCCGACGATCTCGTGGAAGCGGCGGACGTCCGCGGGCTCGTGCATTGCCACACCGTCTACTCGGACGGCCGCAATACCGTCGCCGAGATGGCGGCGGCGGCGGACGCCCTCGGCATGGCGTATCTCACCATCACCGACCACTCGCCCGCCGCGTCGTATGCCGGCGGTCTCCCGGTCGACCGGCTCCGCGCGCAGTGGGACGAGATCGGACGGGTGCAGGAGACGGTGTCGGTGCGCCTGCTGCGCGGGACCGAGTGCGACATCCTCGCCGACGGGGCGCTCGACTACCCCGATGCGGTCCTCGAGCAGCTCGACGTCATCATCGCCAGCGTCCATCAGCGGCACCGCCTCGGCCGCGAGGAGATGACCCGGCGCCTCAGCCGCGCGATGGCGCATCCCTGCTTCAAGATCTGGGGGCACGCGCTCGGACGCCTCATCCCCTCCCGGCCGCCCATCGATGTGGACGTGGAGGCGGTGCTGGACGTGGCGGCGGGCTCGCGCGTCGCCATCGAGATCAACGGCGACCCGCATCGCCTGGACATGGCCCCGCGGTGGCTCCGCGCGGCGCGCGAGCGTAAGCTGTCCTTCGTGATCTCCACCGACGCCCACGCGGTCGGCGAGCTGGGCAACCTGCGCTACGGCGTGACGATGGCCCGCCGGGGCTGGGTGCGCCGCGTCGAGGTGCTCAACACGCTCGACGCCGCGGGCTTCGCGCGGGCGGTGGCGCCGATGGCCGTCCGGTGAGGCGACGCATCTTCCTCCTTTCGCCGGCGCACTGCGGCGGCGAGCGGGCCCGCCTCGTCTTCAACCCCGACGCCCGCTTCGACCTCGCCCAGCGCCTGCGCGCAGCGTCGGGCGCCCCGCTGGGCGAGGTATTCTCGTTCCTGAGCGGCCTCTACTTCCGCGGCAAGCTGGCCTACGCGCAGGCCTTCGCGCGGCCGCCGGCGGGCCGGCCCGGCGTGCTCGTGATCACGCCGACTGACGGGCTCGTCCTCGCCGAAGAGCCGGTGGGCTTCGAGCGGCTGCGGCGCTTCGCCGAAGTCGACATCGCCGTCGCCAACGCGCGCTACATGGATCCGCTGCTACGCGACGCGCGGCGCCTGGCCCAGGGCCTCGACGCTCGCTGCGACGTGGTGCTGCTCGGCAGCATCGCCACCGGCAAGTATCTCGAGCCGCTCCTCGCCGCTTTCGGCGAGCGTCTGCGCTTCCCCGCGGACTTCGTGGGGCGCGGTGACATGAGCCGGGGCGGACTGCTGCTCCGCTGCGCGCGCGCCGGGGTCGAGCTCGAGTACATCGGTGTGGGGGGCGCGGTGCGCCGCGGGCCGCGACCGCCACGACTGGCGCCCGCGCGATGAGCCCTCGCGCCGCGGGGACCCCGCCGGCGCCCATGCCCGCCACGGAGATGATCCCCGCGGACCGCGACACGGTGGAGCTGCGCCTGGGCGCCCGCGCCATCACCCTCACGAACCTGCGCAAGCCCTTCTGGACGCGGCCCACCATCACCAAGGGCGATCTCCTCCGTTACTACGCGACGGTGTCGCCGTACCTCCTGCCCCATCTCCACGATCGGGCGATGGTGATGAAGCGGTATCCCGACGGCGCCGCCGGCTCGTTCTTCTTCATGAAGCGCGCGCCCACGCCGCGCCCCGAGTGGATCGAAACCTGCTCGATCCGCCACTCCTCCGGCAGTGTCATCGACTTCCCCATGGTGCAGGACCTCCTCTCGCTGCTGTGGGTGGTGAACCTCGGCTGCATCGATCTCAATCAGTGGTACGCGCGCTGCGACGACGTGCACCGACCGGACTATCTGCACTTCGACCTCGACCCCGTGCCGGCGGCCGGCTTCGACCGGGTGCGGGAGACCGCGCTGCTCCTACGCGAGGCGCTGGACGGCCTCGGCATGCCCAGCTATCCCAAGACCACGGGCTCGCGTGGCATCCACGTCTACGTGCCGATCGTGCGCGGGCCGGACCAGAAGACGGTGTGGGGCGTGGCCAAGTCCATCGCCTTCGCGCTGGCGCGGGCCCGGCCGGCCCTGGTGACCGCGGAGTACCGCATCGACAGGCGGCCCGCCGGCCGCGTGCTCGTGGACTACAACCAGAACGCCTGGGGGCGGACGCTCGCCTCGGTGTACTCGGCGCGGCCGCGGCCGCGCGCGCCGGTGTCCACGCCGATCACATGGGCCGAGCTGGCGCGCGGAGTGATCATCGACGACTTCCGCATGGACAACGTGCCCGCGCGCCTCGCGCGCGTCGGCGATCTCTACGCGCCGATGCTCGCCAAGCGCGGGCGCTTCCCGCTGGACCGCGTGGCATGACGCTGCCGCTCCGCGCCGACTATGCGCCGATGGAGGCGCGGCTGGTGGACGAGATCCCCATCGGGCCGACCTGGCAGTACGAGCCCAAGTGGGACGGGTTCCGCTGCCTGGCCTTCCGCGACGGCGAGTCCGTCGTGCTGCGCTCCAAGTCCGGCAAGCCGCTCGAGCGTTACTTCCCCGACGTGGTGGCGGCGGTACGGGCGGTCCCGGCGTCGCACTTCGTGCTCGACGGCGAGCTGGTGGTGCCGGTGGGGGGGCATCTCGCGTTCGACGAGCTGCTCCAGCGCATCCATCCCGCGGCGAGCCGCGTGCGGCGCCTGGCCGCGGAGCGGCCGGCCATGTACATCGTGTTCGATCTCCTCGTGGACGACGAGGGCCGGTCGCTGATCGCGCAGCCCCTCGCGGGGCGTCGGCGCCGGCTCGAGGCCTTCGCGCGCAAGCACCTCGCGCGCGCGGGCTCGATCCGCCTCTCGCCCGCGACGGACGACCTCGAGGCCGCGCGCGCCTGGCTCTCGCGCGCGGGCGGCAATCTCGACGGGATCGTGGCCAAGGTTCGCGACGTGCCGTATCTCTCCGGGACGCGCGACGGCATGGTCAAGGTCAAGCGCGGGCGCACCGCCGACTGCGTGGTGGGAGGCTTCCGCTACGCCGCCTCGGCCAAGGTGGTGGGCTCACTGCTGCTCGGCCTCTACGACGATGCCGGCGTGCTCCACCACGTGGGCTTCACCTCGGGCTTCGCCGCGCCCGAGCGGAAGGCCCTGCTCGCACGCCTCCGCCCGCTGATGGGCGGCCGCGGATTCACCGGCAACGCGCCCGGCGGGCCCAGCCGCTGGAGCACCGAGCGCTCGGGCGAGTGGGAGCCGCTCGAGCCGAACCTCGTGGTCGAGGTGGGCTACGATCAGGTCACCGCCGACCGTTTCCGCCACGGCACGCGCTTCCTGCGCTGGCGCCCTGACAAGGCGCCGCGCCAGTGCACGCTGGAGCAGCTCGCCTCCGGCGCTCGCCCGCGGCTCGCCGCGCTCCTGGACGGCGTGGCGCCCGCGGCGACTAGCCGGGGAGGAGCCCGATCTCGCGGAGGTAGCGCCGCGCGCCGGGGTGGATGAGGTCGGGCCGCGGCGCCGCCGCCACCGTGTTGGCGGCGGTCGTCTCGCGCGCCTGCGCCAGCCGCCGGCCGAGCGCGGCCTCGCCACGGTGCAGGGCGCGCGCGAGGCGATAGGCGATCTCCTCGTCCAGCGACGGGCGCACCATGACGAAGCTCCAGGACCCCACCGACGCGATCGGCGCGCTCTGTCCGGGGTAGGCGTTCGCAGGCACGGTGAGCGGCTTGAGGAAGGCGTGACGGGCGAGGATGCGGCGGATGCCGTCGGCGTCGGGCACGATGAAGCGCGCCCCGGCGGGCCCGCGGGCCACCGCGACGAAGCCCGGCCAGCCGATGCCGCCGCCCCAGAGCGCGGCCACGCGTCCGTCCAGCACCATGGCGGGCCCGTCGCCGGCGGCGTCGAGGAACACCGCGTGGAAGTCGCGCTGCTGATCGAGGCCGAGCCCGTCCAGCACGTAGCGCGCGAGGATGACGAGGCCGGAGCCGCGCGCGCCGAAGGCCACGTGGCGCCCGGTGAGATCGGCGATCGTGCGGTATTCGGAGTCGCCGCGCACCACGAACATGCCCGGAGTGGAATACATGGCGCAGAGGATGCGGAGGTCGGCGCGCGGCCGGCCGATGCCTTCCAGCGCCTCGTACGCCACCTCGCCCTGCACGAGGCCCAGATCGAGCTGGCCCGACTCGAGCAGCGGGACGTTTTCGGTGCTGCCCTTGGTATTGCGCGTGAGCACGGTGAGGGTGGGATCCGCTTCGGTGACGCTCTCCGCGAAGGCCTGCCCATAAACGGGGAAGCCGCCGCCGGGCGTGGCGGTGCCGAGGGTCACGGTATCCACGCCGGGAGTGTAATCCCTACACGGGTTCTGTGTAAGACCTGCGCCGCGCCGTTCACACGCGCGGCGCGCGCCGATTCCTTCGCGGCTGAATCAAGCCTGTTCTCGCGCATATACGCTCCACGCGCCGGATGGTGGAGTCGCGCGCCGCTGGCACATCGGTTGCCTCCGTACGCGCGGATGCTCTTTCGCGCGCTCAGTCATTTCTTTCCCAGCGACATGGCGGTCGACCTCGGCACGGCGAACACGCTCGTGTACGCACCGGGCGAGGGCATCGTGCTCAACGAACCCTCGATCGTCGCGCTCAGTACGGCAGACCGATCGGTGATTGCCGTGGGCGCGCAGGCCAAGGCCATGCTGGGCCGCGCGCCCGGCACCATCGAGGTCGTGCGGCCGCTGCGCCACGGGGTGATCGCCGACTACGACACCACCGAGAAGATGCTCTACCACTTCATCCGCCGGGCGCACCGCCGGCGGAGCCCCGTGCATCCTCGGGTGGTTATCTCAGTGCCCTCTGGGATCACCCAGGTGGAGCGGCGCGCGGTGCAGGAGTCGGCGAGCCACGCGGGCGCGCGCAAGGTGTTCCTGATCGCCGAGCCCACCGCGGCCGCCATCGGCGCGGGGCTGCCGATCTCGGAGCCCGGCGCCAGCATGATCGTGGACATCGGCGGCGGCACCACCGAGGTGGCGGTGATCTCGCTCTCCGGCATCGTCTATTCGACTTCGCTTCGCATCGCGGGCGACGACATGAACGACGCCATCGCCTCCCACGTGCGGAAGAGCCACAGCCTGCTCATCGGCGAGCGCCGCTCCGAGGAGATCAAGCTCTCGCTGGGCTCGGCCTATCCGTGCGCGCGCGACAACGAGACCATCGCGGTGAAGGGGCGCGATCTCACCGCAGGCATCCCGAAGACGATCTACGTGAGCGGCGCCGAGGTGCGCGAGGCCCTGCGCGAGCCCATCGAGGCCATCGTGGAGGCGGTGCACGGCTGCCTCGAGAAGACGCCGCCCGAGCTGGCCGCCGATATCGTGGACAACGGCATCACGCTCACCGGCGGCGGCGCGCTGCTGCCGGGGCTCGACCTGCTGCTCCACCAGCAGACCGATCTTCCCATCACGGTCAGCGAGGATCCGCTCACCTGCGTGGTGCGCGGCGCCGGCCGGCTCCTCGACGAGCCGGAAGTCCTCGCACGCGTCGCGATCCCGGTCTAGCTCGGTCCGGCGCCCCTCCTCACAGCCCCCTCAGGAAGGCCAGCAGGGCCTCGCGCTCGGCCGTGGCGAGATCCTGAAAGCGCCGCCGCGCCGCCGCGGCTTCCCCGCCGTGGGCCAGGATCGCCTCCGTGGGCGTCCGCGCGCGGCCGTCGTGCAGGAGGCGGCGCCGGGCGCCCAGCCCCCAGAGCGGGGTCGTCCGCCAGTCGCGCCCGTTGGCCTGACCCTGGACGACCTTGTCGTCGAGGTCGGGACCGACGTCGTGGAGCAGCAGATCGGAGTAGAGCGGCACGCTCCCCGCCGCGAGCGGCAGCGCCGGTGTATGACAGGCCGCGCAGCCGGTGCTGACGAAGAGCGCGCGCTCGTCCGCTGAGCCGGGGGGCGCGGGCGGCGGCGCGAGCGCCGCGATGAACGCGGTCACCGCGTCCACCATGGTGCCGTCGTCCTCGAGCTGGGCGCCCTCGCCGGGGCAGCCGCGCCGTCCCGGCCCGCCGACGGGCGCCAGATCCGTCGGCGCCAGCGGGCTGGTGATGCCCAGCTCGTTGCGGAATGCGTCGGCGACGAACTGCCGGAGCGTCACCGTATCCGCCTTCCAGCCGAAGCGGCCGATGCGCTCGCGTCCGTCCGGCCCCCTCACCCGGTGCGCGCGCCCGAGGACGCCGTCGCCCCGCGACACCGCGCCGGCGACGATGGCCTCATCGGGAATCGCGTCGATCAGACCACTGCCCCGCAGGTCGGGCGCGTTGCGGACGGACGTCACGTTGGCGCCCGCGGGGATCCCGGCCACGAGGTCACAGCCGAGCCCCATCTCGTGGATGGAGCGCATACGCGCAATCGGCCCGCCGCGCCCGAGCATCGGGTCGAAACCCGCCGCGCCGAGCCGCCCCACGCGCGTCGCGGTGCCGAGCCCGTCGGGCCCCATGCCTCCCGGGCCGGGCTCGGCGTGACACCCGACACACGACGTGTGATTGAAGAGCGGCCCCAGCCCCTGCGCGGGCGTGAAGCTGGTGGAGAACAGCGCGGCGCCGCGAGTCACCAGATCCGACGCAGCATCCGCCGCCGCGCGGGCTCCTCCGCGCGTCGGCAGCCCGCCTAGTCCCGCTCCGGCGAGGGCCAGCGCCGCGAGCGCAAGGGCTAGTCGCGGCCTCCCGCGTGCCACCGTCTCACCATCGCGCCGCCGCCTGCTGCGGCGCCCCGAAGGCCGGCACCTCGATCAGCGCCCCTTCGGGCTGACCGGGCAGGCTTCCGCTGATCGTGATCCACATCCGGCGGGCGTCTGCCGCGCCCGCGATGCCGCTCAGCCGGCCCGGCCCGAGCCGCCCGATCCCCGGCAACGCCACCGAGCGCACCGCCACCACGGCACCGCTCTGCTTGAGCCGGACCACGGTACCGTTGCCGCGGTTGAGGACGTAGATGTCGGCCTCGCCCGCCAGCGTCGTGTTGCTCGCGAAGCCGGGGTTGGCCACCTCCACCACCGCGGGCGCGAGATCCACCGGCATGTCGAGCGCGGGCGCAACGAGCCGGCGCGTGCTCTCGACGCGGAAGACCTTGCCGTCGGGGACCAGCGTGAGCGCGACGATCGCGTTGGCGGCGGGATCCGCGACGTAGAGGATCCGGTTCGGCACCCAGTTGAACACCATGCCGGAGCGGGCGGCGCGGCTCCCGCTGTCCAAGCGCGTGATGGTGCCCGCCGGCGCCAGGCCGTCCACGCCGAGCTCGACGTGGATCTGGATCACGCTGCCATCCGCGTGCAATCCGGCGAAGACCGCGCGCCCGCCGCCGTCGGGGGACTTGCCGAGCAGCGCCGTGGCGAGGGCCCCGGTCGCCATCGCGCCCGGGATCAGCTGCGGGACGCGGTTGGTGAGCGCTCCGGCGAAGATCCCGCCCGCGATCTTGCTCGGCGCGCCATCCAGCGGCCGGCCGTCGGGGTCGATCACGGACTGCGTGCCCGTCCCGGAAAGGCCGGAGGGGACGTTGGTGAACCAGGGCCGGCCGAAGGCGTTGTTGATCGAGATCGCGGTGGGGTTGGCCACCGGCACCAGGTCCGCCGTGACCGCGCCGGGATTGTACACACGGTTCATGAAGGCCGGGCTGTTCGCGGTGTACAGCATCACGCGCCCCTCGAGGGCGCTGACCTGTCCGCCGGCGGCCGCGAAGGACGCTGGGATCGTGATGGGCGCTGCCCCCCGGGGATCCAGCGACAGCACCGAGCCCTGGGGCTGGTCCGGCCGCCCCAGCGGGGCGCCGAAGTTCGAGCTGCTCACGACGAAGAGCCGCTCGGGATCGAGGATGCCCCCGGGCCGCGTGAAGGCCCGGAACGTCGGCTTGTCGTAGATGGGCCCGCCGGGATGGAAGGTGCCCACCTGGCTGACCCCGCCGGCTCCGGGAATGCCCACCGCGATCAGCCGGCCGGCTAGCTCCGGGGTCGCGGATGCGCCGTCCCCGCCGCGGCCCGCGCAGCCAGACGCGCCGAGGGTGGTGAGAGCGGAGAGCAATACCGCCGCCGTGATGGCTTTCGTGGAAGATCGCATGGACGCCTCCTGCGGCGGTCCGTCGATCGACTCGGCCAATCGATCAACACCGGCTCAGGCGAAGCTATCACGACGGTGACGCGGAGGCCAACAACCGGACGTGAGGGTATCTGGCCTTACGGGCTCTGGGGCGGCGTCACCTTCGCCAATGCCGCTCGGATCCGCTCGAGCCGGCCTGGGAGGTCCCCTCGAAGCTGACGCCGGCCGAGCGCGCGCTTCACATCCCCGCCCAGGCCGGCGACGAGATCGGTCGACACGCGGCTCACCGCGAAGACCAGCGAGCCGTTACCCCACGGTAGCGCGCCCGTGAGCGTCTGACTCGAGTTGTACGCGTGGCCCACGAAGAAGTGCCGCTCCACGTGGAGGGCCAGCTCCGGGCGCACGTCCA
>Ga0075423_10004634_pt1 | contig 12762 bp, 12 predicted proteins | sample SoiMethybrSBSTD2_FD_80114 | JGI IMG/M metagenome (GOLD analysis project Ga0075423, IMG submission 80114) | Bulk soil microbial communities from a Populus tree surrounding site in Tennessee, USA - Soil MetaG P. TD hybrid SBSTD2 | ecosystem: Environmental > Terrestrial > Soil > Tree plantation...
CGCGATCGGGGCCGGAGGCTGCGCGGGCTTCCTTCGGAAAAGCGCGACGCCGATCACCCCCACGTCGTTCGGCCGGCCGGTGCGCGCGGCGTACGAGTCGGGAAGCGTCGTGAAATAGAACGCCGCGGTGTTCGACATGCTCTTGCGCCATCCGGCGATGTCGGCGCTTTCGTACGGCGAGAGCACGTAGCCAGTCTGCGCCGTCGACGCGGTGTCGCCCGAGAGCGCGTTGACGCCGTCGACACTCATCACCGCGAGGACGCGACCGCTTCCCCCGTTGCGCACCCGGATCGTGTATTCGTTGCCGGGCTTGCCGACGACATAGCGCCGGCCCTGATGCCAGTACATCGGCAGCACGCGACCTTCGGTGCGGTCGACGATCTCGACGGTAGCCTGCGTTTGCGGCAGGACGCCGTGCGCTTGACCATCGGCGGTAAACATCGCCGCGGCGAAAGACGCGGCGAGCGCGACGTCGAGCATCGAACGTTTCATTGCTTGCAACATGGTTTCTCCTTGCCGCAGCTCGATCGGTGCGGTTCAGCCTATTAACGGCGCAGACGCGGCGCCGGGGTTAGTCGCCTCGCGTGCGATAATTCGCCTCCCGGCCGAGGACGTCGCAGGGACGGAACTCGAACCATGCAGGATCTCCAACACCTTCCCGCGCTGGTCGCATGGTGCGCGTTCGGGCTCGCGGTCGTATTCGGCGCGGTGGCGAACCGTGTCAACTTCTGCACCATGGGCGCGGTGACCGATCTGGTCACCATCGGCGACTGGCGGCGCATGCGCATGTGGCTGCTCGCGATCGCGGTAGCGATCACCGGCGTGACTTGGCTCGAGGCGACCGGGCTCGCCGATCCGGGCAAATCGATTTACACGACGGCGCAGGTCGCATGGGCGTCGCACCTTGTCGGCGGGTTTTTCTTCGGCTTCGGCATGACGCTTGGCTCGGGTTGCGGCAGCAAGTTGCTGGTCCGCGCGGGCGGGGGCAGTCTCAAGTCGATCGTCACGCTGGTCGTGCTCGCGATCGCGGCGTACATGACGCTGAAAGGCTTGTTCGCCGTGTGGCGTGTCAACACGCTCGACACGCTGCGGCTGGATACGAGCGCTTTTGGCGCCGCACATTCCGACCTGGGTAGCGTGGCCACCGCATTGGGCGGCGGAGGCTCGGTCAAGCTTGCGTTGTCGCTTGCGATAGCCGCGGCCGTCGCGGTCTTCGCGCTGGCGAGCCGCGATTTTCGCGAGAGCCGCGAGATGATCGCGGGGGGCCTCGTCATCGGCGCGATCGTCGCCGGCGGGTGGTACGTCACCGGGCATCTCGGGCATCTCGCTGAGGACCCCAGGACGTTGGAAGAGGCGTTCATCGCCACCAACTCGGGAAGGCCGGAGTCGTACAGCTTCGTGGCGCCGGTCGCCTATACGCTGGAACTTCTGCTACTGTGGAGCGATCAGTCGCGTATCGTCACGTTCGGCATCGCCGGAGTCCTGGGCATGGCAGCCGGATCGGCGGCAATGGCGCTGGCGACCCGTACCTTTCGCTGGGAAGGGTTTGCATCGACCGAGGATCTGGTCAACCATATCGTCGGTGGTGTGTTAATGGGATTTGGAGGCGTGACGGCGCTGGGTTGTACGATCGGGCAGGGCCTTACGGGCATTTCGACCCTGGCGATCGGCTCTTTCATCGCCCTGGCGGCAATCATCGCCGGCTGTGCGACGGCGCTGAAATATCAGTACTGGCGGGCGGGTTAGGCCGCCGATGAAACGGGATCCATGATCGTCTACGACCTGATTTGCGGGCGTCAACACCGATTCGAGGGCTGGTTTGCCTCAGCCGACGACTTCGCGCGCCAGCGCGAAGGGACATTGATCCGCTGCCCGCTATGCGACGACGCGGCGATCGAGCGCCGGCCGTCCGCGAACGTCCAGGTCGGCCGCGCCGCCGCGCCTGCCGAAGATCGCGCCGAGGACGGGAAGGAAGTCGCGGTCGCCGGCGGCGATGGGCACGTGCTCAAGGTCATGCGCCGATTGATCGCCGAAACCGAAAACGTCGGCCGCGCTTTTCCGGAAGAAGCGCGCAAGATTCATTACGAAGAAGCTCCGAAGCGCGGGATTCGCGGTCAGGCCACGCCCGACGAAGCCGAGGCGCTGCGCGACGAAGGCATCGACTTCATGTCGCTGCCCAGCGTTCTCACTCGCGATTTGAATTGACGGGTAATCGCGCGCGTTTTTGCGCGGACGCGTACGATTGGCTATAATTCGCGCCCTTCGGCGGGCCGTTAGCTCAGGTGGTAGAGCAGCGGACTTTTAATCCGTTGGTCACTGGTTCGAGTCCAGTACGGCCTACCAGTGCGCGGGCAAAGGCCTCTCCGACAGCAAGCGCTTCCTTGTCGCTCTCGCCGCCCCGGGCATCGATTCCTTTCCACGTGCGGGATTCGTCGTGCGCCATTGGCTAGGTTCTCTAAGATTGATTTCGGCGGCCGTGCTTGTCGCGGCGTACGCCGCGACTGCGGTTGCGGCCGGGCCCGCACCGGAGGCGCGGCGGGACGCGCGCGGGCTCCTTTACGAGATGCGGGCCGGCGCGAATACGGTTTACCTGTTCGGGACGCTGCACGTCGGCAAGCCGGAGCTCAATCCCTTGAGCAAGCAGGCGAATCTGGCGCTCGCCGCTTCGGAACGACTCTACCTGGAAGTAAACCTCACCGACGCAACCACCGTGAACGCTGACACCGCGGCAGCCGCGATGTACGGCGACGGAACCACGCTCGATCAGAAGCTGCCGGCGGCATTGATGGAGAAGGTCAGCGCAAGGCTTGCCCGGTATCAGTTTCCGCAAGAGGTCGCGTTAAAGATGAAGCCGTGGATGCTGGGACAGACGCTCCTGCTGCTCGAGGCGAAGCGACGCGGCTACGACCCCGAGCTGGCGAACGAGTTCTACCTCATGGACTATGCCCGCGCGGCGCACAAGGAGATTCTCGGCCTCGAGACGCTCTCCGAGCAGTTCGCGATCTTCGATCGGATGTCGCAGGCACAGCAGCAGGCGTTCCTCGAACAGACGCTCTCCGAGCTCGAGGACAGCCGCTTCGAAGCCCGCCTGAAGGCGATGGTCGACGCCTGGGCGAATGCGGATGCGCGGGCTCTCGAAGACGAGCTCCAGTACGAAAAGACGCAGGATTCGGTCTTCGCCAGCATTCTGCTGCCGCGTTTGATCGATGAACGCAACCGCGTCATGGCCGACAGAATCGCCGACATTGCGCGCTCCGGACCGAAAAGCTTCGTCGCCGTCGGCGCGCTGCACCTGGTCGGCAAGGACGGCATCGTCGAGCAGCTGCGCAGACGCGGCTTCACGGTGCGCCAACTCTGACCATCCGCTGACGCGTGACCCTCGAGCGTCCACATCCTGCGGTTGCCCGCGCTAGAGCCCGGCAGGTTATAATTTCCTGTTTGGATCGCCACCGCGTCTGTATGTTCCTTCACGCCCGGTCAGCGGGCAAAGGGCGCGCCGACGTACGCAGCACCATCCGCCCACCGGAAACTCAATGAACGTCCGCCGCGCCGTCTGCGTCTTGTTGTGCCTCTGCGCGGTCGCGGCAGCGCTTCCCGGCTGCAATACCGGCAACGGCGTAGGCGCTACCGCTATCACGACGCGCGTGCGGGTCGTGAACGTGATCCCCAACGCAGCCGGAATCACGTTGACGCTGGACACTGACGCGCCGGTGGTGACGGGCCTCGGTTTCCAGCAACTGACGCCATATCTGAACGTCGATCCCGGTTTGCGCGAGTTCAAGGTCAGCGTCGACGGCGGCGCCACGACGCTGATCGCCACGACGCTTGGGCTTGCCGCCGGTACCGACTACACCTTGATCGTGTTCGGCGCTGTGGAGGCAGCGAATATGGTGTTGGAGGTCGACACCAAGCTTTCGGTCCTCAACGGCGGCACTTTCTTCCTGCGGTTTATCGATCTCGCCGCAGTTGCTGGCGGAATCGACGTGTATCTCACGCCCCTGGGTGCGGATATTTCCGCAACGGCGCCCGTGATTGCCAACGCGACTTACGGGGGGGCGACGGGTTTCGTGCCCGTCACGACTGGGAATTTCCAGCTCCGGGTGACGCCGAACGGTACCAAAGAAGTTATTTTCGACAGCGGAAAGACACTGACCTTCGGCGACAAGACCCTTGTGCAAGCCGTCGCCTTCGGCAAGGGGAGCAGCAAACTTGTCAATGTCGCGATCCTGAACCTCGATCAGGACGGAACGGGACAAGTCGTCGACAATCTGCTGGCCGAGTTCAAGCTGACCAATGCTTCTTCGGTAGGTTCGCCGCTCAACGTCTTCGTCGACGGTGCGCTGGCACTCGCGAACGTGCCCTTCGCGGGCGTTTCGAACTACGAAAAGGTTATCGCCGGCTCGCCGACGATCTCCATTCAATCGGCTGCGACCCCGGGCGCGAATCTGCTGACGCTCAAGCCCAGCCTCGCCCCGGCTACGGACACGTCGATCGTCGTCAGCGGAACCGCAGGCGCGCTGCAGGGGCTGGTCCTCACCGACAACAATCTGCCGTCGGCGGCGGGCCGAGCGCGAGTCCGCTTCGTGAACGCGTCGCCCGATCTCGCGTCTGTCGACGTCTATGTCAACTTCGTCAAGCAGTTCTCCGGGGTGACGGCGAATTCGGCATCGCCGTACGCCGAGCTCCCCGCCGACACGACCGGAACCGCATACGAATTCGATTTCAACGTCGCCGGGACCACGACCCCAGCGCTCATGCTGCCCAACATTCTGATCGTCGCCGGCAAGACCTACACCGTATACGTCGTCGGGCAGGGGGCCGCGCGTCAGGGCGTGGTCGTCGGCGATAATTAGGCGTAAAGGCTCTTCAGCGACACTGATCCTTCGATCATCGCAAATTCGACAACCCTGCCCATGGAGACATGGATGAACTCACGCCGCGTTCTGATCATTCTGCTGTGTATGCTCTCGTTGGCGCTCGTCAGCTGCGGCTCCAAAAACAGCGGCGGCGGCAACGCGAAGATCCGCGTCGTCAATGTGATCCCCGATGCGGCGGCGATCAGCCTCCAGCTCAACACCGATACGGCGCTGGTCAACGCGTTGCCCTTCCAGGGACTGACGCAATACCTGAGCACCGGGTCGGGAAGCCGCGAATTCAAGGTCAGCGCCAACGGCGGAACGACGTTCGCCATCGATACGACCCTCAGTGTCGGCGCAAACAACTACTCGTATATCGTGTACGCGCCGGTAGCGTCTGCGCAAGGGTTGCTCGTCCTGGAGACCGGCTTTACCACGCCGAATTCGGGAACGTTCAACTTTCGCGTGATCAACGCCGCCGCCGGGATCGGCGCGGTCGACGTGTATCTCACCGCGGCCGGCGCGGATCTCAACTCGACGTCGCCCACCGTATCGAATGTCGGCGTGGGCGTAATAAGCACTGTAGTTACGGTGAACACAGGAAGCTATGAGCTGCGCCTGGCTGCTACGGGGACGAAGGACGTCATATACGACACCGGGGTCCAGGCTTTCACCAACAATCAAGCGTCGTATCAGGCAGTGATCTTTACCAAGGGCAGCAGCAGGCTCCCCAATGTCGCGCTACTTAATGTCGACGATGCGGGCACCGGGCGGGTCATCGACAATCTGCTGGCCGAGTTCAAGGTTCTCAACGCGTCTCAGGTCGCCTCGCCGTTGAACGTCCTCGTCGATAACAATATTGTGCTGTCGAACATCCCCTTCGCCGGCATATCGAATTACGTCACGACCAGCGCCGGTTCGCACAGCTTTGCGGTGCAGGCAACCGCGACGCCCGGCGCGAACCTGCTGACACTGGCGGCGACGCTCGCTTCAGCGACGGACACGTCGCTTGCGTTCAGCGGGCCGGCCGGGGCGCTCGTCCCGCTCGTGCTCAACGACAACAATCTGCCGCCGCCGGCAGGGCGCGCGCGAGTGCGGTTCGTAAATGTGTCGCCTGGCCTGGGGCCGCTCGACGTCTACGTCAATTTCAGCAAACAGTTCTCGGGATTGGCCGGCAATTCCGGCTCGTCGTACATCGAGGTCACCGCGGATGCTACGATCGGGACTTCATTCGAGTTCGACTTCAACATCGCGGGAACCACATCGGTAGCGCTCAAGCTGCCCTCGATCGCGATCATCGCAGGCCACACCTACAGCATCTACGTCGTCGGGGCGCCCGCTACGCCGCAAGGCGTCGTGGCGAAGGACGACTGAGATCCGTTGCCGCGCCCGCTGCCGCCCGCGTATAATTCGGTTTCCGCCGCCGGTTCACTTTTCGGCTCCGGCGGTGGCGCCCGCAGTCGCTCCGATCCTGGGTCGTTAGCTCAGCTGGTAGAGCAGCGGACTCTTAATCCGTTGGTCGAAGGTTCGATCCCTTCACGGCCCACCACTACAAAACAAAGAGTTGGCTCAACCGCTCGCTCTTTGCTTGTCACGAGCGTGACAAAACGTGACACCCGGCAGATCTCCTTTCTCTAGAAGCATCGTGATTGACAGGCGGCTTCCGGCTTAACCGGACCTGCAGTCCTTATACGAAGGAGGAGCGATGTTGCGCAAATGGTTCGCCATTGCAAATGTGGTTGGCGTTTTGGTCGCGACGACGTCTTCGGACCTGGCACACGCGCAAGCAGAACCGCTACGGCTCGGCTTCCTCACGGTTCGCACCGGCGCGCTTGCCGCCGGTGGGCGCCAAATGGAAGAGGGGATCCAGCTATTTCTCAAGGAGCGCAACAATACGATTGCGGGACGGAAGGTCGAGCTCATCATTGCCGACACAGGCGGCAACCCTGCCGGAGCGAAGACCAAGACGCAAGAGCTGGTCGAACGCAACAAGGTCCATGTGATCATCGGTCCGCTGGCGACGTTCGAAGCGCTGGCCATCGACGATTACATCAAAGACGCACGGGTGCCGCTCATTACGCCGACTTCCGCGGCTCAAAATGACCTTGCCCAGCAGAAACGCAATGACTTTGTGCTTCATGCGGTCGGCACCGCTGCGCAACCGATGCACGTGCTTGGCGAATATGCAGCGAAAAAGCTCGGCTACAAGCGCATCGCGACAATCGCCGACGATTTTACCTACGGCCACGAAGGACAAGCTGGATTCCAGCGTAGTTTCGAAGACAACGGCGGCAAGGTGGTGCAGAAGCTGTGGTCGCCGCTGAATGCCGTTGATTACGGTTCATATGTGGGCCAGATCAAGCCGGACGTCGACGCCGTATACGCGGGGTTTGCGGGTATCAACGGATTGCGTTTTCTGCGCCAGTTTAACGAATACGGCTTGAAATCCAAGATCGCGGTGCTGGGCAATCCGACATGCGTGGACGAAGGCGTGCTCAAGAATATGGGGGACGAGGCGCTCGGCGTCATGACGGCAAGCTGGTACACGGCGACGATCGACACGCTGGAGAACAAGCGCTTCGTGCAGGCGGTGCTCGACGAATACAAGGTGGTGCCGGGGTTCTACACTGCGGGCACGTATACGGCAGGATTGTTTCTCGAGGAAGCGCTCAAAGCGCTCAACGGCAAATTCGAGGATAACGCTGCATTCGTGCGCGCGCTGCACAACGTTCGCCTCACCCGCGGACCGATGGGGCCGATCCGCGTCGACGAATACGGCAAGCCGATCCTGAACATTTACATCCGCAAGGTGGAGCGCAAGGACGGAGTGCTCGTCAACACGATCGTCGAGACCATTGCCGACGTCAACCAGTTCTGGAAATACGATCCCAAGCAGTTCCTCTCGAGCCCGCCCTATTCGCGCGATTACCCGACGGCCAGGAACCTCGAATAGCGCGATCGCTGCAACGAGGCGGACGTGGCAACGATCGGGATGAATGGCGTGACGGTCGAATACCGGCGGGACGGTCGTGGTCCCGATTTATTGCTCCTGCACTCGCTGCTCACCGAGATGAGCGTTTTCGATCGCGTACTGTCGCCCCTTGCCCGGACCCATCGCGTTACTTGTCTGAACCTGCCGGGCTTTGGCGCCTCGGATCCGGTCGAATTGAACTCCGTGGGCGAATACGCAGATCACGTGACCCGCGTGATGGACGCGCTTTCGCTGCCGCCGACCGTCGACGTTTTCGGCAACGGCTTTGGCGCCTTCGTGGCGCTGGAGCTGGCGATCCGGCATGGCACCCGCATCGGCCGATTGATGGTGGCGGATACGACGCCGGGATTTCCCGAACCGGCCAAGGCGCCCTTCCGAGGCATGGCGGAGAAGGTTCGAACGAGCGGAATCAGCGCGATTCTCGACACGGCGATCGGGCGCATGTTTCCCGCTGCATTCCAGGAGGCCCATCCCGAGGTGGTGGCGGCCCGCAAGGCCGCGCTCGCGCCAGCAGACGCCGCCTGCTTCGCGCGTGCGTGCCTGGCCTTGGCCGCGCTCGATCTGCGTTCACGACTGGCGAGCATTCGCAACCCCACACTGGTGATGTGCGGTGCGCTCGATCAGACGACGCCGCCCGCGCTTGCCCGCGAAGTCGCGAGTGCCATTCCCGGCGCGCTCTATCGCGACATCGAGGACTCGGGACACTGTCCGATGCTCGAGCAACCGAAGGCGCTCGTCTCGATGCTCGAGTCGTTTATCTCGTGATCCGGGAAAGGTGATGGCTGAAACGTTCAAGCTTCGAATCAACGGCCGTGACTACGAGGTTGAGGCCGAGCCGAATACGCCTCTGCTGTACATCCTTCGCAACGACCTGAAGCTGAAGGGGACGCGGTTTGGCTGCGGCGAGGCCCAGTGCGGCGCGTGCAACGTGCTCTTGGACGGCAATCCCGTACCCTCGTGCGACACGCCGCTATGGTCGGTTCCCGGTCACGAAATCACCACCATTGAAGGGATCGGCGGCCCCGACGCCGGGGGACTCCACCCGGTCCAGCAGGCGTTTATCGACGAGCAGGCGATCCAGTGCGGATACTGCATCGACGGCATCATCATTTCGGCCGTGGCGCTGCTCCGCCGCGAGAGCGACCCGAGCGATGCGCAGATCGCCGCCGCTCTGGATCGCAACTTGTGCCGCTGCGGCACGCACGTGCGGATTCTGCGTGCGATCCGCGCGGCAGCTCGCGCCATGCAACGGCATACCAAGACATGATGCCACCGGTGCTGCCGCAGAGTCTCAAGACCACGCCGCGCCTGGACCGCTGGGTGCGTTTCAACGCCGACCGCACGGTGACCGTGTTCAGCGGCAAGGTCGAGCTCGGGCAGGGTATCGAAACGGCTATTGCGCAAATTGCAGCCGACGAGCTGGACGTGACCCTCGAGCGCTTGTCTCTGGTGGCCGGAGACACAACGCAATCGCCGGACGAATGGTACACGGCGGGCAGCCAGTCGATCGAGATCGGGGGCATGGCGATGCGTCTCGCCTGCGCAGAGGTGAGAAGCCTGTTTCTCGACGCCGCGGCGCGCGAGCTCGAAGTCAACGCCGCAGAGCTGCGCGTCCGCGACGGAACAATCGAAGTCGCTGGAACCGACCTGCGCACGAGCTATTGGGATCTCGCGCCCCGGGTCAGTCTCGCCCGCGACGCCACCGGCGCTGTACTGCCGAAGGCGCCGGCACAGCTTGGCCTTGTCGGCAAGAGCGCGCCAAGGCGCGACCTTCACGCCAAGGTCACCGGGGCGGCATATGTGCACGACCTCGAGCTTCCGGGCATGGTATTCGGCCGCGTCCTGCGGCCGCCGTCGTATTCGGCGCGACTCGCGGCGTTTGACGCCAGCGCGATCCGCGCGATGCCGGGCGTGGTTGCGGTGATCGTGAGCGGAAACTTCATCGGCTTGTGCGCCGAGCGCGAGGAGCAGGCGATGAACGCACTCCAGGCCGCGCGCGGCGCGGCCTCGTGGAAAGAGGAGTCTTCGCTTCCATCGACTACCGAGGTGCGCGATTTTCTGCCGGCGCTGCCGAGCGTGCGCTCGGACGTGCATCGCCAGGGCGAACCATCGGTCACGGGTTCGATGCGGCGCTTCGAGGCGAGCTACTCGAAGCCATACATCGCGCACGCCTCGATCGGGCCGTCCTGCGCGTTGGCGGTGCACGATAAGGGCAAGCTCACGATCTGGTCGCATACGCAGGGAAGCCATTTCCTCCGCGGCCAGATCGCTCAGGTCATGGGCGTCACCACCGCCGATGTCGATGTGATCCACAAGGACGGTGCCGGATGTTACGGACACAATGGCGCCGACGATGTCGCGCTGGACGCCGCATTGCTCGCGCGAGCCTGCGGACGCCCGGTGCTTGCTCAGTGGACACGCGAGGACGAGCTCGCGTGGGCACCCTATGGCTCGGCGATGGTCGTGCGAGTCGCCGCATCGCTCGATGCGACGGGTCGAATCCTCGATTGGCAGCATGAGATCTGGAGCCATACCCACATCAAGCGACCCGGATGGGGTGAAGGCGTCAACCTCCTTGCCGCCTGGCACATGGATCCGCCGTTTCCGGTACCGCCTGCGAAAGACGTGCCCCAGCCTACGGGCGGCGCCGATAGGAATTCGATCCCACTCTACGATTTTCCGGTGCAGGAGATCAGCTACAACTTCATCGGCGAGATGCCGCTTCGGGTTTCGGCGCTGCGCTCGCTCGGGGCCTTCGCCAACGTCTTCGCGATCGAATCGTTCATGGACGAGCTCGCTGCCGCCACCGGCACGGATCCGGTCGAATTCAGGCTCCGCCATCTGAAGGACGCGCGGGCATGCGAGGTAATAGAGAGTGTCGCGAAGGCCGTCCGATGGGCGCCAGGTGAAAAAGGCGATGGTACGCGCGGGCGCGGCCTCGGCTTCGCCCGTTACAAGAATCGCAGCGCTTATTGCGCGGTGATCGCCGAAGTGGAGGTCGGCGAGGCGCTGCGGGTGAAGCGCGTCGTCGCCGCCGTCGACGCCGGCCAGGCGATCAACCCCGACGGGCTCAGGAATCAGATCGAAGGTGGGATCGTGCAGGCGATCAGCTGGACGCTCAAAGAGCAGGTCCTCTGGGATCGAGACCGCGTGTTGTCGCGCTCCTGGGATGCTTATCCAATCCTGCGCTTCGATGAAACGCCCGACGTCGAGGTCTTGATCCTGAGCCGACCAGAAGAACCCGGGCTGGGGGTCGGGGAGTGTGCGGCGGGGCCGACGGCGGCAGCCGTTGCCAACGCCCTGTTCAAGGCTATGGGTGTGCGGGTGCGAGATCTGCCTCTCACGCCGGAGAGGATTGCGCGCGCGATGGAGTGAAGTCACCATCTCCGGACGCGACAACCTCGACACATTTATGACCGCTGACCTGCGTCAGATCGTCGAGGGCGTGCTGCTCGTCTTCGCCGCACTCTTCCCGATCGTCAATCCGCTCGGCGGCGCGCCGATCTTTCTGGCAATGACCTCCGATTACGCGCCAGAGGAGCGCGCTTCGCTCGCGTGGCGGATAACCGTCAATGCCTTTATCCTGTTGGTGGCGTCGGTAGCCACGGGAACGTATGTACTGGAGTTCTTCGGCCTGTCGGTGCCGGTGGTGCAAGTCGGCGGGGGTGTGGTCGTCAGCACCCTGGGATGGCGGTTGCTCCAGGACCCCAGTGCGGTCGACCGGCCATCACCACAAGCCGCGCCCCAAAGACGCAACCTCGCTTTCTACCCGTTGACCATGCCGCTCACCGTCGGGCCCGGATCGATCTCGGTGGCGATAACGATCGGGGCCAATCATCCAGACAGCGTGCGGTCGTTCCTCATCAACGTCCCGGCGATACTGATCGGCGTGACTCTCGTGTCCGCCACGGTGTTTGTCGCGTACCGGTATGCGGACCGTCTGAGCCGGATGATCGGAGAGACGGGGATGACCGTTTTGTTGCGACTGAGCGCGTTCATCCTTCTCTGCATCGGCGTGCAGATCGTCTGGAATGGTGCGAGCGCGCTGTTGCGAACGCTGCCAGGGTGAGGAAATCGCGCGGAGCCCGACTGCGCATCTGAAACTGTAAAACTTCCCTTCGCTGCCTGCGAGGCGAATCGGCTCCTGTTCGATCCACCGCCAGGGGTCCGATTGCTCCGGAAAGTCGCCCGCGGCCCGCATCAACGCGATCAGCACTACGCCGGCAAAACCGCCGACTACGAATACGAGTAACGCCCACCAAACCGAGATAGGAACATATCTCCCCTTGGCTGTTGCCCCTGGCGGAGGCCTTAGCGTGCGGTTACCGCGTGCGCCTCGACCATCCATAACCACTTGTCCACACCCCTGGAGATTTCCGTGAAGATGTCGGCGGTATCCGCATCGTTCAGCGTATTGGTAGACTCGATGCCCTGCCTCGCATATTCGCCAAATGTCGCAAGCGCGTGCGAGAGCGCTTCGACGTGATCTTTCCAGTTCGGACCTTGCGCAGAGTATTCGCCGAGAAGCGAACGCTTGGCGACCATTCGCACCGTGCCGTCGGCGGTGCCGCCAAGCTGCACGCTGCGCTCGGCAATGAGATCCACGTAGTCTTCGACGTCTTCGTTGATCTTGTCGAAGAGCTCGTGAAGCGCGATGAAGTTGTCTCCCTTTACGTTCCAGTGCGCCTGCTTGCATTGCGACTGCAGGTCGATCGCATCGGCGAGGCGTTGATTCAACAAGGCGACGACTTCCGCGCGAGTTCGCTCGGGCAGATCATTCTTGGTTCGGAACAGATTGCTCATAGAGAACTCCCTTTGTCATGTTGGGCTTACGCGCCCATTCGCTCACTTCTTTGTACGTAAGCCGTATCAGGAAAAAAAGGCGCCGGGCTGATTCGTCAGCCCGGCGCAGGA
>Ga0075423_10004636_pt1 | contig 12761 bp, 12 predicted proteins | sample SoiMethybrSBSTD2_FD_80114 | JGI IMG/M metagenome (GOLD analysis project Ga0075423, IMG submission 80114) | Bulk soil microbial communities from a Populus tree surrounding site in Tennessee, USA - Soil MetaG P. TD hybrid SBSTD2 | ecosystem: Environmental > Terrestrial > Soil > Tree plantation...
GCGGAGCGCGGGCACGTGGATGTGCACGACGTTGAGGCGGTAATACAGGTCCTCGCGGAACGTCTTGTCCGCCACGTTCTGCACCAGATTCCGGTGCGTGGCGGCGATCACTCGCACGTCGAGTGGCGGCAAGGGCCGATCCGACCCGACACGCTGAATCTCGCCGGTCTCGAGAAACCGGAGCAGCATGGCCTGCATGCGCAGGCTCATCTCACCGATCTCGTCCATGAAGATCGTCCCGCCGTGCGCCGCCTCGAGCCATCCGCGCTTGTCGCGGTAGGCGCCGGTGAAACTGCCGCGCACGTGTCCAAAGAGCTCCGATTCGAGGAGCGTCTCCGGCAATCCGGCGCAATTGATTGTCACCAGGCGTGTCGACTTGCGGATGCTCCGCTCGTGGATGAGGCGCGCGACGAGCTCTTTGCCAACGCCGCTTTCGCCGGTGACGAGCACCTTCGCGCTGCACGCGGCCGCAACGGAAATCTCACGCTCAACGGCCTGCATCGCGACGCTCGTACCCAGCATGACGGTGGACTTCTCCATTTCCAAACCCTCCGGTCGAACTCTGTCTATCCAGGAAACGATTGTTCACAAGCCTAGTGAACAAAGTCAGGAATCCGTTTCAGAGCCCGCCTATTCCCACCTCCGCGCTTTGCGCTACGGCGCGCAGGCCGGCAGCCTCAGCCTTAGCTTGCCGCATCGCTGTAACGATTCTTTGGCTTGCCACACTAGAGAGCCAGACGATGGGTTGCAGAGAGCGGCCACGTCGAACATGCGGAAGCGCCGGACGGGGGCCGTCACGGCAACGGGGTTCGCGAAATAGAAAGACGCGTTCCCCGGTTCCGCGCCATCGATCGCGGAGGTGACCCAGAGAACACTTACACCCTGCCCCCCACAACACAAACCAGCCTCGCACAGGACGAAGGCGCAGCAATGCGCCTTCGTCTTCCCGCCACGAAGAACACCAAGGACACGAAGCGCACACTACAGGACAAGCATCGCGTCGCCATAACTGTAGAAGCGATAGCGCGCGGCGATGGCCTCTCGATAGGCAGCGAGAATCAGATCGCGGCCTGCGAACGCGGACACCAGCATCAAGAGCGACGACCGGGGCAGATGGAAGTTGGTGACGAGAGCCGACACCAATTGAAAACGATGGCCAGGGTGAATGAACAGCCGCGTCTCACCGCTGGTCGCAGCGATCGTTCCGTCTTCTGCGATCGCGAGCGATTCGAGCGCGCGTGTTGTGGTTGTGCCGACCGCAATGATGCGTCGCCCTGCCCGCTTCGCACGCGTCAGGGCATCGGCAGCGGCAGCCGGCACGGCGAATCGCTCGGGATCGACCTCGTGCTCTTCAACGCGATCCACGCGCACAGGCTTGAAGGTGCCGTAGCCGACGTGCAGGGTGATCGTTGCGCGCCCGATTCCTTTGGCCTCCAAGGCACCGAGCACGGCGGGAGTGAAATGCAGACCGGCTGTGGGCGCTGCCACCGATCCCTCTTCGCGCGCATAGACCGTCTGATAACGATCACGATCCAACGGCTCATCGGCGCGAGCGATATACGGGGGCAGGGGCATGTGGCCGAGGCGTTCGATCGCGCCTCGGACACCACCGACATCGTCGGTCCACAGACGAATCGTGCGTCGACCATAGAAATGTCGTTCGAGCACCTCGCCATGCAACGACTCACCGGCGCCCTCGAACACGAACCGCTCGCCCGGGCGCAGCTTCTGCCCCGGATGCATGAGCGCCTCCCACACCAGCGCGCTCCCCACACTCAATTGACGCAGCAGCAGACACTCGACCGCGCCTCCGCTCGGCACGCGACGACCCAACAGCCGTGCCGGAAATACGCGGGTGTCGTTGACGACCAGCAGATCGCCGGGCGCGAGGAAATCGACGAGATGCGCGAACGTCGTGCGCTCGAATCGGCCGCTCGCTCGATGAACCACCAGCAGGCGTGAGTGTCCGCGCTCGGCGGGCGGATTCTGCGCGATCAGGTCGGCGGGGAGCTCGAAATCGAAGTCGCTGACATTCACGAGTTCCGGGTGCTCCGCCGCGATGCCGCAGGCTTGCCGAAGAACCGCAGCAGATCGGTGCGTCCCTTCAGCGAGAGCGACCCCTTCCAGAGATCGCCGCGCTTCTTGAGACGCGCGCGTACGTTGTCGATGCGAAAGTCCTCGATGTTGGCGCCCTTCGCCACTTCGTTCCATGTGAGCGGCGTCGACACCGTCGCCAGCGGTCGCGGTCGCACCGAGTAGATGCTCGCGAGCGTCTGTCCCCAGGCGTTCTGTTTGTAGTCGACCAGCACGCGTTCTCGCGGACGTCGAGCGACGCGGTAATCGAGCGTCATCAGCTTTGGATTGCGTGCGGCCAGCTCGCCGGCGAGCGTCTTCGCGAACGTGAGCACGACGTCCTGTTCCGGCCCGCGCACGATCGGCACGTAGACGTGAAGGCCGCGCGAGCCTGTTGTCTTCACGTAGGGCGTCATGCCGAGGGTCTCGAGCGCATCGCGCACGATCAGCCCGCATTCGCGCACCTGCTCGAAGGTCGCACCTTCGCTCGGATCGAGATCGAAGTGCACGTAGTCTGGCCGGTTCACATCATCGCAGCGCGAGTACCACTGATTCAGATCGATGCAGCCCAGGTTGACGAGCCACAGCAGCGACGGCAGATCGTCGATGACGGGAAAGTTCACGACCTTCCCGTCGCCGTGATGAATCGCACAGATGCGAATCCAGGGCGGCCGCGGGCTGGGCGCCTCCTTCATGAAAAACTGTTCGCCCGCGGCGCCGTTCGGATACCGGCGCATGACCATCGCGCGATCGCGGACGTGCGGCAGCAAGTAGGGCGCGACGTCGGCGTAGTACTGAATGAGCGCGCCCTTGGTGATATTCAGCTCGGGCCAGAACAGCTTGCGCAGGTTGGTGAGCCGCACCTCACGGCCGTCGACCTTCAGGATCGCGTTGTCGACGGTCGTCGGAATCGCTAGCGCCAATTACTCTTTCAGCCCCCAGCGCAGCAGCACAGCGCCGACGGTGAAGCCCGCGCCGACCGACACCAGCAGCAGCAGGTCGCCTCGCTTCAGACGGCGATCGCACACCGCATCGGCCAGCGCCAGCGGAATCGTCGCCGCCGTCGTGTTGCCGTACTTCTCGATGTTGATCACGATCTTGTCTTCCGGCAGACCCAGCTTCTCCGCGGCCGACAGGATGATGCGGCGATTGGCCTGGTGAGAGACCAGCAGATCGATCCGGCTTGGATCGAGGTTGTTGCGCTGCAGAATGCGCCGGCACGCCTCTTCGGTGTTGCGCACGGCGAACTTGAACACGGCGCCGCCATCCTGCTTCACGTAGTGGAGCCGCTGCTGCACCGTATCGAGCGATGCCGGCCGCAGGCTGCCGCCGGCCGGCATACACAGTGCCTCTCCGCCGCTGCCGTCTATGTAGTTCTCGAAGTCGATGATGCCGATGTCGGGTTCGCCGCTGGCCTCGACGACCGCGGCACCAGCGCCGTCGCCGAAGATCACGCAGGTCGTGCGATCGGTGTAGTCGATGATGCTGGACATCACATCAGCACCGATGACCAGCGCGTGCTTGCTGGCACCCGTGGCCACCATTTGCGCGGCGGTCGTCACGCTGTATGTGAAGCCGGAGCAGGCCGCGAACAGATCGAAGCCCCAGGCGTTTCTGGCGCCGATTTTGTGCTGGACGATGCACGCTGTGCTCGGAAACAACATGTCGGGCGTGGTCGTGCCGAGGACGATGAAGTCGATGTCGGGCGGCGTCAGCCCGGCACGCTGAATCGCGAGCTTGGCGGCTTCCACCGCAAGATCGGAGGTGGCGACGCCGGCGTCGACGATGTGACGTTCGCGGATGCCGGTGCGCTGCGTGATCCACTCGTCGCTGGTGTCCACCATCTTCTCGAGATCGAGGTTGGTGAGGACGCGCGGCGGTACGTAGGTGGCGAGACTGGAAATGCGCGCACGACACAAGGTGCGCGGCGTGTCCGCCGTGGCGAAGGCGGGGGATCGGGTTACCACAGGCGAGAATCCCTCCCAGGGGCAGTGAGCCCGAAGTATTCGTAGGCGCGCGACGTGGCGACGCGGCCACGCGGCGTGCGATCGAGAAAGCCGGCTTGAATCAGGAACGGCTCGTAGATGTCCTCGATCGCGTCCCGCTCTTCGTTGATCGCGGCGGCGATGCTGTTGACGCCCACCGGCCCGCCGTTGAACTTGTCGATGATCGTGCGCAGCAGTTTGCGATCGACCTCGTCGAAGCCGTGCACGTCGACCTCGAGCAGCGCCAGCGCGTCGCGCGCGACGTCGGCGGTGATGCGGCCGTCGGCGCGCACCTGCGCGTAGTCGCGCACGCGCCGCAGCAGCCGATTGGCGATGCGCGGCGTACCGCGCGATCGACGCGAGAGCTCCGCCGCCGCATCCGAGTCGATGCTCGTGGCGAGGACGCGCGCTGACCGGCGCACGATTTCGTCGGTGTCGCGGTCGGTGTAGAAGTCGAGACGGTGAACGATGCCGAACCGTGCGCGCAGCGGTGAGGTCAGCAGTCCGGCGCGCGTGGTGGCGCCAACCAGCGTGAACTTCTGCAGCGTCAGCTTCACCGAGTGCGCGCCAGGTCCCTGGCCGACCATGATGTCGAGCTCGTAGTCCTCCATCGCGGGATAGAGGATCTCTTCGATCGCCGGCGCCATGCGATGGATCTCGTCGATGAAGAGCACCTCGCCTTCCTGCAGCTGGGTCAGCATGCCCGCCAGGTCGCCGGGGCGCTCGATGATCGGACCCGCCGTCGCGTGTACCGCCACGCCCATCTCATTGGCGATCACGTATGCCAGCGTCGTCTTGCCGAGACCGGGCGGCCCATAGAGCAGCACGTGATCGAGCGCTTCGCGCCGTCCGCGTGCCGCGGCGATCGACACCCGCAGGTTTTCGCGCAGGCGGTCCTGTCCGATGTACTCGTCGAGCGAGCGCGGACGAAGCCCGGCTTCATATTGCGCGTCCTCATCGGCGCGGCTGGCGGAGATGAAGCGATCGCTCACCGCATCAGCTCGCGCAGTGCGCCTCGCAGCGCCTGTTCGAATGTGGCATCGGGTGCCGACGTGACTGCAGCATCGATGGCCTTCTCGGCCTGCTGCCGATGATATCCGAGGTTCTGGAGCGCGGAGAGGAGGTCGGCCCGGAATCGATCGGCGGCCGACACGATCGGCGCGACGCCGGTTGCGGCCGGTGCGACCAGCTGCATCAGACGATCCCTGAGCTCGAGCACGATGCGCTCCGCCGTTTTCTTGCCGATGCCCGGGATGCCGGTGAGCCGCGCGACGTCTCCCCGCTGCACGGCCGCCACGAGATCGCGCGTGTCGATGCCCGAGAGCACGGCAATCGCCAGCTTTGGCCCGATGCCGCTGATCGCGATCAGGCGTTCGAAGACCTGGCGCTCCAGCTCGGTGAGGAATCCATAGAGCTGCAACGCGTCCTCGCGCACGTGCAGGTAGGTGCGCAGCGCCACCTCGCTTCCCTCGTCGCCGAGATCGTAAAAGGTCGAGAGCGGCACGAACACGTCATAGCCCACACCATCCACGTCGACGACCACCCGATTCGGCTGCTTGCTGTGCACGCGGCCGCGCAGGAACGCGATCATCCGTGGGTGGGCGGACGGTACTGACGCCAGGACTTCAATGTGGACGTCTTGGATCGTCGGGTCTGAAGACCTGCCTCTACGACGTTCGGTTTCGCGAGGGCCTCGTAGGGGCGGGTCTTTCGACCTGCCCGCACGCTCAGTCCCGCTGGAGGCGCCGAATGCAGATGGCAGATCGCAATCGCCAGCGCATCAGCCGCATCGTGCGGCGACGGCGGCTTGTCGAGACCGAGCAGCAGCTTGATCATCTGCTGCATCTGCCGCTTGTCGGCGCGGCCATAGCCGACGACGGCCCGCTTCACTTCAGCGGGTGTGTATTCGACGATCTCACAGTCGGCTTCGACCGCCGCCAGCATCGCCACGCCGCGTGCGTGACCGAGCGTCAGCGCGCTGCGCGCGTTGACCCCGTGAAAGAGATTCTCGACGGCCACGCACTGAGGCCGGCACGCGGCCAACAATCGACTGAGCTCTCGGTGAATGCGGGCGAGACGCTGTGGAAAGGAATCAGCCGCGATCGCCGTGATCGCCCCGCAGGTGACCAATCGATATCGACGGCCCTCGGTCTCGACGCATCCGTAGCCGGTCCGCCCGGAGCCGGGGTCGATACCGAAGATTCTCACGCCAGGGAGGCCTCGATCTCCTTCTCCTCGATGTCGAAGTTCGCCCAGACGTGCTGCACGTCGTCGTGCTCGTCGAGCGCTTCCATCAGCTTCAGCATGACCTGCGCGTCCTTGCCCTGAAGCTTGACGTAGTTCTGCGGGATCATCGCCACTTCGGCACTGGCCGGTTCGAGACCGAGCGCCTTGACCGCATCACGCACGCCCTCGAAGCTCTCGGGTGCACTCACGATCTCCCACGCGCTGCCATCGTCGTTCATGTCGTCGGCCCCGGCGTCGAGCGCAGCGTTGAGGATCTGTTCTTCGTCGACCTTTGGACTCTTCTCGACGATCACCTGACCTTTGCGGTGAAACATCCAGGCCACGCTGTTCTCGGCCGCGAGGTTGCCGTTGTACTTCGAGAGCAGGTGCCGGATTTCGCCGACCGTCCGGTTCTTGTTGTCGGTGAGCGCGCGAATCAACATGGCGACGCCACCGGGGCCGTAGCCTTCGTAGGTGATCTCGTCATACGAGACGCCAGGCTCCTCGCCCGTTCCGCGGCGGATTGCCCGCTCGATGTTCTCGCGCGGCATGTTGTTCGCCTTGGCATCGGCAATGATTGTCCGGAGCCGCGGGTTGGTGCCCGGATCACCACCGCCGTTCCGGGCGGCGACGGTCAGTTCCTTGATGATGCGCGTGAAGGCCTTGCCGCGCTTGGCATCGGCGGCACCCTTCTTGTGCTTGATTGTGTGCCACTTGGAATGGCCAGACATGGGGAAACTCCAGCAAAAATCGGGAAGAACGACCGCGTATTCTACCAGACCTTTGCCGTTTGACCTTTGCCCCCGCCTTCGCCTACGGCTCCGGCGTGGCAGGCTTTTGACCCTACGGGTTCTTGGCGAGAATCATCCAGACCTCAGCTCGAGGGTCCCATGGTCCGCCGCGGTAATCGCCCAGCAACGCGGTGACCGCGAAGCCCGCCTTTTCGAGACGACGGCCCATCTGCGGAATCGACAGCGTTCGAAACGTCAACGCAAACGAGTGCGTTTGGCGCGAGCGCCCGCGGCGCTCGATGAATTCCTGATCGAAGATCGTGAGCCGGCGCGCGCGATCCTGACGGACCGTTTCGACGAGGGTTACGTGTGCACCGCCGCGACGATGTCGCCATCCAGTGAGGCTGAGGCGCTTCTTGTATTCGTTCCACGACGGCAGATCGGCGACCAGCTCGAGACCGAAGGTACCGCCGGGGCGAAGCACGCGACGGACCTCTGCGAGCGTCGCCGCCAGATCGCGTTCGCGCAGCAAGGACTGCAGGACGCCGTACGGCGCCATCACCATTTCGAAACCGCCTTCGCTCGTCGCATCGGGGCCCGGCGACGAGCTTCCGCCTTCGCTCGTCGCGCCAGGATTCGACGACGAGCTTCCGCCTTCGCTCGTCGCACCAGGATTCGACGACGAGCTTCGGCGAGACAGGGGTGCGTCCGCGAATGGCAGGAATCTGATATCGCCGCGTATCAACTGCGCGCGATTGGCGATCTTCGCGCGGCGGATCCGTGTGCGCGCGCGTGCGAGCATCGGCGCCGATCGATCGATGCCGACGAGATCGACGCCCGCTTTCGCAAGCGGCAGACTGATGCGGCCGGTACCGCAGCCGAGCTCGAGGACCGGTCCACCCGTGTGCAGCGCGAGATTGCGCCAGAAGGGCACGTCTCGCCTGCCAAGTGTCCGCGCGTTTTCCCAATCGTAGAACGGCGCGTAGTCGTCCCAGCCTTCGTATCCCTGCGGCATCAGAATTGACTCGAGGACTAGGCGGTTTTCTGTCCCACGGTCGCAAAGAGCAGCGTGTTCTGGATCTCCACGAAGCTCGGCCCTGCCTGCGTCGCTTCGCGTTGGTACACCGATAGTACGTCGAGGTACTCGCGTCCCAGCCAGCGAGCCGCGTCCGATTCTGCGCGGCTCAATGCCGTTTCTACGCTCGTTCGTCGAGCGTTCCACACACTCGCGTCGGGAGGTCCCAGCAGGGTTTGCGAAACCGGAAAGATTCTCACCGCGATCGGTTCGATGTGATTCTGCGCGAACAGCGTTGGGAGATGGGGACCGACCGTCGACGCCTGATCGCTTCGCGAACCGTCCATCGCCACGAAGAATTGCGTCGACAGCTCGAACGCGCGTCGTCCAGCGGGCGTCGAGCTGAACCCGTAGCGAGCGCCATTGTCAGGTTCTACCGCAACGACTCGACCGCGACGTGCTGTGACGCGAGCGAACTCGGCGACGGCTGCGGCGAAATCCGGCACGTGCTGGAGCACCGCTACTGAATACACAGAGTCGAACGCACCGTTGCGAAACGGCAGCCGACACGCATCACCGGCAGCAAATTCGACACGTTGATTGTGGGATGCCGTCTCGCGACTCGCGGCGATGACCTTCGAAACCACGAGGTCGACGCCGACCAGACGCACTTGTGAGATCTGCAGCCGTCCGATGGCGACCTCGGCCTGCCCTTCGCCGCACCCGACATCGAGAATGCGGTTGCCGGGCCGCGGTTTCAGCGTGTCAGCGAGGAAATCGGTAAACGCATCATCCCACCACGCTTCGCGAAGATGCTTGAGCGTTGGTGAGGTGAGAACGTCGATGCTGGCCGCCATGGAGACGGCGATTATAACGTTCGCGGTTCGACGTTCGACGTTCGAGGTTCGCGTCCGACGTTCGAAGTTCAAACATCGAACCTCGAACATCGAACGTCGAACATCGAACTGTAGAACTCGTTACTGCGTCACGACCGCCGTCGTGTAGCTGAACTCGTTCGAGTTCCAGCTCGTCGCATCGGTGCTGTAGCCGCACAGACCGAAATGGTAGGTCCCAGGCGCCAGGCCCGAGACCGTCCCACTGAGCGTGAACAGCTGTCGTGAGTCGGGAGCCGCGCGAAGACCAAACACGCCGCTGCCGATCGGCGTCAGCGCGCCACCGGTTTCGTGACAGACGTACAGATTGAGGTCCTGCGCACCCGACGCGCCAAACGTCGTCGACGTGCCGAATGCCTTGCTCGACGTCACGAGCACCTTCTGCGTGTTGCTCACGATGTTCACGGTCACGGCGTCGGACAGCATCGCGAACGAATCGCTCGGATCGCTGCCGAGTCCAGACTGCGTGAACATCTCGATGCCGCCCGAACCGGACGGACCAGCGGGACCCTGTGGACCGGGAACGCCCTGCGGGCCCTGAGCACCAGTCGCGCCCGTGTCGCCCTTCGGACCCTGCGCACCTTGCGCACCCTGCGGGCCCTGTGGACCCTGGGGGCCTTGCGGACCCTGAGGACCCGTGGCACCGGTCGCACCCGTCGCGCCCGTCGCACCGACCGCGCCCGTGTCGCCCTTTGGACCCTGGGGACCGGCAGGCCCCTGCGGACCAGCGGGACCCTGCGGACCGGTGGCGCCTTGCGGACCCTGAGGACCTGCAGGTCCCTGCGGACCGGCTGGACCCTGTCCGCCGCGATTGCCATACTCGCCGCCCTTATAGGCGATGAACGCGCCGTTCTGCGTTGTCGAGGGGCCCTTCGACACCTGCACCAGGTACGACCCGTCCGCGAGCTGCCACGTGATCTGCGCGGTCAGCTGCGTTCCATCTGGTGACACCGTCAGCAGCGGCAAACGCTCACCCGCGAGGTACACGGTTGGCGCGCTGCCGAAGCTCACGCCGGTCAGCGAGAGTGTGTCGCCCTCAATAGCTGCGGTGCTGATTGCAAGCTGCGGCGGCGGATTCTTCCCCTGTGCCGCTGCCGACGAAACGACAGCGAGGGCGCACACAAGAGCACCGACGTAGCCCACAACAAATGATCCCTTCCGTGACATGCGTCACCTTCTCTGTTCAAAAATGGGGGGTAGATCCAGAGTAGGGATTCGTTCGCGGGGCCGCTAGTATGAATGTTCGAGCAGAAAGTTGCGAAAGCGCGATCGAAGAATCGTGCATCGCCCGATCGAGGTCGGGATCGGTTTTCCTCAATCGAATGTGACGACTAGGTTTGTAAAGACGAGTGCTGAAACAGCACAGTGCAGCGAAGTGCAATCACTCAGTCAGAAACGGCCCATTCGCCTGGAACGATCGGTCGCGTACGCGGCAGCAGACCACGACGCGAGAGATGACCGACGAACGCGAGAATGCCGACGAAGGCGATGAGCTTTACGATGTCGCCGATTCTCGTTGCAGGCAGTACCTTCCACAACAACCACAACACGGGCTGCGCGATCGTCACGGCCCACACCGATCCGTAGAAATAGCGGCGCTCGTGCCCTTCGCCTTTCGTTGATGGCTTCACCCGCGGCAGGAGTCCGAGCGCACCGAGCAGCCACATTGTGCCGGCAATCGGAAAGTACGCCGCGATGTACATCTGCTTGAGCCGCCATTCGCCGGTGAACACCGCATAGGCGAGCCCTGCGGTGTTGAGCACGGCGAACGCGACGACTTCGCCCCACGCGGTGGTGTAGCACACGCGACGATAGAGCGGATTCGGCCGATCTTCAGTGAAGCGGATGATGTAGGGCTGCGGCTCGCAGCCGGGCAATCGTCCACGCAATCCGGCGATGCCAGTGCCGAGCAGCACGACGCCGAGCCACGTCAACAGACGAGCATCGAAGCCGCGCTCGAACAGATCGAACGTCCACGGTCCGGGCGCGATGAAGAAGACGAAGATCCAGATGGGCCAGTGATTGAACCGGTAATACAGCTTGTTGCGGAGACGGATCTTGCGAGTGGAGTCGAGCTCGACGTAGAGAGAATCCGTGGTGACGCGCGGTTCGGTGGCCATGAAGCCTCGAATTTTATCGAATTCTGCCGTCCTCCATCCTCATCACGCGGCAGGAGCACGCGTTCACGAACTCCACGTCGTGCGTAGCGACGATCAGCGTAGTGCCTCCCGAAGCCAGTTGACGCAGGGTCGCGGCCAGCTCGCCCCGGCGCTCTGGATCGAGCGAGGCGGTGGGCTCGTCCATCAGCAGCACCGGTGGGCCGACCGCGAGCGCACGCGCGATCGCCACGCGCTGCGCTTCGCCTCCGGACAACTCGTGCGGAAGCGCGTCCACACGATGCCCGACGCCAAGTTGATCGAGCAATTCGCGCGCATGCGCTTCGGCCTGTTGTTGCGACTGATGCAGGACATGCACCGGCGCGAGCCACACGTTGTGCAGTGCGGTGAGGTGCGCGAACAGGTGATGGAACTGAAACACCATGCCCACGCGGCGATGCAGCAATCGACGCCCGTCGGCTCGTAACGGCCGCGACGCATCGACGTGAACGTCGCCGATGATGATTGTTCCACCAGCGATCGGATCGAGACCGGCGATGGCGCGCAGCACGGTCGTCTTCCCCGATCCCGACGCACCCATCAGGGCGAGAATGTCACCGCGCTCGGCGCCGAACGATGCGTCTTGGACGACGGCTCGATTGCCGCGACGCACGTATAAACCAGCGACGTCGATCGCGCTCATACGCGCTTCCGACTCCAGCCTCGTTCGAGGCGTCTGGCGGCGTGGGCGATCGGCAGCGAGAGCAGCAGATACAGCGCCGCGCACACCGCGCCCGGCACAACCCAGCTGCCGATGTTGTTGGCGAAAATCGACGTCTGCTTCGTCAACTCGACGACGGTGATGACCGAGACGAGGGAGCTGTCCTTGAGCAGCGCAACGAAGTCGTTGGTCATCGCCGGCAGCGCCAGCCGAAACGCTTGCGGCCCCCGGATCAGAAGCAGCGTCTGCCGCTCGCTGAAGCCGAGTGCACGGGCCGCATCCAGCTGTCCTGCCGGGATTGCCTCGAGCGCACCGCGATAGATCTCGCTCTCATACGCGGCGTAGTTGAGGCCGAGGCCCAGAAACGCCGCGAACATCGCCGGCAATTCCACCACCGTCGCGAGCCCGTAATACAAGACGAAGAGTTGCAGCAGCAGCGGTGTCCCGCGAATCGTCTCAACCCATGCGGTCAGTGCCAGCCGCATCGGCTTCGGTCCATACACGCGACCGCTTGCCACGACGACGCCGACGGCGACGGCGAGCGCCATGGACACACACGAGAGACCGAGGGTGATCAGGGCCGCATTGAGCAGCGCGGGCAGGTAGCGCCTGACCGCCTCCCATTGGCCAGGCGCGGTCGTCGTGCCTGACGTCGAGGTATCGGCGGCGATGTCGAGCGGAGCCGCCGTTACGCGTGCGTACAGACGCTGCTGATCGTCGTTCCACATCTTCCACTTTCGGAAGATGGCCTCGAGGCGTCCGTCGCGCATCGCCGCCTTGAGGATCTCGTCGATGCGATCTCGCAGAGCCGTGTTCCCGGGAGCGAGAATGCCGACGTAGTATCCGGCACCGACCTCCGCCGGCTGACTGATCAAGCCAGGATTCTGCGCGACTCTTCTCGCCGCGATCACATCGTCGAGCAGCACGGCATCGATGCGGCCCAGCACGAGATCGCTATACGGATGCACATCGTCTTCGTAGGTGATCGGAATGACACCGGATTCCGCCTGCGCCTTCGTGA
>Ga0075423_10004637_pt1 | contig 12759 bp, 10 predicted proteins | sample SoiMethybrSBSTD2_FD_80114 | JGI IMG/M metagenome (GOLD analysis project Ga0075423, IMG submission 80114) | Bulk soil microbial communities from a Populus tree surrounding site in Tennessee, USA - Soil MetaG P. TD hybrid SBSTD2 | ecosystem: Environmental > Terrestrial > Soil > Tree plantation...
CCTGATGCGCCCATAGCTCAATTGGATAGAGCGTCGGACTACGGATCCGAAGGTTGCAGGTTCAACTCCTGCTGGGCGCACCATCATCACCTGATCCACAAGGACGCTGTTGCTCCCCTCATCTCAACCAGCCGGCGTCGTGGGGCCGCCCTTGGTTGACGCTGCAGAGACCAGGCGCCTCTCGTAGAGATACGAGCCTAGCATCACCGCCAGGCAAGCCACGCCGGCGGCCATCAGGCAGCGCCACAGCCGGCGCTCTCCGGCATTGAGGTAGAAGTTTTTCCCCGCCTGGCCGTAGGCGTAGACCCTTCCCGTCCCCGGGTCCGGCTGCCCGGGACGCGTTTTCGCGTAATGCATGTAGAGCATGCCGGAGCCGATTCACAGGCCCCAGCCAAGGATCGCGAACAGGGTTTTGATGCGGCCTGTCTGTTTCCGACCATCTCAAAAGGACCGAGCCGGAGGACCCTATCTCTATACAGGTTTTTGAAGTAAACGCGCTAGTGTTCGTTCCATTATTCCTTTCGGAATATGTCGGCTCTACACGGATGATTTCTAGACCGTTCTCTATAGGCCGTTGGCAAGCCTGCGGCTGAAGTTCACTGAGCTCGGAGGAAGAAACCGACTTCCCGGCGCCAGCTGCGCCTCTCCGGTGTTAGCGAAGTTCCCTTGTGTTGTCGAGCAGCGCGGACCACAAGGGATCTTTCCTATCCACTGAGAAGCTCAGCCCAGGCCGGCAAGTTGGCGCCAATTCTTCTCGGGTGGTGAGATGCAGTCACCAGCCATCTGAGGGCCGAATGGAAGCGCTTTGAAAGTCAGCCGTGACAGGGCGACATATTGCGAAAGGAATAAACGCAACAACACTAGCGCGCTAACTTCAAATTCACGCGAGAGACACATAGTCCCCCCGCTGTCACTCGGCACGGGCACGGTTCTATCGCTCAATCTGCTTTCGCCCCCTCGAGGCTGCATCCGAGTACGCTAAGCTTCTTCGATACACTGGGCGCGAAGAGGAAGCCCGCGTCGTCGAGGAACGCGCCGCCGCTTCCGTGTCTAGTCATTCGAGTCAGCTGAAAACGCACTGACGGAAGCGATTCGCCGGGCATCCTGCGTTCGATCAGATCCCAGGCAAAATGGCCATTTCCCTTTGGCTACGACCACGGGGTGACGGCGACGAGAATGGCGATCGGGAGTTTCGAGGGACGCCACTTCACAGAAGGAATACTAAGGAATACTAAGGTACCACCAGCATGATGCGGACCCTGCAAGACATGTGAAAGTTACAACTGGCCGACTTTGCCGCTCTCGTAGGCATTGAGCCATTCCCAGCGCTCCTCCTGCACGACTCCCTCGAGCTCCCGGGCCCTTCTCATGTAGAAGACGATCAACTTTTGCGTCAGCAGCCATGAGATCAACATGAAGAACAGGCATTTCAGGCCGAGTGCGACGAACGTCAGAAGGCTCTCGGGACGGGCGTTGCTGGTGAGCGCCGGCCAGCCGCCCTGAATGACCGCGTAGAGGTATAAGAGGCTGGTCACGACCACCGGGGCGCCGACGTAAAGGCTTCCCAGGCGGCTTACGAGCAGCGCAATGGCGGTTCCCTGGCCGAATCCGCTGATCCAGTCGAACACCTCCCGCCCGCTCCATTCTCCCGCCAGCGACCCGACGAGCAGCTCCGGCAGGGCGAGGGAAACAAGGATGGCGAGGCCCAGCAGGCGGGGCCACCATTTCCGCCTCCGGCTCTCGTCGATGGTCCGCGCGCTCAGGACCAGAAAGGACAGCACGAAGCAGACCGTCGTCGCGTTTTGTACCAGGTTGAGCAGGAATCGCGTCTTCCATCCCCAGGGATGGGGAATGGACGCCATGGCCAGGTAAAGCCCGCCCCAGCAGACCCATCCCCCGACCCAATACCTGCGGAAGTCTTTGGTGGCCTCGATGGCGATTTGCAGCTTGACGAAGCGGTCGCGCAGGGAAGGCTCCGTGAAGCCGTCCGCGCTTACCCCCCGCAGGCCTTGGGGAGTCGGATCGGCCAGGTAGGTCCGCAGCTGCAACAGAAGCACGCCGCCGATCACGGCTGCCTGAACCGCATGGACCGCGGTAGGCACCACATTTTCCTTCCAACCGAGCTGCAAGAAGATTGCCGCGACGAGCAGACCGGAGCACGCCATCCAGAACGATGGAATGCCGATCGACCAGCGAAGGAAAGGCCGGTAACTCCCGGGCGGCCGGGGGCCGTGGACCTTGCGGAGCAGGACCTCCTTGTCGATGCCGAGAGTGTCGGCGAGCTTTCCCCACGTGTCGAGATGGGTGTCCCGCTTGCCTTGGATCGCGTCCCGGTAGGCGTTGCGCGTGATCCTGGCCTGGTCGCAGAGATAGGTCTTCGACCAGCCCTTGACGTCTTCCCGGTAGCGCTCGACCAGCTTCCCCGCCGGCGTGAGTTCCATTCGCGCATCGTATCCGGCTGGTCGATTCCTGGTCAACGTCGATAGACCACTCTTCACGCTTGACGGCTTGCCGGAGCACCGTACCGTCCCCCGCGCGGGAACATCCCGCTCCCGCTGCCGGCCCCGCGGCATCGAACGGGGCATTTGGGAAGGAGAGAGTCCGTGAAGATCACTGCGAGCGGGCCCGCCGGCCGAACCCTCAGGCGCGACATCGGACCGATTGGCCTGTTGTTCACCTCCGTCGGGTCGATCATCGGATCGGGCTGGCTGTTCGGGGCGCTCCGAGCCACTGTCGTCGCCGGTCCCGCGGCCATCCTCTCCTGGGTGATCGGCGGCGCCGCCATGGTCCTCCTGGCCCTCATCCACGCCGAGCTGGGCGGTATGTATCCGGTCGCCGGAGGCAGCGCCCGGTTTCCGCAATACGCGTTCGGGACGATGATTGGCTTCGTGAGCGGGTGGTTTGCCTTCCTGGGGACCGTGGCGACGGCGCCGATCGAGGCCGAGGCGACTCTCCAGTACGCCTCCAATTACATGAAGGGCCTCACGACGCTTGCGCCAGACGGGACCCCGGTGCTGACAGGAACGGGGTTCGTGATGGCGACGTGCCTCATGCTCGTTTTTTCCGCCATCAACGTCATGGGAGTCCGCTGGCTCAGCGGAATCAACAACGCGGCGGTCTGGTGGAAGATCGCTATTCCGGTCTTGACCGTCATCGTCCTACTGGCCACCTCGTTTCATCTCGGCAACTTCACCGCCGGCGGCGGGTTCCTCCCGTTCGGGTGGAAAGGCGTCTTCGTCGCCATGGCGGGGGGCGGCGTCATCTTCAGCTTCCTCGGGTTCGAGCAGGCGATTCAGCTCGGGGCCGAAAGCCGCAACCCGCAGCGCAACATCCCCCTGGCGGTGATCGGGTCCATGATCCTGGGCGTCCTCCTGTATGTCGCGCTCCAAGTGACCTTCATCGCCGCCCTCGACCCTGCTGTCCTGGCCAGCAAGGGATGGAGCGTCGCCTTTACCGGCACCGGCGCGACCTACGGTCCGTTCGCCGGGTTGACCGTGGCCCTTGGGCTGGGGTGGCTGGCTTTCCTCATCTACGCGGACGCCGTCATCTCACCCGGTGGCACCGGCCTCCTCTATGTCGGGACCAGCTCGAGGCTCCTGTTCGCTCTCGCCCGCGACGGGTACGTTCCTGGTATGTTCGCCCAGCTCAGCGCGCGCTGCGTTCCCTTCCACGCGATCGCCTTCTCGTTCCTGTGCGGCGTTCTCCTGTTTCTTCCGTTCCCCGGCTGGTACAAGCTCGTGGGCTTCGTTTCCTCGGCGACGGTCATCGCCTACGCCATGGCGCCGCTGGCCCTCGGCGCGCTGCGCCGTCAGGAGCCAGATCGCGAGCGCCCCTTCCGGCTGCCCTGCGCACCGGCGCTCGCCCCGCTCGGCTTCATCGTCGCCAACGAGCTGATTCTGTTTTCGAGCTGGGCGGTGGTACAGAAGCTGATCGTCGCCATCGCCATCGGCTTCGTGCTGCTCGCTATCTCCTCGGCGACACGATCCACAGAAAAGCGTCCCTCGTTCGACTGGGCCAGCGCGCGCTGGCTTTGGCCCTACCTTGCCGGCGTGGCCCTCGTTTCCTACCTCGGCTCGTTCGACATCACCACCAAAGACTCGACCCCGCTCGGCGTCCTGCCGTTCGGATGGGACATCCTCGCCATGGCGATCTTCAGCACCGCCATCTACTTCCTGGCGATGGGCGCGCGGCTTTCCGACGAGCGCGCCAGGCGGTACATCGGCGACCCTGACGACCCTGCGGCTGAAACCGAAGCAGCGCTGTGGGACGCGCCGGTGCAACCCTCGCCCGAGAAAATCTAGATTTCTATTCCTTCTGGAACACGTACTGCTCGACGAATTGCGTTACCTTCTCCTGGGACTTGTCGTCGAGGAGGATCGAGAAGTCCGGTGACACCCGCGATCCAAATTCGTAATTCACGAACGCGCCCAGCTGCCCCGCGTGCAACACCTCAAGCAGCAGGTCCAGCTGCGGCTCCTTTGCCTTCTCTTCCCCGTCTCTATCGCCCTCATAGCGCGCCAGCAGGATGGCCGTGCACTCCAGCTCCTCGGTATTCGTCCACTTGTGCTCAGCCTCTCCCGTAAGCTCCACCCGGTGCCCTTCCTCGGCCAGCCACACGGCCTTGCACAGACCATAGAGCCACCAGTAGGTGGTATCCACGAAGTAGATGACGTACGTGTCGCCCTCGGGCCTCGCCATGGCTTGCGGATGGAACAGCTGCTCTCTTGCCCGGATCCCCAGCCGGCTCGATCTCGTGTTGATCGCCTTCAGCACCGACGGATTTCTCGGAGACATCGCCAGCGCTTTCGCATACGAGTGGCGCGACTCCTCGACCCTGCCCATATCGAGCAGCGCGCTGGCCCGAAACCAGTGCCCATGGTAGTCATCCGGGTTCAGCTCGATCGCCTTCTCGAAACTCTCCAGCGCAGCGACCGGATTCCCCGAAAACAGGTAACAATCACCGATGCTCAGGTACAAGACATAACAATTGGGATCCTTGGCCACCGCGTCGAGGTAGATCGGCAACGCCTCCCGGTACTTATTGGCCTGGAACAGCGGCTCCGCCTCATTGAGTGCCCTCTTGGCGACCGCGGAGAGCTGAAACGAGCTGAGGGAGAGCGACCCATCGGCCCCCCTGGAGATCACAGGAAACGGAGTTTCCTTCGCGGGACCATTCTTCGAGAGCCACGGGGGATTGAAGGCAGGCCAGTCGGCGCCGCTCTTAACGACCTTGCTGGCGTAGGAGACTTTGGACTTCTCACCGAGCTCGGCTAGTTCAGAGGGAGTGAGGAAGTCGCCCTTCTTGTGGGTGGTTTCATCGGCAATTGTGGCCGCGGTGATCGCCATGAAAAGAGCGCACCAAGCCGTTCCGAGACGGATCATCGGTAGCCTTTGCTCATAATGAAAAACCTGCCCCGGGCTCACTGTGGCATTCTAGTGCACAGAATTCCCTATGTGAAGGACAGCTCATCATGAACCGGGGTTTGGGGCAGAGGTTCCATTTTACGCTTTGACTCCATGCGCTCTGTTCAACCTTGGACACACCGGACCCCCAGATGGGCTTGCCCCGATTTGGAGATCCTGTCGGTGACCAGGATTCCCACGTAGGTGGGAATTGAGGCGGACGGTCGGTAGGGGGGTCGCGCTTCGACAAACCTGCTCAGGGAATCTCCCGCAGCCTGAGTGCGAGCGTCGAGGCATCGACCAGCCCGAGAAGGTTCGAGGAGGCGAGCACGGTGCCACGCGAGGAGACGAAGGCCAGTGTCGGCAACCCAAGGACGCCGAAACGTTTGGCAAGCACCTCCGTGGCATCATCGACGTTGGTCAGGTCGATCCGGATGGTGATGAAGCGGCTCGCCTGGCGGATCACATCGGGGGCCGTGAACGTGTTCCGATCGAGCAAACGACAGGCGGCGCACCACTCGGCGGAGAAGTCGATCATGACCGGCCGCTGAGCGGCCCGCGCGGACGCGAGGACCTCATCGAGCTGCGGCGATACGCTCGCGTCCTTGCCGGAAAACGTGAAGCTCCAGATCACCGAGTGCCTCGCTTCGGGCGAAGCCGATACAAGGGGTCGCGGAATGGCGCTCAGCAGCGCGACACAGAAGAGCGCCGCGGGCAAGGTTTTGTTGGACACCGACGTTGATCCCTTCTCAATGGATGATCTTGCTGAATTCCTCACGAATGAACTCCTTGGCCCCCGCCCCGCCCGAGATGCGCAAGGTCACCGGCCCGCTCTGCGGGGCAAACGTGACTGTGTATTCAATCGTTGGACAACAGCCGCGGACGCCATCGAGCCATTCTCCGGCTTCCCGGAATTGCCCGGAGAACTTGAAGAGATAACCGTCTTCGAGCTCATCGCTCTGTGTCACCGCGGCCGCGAGCTTCTCGACGAGTGCCTTGTGCCGGGTGAGTCCCGCAGGGGTGAAGAACCCCAGGTTGCAGTAGTGCGTTGAAGGAGCGCCGCTTTGCAAGGGGGCATTGGCCGCGCTCTGCGTCGTGCCGGCCGGTGCTGTTGGCTCGGAAGTTCGTGCCAAAGATAGCGTCGCGCTTGAAACGATGAGAACTGCGGAAAGTGTCGCCAGCCTGGTCATAGCTTCCTCCTCACGAGAAGTTGATAGCGAGGGCCCTCCCTCGCGGCCTCTTCCCGTATAGGCGCTCGGACGCAAACTGTGACACCCACCGGCGGCAATTCAGCTCTGTTTCGACGGAATGGGCCGTACAGGTCCACCGAATTTGCCGGGCTTGTCCCTGCTCAGTGGACACTATCTGACAGGCAGATATGGGCTTCCCCCCGATTGGGTGGACAGTGACTGAAAGACGGGTGGGAAGTCCAAACCTGACAGGCCTGAAAGGCCGACCGATCAGGATTTGGGCTTGTCGAGGATAGAGCCGGAGACGGGAACGGTGAGCTTGTCGTGCTTGGGATCGTTGGTCTTGATGACGATGGAGCCGCGGATGGGTCCGGGCTGGACTCGTTCGGGGTCCATGGCGATGGTGATCTGCCAGCGGTCGCCTTTCGGGCCTGGCTCGGATTTCAGCACGAGACCCGGCACGTTGGTGCTGAGGCTCACCTCGAAGTGCGTTCCGCCCACCTGGTAGACCATGAGAGTCTGGGCGGACCTTTGCAGCAGGCCGGGATCCCCCTGAATGGCGCGCAGAGGAAGATCCCCCAGGTCCACGGTGTCGGGGAAGGTGTAGACCGTGTCGTGGACGTAGGTGTTGACGGTGATCTTGAGCAGGGGGGTCGTCGGGCTCGAAGTCCTCACCGTCAGAGTGTCGCTGCGTCTTCCGAGTGGCGCTTCCGCACTCACGCCCACGTGCAGACGGTATCGGCGCCCCTCCTTCAGCGTGTCGATCCAGGTCTTCAGCTTGGCTGGGGCGCTGTCGATGCCGAGAACCTCGAATGGCGCCGTTTCGTGATTGATCAGCTCCACCGACCCGTCCTTGGGCTGACCCAGCTCCGTCGCGAGATAGACCGCCGGCATGGGCGACACTTCAATGCTGCGGACCACCTGCCCTTCGAAGGCGAGCCGGAACTCGGGGGTGTCGGGATCGTTCAGGAACAGGAGAATCTGACCGTCGAAGGGGCCTTCCAGAGAGGAGGTGTCGAGCTTGAATCGCAGGGCGACCTGGCTCCCTGGCTCCACGTTTCTCGGCAGGCTGGTCGCAAGAATGGGAGAGGTCATGCTGGCCCGCGACAGCTCGAGGAGAGCGGTCCCCTCATTCTTGAGGATGAATTCGTGCTCGACCACCGTGCCCTGAACGACCTTGCCGAACTGGTACGTGCTCGCGGGCAGGCTGGCCCGCTGCAAGGCGGGCGCCGGGAGATCGGAGACGGGCGCCGGGAGATCGGACAGCAGAAGCAGCAGAGCTAGAGCCAGCATGATTTTGCACCCTGATATTGCGAGCGCGACGCGCCGGGCCGGCCAGGCAGTGCCCGGGAGGCCCAGCGGACCTCCCGGGGTGCGGGACCGACGAAATCGAAAACCGCTTAAGGCTGAATTGCGTAGAACCGCTACTGCGCTCGCAGGGCTCCACGCCGCCTCGATTTGCTTTTGGATACTGCTGGACCGGATCTCCGCCGCAGTGTGCTGCAACCTGCGTGCCACAGCGGAAAACCGCGATTTGCCCCGCGGGGAGGGCGATTTGGGGCACGGCAGGGATAGGAATGCAATGGGGATTACGAAGCTGGTTACACTATCGTCCCGATTCAGCTTCTAAGGAGGCGCGCGCCATCGGCCGGAAATCCGCGTCCATCAAGGATTCCCGCCGATGGGGCACCCTCTCCTTCGTGTCCTTCAGCCAAGGGGCGGTGGGAACAAGAAAAGGAGAGGGCGGCTGCCGTGCCGCCCTCCCCTTCCGAATGCTCTCGATCCGCACGCTACGGACAAGACATGGCGACCAGGACCGCTGGACCTGGCTTGCTCCTTCCACGAATCAGGGGTGGTAGGAAATTGTCGAGACGGTGCCCCCTCCCGAAAACGTCCCACTGTTGCGATTGCTTCCCATTTCGAACACGAATCCGGACGCCGTCCCGTTCTGCAATACGTCCGCCCGTGTTCCCGGTCCCGAGGTGAGAGTCGATCCCCCCTGGACGTGCATCCGGAAATTGGCCAGGTCCGCGTCGCTGCCTATGTTGTAACCATAAAGCGTCTGCGATGCGTCGGTCGCCGTCAGGGAACAGTCGAGGTTTGTGAACTCGAAATCCCCCGTCGTTGAGACGCCATTCACACCACCCACGTTCACGCATGTCTGGGTCGCAGCCGTGGTTCCGGTCGTGGTAACGCTCCATACCGCATTGCGTATTTTGAGAATGGGTCCGGTGGTCGTTCCGAAAATTCCTCCGGGCCAGTGGAAGAGACGGTCCGTACCGCCCGTGAGCGTGGACACATGGCTGATTCCGTCGATATCAACATACCACCCGCCTTTTGACTGTCCGGGCCGGATGAAACCAGTCGTGCCAGCCGCTGAACTGATGACAGTCAGATTTCGGCCTATGAAACGGCTGCCAGGCGTAGGCATAATGCAATCCGCATTCACGTTTAGTGTCACGTTCGTTGCGTAAATATAGTGACCGGCGGATGTGCCAGTGTCATACCAGCAATCAGTTGAGTAATCGAGGGCACCGACCGTGCAGTTGTTGACTGTCATCGTGGTGGATGAACTCCCCCCCGCACTCCAAAAGAACGGATACCGATTTCCAATAGTAACGCCCGTGAATGACGTTTCAGTGACTCCTGTACCGATGAAAATCGCGGTTGCGGAGAGCTGGCACGAAGCCGAAGGAGGAGAAATACAATCAGAGTCCTGCGTGCAGGGGCTGCCGGGGTTGGTGCCGCCGAGGCAGGTACCATCCGTACCCAGGATGATGGTGGATGCCGAGTCGAAGCCGACAATCCCAACGTAGCTCTTCATGGTGATCGACTTGGTATAAGTTCCCGGGTAGACGACGACCGTGTAGCGCTTGTCCGTCGCGCTGTCGGTGATGCTATCCACCGCGTCGGCAACCTCGCTGTAGGTGCAGCCGGACTTGCAGACAATTCGTGTTTGGGGGGGATCCGCAACTGCCGACAGGGTCCCGAAGAGCAGCGCGAGCGCGAGAGATGTCCCTACTCTTTTCATGTTCATATGGCGACCTCCGAAGATGGACCGTCGTAAGAACTGACCTGTTGGGGATGGATTCGAGATGCTGGGCGTACTTGGCTTTAAGAGTTTTTTGAGGGAGCGGCAGCGGATAGCCAGAGGGTCTCCCGACTTGCGCAGGCCAGCGCGCGAGATCTGCGCGTCGGATGAGCGTTCTCGACGGGCAAGCGCAATTAGCCCCTCGAGTCGGCTCCCCCAAGCCTACTGGTCGGTATGGATGCGTACTCTAGCTTCTGTACGGTTATCGTTGAGCGGAGTCAAGCAACAAATGAATGGAGATGTCGGTATGGCATGCTCGAGTTTGCTCAGGATGGTGTGCGAGGATACTTGGCAACTCGCACCACTCACAGGCGTCGTGGCGGAGAATTCACTCGGGCTTGAACCGATAGCCATTACTCTATTCGCATCCTCCCGCACCGACATCCGCGGGTTGGCGGCGCTCGCCGAGTCGTAGCCGCTGTCCCGGCCATCATTGTAACAGACCAGCAGGATTCGATCGGGAGGCCAGCTGATAAACCCTCGTCTGCACCGGCATGCACGGCCGAGCGCACGATGTCAGCCGCGACGCGTAACAGCGCCGTTGCTGATCTCTACCAATTGTGACAGCGGGGGGACAATGTGTCTTTCGCCGTGAATTTGAGTTTGTGCGCTAGTGTCTTTCCTTTTATTCCTCTGGCAATATGTCGACCTGTCACGGCTGACCGTCAGAGTGCTTCCATTCGACCTTTCGGAAGGCTGGTGACTGCATCTCGCCACGCGAGAAGAGTGTGAAAGAGTTACTGGCATGATCTGAGCTTCTCAGCGTGTGCGAAAGATCGCTTGTGGCATTCGCAGTTCGACTGCACAATGCAACTGCTCTAACTCTGTACAAATGCTGCTAACCCTCGCCTGGAGATCGCTGCAGGCTCTGACCTCAAGATCCGATAATCGAGTAATGTTGGGCGTCGCGGTTCTGGGGAAACCGATTGGGGCATTTTCGCCCTCAGTGGGAGGATGGCATGACCAGGGAAACGCCTGAGAAGCTGTTGGAATCGATCGTAGATGGGATCAATTCGGGAAACCTCGACTCCCTCATGACTCTCTACGAGCCGGAGGCCGCTTTTGCGACCCAGCCAGGGAGTCTGTCTCACGGCTTATCGGGAGTCCGTGAGGCGCTGGCCGGTTTCATTGCGATGAAGGGAAAGCTCGATCTCAAGGTGACGAGGGTCCTCAAGGCAAGCGACCTGGCCTTCGTGGCGACGGTATGGTCGTTCACCGGGACCGCTCCAGGCGGCGAACCGGTGAAGCTGGCAGCAAAATCCGCGGACGTTCTCCGCCGGCAGGCGGACGGCACGTGGCGCTTCGTCATCGACAACCCTTGGGGAACGGACTAAAGAATCGAGTCGGGCGAAGCACACCGGGACCGAGAAGGGTGCTTCGCCCGCGATTACGGACACGTTCCTGAGCTGTCCTGGATGCGGGCCAGCGGCTGTGTCCCGAGGAGCATGAAGCCCGGGTGTCCTTCACCCTGGGCGTTGTTGCCCCGCAGCAGGTACCAATACCAGTTGCCCACGATCGGGGTCTCGATCAGCCCCGTTAATTCCTGGACCAGGCTCGTTCCTCTCAAGCACGAATCGACCGTTGGATCCTGGAGAAACCGAAGCGCGGCCGGGTCGCCCCTGTACAAGTTGTAGGATGTGGCATTCGGTCCCGCATCCCACTGCACTATCGTGTCGTTCCTCCATCGCAAATTGGGAACTTCCGCGGCCGTGATGGAGGGCAGGATCTCCACGCACCAGCCATTCGCGAGGTTGCCGAAGTCGCCCGAGGCGTCGTCGAGGATGTAGAGGCTCCAGGTCCCGGACGGATTCGTTCCCTTGAAGCTCGCCATGGAGCGTCCATAAGGGGGCCCGGGCGCCGGAGCCGGGAAGGCATCGGCCCCGTCGAAGACATCCGTAGGCTTGTAACTCCCCCCGGGCGGGTTGGCGTTGTCGGGCAATTGCGAAGTGGCGTCGTCATCGAATGACAATGTCACGTTCGTCACGCCAGGACCGAAGCCTCCCGCGTCAGACATCAGCACCACGCTCTGGCCCGCCGGCCCCACCAGCAGAATGTCCAGGTCATCCGGATAGCTATGGGTGAGCCCGAGGAGGTCGACCCGGACCTTGTACTGGTCCATCTCGCCCGGCAAGGGTGGGACGGAGATGTTCGAGGGATAGAGTGATGCCGTGCCCAGCGTCACTCCCGGGGCGCCCGCGGGAATGGTGATGGGGTTGAAATTGCAGTAGCCGGTTCCACGCAGCACGGTCGTAAGGGTCACGGACCAGCCTGCGGCAATTGTTCCCACATCTCCGCCGGCATCATCGAAGACAAACAGAGACCAGACTCCATTGGGATTGGCGCCGCCGAGAACCGACAGAGCCGGTCCATACGGGCCGACGGGAGCCGGCGCTGGAAGCGCGTCGGGCCCACCGCTGTCGTCGTTGGTGGGCTTGTAGCTGCCCGAGGCGGGGTTGGCCGTCAGAGGCACCGGGGTCGGCGCATCGTCGTCGAAGGTCATCGTGATACCCGCAACACCGGGCCCGGTACCACCCACATCCGACATCAGCATGACATTCTGGCCCGCGGGCCCGGTCAGAAGAATGTCCAGGTCCTGGGGGTAAGTGTGGCTGAGGGCGTTCAGCGTCACCGTCGCCTTCGAAATGTTTCCGATCATTCCGGAGACGAAGATGTTGGAAGGATAGGGGTCCGCGGGCCCATTCGTGATTCCAGGAGCGCCCGACGGGATGATGATATTGCCCGGATTGCTCGCATCCACCGGAGTCATGGTGGTAATGATGAGGCTCCAGCCTTGCGCGATGACTCCGGTGTCTGTCCCGTTATCGTCGAGCACGTACAAGCTCCAGGTCCCGTTGGGGCCCGTCCCGTTGAAGGCCGAAAACAGCGTGCTGTAGGGGCCTGGAGGGGCTGGTGGAGGGAAGACATCGGGAAGGCCATCGTTGAAGTCAATCGGCTCGTAGGTCGCGGTGACCGGATTGGCGAACGGATCCAGGAACAGTGGGGAGTTGTCATCCAGAACCAGCGTCACGCCGCTCACTCCCGGATTCCCGCCACCTACATCGGACATAGCCAGAA
>Ga0075423_10004638_pt1 | contig 12754 bp, 11 predicted proteins | sample SoiMethybrSBSTD2_FD_80114 | JGI IMG/M metagenome (GOLD analysis project Ga0075423, IMG submission 80114) | Bulk soil microbial communities from a Populus tree surrounding site in Tennessee, USA - Soil MetaG P. TD hybrid SBSTD2 | ecosystem: Environmental > Terrestrial > Soil > Tree plantation...
CACCCGGCCAACGTCGTGCCGAGCCGCGGCGGTCATTCGATCGGCCGCTGGGACGGCAATACCCTCGTCGTCGATACGATCGGCTTCGAGCCCGGCAGCCTGTCAGGCAACCTCCCTCACAGTGGCAAACTGCACGTCGTCGAGCGCTTCACGCTGAATCCCACGACCCTCGAACTCACCCGCAACATCGTCGCCGAAGATCCCCTCTACTTCGCCGACAAGTACGTGGATTCCGATAGCGTCCTGCCGGCGGATGCGCCGTTCAGGGTCGAGGCCTGCAGGGAGCTCGCGCCGGAGTATCAGCAACCCGGGCGGAAGTGAGGCGGGCTGTCGCTCCGGAGGGAAAGGAAGCGCGAAGTCTCATGATTTGTCGATGTCTCGTCGGCCGCCTGATGATGGCCGCCACCGTCATGTCGCTCGCTTCCGTGGCGAACGTCGACGCTCAGTGGACCTACCGGAACCCGAGCGTTCCTCGCACTGGAGACGGCAAGCCGGACATGAACGCGCCAGCGCCACGCACCGCCTGGGGCACGGTCGATCTCTCCGGAGTCTGGCAGACCGACATCAAGTACAACGCGAATCTCGCGGCAGATCTGAAGCCGGGCGACGTTCCCATGTTGTCGGCCGGACGCGCGCTGTACGAGGAGCGACAGGGGAACCATGGCAAAGACGATCCCGAGGGCTACTGCCTGGCACCAGGCGTGCCGCGAGTCAACGGCGTACCGTTTCCGGAAAAGATCGTTCAGACTCCCGCGCTCGTGGTGATCTTGTACGAAACACGAACGACTTTTCGGCAGATCTTTCTCGATGCGCAACACACACTGGCAGCCGATCCCGAGCCCACGTGGATGGGTTACTCAAAGGGACGCTGGGAGGGTGACACGCTCATCGTCGAGACGACTGGCTTCAACGGAAAGACATGGCTGGACGATGACGGGCATCCGCAGTCGGAAGGCGCGAAGGTGAGCGAGCGGATTCGTCGCCCGGATTTCTGGCATCTCCTCGATGAGATCACCATCGACGATCCCGCGATGTACGCGAAGCCGTGGAGCGTGACGCAGGAGTTCCGGCTGGCTGCGGACGGCGAGTTGATCGAGTACGTGTGCGGCGAGAACAACCGCGACATTCCACACCTTGTGGGCAAGTAGGTGGATCTTGCGTGCGGGAGATCTGCAGGCTAGTCGGGCGCGGGAGGCAGCTTCTCTTTCGTCATCGTGTGGAATGGTGAATACGTTCGCTGCAACTTGGCTTCGAGCGCAGCTCGGCCGCTCGCCGGTGCCGCGGCAATCCTGGCGCGAAGCTTGTTCCGTTTCTTCGTCCGATGTTGACGCAGATGTATGTCGGTGGGGTGATGGCTTGCACTCATGAATGCACCTCCGAGCAACCGTAACTCGCCGATGTTCCCATCAGCAGTTCACAATTGCACACGGAACCGAGCGATTCTCTAGGACGGCCCGCCCAGCCGGTGACTTCCTGAACAGGAATCCCTGCCTAACCGGCCAGGCAAGCCGAAAACTGACGCCACGGCGCAGATAACGCGACGGCGGAGGCGAGCAGCATCACTGCAATCAAGGCAAGTGGGACCCACACGGAGATCTACGACAGCGAGCAACGCGTCCAGTTCACGAACCGCGAGATTCGACTCGACGAGAGCCTCCAGTTGCCGGATATCAAGGACAACCTCGAGGCCAGGCTGCTTCTGCTGCGCCGCCGCCTCGCGGACAAGACGGAGGTCCTGAGACTGGTCGCCGAAGGTCGCGGACGGTTCCGGCTCGATGTCCGTCGTCCGCTGGCCCTCATCGAGCATCCGTAGCAGTCGCTGCCGGCCTTCCGCAACTCGGAATCGATTTCAGGTACCGGGAATTGCCGCCCGACTCCACGTTGGTTCCCAGCGCAGCACAGAACGGCACGGCCGTGACGTCGGCTGGTTGCGCAGCGCACGCGCATTGCGCTATACATCCGCATTCCTCGCGTCACTCTTCTGAATCGCTCACTCCTACACCCGAGTCCTGTCGCGGAGGGCCGACCATCCATGCACAAAATTGCAAAGCGTATCCTGCTATTCGTGTCGTTGCTCGGCGCAGCGATGCCGTTGTATGGAGGCACGATCACCGAAACTTTCTCGACGATGCCGGTCGGGACCTGCATCGACGACGGAAGGGCGATCGGGTCGTGGGTGTTCGTGTACGACGGCTACGGCTGCACCGCGTTCGTGTCGCCGACCGGCAACACGATTCTGCTGGAGCAGCCAGCGGTGGCGACGCAACCGTACGAAACACACGGCAGCCTGGTCCTCGGACCGGCCACGACAGGAGACGTGATGGTGCAGGTGGACATGGCGACGTCACGCCAGCTTCGCACCGCAAGCGCGCCAAATCCGTGGGAAGTCGGCTGGCTGCTGTGGCACTACATCGACGATCAGCACTTCTACTACGTGATCCTCAAACCGAACGGTTGGGAAATTGGTAAGGAGGATCCCGCTTATCCAGGTTCACAACGATTCCTCGCGACCGGATCGTCGCCGCAGTTTCCGCTCGGACCGTGGTACCGCGTAAGAGTCGCGCAGAGCGGCGGGACCATTCAGCTGTTCGTCAACGATCTCGTGATCGCGACGACGCTCGATGACGACTTGCCATACAGCGGCGGGCGAGTCGGACTGTATACGGAAGACGCGGAGAGCTACTTCGACAATGTCGCGATTACGACCGGCGCAAAGGGGAAAAAACGTCGCTAGCCGGTAGAGTCGTGCGCGGGCCTTCGGCCGCATCGCCGAGACGGACACGATCGGAGGCCCGGCGTGCGTGATCACCGAAATCTCACGGAATACTCACTGGCTGATCAAGACTGAGCGGCGTCCGCCAAGCGATCCTTCCGCAACGCACCGGCGAGGAGGAAGCGCTCGAACCCATGTTGCGTAACTTCACTACGCGTCGTCGGCTGGCCATCCTGCTGGCAGTCTTAAGCGTTGTTGTACTTGTACTCGTCGGCAGGTGGCTGAACGCGACAAAGGTTGGCGGACAGGGGCCAGCCGAACCGTTCCGCATCGCCGGCAACTTCTACTATGTGGGCGCGACCGACGCCGCGGCCTTCCTCATCACCGGGCCCGAGGGCCACGTCGTGCTCGACGGCGGCTATCCCACCACCGCGCGCTTGATCATGGCGAGCATCGCGAAGCTCGGCTTCGACATCAAGGACGTCAAAGTGCTCTTGAACTCGGAGCCGCACCCCGACCACGCGGGCGGGCTGACGGTGCTCCAGCAGGCGTCTGGAGCCCAGTTGTGGGCCAGCGACGCGAGCGCCGACTCGCTCGCCTCCGGCGGCGACGACCCGGACGCCGTCCTGCCACTAAGGGCTCTCATGTGGATCGGCGTGCTCGGCTACCCGCCCCCGCGGGTTGACCATCGGTTCAAGGACGGCGACACGATTCGAGTTGGACCGATCGCGCTGACTGCGCACGTCACCGGCGGCCACACGCGCGGATGCACCTCGTGGTCGTTTCCCGTCCGCGACGGTGACCGCATGCTGAACGTCGTCAGCGCGTGTGACCTCGGAGTGCTGGCAACCTCGCAGTATCCAGGACAAGGGGCAGACCGTGAGCGCAGCATCCGCGTTCTCCGCGGCCTGCCAGCCGATATCTGGGTGACGTGTCATGCACGATGGTGGGGCAGGTACCGCAAGTTCGTCGCGAGCACCACGGCAACGAACCCAGTAGAGCCGTTCATCGATCCCGACGGCTATCGCGCTTACATCGACGCCGCCGAGGCGGAATTACGCGAAGGGCGGACGCACTAGCGCAGTTTTCGTTTCTGTGTAGTCTGTGCTTCGTCCGTGGTGGCTTGGTGCCTGGTCCGCGTGCCTGGTCCATTGCGGACCATGGACTCTGGACTACAGGACGGACTCGGGACTCGGGCCCAGGGACCAGGGACTCGCGCTACATCGACCGCAAAGCGCGCTCGCAGCACGACGCTGCCGGTGGTGGAAGTTATGTTGGTACCGGTAGAGGGCTATGACGAAGGTTGGAACATCTCTTTCGCTGGTCGCGTAGCCTGACCCGCGACGTGCCCGCCGACATCGACGTCAGAACACCATCGGCCACGCGACGACGATCATCCAAAAGCTATAGGCCACCATGACCAGCCGGTTGACCCAGCCGAAGATCGGCCAGATGTGTCCGTGGTATAAGGTCGTCCCTTCGCCGAGCGCTGGACTATGCAACGGCACTGAGAGAGGATAGACGACCCTGGCAGGGCGCAGGATCAGCCCAAGATGCACCATTGCTGACCACAGGGCGCCGCGCACAGGACACCAGACTGAAGGCTGAATGAAGAGGCGCATCGTTCTCACGACGTTACTGACAGTCGGCGCCCTGTCGCTGGCGGTCACCGCGGCGCAGCAGCCGGCCGCCGGCACGGCTGCGCAGACCGTGCCCAAGGTCGTCGAGGTCGAGAAGCTCCGCGACAACCTGTTCATGCTGAAAGGCGGGGGCGGCAACACGGCTGTCTTCGTCGGCGCGGCGGGTGTGGTGGTCGTGGATACGAAGAACCCGGGGTGGGGCCAGCCGATCCTGGACAGAATCAAGGAACTGACGCCGAAACCCATCACGACCATCATCAATACGCACACGCACGGAGACCACGTGAGTGGGAACGTCGAATTTCCAGCGACCGTCGAGGTCATCGTGCACGAGAACACCGCAGCAAACATGCAGGAGATGCGAGCGTCGACGCAGACCGCGCCGAACGGTCAGCCCCCGAACATCTTCAAGGCCAACAACGGCCGCGGCATGCCGAAGAAGAGCTTCAAGGACCGCATAACGATCGGGACCGGCGCCGACCGCATCGACCTGTACTACTTCGGCCGCGGCCACACCAACGGCGACGCGTGGGTCGTGTTTCCTTCACTGCGTGCCATGCACGCCGGCGACATCTTCTCGGGCAAGAACATCCCGGGCCTCGATGCCGTCAACGGCGGGAGCGGTCTCGCGATCGCCGACACGCTGACGAAGGCCGCCGACACGATCAAGAACATCGACACCATCATCACCGGGCACAGCGGCACGATGACCGTGGCGGATCTCCGCGAGTACGCGCAATTCAATCGCGACTTTGCGAACGATGTGCGTGCGGCGAAAGCAGCCGGTAAGTCGGCGGATGAAGTAGCGAAGGTCTGGAAGATTCCGGCGAAGTATGCCGGCTATGCCACGCCGACCCCGGTCAGGCTGCTGCAGAACGTTCAGGTCGTCTTCGACGAGTTGAAGTAAGACCGTACGCGACCGCACGCACCAAGCTGCAAGGAGTAGTCATGTCCAAGTCAAAATACGTGATCATCGCGACCCTCCTCGCGATCCCCGCGGGGTGGGCGTTACGCGCCCAGACCTCCAAGCCAGCGACGCTCACGGCCGCGGACTACCTCGAGATTCAACAACTCGTCGCGCGCTATTCCTACGCCGTCGACATGCACGGCGGCGACGGATCGGCGTACGCCGCGCTGTTCACGCCTGACGGCACCTTCGGCACGCAGGCCAAGGGGACGGCCCAACTCGCGGAGCTCGCCGCAAAGACCAACAAGGAGCGGTCGGGCCCTGCGTTCGCCCGTCATTTCGTCACGAATGTCATGATCAAGCCGTCGCCGGAGGGCGCGACGGGGCGCTCGTACCTCGTTGCACTCGACATCTCAGAAGTCCGCAAGCCGACCACCATCCTGCACGGTGGGCACTATGACGATGTGTATGTAAAGACGTCGCAGGGATGGCGGATCAAGTCACGGACCTACGTCCGATCCGAAATCGGGCCCCAGCCCGCAGCGCGCTAGGTCGCGGAGGAGGCTTCCATGCGTCCGAGAACATTCTTCGGCATGATCGCCCTCGCGATCGTCCTGATCGGTCTCGCGGTTGTCGGCGTCGTCGCGCAATCGAAGCCCGCGCCGGCGCTGACCGCGATGGACTACGTGCAGATCCGGCAGCTGGTCTCGCACTACGCGTATGCGCTCGATACCGGCGGGAACAACGGCTACGACTTCGCGGACCTCTTCACGGCGGACGGAGAGTTCATCGACCCGAACGCCAAAGGACGCGAGCAGCTGGCGGCGCTCGCGCGGGCCAGCGTCAACGGGCCGCTGAACACGATTCACTACGCCATGAACCTCGTGGTCGAGGCGACCGCGGACGGCGCAATCGGGCGGCAGTACGTCACCGAGTTCAACTTCAACGACAACGTGCCTCCGCTCGGCACGCGCACTCAGTGGGAAGTCGTCGGCGACAATCGCGGCGAGTTTCGCACAGACGGCGGACAGTACAAGGACGTCTTCGTGAAGACCGCCACAGGCTGGCGATTCAAGAGCCGCCAGGTCGTCCGCTCGAAAAGCGGAGGCGGCACCGATCCGGAGCTGATGGCCTTTCTCAGACGGCCCGTGCGGATCAAATCAGAGCCGTCTGACAACGTCACCGCGCCGGCCGGGTCACTGTCGGCATGGGACTACCTCCAGATCGAGCAGCTGGTGGCGAGCTACGGGCACGCGCTCGATTCCGGATTCGGGAAGGGCGACAACGGCGACGCGTACGCCGGTTTGTACACGAAAGACGGCGTCGCGTTCCTCAGTACCAAGGGCTATGACGCGCTCGCGGCGCTGGCGCGCGAACAGCCGCGGGGGCCGAATTACGTGCGGCACTACATTACGCATCACCTGATCGATCCGTCGCAGGAAGGCGCGAGCGGCAAGGCGTACCTCGCCGTCCTCGACATCGGCGAACACGGCAAGCCGAACACGGTCTTTCTCGGTGGGCACTACGAAGATACGTATGTGAGGACGCCGGACGGCTGGCGCATTAAGACGCGTAACCTGCTGCCGCCCAAACACGGACCGCAGCCGGCCCAGGCGACAGCGCGTTAGCGCGTTGCCTGCCAGAAAGTCCTTGACTCCACCCGCGCGGGGACGATAATCGCCCCCTGCTGGCTGGCGTCTTGAGACGTCAGGTGCAGGGGGAACGGCGTTCTGCAGGACCGACGAATTCAGTGAGGGACGCGATGAAGCTCGCAGGTAGCGTTGCGCTTCATGAAGTCGATGCCGCGCGGGTGAAAACGTGGATGCTGTGGAGTGGCCGCATCCTCTCCGCCTTTGGTGTCCTCATCTGTTTGTCCAGTATCTTTGCGAAGCTCACCCATGATGGCAGCTACGTCAGGCAATGGGAGAGACTCGGCTACTCGGAGAGCATCCTGACCGGGGTCGGCCTGGCTCAGCTCAGCGGCATCGTCTTGTATCTGATTCCGTCGACATCGGTGCTGGGCACAGTGGTGATGACCGGCTATCTCGGTGGCGCTATCGCCTCGTGGGTCCGGCTCGGAGAGCCCACACCGATGATGGTGCCGCTGTCGACATGCCTGCTCCTCTGGGCGGGACTCTACTTGCGGGAGGATCGCCTTCAGTCGTTGCTCCCACTCCGCAAGAAAACGGCGCCTTGATGTGATCGGCCTGCCTTATATAGTTCTCGTTGGCGAGCTCCTCCTGACCGCGATCTTTCTAGTTGCAGTCGTTGCGGGTATCCGTTCGTTGGTGTGGAAGGTCGTTTGGCCGGTCGCAGCCGGATGTTTGTGGTATTTTGCCGGCGCGTTTTACGCCTTTCCGCTCATGATCGCCGTTACCCTGCGCATCGCCACAACAGTGGCAGCATCGGCGCAGAGTCTGCCCGCGAAGGACGGAGTTTCACCCAGGGCCTGAGTACGTGGATTCCGACTGTATCCTGCCGGCGGATGCGCCGTTCAGGGTCGAGGCTGTAAGGAGCTCGCGCTCGCCTCCCAAGGTGCACACCGCGTAATAGTTGAAGATCGGCGACGCCATCGGCCGCGTGACTCCGTACTCCTGATGCAGCTCAGCCATCCGGAAGTTCTCGACGACGTCCAAACCAAGCTCCTGGGCCAGACCCCTGATGTCCTTGATGCCGGAAAGCCACGGCGCGCCCATGTTCGCGAAGCTCTCAACGAGTGTGGTGATGCCCGGATCGCCGGTGGTCCTCAAGATTACTGACTCAGCCATGTAGTCAAAGGACACGCGAAATCGCTTCACGAAGGTTCGGAGTTCCGCGAGGACCTGCCTCGTGCCGTCGAGCGGCAGGTACATCGTGTTGCCTTCCCAGATGAAATACGAGGGCAGATCGCAATCGAACCCGTTCTGCTCGAGCAGGTCGATCAGTCCATCCACCACGTAGTTTCCGGGAATGAACTTCGCGTTCACGTCAAAGCCGTGATGTTCGTAGCACGCCTGCTTGACATTCAGCGTGGCCGCGTCGTCGATCTCGAAGTAGGTCACGCCTGGCGAGCGCTTCCTCACGGCGCGAGTGTCCAGACCGGCGCCGAGAATCACCACTTGCCGGAACTGCGAGAAGAGCTGTCTCTCCAGTGCGTCGTCGAAGTACTTGGTGCGAATCTTGACCAGGTCCTTCACTGGCGGAAAGCTAGCTGCCACACGCTCCGCCGCACGCTTGGTTTCTTCAGTAAGGAACAGTCCGACAACCGAATCTCGGTACAGGGGTGCAGCCTCGGCGTTTTCTTCCGCTCTGAACTCTGCCACGACGAACGCCGTGCCGCTGACATTTTCGATTCTTGCCATGAGGGTCTCCAATCAATCGCAACTCAGATCCGCGAGCACCGCGCGCTCGAGCACGACCGAGACGACGTCATCTGCGCTATGCGCGACGCCACCGACACGGCGGTTATCGACGGGAGCTCGGGGACGTGGGTGTCACCGTGGGCTATGGGGATCGCCACCGGTTGAGACGAGAGCGAGCCGCATGCCATGGGGGGCGAGTGTTCGATCGAAGAGGAATGCCAGGAAAAATCAGCGGCTCAGTGTGAGTCGCCCGATACTAGGGAGCGCGGCGCGTGTCGATATCTCGACGGCGTACCGAATTGTCAGCAGCGGGTGCTTTGCATGATGTTCGTGGAAACTGCGTTGTCAGCGAAGGGCTTAGTGGTCCCCCTTCGCTCGCCCTGAATTCACTGCGAGCTACTGTGGACATCCTTCGGGCTTGTCGGTGGCGTGAGCTCGCTGATATTGAAGGCCCACTTTCGCGTGAGTCATGAGCGAAGGATGGTACCCGTACGGGGATTTGCGAAAGGTTGGCATGTAGAATTTCGAGGGATCGCGGCCTGATTCGCGCTTGCTTCGGCTAGAGATATTGCCCTCTGTCGCGATCGATGCCTAATATCCCCCAGCACTGAGACACCCATGATCGGTCAAACTCTCCGTCACTACCGCATCGAGGCGAAGCTCGGCGAGGGAGGCATGGGTGAAGTGTATCGCGCTCGCGACACGGTTCTCGGACGCGAAGTCGCGGTCAAAGTACTACCCGCTGACCAAGTTCGCGCCGACCGCCTGCAGCGCTTCCTGCGCGAGGCGCAAGCCGCGTCCCAGATCAATCATCCCAACGTCGTAGCCATTCACGACATTTCCGAATCGGATGGCGTGCACTTCATCGTGATGGAGTATGTGGCCGGCAAGACGCTGTCCGAAACCATCTCGCCAAAGGGATTGGAAACGCAGCAAGCGGTGCACTACGCCAGTCAGATCGTCGCGTCGCTGGCCAAGGCGCACGCGTGCGGCGTCGTTCACCGCGACCTGAAACCAGCCAACATCATGGTCACCACGGACGGAATGATCAAGGTGCTCGACTTCGGGATCGCCAAGCTGCACGAACCGAACGCCGTAGAAGATGACAAATTGACCGTTGGCGAAACGGCGGCCGGCGCGATTCTCGGCACGGCCGCTTACATGTCGCCGGAGCAAGCGACGGGACGCCCGGTGGACGCGCGCTCCGACATCTTCTCGCTGGGCCTGGTGCTGTACGAGATGCTTTCCGGGCGCCGCGCCTTCAGTGGCGAGACGTCCATCTCGACTATTGCGGCGATCCTGTACGAGGAGCCGCGTCCGTTGAAGGAAGTGGCTCCGCAAACGCCGCGGGACCTGGATCGCATTGTGTCGCGCTGCATGCGCAAGGAACCCGACCAGCGATTCCAGAGCGCGGTGGACCTCAGGCTTGCTCTGGAAGACTTGCAAGGGAATGACGGCGGAGACACAACACCGTCGATCGCTGTACTGCCGTTCACCAATCTGAGCGCTGACAAGGAGAATGAATATTTCTCCGACGGGTTGGCGGAGGAGATCATCAACGCTCTTGCCCACGTGTCCGGACTACGTGTCACGTCACGCTCGTCGGCATTCTCTTTCCGGGGCAAGGACGTGGAGATGCGTGAGATTGGGAGCAAGCTCGGTGTTGAGCACGTGCTGGAAGGCAGCGTGCGCAAGGCCAGCAACCGCATTCGCGTGACCACGCAATTGGTGAAAGCCTCCGACGGCTTCCAGGTGTGGTCCGGACGTTATGACCGGGAGATGACCGACGTTTTCGCCGTCCAGGATGAGATTGCACAGGCCATCGTGGAAAAGCTGAAAGGCAAGCTGTCGGCCGCGCCGCTGGCGTCTTCCAGTGAACGGCACAGTCGGAATCTCGATGCATACAACGCGTATCTGAGGGGCCGTCATTACTTATGGCGAATAGACGTCGCCTCGGTGAACCGGGCTCGAGACTGCTTCGAAAAAGCTATTGCGCTCGACCCCAACTACGCTCTGGCCTACACGGGGATTGCCACCGGCCTCTTTATGCTTTCTGCCATTGCGGTAGCCGATGCGATCACGTCGCTGACGGAAGCGAAACGCCTGTTGGAAAAAGCGGTGGGCCTGGATGGCACGTTGGCGGAAACCCGCGTTCTATTGGGAGCAGTGCGGGTGTGCCTCGATTACGACTGGGAGGGCGCGGAACGGGAGTTTCAGCAAGCGTTGACGGCGGAAACGGTTTCAGCCGACTGCCTGGACACATACGGCAGGTGGGTGCTGTGGCCGCAGGGCCGTTTCGAAGAAGCTCTGTCGGCCTATGAGCGCGCCCATAAACTGGAACCACTGATTCCGACTTTTGCGTATCACAGTGCCGAAGTTTTCGTGTGCACCGGCGAGTACGGGAAGAGCATTCAGCAGTGCCGAAAAGCGCTGGAGATTGAGAGCCACTTTTGGATAGCGCACATGCTCATCGGGTGGAATTTCGTCTTCCTTGAAAGGCCGGAAGAAGCGATAACGGCGTTCGAGACAGCGAAACAACTGGAACCGCAAAGCCCGACCGTCGTCAATGGCCTGGTCGCCGCGCATGCTGTGGGAGGCAGGTTGCAAAAGGCTCAGGAGATCTCGCGGCAAAGCGGGGAGCTGGACCCGTACAGCCAAGCGCTGCATCAGTTATACCTTGGGGAAACCGATCGGATGTTCGAGTTGCTCAGCGACTCAGTGGACCAACGAGACACCGGTCTGTTTTGGTTTACCAACCTCTCCGCCTTTCATAAATTCCAGCACGATGTCCGCTACCAGGCGCTGCTGCGTCAGATGAATCTCACGCCACGCTAGTGTCCTGGATCCGTGATTTCTATCAAAAGTCCGCTCATGATCCGTGCACCTGGAGGGTGCGGGTACCGAAGCGCCGGAGCTTGTCGAGGATCTCGTCAGCGGTCTTGGTCCACCGAAACGGCTTCGGGTTGTCGTTGTGCGCGGCGACGTAGGCCAGGATGGCGTCTCGGAGTTGCGGCACACTCGTGTGCGACCCGCGCTTGAGCGCGCGTTCGGTCAGCACGGCGAAGAATCGCTCGACGAGATTGAGCCAGGAGCCATACGTCGGCGTGAAGTGGAGATGAAACCGCGGATGCCGCAGGAGCCAGCGGGGCACCGGCGGCGCTTTATGCGTCGCGAGATTGTCGAGCACGACGTGGACCTCGAGGTCGGGGTCCACGTGCGTCTCGATCTCCTGTAGGAACCGGACGAAGTCATGGGCCCGATGCTGCGGCTTGCACCGCGCGATGACCTCGCCGGTGGCGACGTTGAGGGCGGCAAAGAGATCGAGCGTACCGTTGCGCAAATAGGTGTGGGTGCGGCGTTCCGGCATGCCAAGATCCATCGGCAGGATCGGTTGCGCGCGTTCGAGCGCCTGGATCTGCGACTTCTCATCGACCGCCAGCACCACGGCATTGGTCGGGGGATTCATGTACAACCCGACGACGTCGCGGACCTTGGCGACGAGTTGGGGATCCGGGGACATCTTGAACGAGCGGGTCAGATGCGGCTTGAGCCCAAAGGTGCGCCAGATGCGACCGACCAGCGTATGACTGAGGCCGGCCTTCTCCGCCATCGTGCGGGTGCTCCAATGGGTGGCCCCGGCGGGCTTCGTCTCCAACGTCTGCACCACGACCGCTTCCACGTCCGCATCCGACACCGTACGCGGCGCTCCGACGCGGGGCTCGTCGTACAGACCTTCCAAGCGACGCGCGATAAACCGCGAGCGCCACTTCCCGACCGTCGCATTGGTCGTTCGATAGCGGCGCGCCACGCTCGTATCGGTCACACCCGCTGCACACGCCAACACGAGGCGGGCCCGAAAGGCCACCGCACGATTCACGCGTATCCGCTGCGCCAGGTGCGCCAATTCGGCCCGCTCGTCGTCGGTCACCACCAACGGCTGCTTCTTCGGTCGTCCCGTGATTGGCATGACCCTGTTAGATCACACGACGATCCTTATTGCAACTGATTTCGTTTCCAGGACACTAGGCATCGCCACCATCGACGCGAATACACGGCTCTGCACCGCGACCACGGCATCGTCGCTGATGGAATCGTTCGGCGCGGACGGCCCTCCCGGTGCGTATGAGATGCGGATTCTGGCGGCCAAAGCCGG
>Ga0075423_10004639_pt1 | contig 12754 bp, 12 predicted proteins | sample SoiMethybrSBSTD2_FD_80114 | JGI IMG/M metagenome (GOLD analysis project Ga0075423, IMG submission 80114) | Bulk soil microbial communities from a Populus tree surrounding site in Tennessee, USA - Soil MetaG P. TD hybrid SBSTD2 | ecosystem: Environmental > Terrestrial > Soil > Tree plantation...
CAGACAGAGGAGGAAGAGAATCTGTTGCATGAGCGTTGTGGGTGTACTACATCTTTTGTTTCGAGGGCTTGCCGCTGGGAAGATTGTACGGCGCCGCTTGCACGCGTTGACCGTCGGTCAAGCCGTTTTTCCCGACCACAACGATTTCCTCCTCGCCGTTGAGGCCGTCCAGCACTTCAAGCCATAGTCCATCGTCGATGCCGGTTTTGACGGGGACGAGTTTGACCGAGTCGTTCGTAACCACAAAGACCGCCTTGTCTTGGCCGCCCTTACTAGGCACCAGCGCGGCGGGCGGGATGGCAACCGCGTTCGGACGCCGTTGCAAATGCAACGAGGCGTTTACGAACATACCAGGTTGAAGATGTCGGCGTTCATTCGGAACATCTATTTCCACAAGTAATGTGCGGGTGGCCGGATCGAGCGCTTCGGTCGTCCGTGTAACCGTGGCTTCGACGGCTTCCCCTGATTCGCGAGTGACGAGCGTAACTGGGAGACCCGGTCTCGCCCATTCAGCCGCCTCCTGCGGCACGTTCACGTAGACACGCACGCTCTGCATATCCATGATCGTAAACAGCGGCGCCGCCTGGGTGGCGGACCCGGTTGCAGCCTGGATCAGCGCGCCTGGATCGGCAAATCTTGCCGTAATAATGCCGTTGAACGGCGCAGTGACATGCGTATAGGCAAGCAAGGTCTTACGGCTGTCACGCAAATGTCTTGCCGATTCCGCGGCGGCTTTCGCCACATCAACATCCTGTTTGGCGATGATGTCGTGATTCTCCTGCCAAACGCTTAAGTATCGCTCGTAGGTCACCTTCTTTATTTCGTAGTCTGATTCCGCTTGCTTGTATTGGTCCTCGATTTCGGGCGCATCCATGACGGCTAAAAGCTGGCCTTTCTTGACGACGTCACCCTTATCGACGCCGATCCATTTCACGTAGCCCGAGACTTTTCCGTACAAGGTCGCTTGATACCACGGAGAAATATTGGCTGGTAGCGTCAACGTCTGGCTAAGGTCACGCCGCTCGACTTTCAACACCTGGACCTGAGGAGCGCCCTCAGACAAGTGCTCCGCGGGCGAGGAGATCGTGTGTTGTTGACCTTGAATGAGTACCAACGCCACGGCAAGAACGAAAAGTCCTGCCGCCACTGACAAAGTGACTTTGAGTCGAGACGTCGGTGTCATAGTCCCTAAGGAAGTCCCCTGGTCGAGAGTATAGTACAGCCCCATAGCCCCTCCAAATCAATGGACGTCTCGTGCCGTTTCGGTCAATCTTTCCACGGATCGTTTGCGGGCGATGGCATGGAGAACAGGAATAAAAAGTAGCGTCATGAAGGTGGAGACCGTCAGGCCACCAATCACGGCGCGGGCGAGCGGCATGTTGCTCTCGCTTCCCTCGCCGATGCCCAGCGCCATCGGGGCCAGGCCGATGATGGTGGCGAGAGAAGTCATCAGAATCGGTCTGATCCTGAGCCGTCCAGCTTCGACCACGGCCTCCTCAAGGGGCATACCTTCGCGCAGTTTGTTATTGGCAAAATCCACCAATAATACGCTATTGGAAACCACGATCCCGATCATCATCAAAGTTCCGATCAAGGACTCGACGTTCACCGAGGTGTGCGTCAGGAGCAGCATCCAGATCACGCCGATGAATCCCAGCGGCACGGCGAACATGACGACGAACGGGTCCAGCCAAGATCGAAACAGACCCACCATGACCAGGTAGATGAGGACCATGGCCAACGGAAGTGTCCCCGCGAAACCGGTAATTGCGGCCCGCATGCTGTCCACCTCACCTTTGAACGTGAGCACGACATCTTTGGGTATCTCCAGCTTCGACACGACCTGTTCAATCTGCGAGGCGATACGACCGAGGTCGTTGCCCGGCACACTGACGAGGACATCCATCGTGCGTTGCAAATTAAAGTGATCGACGGTTTCAGGCCCGACTTTCCGAACCACATCCACCAGATCACGCAACAACACAGGTGTGCCGCCGTTCGCCAACACGCCCGGCAGGCTGGGCCGCTCCGGGAACGGTGTTTGCGCGAGCACCAATGAACTTCCCCGGAGCCTCATCCCGCCGATGCTGGCTGCCATCGGTTGTTCTACATGGGTCCCCACCAGCGGCATGTTCAGAAAATCTTCAAAGTCGACCAATATCTGCTCGGGGAATTGGGTCACCACGAAGTAGGCGTTGTTCGTTCGAGGATCGATCCAATAACCGGGGTTCAACGTGACATTCGAGGAGAGTCCCGTCACGAGATCCGTCACGATCTGCTGTTCGTTGAGTCCGACGTAGGATGCTTTGGTCCGGTTGATATCGAGATGAATTTCCGGGTAATCCATTCCCTGACGGACTTGCACGTCGGCGGTACCGGGGATTTTGGCTACCACATCTCGGATTCGGCTCGCTGTCGCTCCCAGATCCGTCATTTTCGGCCCGCTCACTTTGATGTCGATCGGAGCTGGTAGGCCGAAATTGATGACGTCGCTCACAATGCCGCCTGTCTGGAATGAGAATTTCAACCCTGGCAGTTCGCGATGGAATGTCTGCCGCAACTTCAGAATGATGTCGTCCGTATGAGTCTCATGATCACGTTTGAGACTCACGAGAATGAATGCCTGGTGAGGACCGTTCACTGGTGAATACAACACCATCCAACCCTGCGGAAGTCCGACATTCGAGACGATTTGATCGAGTTCGGTGTGCGGGATTTCGTGCCGAATGAGGTCTTCGATCTTGGCTGTAATGGCTTCGGTCTTTTCGATTCTCGTGCCTTCTGGGGCAGAAAAATTGAGGATAAACGATCCGGCATCGACCTTTGGAAAAAACTCGGTTGCCAACAAGGGCGCCATAAACAGAGAGCCCGCGAAGACCAACGTGACCCCGATGATCACCATCCCCTTGTGAGCAAGACACCAACGCAGCAGGCGCACATACCGTTCGACAAACGGGTCGAACAGATTCAGACGGTCCCACAGTTCGGTCAATCGCCCGCGCGGCGTTGCCACTGCAGGGGAGGCGCCAGCCGAATGGTGCCCCCCCATCAACCAGGCCATCGACACCGGAGCAACGGTCAGCGCCACGACATATGACGCCATCATGGAATAGGCGACCGCCAGCCCGAGCGGGACAAACAAAAACTTGATCACTCCGATGAAAAAGGCGATGGGCAGGAACACGAGGAACACCGTGATGGTAATGATGAGCATCGGCATTGCGACCTCGCTCACCGCATCTCCTGCTGCCTGCGACGCAGACTTTCCCATCTCCATGTGGCGATGGAAGTTTTCCACGACGACGATCGCGTCATCGACGAGGCGCCCGACGGCTAACGCCAATCCGCCCAGCGTCATGATATTGATAGAGTGGCCGGTAAAATACAGGCCGATGAATGCTGCCGTGACAGAGAGCGGAATAGCCAGCGCGACGATCAGCGTGGAACGCAAACTACCGATGAACAGCAGGACCATGAGACAGGCCAACCCGCCGCCAAGCAATCCCTCGTGTTCTAACGTCTTGATCGCCTGACGAATGTAGAGCGATTGATCGAATAGCAGCTTGACCGTAAGGTCATTCGGAATGCCGATTAATTTCGGCAGCACGTCCTTGATCCCATCGATGACTGCAATGGTATTGGCCCCGGCCTGCTTCATAATAGGCAAATAGACCGCCCGGTTGCCGTTGATCCGGACCACGTTCGTCTGAATCATGGTGGAATCAACCGCCTTTCCCACATCCCGTAGGAACACCGGCACGCCGTTGACGACCTTGATCGGAATGTCGTTCATCTGGTCCACGACTTTGATCATGCTATTCGTGTAGACGTTGTAGTCGAAGTCTCCGATTTTCACGCCGCCCGCCGGTAGCAGCACGCTCTGCACATTGACGGAGTTCACAATTTCATGTGTCGAGACGCCACGGGCTAGCATCCGCTGCGGGTCGAGAAAGACGGTTATTTGGCGGACCGTTCCCCCGAATGTGGTCGGGAAGGCAATCCCAGGGACATTGCCCAGCTGAGGCCGCACGTTGAAATACGCGAGGTCGCGGACTTCCTTCTCCGTCATCGTCTCGCTGCTTGTGGTCTGAACGGCGATCGGGAGACTCGCTGCTCCGAATTTGATGATGATCGGCGGGAAGATACCTTGCGGCAGATACCTCAAATTGGCATACGTGAGGCTGGTAATCTCTGCCAACCCGGCGTTTACGTCATAAGACGAATGGAAATAGATCTTAATGAGACTGACGCCGGGTAACGAACGGGATTCGATGTGGTCGATGTAGGAAGCTTGTAGAAAGGCCTGTTCCAGCCGAAGGGTGATGGCCCCTTCAACCTCTGATGGCCCCATGCCTTTGTAGAACGTCGCCACCGCCACCACCGGCATGTTGATCTCCGGGAAGATGTCAACAACCATCTTCTGGTAGGACACCACGCCAATGATGACGATGATCAAACTGATGGCGATGACGGCGAAAGGATTTTTGAGCGATGCACGAACCATGTGAGGGAAATACCCTCCCCTGAATCAGCCACTCAGAAAATCCCTGGCACCCTCATCGAGTCTTTTCCGGAATCCCCAATCCTTCTACCACATGAGCCTCACCCCTTGCATCGGGGAACCGCTCTGCCCGGCCTACAACCCACTGCCGACGCGAAGCGTCCTTCGTCGAACCAGCAATAGGAATGCCCGTTTTGCCTCGGATAAAAAGGCGTTCTGGTGTTATTTGCCATCAAAACACTTGGAAAGCGTATCTCCTCATGAGCGGATATGCACTGGTCGCACTGTGCGAATCAACGCGTTTTCATGTCTGGCGGCTCAGTAATATTTTACTTTCCTGAGGTTTTTGCCTCTCTCGGACGGCGGACCAGGTCTTGCACAGTGATGATGCCGAGGTTTCCCAACGTGAACGGTCGAATTCTTCGGCGGACCGCTTTCATTCTCACGCTTGTGATGGTCCTAGTATGGGGTTGTTCGCAGGAAAGCAAGGAACTTAGCCTCGCGTCATATGGCTCGTCGCTCGATCAGCGCCTGATAGCTGATTATTACCTGCACGAAGCGGGGCGATTTCGACAACAAGCGGACGAACTGGATGCGCGTATCGAAATGTATGAGCAAATGTTCGGTCACGGCTCAGACTGGGTGTCGGGTACTCGATTGTTGGCGGAGTCCTACCGCCATGCGGCTGAAGAGCGCGAACGGTTGGCGAGGACACATCTTGAAGTAATTCGTTCATCCACAGAATGACGTGCGTATCTCCTCTCAGCCACTGAAAGGAGGACACCATGGTTCGTCATATCTCCGTTACTCTGATCGCCTGCGTCTTCTTCCTCCAACTTGGCTGTGGGACGACGGTCCAACCGGGCCAACGAGGGTTACGTTGGTATCCCTTCACCGAAGGACTGACCACGGACACGTTGAAAAGCGGATTTTACTGGCGAGCTCCCTGGAACGACGTGTTTCTCTACGACATCCGTTGGCAGAGTTATGTGGAAAGTGTGGACGCCCTCAGTTCAGACGATCTGCTCGTGAAGCTCAGGGCCGCGATCATCATGAGACCTCTCCCCGAAGAGGTGTATTTTCTGGCGCAAGAAATCGGTCCTGATTTTTACCCCCGGGTCGTGAGGCCGGAACTGCTGGCCGCGGTTCGAAGCGTCGTGTCGAACTATGCGATGGTCAACGTGCCGGAACAAAGCGCCGAAATCGCCGCCAAAGTGCAGGCGGTCGTCGTCGACAAACTGAAAGGTCGCCATTTGGACGTCGCCAGTGTCGCGCTCGCTGATATCGAACTGGCCAAGATTGTCCTGGAAGCGGTCGAACGTAAGCAGGCCAAGGAGCAGGAAAAAGAACAAAAGGAATTCGAATTGGTAATCGCGGACCGGGACGCCGAAATTATGCGACGTAGAGCCCGAGGGGAAGGCGATTCCGTCCGGATCCGGTCAGAAGGAGAAGCGGAAGGCCTCCGCATTCGTGCCGCCGGCCAGGCGAAAGCGCAAGAGACTATCGCCAAGACCCTGACCTCCGATTATCTGAGATTCAAGTTGTACGATAGCCAGAATTCGAAGTTCGTATTGCTGCCCGACAAGCTCAATGTGCCAGTTCTTATCAATCCGGGATCTGACCCCGCGAAACAGATGACCCAAGAGGCCGGGCCCAACACCGAACAGGGATTTTCGAACCGCTAGACAGGGAGGCTGCGATGGACGGTTATGGCAAACGGGTGCTTGTCGTCGATGATGACCATCATGTCAGGTTTCTCCTGGGCACGTTGCTGGATCATGCAGGATATACGGTGGTCCCGGCCTGTGATGGGCTTGCTGCCTTGAACGAATTAAGCAAACGGCATTTCGATGTGGTGGTCACGGACTATCGCATGCCCGTGCTGAACGGTATTGATCTCCTCAGACAGATCCAGGTCCATTACCCTCGGCTTCCGGTCATCATGGTGTCCGCCACACTTCCAGAAGAAATCTCTCGTTTGGATTACCAGCCGTTCGCCTGTATTCGCAAGCCGTATAACAACATGCTGTTGTTGAAGGTCGTGCGGTCAGCCGCTCATGGACGGGCCACATCTCGGAAGATCGAAATTCCTGAAGCTGCACTGCGCTGAATATTTCGGATAAGAACCCGTCCGCCAAAATCGCCGCCGGAACAACAATTCGATCCGGCAACGTTCGGTTTGAATTTCTGAAACGCCACCCTTTACGCAAGGACGGCGGAAGGTTATTGTCTCGCGCTAAAGCTAAATTGGTATGCCAGTTGCGAGATCCGCTTTCAGAATATCTGGGAGCACACCGATGCGCGAGTTCGGCATTTCTTGACATCTTGAACATCTGATTTTTCCATTTTTCGCGCTACCTTGATCTATTGACGCGTCAGTGCCATGAGGGCATTCGGCCGCCAGTAAAACTAGTACTATTTTCCCCTACAGTCTTTCTCCCGAAATATAGAACTCTATAAATCCTTTGAAAACGTCACACATGTCACATTTACGCAACAGAGAATTGATTGAGGGAATATGTTATTTATATAAGTATATTCAATATCTTATTAACAATTCCCTTGTTGAAATTTGTCTGGCACCAGAGTTGCTGTGACCAGGGGAGTGACACATGCGGAGGTTTCTCAGTGAGACTGCAGCAAACCCTGGCAAATACAGTAAGTTGTACGGGAGTAGGCCTCCATTCTGGCAAGCCCGTCACGCTGACTCTCCGACCAGCACCTACGGATACCGGGGTGATCTTCGTCAATCGCAATGGACATGCCGGAGCCTCTCTAGCCGCCTCAGTCGAGCATTTGGTTCCGACCGAACTCTGCACCGCGATCAGCGGGAACGGCTTCCAAGTTAAGACGATCGAGCACGTGCTGGCGGCACTGGCCGGCCTGAATATCGATAATGTTTATGTGGATGTCGATGCCGCAGAAGCGCCCGTGATGGATGGCAGCTCCGCTCCCTTTGTCCGGTTGATTCAATCGGCCGGGGTGGTGTCCCAGAATAGACGCCGCTCGTTTCTCAAGATGACCAGGCCGCTTGAGGTCGTCGATGGATCGCGCCGTATTCGGATTGAACCCTCTTCAACGCCACGGATTACTTATACGATTCAATACGACCATCCATTGATTCAAACTCAGACGTATGCGTACGAACATTCCTCCCGAGCCTTCGAATCCGAGATCGCTGGAGCCAGAACATTCGGATTTCTGGAGGAAGTGGAAGCCCTCTGGGCACGGGGACTAGGACGTGGCGGCAATCTCGACAACACCGTCGTCCTCTCACACGATGGCATTCTAAATGAATCCGGTCTTCGTTTTGTCGATGAGTTTGTGCGCCATAAGGTTCTGGATTTGATTGGTGATTTCTCGCTCCTCGGTCTTCCGTTTATCGGACACTTGATCGCCGATCGATCAGGACATGCCTTGCATACGCGCCTGGTGAAACAGATTATCGACCATCCCGAGTGTTGGGTGCTTCTCAACGTCGACCATGCAGTCACACCAGCTGAATCGATTCCATCCAGGATTTCGGCACGATCCCCCTCGGCAGTGGCCCTGCAGGCTTCGTAACCATCTTCGCTGAACCGCCCACGCAGAGCAGCCCAAAAGATGCAGTTCGGCGTTGTCGTCTGGTGTGAAACCGATACGATATGACGTCGGGAGCGAGTGGCCTCGCTCCCGACGCAGAATCAAGGCGGGGCTTCTACTTCTTTTTCTTCTTTGCTGCTTTCTTCGTCGCCAAGACTCTCACCTCCCTTCACAATCCCATCAGCTTGTGGGCCGTGTGCTATACCGCATGGACCAGCATGTCCTCGATCGCCTCGAAGGTATTCGGACCAACCTTTCGAAAGCGCTTGTCGCGCTTCAACGACGTCGCCACAGACGTGAGCGGCGTTTTCCCCTTAATCTGAAGGCCGCCCTCGACCAGCCGTTGGACGAGTTCCTTTGCATGCATGGCGCGGTTTGCTTCGCGCAGCATCTGATAGGCCGCTTCCGGTACGCTCTTCCCGGCATATTTACTCCGTCCCAAAAGAATTTCTCGTGATTGATCGGTCACATCGACGGGAAGGACACGAGTTCCCTTCTCATCGCCGATGAGCTGCGTCGAAAGACTGGCCAGTTTGGCCTTGTCGGCTTCCACGCGATACAGCGTTTCCGCCAGCTCCAAATATTTCTTGATCGTCGCGATTTCATCGTCCAATCGCCGACGCTTTTTTTCCAGTTCGAGTAGTCGGTGCTTGTAGGCGTTGATCCGCTGTTCAAGGCCGACCAAAATATCGGTGAGTTCTTCCAAAGGCAGGCTCCTTAACAAGCATGCTTGCTTTATATGCTTGCTTGCACATCAAGTCAATACTTATCATCGTAATGATGTCTTGCATGACAAGTAATTTTCAGTAGATATCTATTTGTTGTGGTCTGTTTTTATGCTACGTAGCTTATACAGGGCTACGCAAAGCACCCACTTTTTGACCAGCTCTAGCCTGGATCTATGTCTGTCCCTCGCGAAGAGAATTGTCCTCCAGAGCACGTGCTGTCCGTGGCAATCGAAGCCGCGCGCGCTGCTGGCAGCCTGCTGTTGCAATATGCACGGTCCGGCTTTCGCATCGAACACAAAAACCCCATTAATTTGGTGACTGAAGCCGATCATGCCGCCGAACAATGCGTCATCGATCGCGTTCGCGCGAAATTTCCGACTCATCGGATCCTCGCCGAGGAGCGCGGCGTAGAGGCTCAACTGATCTCTCGATATCACTGGATTGTCGATCCACTCGACGGCACAACTAACTTTGCCCATGGATTTCCAGTCTATGCCGTCTCTATCGGGGTGCAATACGACGGGCGTGGTCTGATCGGTGTGGTGTATGACGCTACGAGAGACGAACTGTTCACCGCGAAAGCAGGAGACGGTGCGTGCCTGAATGGCTCTTCGATTGCAGTCTCATCGACCGATCAACTCGATAGCGCATTGCTGGTTACCGGCTTTGCGTACGACATCCGTGACACACCAAACAATAATCTGAACCACTTCGCACGGTTTGCCCTCAAGGCTCAGGGACTACGCCGGACCGGAAGCGCAGCCCTGGATCTGTGCTACGTGGCTGCCGGCCGATTCGATGGATTCTGGGAGGTCAAGTTGAGTCCCTGGGATACGGCAGCCGGTGTCGTCATTCTCTGTGAGGCGGGTGGAAGAGTCACAGACTTCCATGGCAACCCGCACTCGATTTACCAGCCTGAACTCGTGGCCAGCAATGGACGGATTCATGAGGCAATGCTCGCCGTCCTCCTAGAGGATCCTTCTCCTAACCAACCTACTTAGAAGCAGTCTGAGAACGCGGGGCTAGCCACGTCAAAGCCTGTTTTTGACAATGTACAGGGCGATTCTCTATGCGTTATGATTGACCTGCTACCAGCTTAGAAGGAGTCCAACATGGCCAGCTCAATACCTCCATCTGGATCGTCAAACGGTGATAATCCTTCCCAGCCTCAACCGGCCGGAGCACAATCGACCTCTTGGGACGTAGAACTGCTTCGCGTGCTTGTCACACGAAACGGCGCGCAGGTTGAAGCCCAATGGGCTATTCATCCACAACTCAAACAGGATCTGTTGCCGCACGAATGGCAGGAAGTGACCGACCTTATGGGAAAGGTATCCGGCATCGTCGGCAATCGTTTTTCGCAGGTCTTGGCCCAAGCCGATCCAGATCCTTCCAACAACGCGTAACACCGGTACAACATTCCACCTTTAGCATTCACCATGGGAGCGTCATATGGACACGTATTACCATCCACACGATCTGGGTAAGTTCGCTGACATGGGCAAAGGCAATAAAGAGCTATGGGACAAATTCATGGAGTACTACAGTGCGGTGTTCGCCGAGGGCGCGCTGACGGAGCGGGAAAAGGCGCTGATCGCACTGGCGGTCTCCCATACGGTGCAATGCCCATACTGCATCGATGCCTACACGCAAGCGTCCCTGGAAAAAGGATCGAATCTGGAAGAAATGACGGAAGCGGTGCATGTGGCGTGTGCAATCCGCGGCGGGGCTTCACTTGCTCACGGTGTGCAGATGCGAAACGTCGCCGGAAAATTGTCTATGTAAACAACCGGGTTCACCGGACCAAGGAATGCCAATCCCAGACTGCGAGCACGCAGCCAGCGGCTTGCTCACGTACCCGCTAGAGGTAGGGATGTTCCGGAATTGCGAGCGTCAAATACTTTCCTCGCTCCTCATATAGTACTCGCTGGACCGTGAGGTCGGCTACTACTGAACTTAACGCGTCCTCATCCGTCTCGAGACGACGAGGAAGCGCCATCCGAATTTGCTCCAGGCTTTTCGGCGCTTCATTACAGATCTCGATGACCACCGCAGCCAGCTGATCATATCGGCGCCGAGTGGGCGCCTTCGGATTCCGTCCATCGTAGACAGTCACATAATCGAGGGCCTTCGAATAATACAAGAACGGTCGGTCATTCGAAGCATACAGTCGCTGCCAACCCTCTATCGCGGCAACCAGTTCCTGATACACATGCGGATCGACGGGCCAATTGTCCAACTCGTATTCGAAGTCGTAGGCGATCTTATGTAAGTCAAGCTGCCGAGCATCGTAGATGTATTCATAGGCCAGCCCAGGGCCTGTCATTCGTACACCGTACTCATGCGGCCTCGCATAGTACGGGCTGAACCGCTCTAACCAGAACTTGCCCGTGGCTTCCGGCGGCTGCAGGTGGAGCAACGATGGGATCAGACCGATCTGTTGCAGGTAGTCCTCGTTGGTTTCGCCAGGAAAGCCTAAGAGAATATTCCAGGACACCGTCACATGATAGTAGAAGCTCCATTTGAGACACACGATGTTCTGCATCGGGGTGACGCCCTTGTCCATCGCTTTCAACTGGGTCAGGCTGAGGCTTTCCAAGCCCGGCTGCATACACTTCACGCCGCCAAACGCCAATGTGCGGATCTGGCTCTTCTGGAGATTGCTCTTTGTTTCGATGAAAACGTCCAGGTCGCAATGGTCTGCGGCAAATTTCCCGAACAGCTGATCGACGTACTTCATATCGATGATATTGTCGACCAATCGAAACCGTGCCGTGTCATATCGATGGGACAGGTAGGTCATTTCTTGCGCGACCTGCTCGGGTGATTTAGCGCGAAACTTCATGCTTTGCGCGTTGAGTCCGCAAAACGTGCAATGGTGTTTTTCGCCCCACCAACAGCCGCGTGACCCTTCGTACAGAAGAATCCGGTCGAGCCCCTGCGCCTCACCACCCAATTCCGCCAGCAGATGGTAATAGTCGTCATAGTCGGGAGGACCGGTCTTGGAGAATTCAGAAAACAGCGCGCTGTTCGGCGTCAAGCGGACGCGACCGTCCTGCCGATAGGCTACGCCATCAGGGAAGTCATTGGTCTTTTCTGCCAGCACGTGACGAACGAGGGCAGGAAACGCCACTTCTCCCTCACCGACCACCACGTGATCAATGAAAGGAAAGGCGCGAAAATACTCCATCCCCATCTCACCGTCGTAGTTGGCACCACCGAAGACAATCGTCACGTGGGGATACACATCCTTGATCATCTTGGCCATCGTGAGGCTCGCCACATTCTGATCGAACGTGGAGGTGAACCCGACGAGCTGATATTGACCCCAATCGATGGCTGTCAGCGCCCACGTAAGAAATTGCGGAGCAATCCTCGTCGCCATCTCCTCGAAATACCCGATCGGCTGCCCGCTCTGCTGCGCGATCTGCTCGAACACCGGCTTGAAGACTCGCGGGTATTCCGCACGCTTGGGATTCTCGCGGAACAGGAGATAGGAGAACAGCCATTCACCGAACAACGCACGCTTCTCGCAAATCATTTCATAGAGCGGCACGCCGATCTTGTGAGCAAAGCGGACGTTCAAGTGATGGCAATCGACGGGAACCCCTTGCGATTTCAAGAGGGCTGAGAGCGTGCCGAGCTGGATCGAGGGATACTTCGAGAAACTGAACGGCATATTGACAAGCGCCACCCGCGCGTTGTCGCTCATTTGATGCCTCGTAAGGGCCAGAGACATCCGGCTAACTCACTGCGGCCCGAAACGGTTCAAACTCCCGATCGGCCTTTGCCGCCATGTAGAAGTCGCTTTCCGTGAGACCGTTGATCTTGTGTGTCCAGATCTCGACCTTGCATTTCCCCCACGCGAGGTACAGATCAGGATGATGGCCCTCGGCTTCCGCGACAGCGCCCACCTTGTTTACGTAGGCCAGCGCCTGGGCAA
>Ga0075423_10004641_pt1 | contig 12752 bp, 10 predicted proteins | sample SoiMethybrSBSTD2_FD_80114 | JGI IMG/M metagenome (GOLD analysis project Ga0075423, IMG submission 80114) | Bulk soil microbial communities from a Populus tree surrounding site in Tennessee, USA - Soil MetaG P. TD hybrid SBSTD2 | ecosystem: Environmental > Terrestrial > Soil > Tree plantation...
ACGTGGCCTGCGACTTCGTGGGCTTCCCCGCGGTGATCCCCGAGGGCATCGAGATGACGCGCTCGGGGGGCACCTATCTCGAGATCGGCACGATCAGCCGGGGGGCGAAGCTCGAGCTCGAGCCCTCCCTGCTCGTGTGGGGCTCGAAGAAGATCCAGGGCGTGATCCAGTACGATCCGTGGGTGATCCCGCGCGCGCTGGACTTCCTCATGCGGACGCGCACGCGGTTCCCGTGGGAGCGCATCCTTTCGCACAAGTATCCGCTGGCCAAGATCAACGAGGCGTTCGCGGCCTCGGAGTGGCACGGCAAGGACACTCACAGCATCACGCGCGCCGCGCTCACCCCCTGAGGGCGGGGGCGGCGCCGGCGGCCGCCGCGTCAGCGGATCGCGGCGGCCTTGACCTGCTGGTAGTCGGTCACGCCCTGCAGAACCTTGAGGATGCCGTCCTGCACCAGGGTGGTCATGCCTTCCTGCTTGGCCCGAGCGAGAATCGTCGGGACGCGCGCGCCCTTCTGAATGCGCCGCTTGATGGCGTCGGTACCGAGCAGGAGCTCGTGGATGGCCATTCGTCCGCGGTAGCCCTTGCCGTCGCATCGCTCGCAGCCGTGGCTCGCGTAGAGCTCGAGGTCGTCGCGGTAGCGATGGCCGTGGGCCTCCAGCTCCTCCGGTCCGAACACCTCGGCCATCTCGTTCCATTCGCGGCGCGAGGGCCGGTGCGGGCGGCGGCAGTCCGGGCACAGGCGCTTCACGAGGCGCTGGGCGAGCACGCCGAGCAGCGCGTCGGCGAAGTTGAACGGGTTGATCCCCAGATCGAGCAGGCGCACCACCGTCTCGACCGCGCTGTTCGTATGGAGCGTGCTCAGGACGAGGTGACCGGTGAGCGAGGCCTCCACCGCGAGGCCGGCCGTCTCCGCGTCCCGCATCTCGCCGACCATGATCACGTCGGGATCGGCCCGGAGCAGCGCGCGCAGGGCGGCCGCGAACGTGTAGCCGATCTTGGGACGCACCTGCACCTGCCGCAATCCGTCCTGCGTGATCTCGACGGGATCCTCGGCGGTCCAGATCTTCCGGACGCCCGTATTGAGGTGCGCGAGCACGGCGTGGAGCGACGTGGTCTTGCCTGCCCCCGTCGGGCCGACGCACAGAATGAGGCCGTACGGCTTCTCCGCGATGCCCTTGAGGGCATGGAGGTTGCGATCGCTGAGGCCCAGGTGCTCGAGCGAGAGGGCACCGCTGGTGCCCAGGAGCCGCAGCACCACGTCCTCGTTGCCGCCCACGGTGGGCACGGTCGCCACGCGGAGCTCGATCTCCCCGTGGCCCGGCGTGCGCAGCCGGATCTTGCCGTCCTGCGGTCGGCGGCGCTCCGCGAGGTCGAGGCCGGCCATGACCTTGAAGCGCGCCACCAGCGGATGACGCAGGGTGGGCGGGATGCGCTGGTAGTCCACGCAGGTGCCATCCACGCGGAAGCGGATGGCCGTCTCCCGCGACGGGCCGCGTGGCTCGAGGTGGATGTCGGAGGCGCGGGCGCGGTGGGCATCGAGGATGACCTGGTGGGCCAGCCGCACCACCATGCTGTCGTTCTCACTGATCTCCGAGGTGACGACCTCGTGAGAGTTCTCGACCACGGGCTCCGCCGCCACCTCGCCGAGGATGTCGTGGACGGACGTGTCGGCGCGAAGCGTCACGTCGGCCATCTCGTCGAGCGCGCGCAGGATGCGCTCGCGCACCGCCACGACCAGGGTGACCTTCGACGGCTGGAGCAGCGCCTCGATGGCGTCGATCTTCAGCACGTCGTGCGGATCGTCCACCGCCACCGTGACGACGTCGCCCGCGCGCTTGATGGGCAGCCACACGCCGGCCCGGAGCCGGGTGCGCTGCAGGCCCGCGAGCAGCTCGGGCGTCACGGGGGGCCGCCCGTCGAGCGCCACGTACGGGCAGCGGTAGTAGAGGGTCAGCCCGGCGGCGAGATCGGCTTCGCGGATGCCGTGATGCTCGAGCAGCACCAACTCCACGCTCACCTTGCGGCGGCGGGCCTCGCTCAGCGCCTCGCCCAGCTGGCCGCGAGTCATGTGCCGCTGGGCGATCAGGTAGTCGAACTTGCCCATGCGGCCGTGGCGGCCGGGGGACCGCGCGGGCCCCGCGGCGGCGTGAGGAGCGGTCTCGACGGGCTCGGTCACATCGGGCCGCGCGGTGGTCGTCCGACTGGCCCCGCGCGGGGACGGCAGACGGTTCGCGCGCTGGAAATCGCCGAGGGTCTCGATCCGGCAGAGCGTGGCGTCGCGAAACCGGATGGGTCGTCCGAGCTGCTCCCAGACGGCCTCGCCTCCCGCGCTGGGCAGATCGAGCCACGCCGCGTCCTCACGGCGGATCAGCGCCAGGCCGGCGGGGACACCCTCGATCGCGGCCCAGGCCGAGGCGCCCGGGCGGGCACGGGCCGCACCCAGGAAGCGATCGACCACCGGGCTGCGCAGCACGTCGCACCGGAGCACGAGGAGGTCGCCGCGCAGCACGGCGCCGAGCCGGGCCAGGATCGCGCCATCGGACTCGTCGGGGGGAACGCGGAGGTACTCGAGCGCGACGCCCCATCGCTCCCCCGTGCCGAACAGGCGCTCGAACTGCTCCGCGTGCGGACCCAGGACCACGAGGGCGGACGAGATGCCGGCAGCGCGGAGCGACTCCAGGGCATGCTCGGCGAGCGGACGACCGGCGACGGTGAGGAGCGCGGCGCACCGCTCACGCGTGATGGGGCGCAGCCCGTCGGGATCGCGGTGCGCGAGGAGCACGGTGTGGAGCGCTCCCGGCTCGGAGCTCCCGGGGGCCGAGGGAGGATGCGCCCTCGCGGGTACGCTCGAGTGCGGGTTGGGCTTGTCGGTCTCGGCCGGTGCGGGCCTGTACGTCACGGTGGAATAGTCAGCAAGGCGGGTGCCACGGCGTATGGAGGCAGAGCTTCCCGCAAGCGTCTGGAATCACTGGGCCCGCCGGCCCCACCGCCGGGGAGGCCCGCCCCGGCAATGCTACAGGCTTGGAGGGGTGCCCCCATCAGGGAAGGACCAGGACGAGCCGCGAGGGCCGAGCGCGCGAAATTTGCGCCCTCGACGAGCGGGCGCGATCAGCGGGCGACGACGACGCCGGCGGGCAGCAGACGCTCGCGGGCCTTGAAGCCCACGCCGCGCGCGCTGATGTGGCGCACCTCGGCCACCCTGGCGATCGAGTGGCCGCTGGCGCCCACGATTTCTATGCGATAGCAGTCGCCCACCTTCAGCGCCGAGGTCGGCGCGGAGACGAAGCAGAGCCCGTCCATGTCGAGCCACCTGCGTGCGACTTCACCACGGACATCCCCCCTGCACAAGACCTCGACGCGCGGCTGGGGTATGCTCCCTGCCGAGGAGGACTCCATGAACGTCGGATTCATCGGGTTGGGACTGATGGGCGGAAGCATGGCGCTGAACCTTCAGGCCGCTGGGCATAGCCTCTGCGTCCACGACCTGCGGCGCGACAGCGCCGCGGCCCACCTCGCCAAGGGCGCGGTGTGGAAAGACTCGCCGCGCGCGCTCGCGGAGGCATGCGACGTCATCTTCACCTCGCTCCCCGGCCCGCCCGAGGTCAGCGCGGTGGCCGCCGGCGCCGACGGGCTCATCCATGGCATGCGGCGGGGGGCCGCGCTGTTCGACCTCTCCACCAACTCACCCGCGGTCATTCGCCGCCTCCACGCGCAGTTCAAGGAGCGCGGCGTGGAGGTGCTGGACGCGCCGGTGAGCGGCGGCCCCTCCGGCGCCAAGTCGCGCAAGCTCGCGATCTGGGTGGGCGGTGACCGGGGAACGTTCGACAAGCATCACGCTCTCCTCGAAGCCATGGGCGACCAGCCCTACTACGTGGGGCCCATCGGGGCGGGCGCGGTGGCCAAACTCGTGCACAACTGCGCGAGCTTCACGATCCGCGCGGCGCTCGCCGAGGTGTTCTGCATGGGCGTGAAGGCGGGTGTGGCCCCCGAGCTGCTCTGGCAGGCGGTGCGCCAGGGCGCGAGCGGGCGGGCCCGGACGTTCGACCGGCTCATGGACAAGTTCCTACCCGGCACCTTCGACCCGCCGTCGTTCGCGCTCAAGCTCGCCCATAAGGACGTCTCGCTCGCCACCGAGCTCGGGCGCGAGGTGGGCGTGCCCATGCGGCTGGCCAACCTCGCGCTGGCCGAGATGACGGAGGCGATGAACCGGGGCTGGGCGGACCGCGACTCGAGCGTCTACATGCTGCTCGAGGAAGAGCGGGCGGGCGTGACGATCGCGGTGCCGCCGGACGTGCTCCGCACGATCGTGGGGCGCGAGGGAGCGTGAGGGGCGACCCGCCGCTTCCCCTCACCACCGCCGTGGCGCTCGTCGACGTCGACACGGCCTCCCGCGCGGCGGCGCGCCGCGCCGCCCGTGAGGGCCCGATCATGCAGGCCGTCCTGCGGCTCTTCGCCGACGGCGGAGGGCCGGTGTCCGTCGCGGCGGTGGCCGCGGCCGTCGGGTGGGACACGGCGGCGGCCGCGCGCGCCCTCCGCGCCCTGAGCGACGACGATCTGCTCGTGCTTCGCGACGAGGCGGTGGCGCTCGCCTATCCGTTCAGCGCCGCGGCCACGGGATTCGTGGCCCGCCGTCCCGACGGCCGCGAGCGCTTCATCTGCTGCGCGATCGACGCGCTGGGGCTGGCGCCCATGCTCGGCGAGCCGGTCGCGCTGACCGCGACCTGTCATCACTCGGGCGCGCCGCTCCGCTTCGCGGTGACGCCCGACGGTCCGGCGCCGGACGCGGGCCCGCTCATGGTGTGGGTGACGCGATCCGGCGGCGACGACGCGCGCGCCTGCACGGGGCTCTGAACCAAGCTCAACGTCTTCCGGTCGGAAGACGATCTCCGCACGTGGTGGGCGCGGCATCCCCACGAGCCGGGCGCCGGCATGACGTTGGCCGAGGGCTTCCTGCTCGGGCGCCGGATCTTCGGCGGGCTGCTCGGCGGCTACCAGGGGAGGATGGCGGGCTCGTAGGACTCGATCCGCTCCTTCACCACCAGGAGGGGCTCGATGCCGTAGAGGCGGCGCGCGTTCTCGCCGAGCATCTTCCGCTGCGCCGCCTCGGGCACGCCGACCTCCGCCATGTGGCGCAGACCGTCCCAGGCGTCCTCCGCATCGTGGTGGGGATAGTCCGAGGACCAGATCGCGATGTCCTCGAACTCCTGCCACAGCCGGTAGACCAGCGTCTCGTCGGACTCGAAGCCGATGAAGCAGCGGGCGTGGAACGCTTCCACGGGGTCGCGCAGCGGCCGGTTGCCGCGCTGGAACGCGAAGAGGTTCGAGAAGTTCGAGGCGCGCGCGAGGATGAGCGGCAGCCAGGACGCGTTCGACTCCAGCACCGCGGCCTTGAGGCGGGGGAACTTCTCGAGCCAGCCCGTCTGCATCACCACCGTCACCCACGTCATCGCCTCCATGACGAAGCCGAGCGTCTCCGAGGCGTCGATGGCCGGATCCATGGCCGCGGTGATGTTGGAGACGAACTGGCCGGGCGAGTAGACCACCGCCTCGTCGGTGAACATGAGCCCCTGCCCCGAGTGGCCCCGCGCCTGGGCCATCCGCTGACCCCAGTCCGTCGTCAGCGCCTCGCGGGACGGGAACGTGTGCATGGCCAGGACCACGCCCAGATCCTCGAACTCGCGCCACAGGGGGTCGAACTCCGGCAGCGTGGGATAGCGGCCGTTCCAGAAGCACGGTCGCACCGCCGCCGCCTTGAAGCCGAGCTTCGCCGCGCGGCGCAACTCGGCGATGGCGGCCTCCACGCTCTGCAGCGGCAGCACCGCGCAGGGATAGAGGCGGGCGCGATCGGCGGCGCAGTAGTCGTGCACCCAGTCGTTGTAGGCGCGCGCGAGGGTCGTCGCCGCGCCCGCATCGCGCAGGAGGGCCAGGCGGACGAACCAGGTGGGGAAGAGCATCACCTGATCCGTGCCGAGGGCGTCCATGTCCCGGAGGCGCGCGTGCGGATCGCGGCAGCCGAGGAGGCGCCCGAACTTGGCCTTCCATTCCTCGGTGCCCGGGGTAAGCCGACCGATCTCCTTCTTGTCCCAGCGGGCCCAGCCCACCTCCGCGGCATTCGAGCGCTCGCGGGCCGCGGGAATGATCCGCCCATTGATCATCAGGTGCTCCGCGTCGGTGTGGAAGCAGAACTGAGTCTTCACCCACGCGCGCTCCCGCGCCGGCACGTACTCGTCCCACACTGCGGGCGGCTCCACCACGTGACTGTCGCAGTCGAACACCGGGAAGGTCTTGGTCGTCGGGCCCACGGCGTCCTCCTTGGCACTTTTCACTATGTGAAGTATCCTTCTGGCGGCCGGATTATGGAGACCGGCCCCGTCCATGTCAATCAAGCCCGCCTACATGACCGCCACCCTGGCCAAGGGACTCGACATTCTCGAGGCCCTGTCCGACGTGGAGGACACCGGCCTCACCGAGCTCGCGCGGCGCCAGGGCGTGTCCGGCCCCACGCTCTTCCGCATCCTCGCGACGCTCGCCGCCCACGGCTACGTGGCGAAGTCACCGGGCGGCCGCTATCGCCTGACCCTCAAGACGTGGGAGATCGGGGCCAAGGCGGTGCGGCGCCTGCCCCTGCGTGACCTCGCGCGGCCCCTCATGGAGCGCATGACGGCGGAGACAGGTGAGACCGTGCATCTCTCCGTGCAGCGCGGGGCGGCCATCGTCGTCATTGACAAGGTGGACAGCCCACATCCGGTGCGCGTGGACACCTTCGTGGGTCTGAGCGCGCCGGCCCACTGCTCGGCCACCGGCAAGGCGTTCCTCGCCGTCGAGCCGGCCGAGAACGTGGAGAAGCTCCTGCCCGCGCGACTGCCGCGCTACACCGATGCCACCGTGACCGACCGGGCCGCGCTCCTCCGCGAGCTCGCCCAGGTGCGGCGAGCGGGCTGGGCGCGGAATCGCGAGGAGTGGCGGCCCGGCGTGTGCGCGGCGGCGGTCGTGGTGCGGGACGCCACCGGCGCGCCGGTGGCGTCGCTGAGCGTGACCGTGCCGACCTCCCGCTTCACCACCGAGGCGGTGCGCGAGCGCCTGGTGCCCGCCCTCAAGCGCTACGGCGCCGCCATCGAGGCGCAGCTGGCGCGCACAGGGCGCTGATGAGCATGGCGGAGGGGCTCGTGCGCTTCTCCCTCGAGGGCCGCGTGGCGCTGATCACCGGCGCGCGCGGCGGCCTCGGCCTCGAGATGGCGCGGGGCCTCGCCGCCGCCGGTGCCCGCGTCGGCATCAACGGGCGCGACGCCCGTCTCGCCGGGGAGGTGGCCGCCACCATTCCCGGCGCCTTCGCGGCGCCCTTCGACGTCACGGATCTCGACGCGGCCGCGGCCGCCCTCGACGGCGTGATCGCGCGGCACGGACGCCTCGACTGCCTCGTGAACAATGCCGCCGTACGGGATCGGCGCGCCCTCGACGACATCGCCCCCGGCGACCTCCGCAGACTGCTCGAGACCAATCTCGTGGCCGCCTACGAGCTGTCGCGGCTCGCGGCGCGGCACATGGAGGCGCGCGGCGGCGGGCGCCTCATCTTCATCACCTCGATGGTCGGCCCGCAGTCGTATCAAGGCGATCCCGCGTACACCGCGTCCAAGGGCGGGCTCACCGCGCTCATGCGCGCGCTCGCGGTGGAGCTCGGGCCGAAGGGCATCACCGCGAACGCCATCGCGCCGGGCTTCTTCCTCACCAAGGTGAACGCGGCGTTCTTCGCGGGCCCGCAGGCAGCGGAGATAGGCCGGCGCATCCCGCTCCGGCGCTGGGGCCGGCCCGATGAGCTGGTCGGCGCCGCCGTCTTCCTCGCCTCCGACGCCGCGTCCTACGTGAACGGCCACGTCCTGACCGTCGACGCGGGCCTGTCGATCGCGCTCTGAGCGCGGGCGGTCACCGCGGACGGCCCCGAGCGCCGCCGTGCCGCGACGACCGCAGCGAGTTCTCTGTATGCGATCGCATACCGTCGATGTATCCGCCCTGACACTCTAGTCGACGGCGGGCCACGCGTGGCAGCGTGGCGCATGCTCTACTCGCGCCCACAGATCTCGCTGCTTCTGCTCGTCGGCGTCGCGCTCCTGGGCGGGCTCGTCGTGCGCGAGTGGCGCGCGGGCTTTCCCGAGGCGGCGGCGCGCCTCGAGGCCTTCGACCGCGACGAGGCCCCCACGGCGCCGGGTCCCGTCCCAGTGGCCTCGCCGCGGCCATCCCGCCCCCCGCCCTCGCCGTTGACGCGACCGGAGCCGGACCAGCGCCCTGGCTCGACCGCGCGTCCGGAGCCGGTGGCGGACCCGCGCCCTCTCGATCTCAACACCGCGACGGCAGAGCAGATCGCGCGGCTCCCCGGCGTCGGGCCCGGGCTCGCCCGTCGCATCGTGGAGGAGCGTCAGCGGCGGGGCCGCTTCGATGGGCCGGAGGGCCTCCGCTCAGTGCTGGGAGTCGGGCCGCGCAAGCTGGCCGCGCTGCGCGATCTCGTGACGGCCACGCCGTAACGTGGAGGGCCGCCAGCCGTGCCGTCGTCCACGCTGGCTGCGATCCCGCCCGTGCTCCGGGCGCCGCTGGTACCGCTGGCGCTGGCCTGGGGTGCGGGCATCGCCGCCGGCACCACGCTGGCGCCGCCGCCGCGGGGTCTGATCACCGCCGGCGCCCTGCTGCTCTCCGGCGCCGCGCTCGCGCTCTTGCGGGGGCGCGATCGCATCGCCGCCGCGCTCGTCCTGAGCGCGATCGCCGTCCTGGGCGCGCTGCGCACACATGAGCTGCCACCGCCGCGCGACGACGTGGCCGCCGCGCCCGTCGACGGGCCGGTCTCCGTGGAGGCGCGACTCGTCGAGGAGCCACGTCGCTGGGCACCGGACCGGGCACGGGTGCTGCTGGACGTCGAGGCCATCGTCGCCGACGCCGAGCGGCGCCCGGCATCGGGCCGAGTGCTGGTCACGATCTACGGCGAAGCGCCGCCGTTGGGCGAGGGACAGCGCATCGCCGCCGAGCTACGCCTCCACCCACCGGTGGGCTTCCGCAATCCGGGCGGCTTCGACTATCCCGCTCAGCTCCGGCGCGAGGGCATCGCGCTCGTCGGCAGCGGACGCGGCGACCGCATTCGCCCCCTCACCGCCGACGCGCCGCCGTGGCCCGCTCGGGTGAAGCGCTGGGCGGTCGCACGCCTCAACGCCGAGCTGCCCGAGGCCTCGGCCGCGCTGCTGGCCGGCCTGCTCCTCGGCGAGCGCGCCGCACTGCCCCGCGAGACAGATGATGCATTTCGCCGCGCCGGGGCATACCACGTCCTCGCCGTCTCGGGCTTCAACGTGGCGCTGGTGGCAGCCTCGGTGTTCGCGGTGCTCACGCTCGTGGGAGCTTCCCGCGCGACCACCGCGGTGGTGGCGGCGGTGGCGCTGGGCGGCTTCGCCCTGGTGGTGGGCGCGCAGTCCTCGGTGATCCGCGCGACCCTGATGGGCCTCATCCTTCTCGCCGGCATCGTGCTCGAGCGCGAATCGCAGCTGCCGAACGCGCTCGGTCTCTCGGGGCTCGCGCTGCTCGCGTGGCGGCCGGGGGATCTCTGGGATCCCGGCTTTCAGCTCTCGTTCGCCGCCACCGCGGGCATCGTCTACCTGGGGACCCCGGCCCGCGCCGCCCTCGAGTGGCTGCGATGGCCCCGGGGCCTCGCGTCTGCGGTGGGCGTGAGCGCGGCGGCGCAGGGCGCGGTGCTGCCCATCATGGCCGCGCACTTCAATCAGCTCTCGCTGATTGGTCCGGTGGCGAACCTCGTCGTGGTGCCCCTCGCCGGGGCGGCCACCACGGTGGGACTGTTCGCGCTCGCCGCGGCGGCGCTCGGCGATCTCGTGGGCAGCCTCGGCTTGAATCTCGCGTGGGCGCTCGCGGTGCTGCTTCGGCTCGCGGTCTGGCTCGCCGCCGCGGTCCCCTGGGCGCTCGTGCACATCCCGGCCCCCGGCCCTCTGGCGATGGCAGCCTGGCTGCTCGCCGGCGTGCTCGCGGCGACGGTCGCCGCGCGGTGGGCACGCGCGGTCGCGCTGCTCGTGAGTGCCGCCGGCGCCGGCATCGCGCTCTGGCCCCTCGTGGCGCCGGACGACGGCCGGCTCCGCGTGACCTTCCTCGACGTGGGCCAGGGCGACGCGATCCTGGTGGAGGTGCCGGACGGACCGAGACTGCTCGTCGACGGCGGGCCGGGCGGCGGCGCGCGCTTCGACGTCGGCGAGCGAGTGGTGGCGCCGTTCCTGTGGAACCGCGGCATCGGTCGCCTCGACGTGATCGCGGCGACACACGCGGACGCCGATCACTCGGGCGGGCTCGCCGCCGTGCTCCGCGGCCTCCGCGTCGGCGAGGTCTGGGAGAACGGCCGATGGGGCGTGGGGCACGAGGACACCGTGGCCGCGCTCGAGCGCTCCGGCGCGGCGCGCCGCGTGCTCGCCGCGGGCCAGCGGCTCCGGCTGGGTGAGGCCACGGTCACGGTGCTGAGCCCTCCCGGCGTTGACGACGCCGCGGCGCCGCTCGCGGGCGAGAACGACCATTCCCTGGTGCTCCGGCTGGACTGGCGCGGTATCGCGCTGCTCCTCACCGGCGATCTCACCGCCCGCGGCGAGGAGCGGCTCCTCGTCGGCCGCGCGCCGCTCGCCGCCACGGTGCTCAAGGTGGGCCATCACGGCAGCCGCGGCTCCACGGGGGCCGCCTTCGTGGACGCGAGCCAGCCGCGCATCGCGGTGGTGTCGGTCGGCGCGCGGAATCCATTTCGTCATCCCGCGCCCGAGGTGCTGGATCGCCTGGCCGTCGCGGGCGCGTGTCTGTATCGAACCGATCGCGACGGCGCGGTGATCGTGGAGACGGACGGTGTCAGGCTGTGGGTCACGCGCTGGGCTTCGCGGCGCCGCGACGAGCTGCCCGTGGCGCCGGACGACCAGGCCCGCTAACCCATGAGCGGAGGGCCGAAGACACCACGGCCTCCGGTAAGGACACCGGAGGCCGTGATGACGCGCGCGGAGCGGGAGGGACTAGTTCTCGAATGCGCGCTCGTACTGCGCGCGCAGCCGCTCCAGCTCCTCGGGATCGAGACGGATGCCCAGGGAGAGCCCCATCTCTCCCAGGATCGTCTTGATCTCGTTCAGGGACTTCTTGCCGAAGTTCTTCGTCTTGAGCAGCTCCGACTCGGTCTTCTGGACGAGGTCGGCGATGGTCCGGATGTTGGCGGTCTTGAGGCAGTTGGACGCGCGAACGGAGAGCTCGAGCTCGTCGACGTTGCGGAAGAGATGCTCGTTCAGCTCGACCCGCGCCGCCGGCTCGATGCCCGCCCCCTCCTGCCGCTCCGCTTCCTCGGCCACCGGCGCGGGGAAGTCGGTGAGCAGGTTGAACTGATCCTGGAGGATGCGCGAGGCCTCCCCCACCGCGATGTCGGGCGCGACGCTGCCGTTGGTCCACACCTCGAGAATCAGGCGCTCCTGCCCTTCTCCCGAGCTGCTCGGCGTCTCCACCTGCACGTTCACGCGCTTCACCGGCGAGAAGTCGGCGTCGATCAGCATCGCGTTGATGGGCAGCGCCTCGGGCTCCCGCCGCTCGGCCGCCTGGTAGCCGCGGCCGCGCTCCACACAGAGCTCCAGCTCGATGCCGCCGTCCTTGTCGAGGGTGGCGAGCACCACCTCGGGCGTGAGGATGTCCACGTCGGCGTCCGGCTCGAAATCGGCCGCGGTCACCACCTTGGGGCCTTGGGCCTTCAAGCGCAGGATCTTCGGCCGGTTCACATGGAGCGCGAACACGACCTTGCGAAGATTCATGATGATGTCGAGGGTGTCTTCGGTCACGCCCTGCATGAACGAGAACTCGTGGAGCACGCCTTCGATCTTGGCCCACGTGGGCGAGGCGCCGTGAATGGACGACAGGAGCACGCGCCGATAGGCGTTGCCCACGGTGAGCGCGAAGCCCGGCTCGAACGGCTCGATGGCCAGCTTGCCGTACTTGCGGTCCTGGGCAAGCCATTCGTGACGGGCGGGAAGCACGAGCTGCGGCATTGCGAAAACCTCCTGAGGTGTTCGGGGACCGAGATCCGAGGCGTGAGTATACCACGGCCCCATGGGGACGGCCGGGCGCGCCCTACCCTCCCATCGCCGCGAGCCCCCAAACGGGACGTCAAGCGACTGATTTTCAAGACCGTTCTTCACGTTGACCTATCGCGTGAGGGGCTGGCAAACTATAAGGAAATCATGATGGAGCGGCCCTGGTTCATGAAGACATGGGCGGAGCCCTCCCGCCCCTCGACCGGCACCGGTCCGGCCGTACTGTGGGCACTGGCATGCCTCATTGCCGTGTTCCTGGCGCTGCAGGCCTTCTGGGTCTTCACGGCGGCCCCCGGGGTGCAGGCGGGCGCCCGCGTGGTGGAGATTCCCGCGCATCAGGGCCTGACCACGGTGGCGCGCCGGCTCGACGAAGCGGGAGCGATTCGCAGTCCGCTCGGCTTCATGCTGCTGGCCGCCGCTCGCGGCACCGCGCGTACCCTGAAGGCGGGCGAGTACGAGATCCCGCAGGGCGCCAACACCCTGGCCGTGCTCAGCCTCCTGGAGGGCGGCCGCGTCCGCCAGCACGCGGTGCTGTTCCGCGAGGGCGATACCGTCGCGGAGCTTGCCGTCATCCTCGAGCGGGAGCGGCTGAGCCGCGCCGACGATATCTTGCGGCTGGCGCGCGATCCCGTCTTCTTGAAGACGCTCGCCGTCCCCGCGGACAGTCTC
>Ga0075423_10004644_pt1 | contig 12748 bp, 19 predicted proteins | sample SoiMethybrSBSTD2_FD_80114 | JGI IMG/M metagenome (GOLD analysis project Ga0075423, IMG submission 80114) | Bulk soil microbial communities from a Populus tree surrounding site in Tennessee, USA - Soil MetaG P. TD hybrid SBSTD2 | ecosystem: Environmental > Terrestrial > Soil > Tree plantation...
TAGAAGAGCAGGAAGAGCATGACGCTCTGCCAGTAAAGGTTGAACGCAAAGTCGCCGAAGGCGAACAGCAGGAGGCGCGGCTTTGCCGGTTGAGTCATCGTGCGATTTGAACCGTCGCGGCGCGCGGCTGGTCGGGAATGAGCTTTCGATCAGGTCGTGGTCCGTGGACCGTCACCATGATCGTCTTCCACCACGGCCGATAGGATCCTTCGCGCTTTTCGAAGCGCAGCGATACGCCGTCTGAAGTCGTGACGCAGCTGACGTGCTGGCGGAGGCTTGGGCCGCGGACGCTCACCCCGTCGTCGAGGTAGATATCGCCGCGGCAGTCCTCACCCGGGTAGACGTCGAGCTCGAGCGGCCCCTTCGGCGTTTCCGCGGTACTCTGCACGAGCGGTTGCTTGGGGATGATTGCGCCCGGCCGGACAAACACCGGGAGGCGGTCCAGGCGCGGTGTCTCCGTGATTCTTTGGTCCGCGACCGGAAGGCCGGTCCAATAATCGTACCAGCCCTTGCCCGGCAGGCAGATGTCATAGGCTCGCGGCTGCTCGGGCTTGGGCGAAGCGGCAACGAGCAGGTCGCGTCCGAGCGTGAAGGCCATAGACTGATCGCACGGGGCATTTTGCATCTGTGGATAGTCGTAGAAGGTCGGCCGCATGACCGGATCGCCCGTTCGGGCGCTGTCTTCGGCGACCGAATAGAAATAGGGCAGGAGCCGGTAGCGCTCCTCGATAAAGCGTCGGCGTATCGCGAGATGCCCGGGGCCGTCGACCCACGGCTCGGCGCGCGGTGCATCGTTCGCCGAATGGCTGCGAAACACCGGCGTAAAGGCCGCGACCTCGTACCATCGGGTCATCAGGTCGGGACTCGCGCCGCCGATGAAGCCGGCCATGTCGGCTCCCGACCAGGTGACGCCGGAAAGGCCCAGGCTCAGCATCTGCTGGACCGCGAGCTTCAGGTGATCCCAGGTCGAGCTGTTGTCCCCGGTCCAGGTCACGGCATAGCGCTGTCCGCCGGCATAGCTGGCGCGGGTCATCACGAACGGCCGGACGTTGGGCCGAAGCTTCTCCAGCCCCTCAAACGTCGCCCTGCTGTTTTCCATGCCGTAGACGTTGTGCACCTCGGCGTGGGCCGCAGTCCGCGGCGTAAAGCCATCGCCGTCGATTCGGTGCACCGTGCCGAGCGGCATGGTCTTGGTCGGAGTGTCGAAGATCGCCGGCTCGTTCATGTCGTTCCAGAAGCCGGCAATGCCATCATCGACGAACCGCTTGTAGAGCGAGCCCCACCACGCGCGGCTCGCGGCGCGTGTGAAATCGGGGAACACCGACGGTCCCGGCCAGACCGGCGCGACGTAGGTGCTTCCGTCCGGGTTTTTGAGGAAATGGCCGCCGGCGGCGCCGCTATCGTACGGCGCATAGCCCTGGTTCGGCGCATATGCGACGTGGAGGTCCGTGATCGCGACCAGCTTGAACCATTGTGCGCCGACGTCGCTTGCCAGGCTCTTCATGTCCGGAAACGTCGTGGGATTTGTCGTGAACGGCCGATTGCGATCCTGGTAGTCGATGTCGAGCCAGATCACGTCGGCCGGAATATGATCCGATCGCAGCCGAGCGGCGATCGATCGAACCTCGTTTGCGCTCATGTAGCTGTAGCGTGACTGCTGGAAACCGAGCGACCAGAGCGGGGGCAGCGGCGCCTTGCCCGTAAGGTCGGTGTACCGGCGAACCACGTCGCCGACGGATGGTCCGGCGATCAAATAATAATCGATCGGGCCGCCGTCGGCGCCGATCTCAATCGTGCCATCCTCGCGATGGCCGAAATCGAACCAACTGCGCCATGTATTGTCGAGGAACAGCCCGTACGCGCCGCCGGGCCCGCCGCTGGCGATATAGAACGGGATCGATTTGTAGATCGGATCGGTGTCGCGCTGAAAACCCCAGGCGTCGGTGGTCCAGTTGACGAAGCTTTGGCCGCGGCGGTCGAAATTGCCCGTTTTGTCGCCAAGCCCGTAGATGTGCTCGCCCAGCGGGAGTTGCTTGCGCAGCTCGAATTGCGCCCCATCGAAGCGGACGGGCCCTGGCGCGTCGTCGACGATGACCTTTCCCCGAGCGTCCGCGACGGTCAGCCGCAACGTGTCCGGATCGATGGCGACCGCCAATGCGCCGGTGCTGAACCCGTTTGACGTCGCTCGCACGGGCCTCATTTGCTGCCTGACCCTGGCAGGCACGGCCCAGCTGGCATCCTCGGGGAAGGCGGTTCCGTGGGCGATCCGAATGCGCACGACCGTCTCGGAGAGGGCCGTTACCCGTACTGCCGTTTGGCCGTTGCTCGCTTCGACCCCGTTTGGAAGCGCGGCAATCCCGGCCGCCGAGGCCGCTTGCGCCGCCGTTGCACCCAAGATCGCAAGGAAGATCCGCACCATCCGCTGGACGGTAGCGCGGTTCCGTGCGGCTGCAACCACCGCACATTCCGCAGTCCCAAGCTGCGGAGCCTCTGCTGTCCGCCGAAAAGAGGTTGTTATCGCAAGCTTCGGAAGGCCGCATAGCTGCCGTACGTCACGACCAGGAACGGCGTGAAATAGGTCAATGCCAGCTTCCAGATCACGGGCCAGTGGCCGGCCAGCATCTCAGGCCCCTGGTTGATTGCATTGACCGCCGTGCCGACAATGACGGCGGCGAGCAGCGATCGCCTGACCGAGGGCCATCCAAAAGCATTCCTCAGGGCCTCACGCCATCGATCTGTTGACCCAACGCGCATCGAGGGATCACCATGGCTCAAGCACGGAACCCAATGCGTTCAAATATTCTCGGAGGCGAGTAAGCTCGCCCAGCAGCGGTTCGAGCTTTCGCCCGACAATTTCTTCGATCTCGCGGGTGAGCAGATCCTGCTCATCGCTTTGCTCTTGCGAATGAAGCACGTTGCTTCTCCTTTTTTGTCCAGCCAATTTCTTACGTCTTGAAGACGTCCTTCCAGTTTCGCAGCGCCTCGAAGCTGGCGAGCCGGGACGCTGCAATGACTCCGCGCTGGGCGCGCAGGGTCTCGAGCACCTGTGGCTCCATCACGCGCAGGAAGGGGTTCGTTGCGCGTTCCATGCCTATCGTTGACGGCAGGGTCGGGAGTCCCAGATCGCGCTTTTCGGAATCGGCTTTGAATCGTGCATTCAGCGCCGGGTTCGCCGGTTCCACCGCGAGCGCAAAACGCAGGTTGGCGAGTGTATATTCGTGGGCGCAGTATACCTGGGTCTCATCCGGCAGCCCTGCCAGCCGATCGAGCGAGTCGATCATGGCTTGCATTGACCCGCCGAACACCTTGCCGCAGCCGCCTCCGAACAACGTGTCTCCCGTAAAGAGCCAACCGCGCTCGCGATCGAGGAAGACGATGTGACCCTTCGTGTGGCCGGGAACGGCAAGCACCGACAGCTCGATCGCCAACGAGCCGAGCGCGACCGTGTCGCCCTCACCGACAACCTGGCTGACGCAGTCCACCGGAACCGTGCCCGGCCTGGGGAATGGCGGGTGCGAAACCCGGTCAAAGTCGTTCAGCAGCGGTCCAAAGACAGGGACAGGCCGGCGCTCGACCAGCTTCGGAACGCCGAAATGATGGTCGTAGTGGAGATGCGTCAGCAGGACGGCGCAAAGTTCGAGGCGCTGATCGTCAAGGGCTTTCAGAACTGGGGCAGCCACTCCCGGATCGACGACGACGGCGTGCTTACCATCGTGCAGCATCCAGATGTAATTGTCGCTGAATGCCGGGATCGGCTCGACGCGGATTTCGGACATGATCATGCCACCAGCAGCTGCCACGCAACCATGACTTGCGCCGCAAATCCGGCCACGAAGGCGAGGGTGCGAACCCAGCTAATGCCCAAGGTGTAGGTGACTGCATGCACCACGCGCGACCACAGGTAGAGCGTGCCGGCCGCTGCGGTCACGGGCGAGCTAATCCCCAACAATTGAGCGATTAGGACCAGGGCAGCGAAGACCACCAAATTTTCAACCGCATTGCCGTGCGCCGCACGGAGGCGGCGCGCCCACGGCGACAATTGCGGAGGATCGCTCGGATAGCCGACCGTTGCCTCGATGCCGGACACCAGCATGCGGTTCGTCACATAGGGTATCCACATGAAGGCGGTGAAGGTGCTCACCCAGGCGAGCGATGCCAATTCGGGTTTCATGTCCGTTCCTCTGTCTGTCAGTTGGGGAGGTCGGCGCTGGGGACCGTCTCGGTCCACGCCGGGATCTGGTTAAGGCGAGCAAACCAGGCCTGCAGGTTCGGGAAATCGGCGACTGGGAAGCGTCCCCGCTCCACGTAAGTTGCGGCCCCTCCGACGACGAAGTCCGCGAGCGTGACCGTGTCCCCCACCAGGTAGGGGCGGTTGGCGAGGTGATCGTTGAGTAGAGCCGCGAGCGGCCGAAACAGCTTCTCGCCTTCCCTGACGCGCGAACCGTCGGGCTCGCCAATGCCCATCATCGGCTTGCGAACGTTTTCGTGGGTCAGGATTTCAGTCGCTTTCGACCAGGCGGAAGCTTCCCAAAAGAGCCAGCGTGCGATGTCGGCTCGAGTCTTGGGATCGCGCGGATAGAAAGCATTGTCGCCTTCGCGCTCGCAAAGAAACTGACAGATCGCGTTCGACTCCCAAAGGACGAGGCCGCTGTCATCGGCGAGCGCAGGCAACTGCCCCATGGGATTGATCGCCAGAAATGGGCGAAGCTTGTGCTCGCCTTTGGCCATATTGACGAGCCGAGGCTCGATGTCCCGGATACCAAGATGCGAGATGACCGCGCTTACCTTGCGAACATTCGGTGAGGGCGGAAAGGAATAGAATTTCATGATTGGGCTTTCAGTTTTGAGGGTTCGTCAACGACGGCGATGACCAGTGGAGCGCCGCCCGTGCTGATCGATGCGGCGTGAGCCAGCGCCTGCTGGCCACCCTTGGACAGGGCGCATGTCAGCAGGGCTTCCGCGGTTGGAAAGTTCACGTCGGAAACCAACCAAAAGACTGGATTGGCGCCGGGTCCCAAGACCCGCTTGCTGGTGAGGGAGGTCGCGCCCACAAGCCGGCTAGCTGCGTAGGGGAGATGATCCTCGCGATACGCCCGGTCGAACTCGGCGGCGTTCTTTGGGGCCGGATAGAGAATGAGCAAGCTGGCGCTCACGGGCGCATTCCTCCTCGTCGCTATTTGCGATTTCGAGAGGCACATACGACCCCGGCGGACCCGTGTGGGGTACGGAATCCGGACCGGTTAGAAGGTGAAGTTAGGATTTCCCGATCGCGGTCTGCGCGACGCGGGAATTCTCATTTGCGACGCGCGCTGCCGGCTTGATGTCGGCGAATGGATAGAGCTCGAACCAGGTGGGGAAAGCGCGGATCACGGCTCGAGGTGCATCTAGGGCCAGGCCAATTCGCTGCGCTTCGATGAAGCTCATGTCGCCGCGCCACCACGCCACCAGCGCCGCCAATGGCGCGCGCACGCACAGCGGCTCCGGGAAGCCGGGGTTTTGATGGCAAAGCGAAGCTTCGGTCTTCTTGAGCAGCATGAAGCGAGGGCGGTGACCGCGGATTTCAAACCGGATCACGAACGGATTCTTGGGCAGCACTTCCAAGCGCACCCGTCGCTGCATGTCGACCAGCACCGGCTCCAGATCGATGTCCTCCTTGGACGGCTCCCGCGCCAGCCATCTCTGCCCCCAAGTGCCGAGGTCGCTGACAAGGCTCGCCAGCTCTCGCCCCGCGTCAGTCAGCGCATATTCCTGGCCGCGAGGACCGTCGGTACGCGTGATCGCCCCGGCGAAGACAAGGGCCTTGAGTCGCTCGGAGAGGACGGTTCGGGACACACGAGGAATCCCCCGGCGGATGTCGTTGAAGCGGGTGCTCCCGCACAGGATTTCCCGCACGACCAGCAGGGTCCAGCGGCCGCCAAGCACCTCGTGGGCGCGGGCGATCGAGCAAAACTGACCATAACCAGTCACCCCGCAACTCTACGCTTCATGACGGCTCGGAAACAGTCCGGATTTCGGACCTGAAGACCGGTGCATGGCCACCTAACTGCGGCGAACCCATCACGAATTGGAGTTCGTCGGATGAGCCTGAAAGACAAGACCGTCGTGATCACTGGCGGCGGTTCTGGACTTGGCGCGGACGCGGCCAGAGCCGCGCATGCGGCTGGAGCGAAGGTGATGCTCAACGGCCGAAACGAGGCCAAGCTGGCGAAGGTTGCTTCGAGCATCGACCCGAGCGGCGCAGCGGTCGCCTATGTTGCCGGCGACATTGGCGAAGCTGGGATCAGCGCCCGCCTCATCGAGACCGCCGCCGAGCGTTTCGGTGGCGTCGACGTGCTCTACAACAATGCGGGCGTGTTCGGAATCAAGCGGTTCCATGAAGTAACCGGCGCCGACCTGGCGGAATATTTCAACCTGATGGCCGGCTATTTCACGGCCAGCCAGTACGCCGTGACCGAGATGAGGAAGCGCGGCGGAGGCGCGATCGTCAATGTCGGCTCGATCTGGGCCATGCAGGGAATCGGCGCCACGCCCACGACCGTCCCGTCAATGGCGAAAGGCGGGATCCATTCGCTGACCCGAGCGCTCGCGATCGAGCTCGCCGCTGAAAAGATCCGCGTCAACGCGATTGCGCCGGCAGTGGTCGAAACGCCGCTCCTCGAAGGGCTGGCTTCGCCGGGGCAGATCGGAGCGTTCAACGCCTTCCATCCGCTCGGCCGCAACGGACAGCCACCCGATGTCACCTCGGCATTTCTATTCCTCGCCGACGATTCACTTTCCGGCTGGATCACCGGCGTCGTCCTGCCGGTCGACGGCGGCGTGACCGCCGGGCGCCAGGCCTAGCAAACGACTTCAACAACCACGGAAGGAAGGTAATTCATGACACATACCGGACAATGTTTCTGCGGCTCGGTCACGTTGGAGGTGGCAGGAGAGCCTCAAGTGATGGGTTACTGCCATTGCTCGTCCTGCCGGTCGTGGTCAGCCGCCCCGGTCAACGCTTTCATTTTGTGGAAGCCTGAGGCGGTACGGATCACGGGCGGCAATGAGCATGTCGCCGTCTTCCAGAAGACCCCAGTCAGTGAGCGTCACTATTGCACCAAGTGCGGCGGGCACCTGTTCAATCACCATCCGCCGCTTGGCCTCACGGACGTCTATGCCGCCACAACCCCATCGGTCGAATTCCGGCCAGGCGTGCACGTGAACTATGGCGAAACCGCGCTCCCTATGCGCGACGGGCTCCCCAAATTCCGTGATTTTCCGGCAGAATTCGGCGGCTCGGGAGAAATGATCGCTGAGGCTGAAGAGGTCAGCCCCCTCTGACGACTGGCGGGAATGCGCGCAGTAAGAAGGACAGGACCATGGGACGATTTACCAAGTTCGCTTTCAATTCGCGGCCGGGATTCGATGAAGCCGCGGTGAGGCAAGTCTTCGCGAAGGCTGTCCCGCTCAAGACGGTCGTGATCTACTGCTACGATCCGCGCGCTGCGCTCATTCCCGAGCTGGTCGCCGACCGGCTCGGTGAGACCTACCCCGGCTTCCTGGTCCTGGACGCGGAGGGCAGGAAAGTCGCGTCCACCACGAACGTTTTCCCGATCATTGTGGCGGGAGGACGCGCTCACGATGCATTGCGTTCGATCGCGGTCGCGCAACATCTGTTTGGCATCGAAAACGTCGTGGTCGTGCATCACTCGCAGTGCGGCGCCACAACCTTCACTGCGGACGGGATCATCGATGCGTTCCATGACGAGCATCACGTTGACATTTCCCGCGCATTTCCGCGGGAGGCGCTATGTATCGCAGACTATGAACAGTCGATCCGAAACGATGTCGACCTGCTGCGCAACCATCCCGCAGTGCCGCGGTCGGCCAATATTCTCGGTTTTTTCTATGAGATCGACAGCGGTGAGTTGATCGAGATCGCAAAGGCGCCGCGGAGCCGGCCGTGAAGTGCGCTCCCTTAGCGGACATTGGGCCAACGTGCATTTTGGCTTGGATCGGAAGGAAAGGAAGCGCAGTTCGGAATCTCTTCAAACTGACTTCCGGATGATTCCAATGACAGGCGAGACCGACTTGCAAAGGCTGCTCGCCGGAATGCGTCCCTCAATGTCCGAAACGGCGTTCGCTTTCGCCACCGCAAGGTCGCTGCGGGATGTTCCGGCATCCGTCAGCATCATTGGAAGCTTCAAAGAGGATGAGGGCGTGACGATCATTGCGACCCTGGATCAGCTCGCCCGCACGGGACTCACGCAAAGCGGGCCGTTTGCCAAGATCAGCCTTGCGGTTCACTCGTCCCTCGCCGCGGTCGGTCTCACCGCGAAGATTGCGACGTCGCTGGCGCAACGGGGGATCAGCGCTAACATCGTTGCCGGTTACTTCCACGATCACATCTTCGTGCCGTGGGAAGAGCGCCACGCTGCGCTTGATATCCTGAACGACCTTGGAGCCGGGCGGATCTAGTCGTTGGCTTGTGTCGGCGTGAAACCCTCGCCCTAGCTTTGATAAGCTGAATTGATGCTGATGGAGCCATTATCGATTGGCACCTGGCGGGCAAGGACAGCAAGTCGGGTAGGGAACCGATCGAGCAATCAGGCTCGCCGTTCCTGCCCAGATCTGGAGGCAAGATGATCACCTGTGTGGTTGACTATCAAATCGATCGAACCCGGGAGGCGCAGTTTGAGCGCTTTTGCCGACTCTGGCTTGAGCTAACCCCCAAATTTGGCGGCGTGCACCATGGCTATTTCCTACCGAGTGACGGGCCCAGCGATCGCGCGCTCGCATTGTTCTCCTTCGACAGCCTCGCCGATTACGAACGCTATCGAGTCGAAGCTGCAACAGACGAACAAGTGATTGCTGCAAATCGGCTCCGGGATACGGAGGCGGGCGTGATCCGCTGGGACCGCTCCTTCTTCCGGCCACTTTTGCCTTGAGCCCGTTCCGCCTCGGGGATTTGAAGCGAGAGCGCGGCGTTGAGCTAGTGTCCGTCAAGTTGGGCGGTTACGGCCGGAGTGGGGTGGAAATCGGACATTATCTGATCAGCACACCGTAACGGGGACCTTCTCGACCCATTCCGGAGTGAAAGCCGCATCGCGGATGGACCAACCGAATGCCGCCACGTCATCCGCGGTGACCGACCCGAGCAGCGCCTTGCGGAGCGACGGGTGAATAGAGGGCAAGGCAGCGGCGGAAAGGAATGCGCTGGGTAGCCAAGGCCGGACCGCGCCGCCGAGCAGGCGCTCATAGAGGAAGCGATAAGCCTTGAAGCTGCTCAGCTTTCCTTCGCCCAGATCAAAGGCCGATAATGTCATCAGCGGCCCGATCAAGTTGGCGACTGCGCCCGCTTCGATGTCATCGGGAATATCGCGACGAATGGCCTCCAGGAGCGTGCGGTAGAGGCGCGACTGAGCGTTGATGCTTGCGCCTTCTGTCGGATGGCGCGCCCAGCGATCGCCGGCATTAGCACCGCGCTCGGCCACGTCGAGCGAGCGGCGAATGTAGCGCTGCTCGGCGGCGGAGAAGGTCGCGAACTCCATCATTTCGGAGATCATCTGGAACGACTGCTTCTGGGCCATTTCGACACCTGCACCTATTTGAATTGCAGGTACTTTTCGCACGGAGAAAGGCTCGCCCTCCAATGCCCTTCTGCGATGTTTGCGATGCCGGAAATGCAAGGAGGCCCGCGGCACGTTGCCACGGGCCTTCCTGGAAATGTTAGTAGGAATCAGGGAATCTTGAACAGGCGGTCGAGCGACAGCTTTCCGCCACCCAACGCGATCAAAGGCAGGAGCAGCCCGGCCCAGCTAAGGTGCGTCGGCCAGGCGTCGGGATATACGAAGACTTCGATCACAGTCGTCATGACCAGCAGAGCGCCCGCGGACAGTCGGGTGAAGAGACCCACCACAAGCAGGATCGGGAAGAGATGCTCAGCTGTCGTCGCGGCATATGCGGCTGGCACGGGCGGGATCAACGGCAAGTGATAGTCGGTGCGGAAGAGCTCGAACGCGCTGTCGTCGATCGTCAGCCAGCTACCTTCAGCGATCTTGGTCCTGCCCGACATGAAGAAAACCCCTGCGATGCCGAGCCGCTGCACGAGCAGCAGCAGCGAAGGCGGAAACAGCTTGGCGGCGGTATTGGCGAGAAGCCCGAATGGCGCGCGCCAATTCAATGATGTGATGGTAGCGGTCATGGGATGCTCCTGTGGAATGAGGCGGCGAAAGCGCCGGCGTTGACGAGGGACGTGAACAGCGACCCGATGTCGGTGTCCGGATAGAGTCCGGCCGTGGTGATGGCGGCAGCGCCAACGCTTTCGCCGAGACGGATGCCGAAGAGAAAACGATGGCCCGCGCGACTGAGGCGGGTTGGCTCGACGTCCCGGCCGGGCCGCGTCAGCAACACGCCCTCGGCCTTCCACTCCAACTCGAGCTCACCGACGGACCCTTCGCGGTGTGCGAGCCAGATGCTCATTGCGGGTGCGGTTAGCCAGTCGAAGCGGGTCGCCGGATGAAGTCGCAAGCGAAGCGCCTGCCAGTCGTCGCGGCCGCTGACATGAGCCATTTCAAGCGGATCTTCATCGCTCGCGAACAAGGACTCGATGTGGAGCCGCTCGATGCGAGCGACGTGCGGCAGATAGGGGATTTCATGAAGCCAGCTTTGCTCAGCGAGCCAGTCGGGGAAGCGGGGCCCGTACAGCGCTAGCACCGGACGCCGCGGCGGACATTGACTTGCATGCTCGACCGCGACGGCTTCGAACATTTCGTCGCCGAGGAGCTGCGCGACCACCGGATAGTTGGCGCGCAGCGCATCAACGCAGCCGCTGAGCACGGTGTTGCGATAGATGCTCATCGCGCCCTCCGCGGGCTCTCCGATCGCGGCGGCGAACTCGCGCTGGAACTCAAGCAGCAAGGGCGAGGCTCCCCTCGAGGGCGTCCTGCGCTCGCTGGCGCTCTGCCATCAGCTCGGCGAAAGGCGGCAAATTGCCGTCGCGTTCGATCAGCGTCGGCCTTGCGCCAATTCTCGCGATGAAATCTTCGTAGAGGCGCCAGACGTCATCACTGACCGCGGCGTCATGGCTGTCGATCAGCAACGTGCCTTCCTTGTCCAGGCTGTGCCCGGCGAGGTGGACCTCCCCGACGAGCTTCGCCGGGATCGCCTCGAGCCAGGCCGCGGGGTCATAACCGAGATTGTGCGCTCCGACCGCGACATTGTTCACATCGATCAGCAGGCCGCAGCCGGTACGTCGGGCGAGCTCGGCGAGGAAGCTGGTCTCGCTCCATTGGTGATCCCGGAGCGCCAGATAGTGGCTCGGATTCTCGATCATGATCGAGCGGCCGAGCACGTCCTGGACGCGGCCGATGTTGTCCGCGAGGCGCGCCAACGCCTCATTCGTCCGAGGGACCGGAAGGAGGTCAGGAAAGCAGCGCCCGTCGAGCCGCGACCAGGCCAGATGCTCGGAGACGAGCTCCGGCTCGAACCGATCGACGAGGAGCTTCAGACGGGCGAGGTGATCGGCATCGGGCGGTACGGCGCCGGCAAGGGACATGCCGACGCCGTGGAGCGAGAGAGGGCGCTCGCTCCGAACCGTCTCGAGCATGGCGAGGCGGGGGCCGCCGTTGACCATGTAATTTTCGGCATGGACTTCGAACCAAAGGCCCGCCGCAGGCGTGGCAAGCGCCTCTTCAAAATGTTCGGCCTTGAAGCCGACACCTGCGGCGAGAGTCATTGGAGCTTACCGGCCGATCGGGGTCAGCGAGCCGTTGCCCTTGGGCGTCTTGATCGCCGTGCAAGTGCCGCGGGTGACATACTTCCAGGCGTCGCCCTGATAGTTCTTGTGCGACGTGCCCGCGCAGGTCGTGCCGGCGCCGGCCTTGCAGTCGTTTTTGCCGGCAAGCGAAATGCCGTAGCACTTGTCCTTGCCGGGCTGCGGCGGGACTGGGCTCGCGCTGGCCGCGGCGGCGGTCAGCGAAGCGAGAACGGTCGCAGCGGCAAAGGCGTTTAGCTTGTTCATTGCTGTCTCCTGATGCCCCAGCACGAAGGGGTGTGGCGCCCCGCCAAGGGGCGATGGACGGGGCGCCACTGGGTTGCCGGCCTTTTCGGGGGGAGCGGGGGCCGGCGGGGAAGTCGAATCAGCCGTGGAACACGTCCGAGCTGAGCAGGACGGCCGGCACCTTGCCGTGGTTGACCCAATAATGGCTGAGCCCATCGGCCTCGCGGCTGATGTCGCCGGCCTTGTGCTCGATCGGGGCGCCGCACGCGCTGCTGTACTCGGTGATCGAACCGCTGACCGTGTAGATCAGGGCAGGCCGGTCCTTGTGGCTGTGAAGCGGGACGATCCCGCCGGGCTGAACCACCAGGCGGCGCGTGCGCAGCTGGCGGCCATCGACATTGATTTCGGGCCCGAGGTTGATCGCGCCGATCACGGTGTCGGTGACGCCCTTGGGCATCGTCGGGGCGTTGGCGAAATCGATCGAGCCGGTCTTCGTGCAGGTTCCGGCAATCGCCGGTGAAGCGAACGCGAGCGCTGAAACGAGGGCCAGCGGCGCGCCTTTAAGAATGGTCTTCATCATGGTCGGTCGTCCTGTTGCTTGTTTCTAACTGGCCGCCGCGAAGTCGGTGGTCGGTGGCGGGATCCATTTCTTCCCGGCTCATCCGGCCCGGACCGGCGTCGTGGCGTGGATTTGAAACTACGGATTGGTGCGGCGCCGGCCCAATCGGATGTCGGCATGAAGTCCATGCACAAACGGCATTTCAGCCA
>Ga0075423_10004645_pt1 | contig 12747 bp, 11 predicted proteins | sample SoiMethybrSBSTD2_FD_80114 | JGI IMG/M metagenome (GOLD analysis project Ga0075423, IMG submission 80114) | Bulk soil microbial communities from a Populus tree surrounding site in Tennessee, USA - Soil MetaG P. TD hybrid SBSTD2 | ecosystem: Environmental > Terrestrial > Soil > Tree plantation...
CCATTTCTTGCCGAGCCAATTCATGGCCCGGTCATGCGCCTCGTCGCGGCTCTCAGCACAGGAGACATTGGTGAGAATGATCGGCGGCGGCGGGTTGTGGCCGACGGAAAGTGCGATCTCGCGATAGTTGACGATATTCTCGGCCGCCTTCGGCCACTCGTTCTGCATGATGACGAGCAGACCGAAGCCGAGCTTGGCCATGATCTCGGCCGATTCGGGGCTCACCGAGGAGGCGTAGAACCGACGCTCGGGGTGGGAGACCGGCCGCGGCCGGATCGACATCCTCGGGATCTTGAAGAACTCGCCCTCCCAGTCGAAGACATCGTGGGTGAGAGCCTTGATGACGATGCGGGCCGACTCCACGAACCGGGCGCGCGCCTCCTCCATGGGAACGCGGAAGCCGGCGTACTCAACACTGGCCGCGCCCCGGCCGAAGCCAAACACGCAGCGGCCGTTGGAGAGGATGTCCAGCAGCGCGATCTCCTCGGCCACCCGCACCGGGTCGTGCCAGGGCAGGACGATCACCGCAGTGCCCAACGCGATGCGCCGGGTGCGCCCCGCGAAGTAGCTCAGCAGCTGGGTGGGGTCGGGCGACATCGAGTACCCGGTGAAGTGGTGCTCGAGCGCGAACAACGAGTCGAAGCCGAGCGGCTCCGCCAGGTCGCCCAGCGCCAGATGCTCGGCCAGCACCGAGGCGTCCGAGCGTCCTTCCTTCGTGAGCATGTTCAGCGAAATGCCGACTTTCATGTGACCTCCCGGCTCACCGCTTTCAGCTATACCCTACCCGCGCTGCCCTGTCCACGGCTGGGCCGGCCGGCTACGCGTAGTCGCCGCTCGCTCAAGACCGACGGCTGCTGAACTCATCCGCGTGAAGCGACACAAATTCCCGGACACTCATTGCCGGTCGGCCGGTCACCCGTTCCACGCCGTCCGTCATCCGGTCATACCGGCCCGCCCGGTTCAGTTCTGCCATCGTCACCAGATGCTTGGTCAGGTGCTCCGGCAACCCCGCCTTTTTCAGCTCCCGTTCCCAATCCTCGGGGGCGATGTCCGAGTACGTGATCCCACGGTTCAGCGCGTCCGAGTACTCCTGGGCGAACCCGTGCATGTCCTGCGATCGCGGACCGGTGAGCTCGTAGATCCGGCCCAAGTGCGGCCCCGGGTCGGCGAGGACAGCAGCGACGACCCGCGCGACATCTGCCGTGGCCACCGGAGAGGTCTTGCCCCGCCCGAACGGCAGTTCGATGCGGCTTCGATCGCGAACGCTCGGACTGGTGAGCGGGAGGAAGAAGCCCTCCAGGAACACCGTCGGACGGATGGTGACGACCGGTAGGCCGGACCATGCAAGAGCCTGCTCGCTGAGCCAGTGCTGCCGCTGCTGAGGACTCGGGGTGGTGTTCTGGATGCTCATCTGAGAGACGGTCATCTGGGACATGTTGACCAGGGCGCTGACCCCGACTTCGCGGGCGACCGCCGCCATGGTCACGGTCGCCTCCAGGTATCCCGCGGACACGGACATGCCGAAGTAGACCCGTCGACAGCCGCTGACGATCCGATCGACGTCGGCCGGTTCGAGTAGGTCTCCGACCACCACCTCGGCGCCGGCGGCCCGCAGCGCCACGGCGCGGTCGTCCTCGCGGCGGACCATGGCACGAACCTGAAGTCCGCGATCGAGGAGCAGGCTGGTCACGGTTCGCCCGACCGCCCCGAGTCGACCAGCTGCCCCGGTGACGAGGATCGGTCCGTTATCGGCCATGCCGCGCTCCTCCCTCGAAAATTAGTTCTCGGGGACGGTCATTTCGTCGGGACAGGCACGGTGAACGTCAGAGTCACCACCTGTCCGGGGAACACATTGTGGTTAGCGTCAACCAACTCGATCTTCACCTTGTGCTGGCCAGGCGGCAGCCCGGCTATGTCGATTGTGTTGTTGTCACTCGCTTCCGCCCACCACCAGGGCAGCTCGTCGACCGTTATGTGCAGATGCCCGAGACGTGGAGATACCTGTAGTGCGCCCGCCCCGAACACGGGCGCGATGCGCACGTTCTCCACGCGGTACTGAGCCCAGAACAGGCCCTTGACCAGCCCCCCCGGAAGTGGGGGATCCACGATCAGCTTGGGCGCGGGCTCCTTCTCGATCGCGATGTACGGTGACGCGCCGCGGATGTCCCTCGCGCTCTGGGCGCAGACGTTCGTGGCGAGCACGGTGCCAGCTGCGACCACGGAAAGCGTCTTGATGAGCATGGTCATTGCAGTCTCTCCTTTCGAGACGCGATCGCGAGGGTGCCGATCAAAGCCCGATCCGAAGAGCGTAGACCAGAGCCGAATCATGCAATCACAGCACCGCGTCGCGAGAAATGAGACCTTCGTCCCACGTTGCCGTCGGCATCATACTGGATCGACTTGAACACGTGGTGATCTCGGTGTTCCGCGTCCGGCCGCACCTCCACTGAGGGCCAAGCCCATGGAGGCGGTCCGCCGACTGGCGGCCGCGCGAGCGTGGCGAGGCCAACGCCAGCGTGACCATGCGGTACCGATCGCCTAGAAGCGCTGATTTAGAGGCGTTGTCCGGAGGTGTTCTACGCGCTGCGCCGGGCGGCTATTGGATTACGGGCGCGCGAGGCCGACGGTCACAGGCTCACGCCACGGTCGCAGTGATCAGTGTCCTCGTCTGGCCGCAAGCCAAGCAACGAGCCGAACCTACGGTGAACTCGGGCAACGGGCTGAGCGCTGCGATGGCGGCAGCGGCCTGCCGAAGACTCAACCCGGTATGGATCGCCAGGCAACCGTCACAGAACGCGCGGCCCATGTTGTGACGAAGAAACCGCGCGGCCGACCCTTCGTAACGCCTAGGGTCGCCCTCAGATCCCATTGGTGCGAGACTCGCGGGGCGGTGGTGTCCAGGTTCTCGCGCTATACGCTTGCAGGGCTTGTAGGACCACCCAGCGAAGCGTGGTCCCCTCGCTGGTGGCGCGCAGACGCGCGGCATGATGCAAATCGCGGGAAACGCCTCGAACGCGGTACGTCCCGGTGCTCGACTGGCTACGATCCTTCTCATCCATGACGTCTCCCCCCTTGGGTAGCCTGAGATAGCGCTAGCCCGGCCCTGGTGAGCCCTCGGATACCGTCACGGTACCAGAAGCCAAGAGGCCGCGTACTAATATTTATAGAACAAATATATGTTATATACTCAGTCAGGGGGAGCCGATCGAGTGTTCGAGAGCGAGACGCGCGTCCTGGTCGTCCTGCCTCGTGATCTCGTCGATCGCGCCCGCGTACTCGCGGGGCGAGCGACGACGTCGATGAGGCTTCCTGTGAGCATGCAGATCGTCCTTCGGGCGCTTATTGAGGAGGGGCTTCGGCGGCCGACGGACCCGGACCTGCTGGCCAACGTGAACCGTCAGGCTGAAACGGTTCGACGCATCCGCCGGGAGGCGCCGCGCCGGCTGGCTGGCGCCGCTCGCGGCTCGGCGGCCCGACCACGTCCTCGCTCCTCATGACCCAGTGCATGGAAGAGGTATCGGCATGATCGCGGGGTGGACCGTGCCGATCGTCACCATCGCGCTGACCCAGGTGGCGGTCATTGCGACATCGATCTACCTGCACCGCGCACTCGCCCACCGTTCTCTGAAGGTGCATCCGCTGGCCGACATCATCTTCCGAGCCGTCCTGTGGTTGACGACCGGTCAGCTCCGGCAAGAATGGGTCGCCGTCCATCGTAAGCACCATACCTTCACGGACCGGGAGGGTGACCCGCACAGCCCTCGCCTCCTGGGCTTCTGGCGCGTCCAACTGTTCAACGTCGCCTACTACATCCGCGAGGCGCGCAAGGCCGAAACCCTCGAAAGGTTTGCCCCGGACCTCCGCCCTGATCGGCTCGATCGCGTGCTCTTTTCCCACGGTTTCCTCGGCCTCGGAATCGGGCTAAGCGGGCTCTGCGCGGTGATCGGCCTCTGGCCCGGCCTCGTTGCGGGACTTCTGCATGCCGGTCTGTATGTATTCCTGATCGCGCCCCTCATCAACGCACTGGGCCACTGGCGCGGCGCCAGGAATTTCGACAATACCGCGTCCAACTGGCGTCTCCTCGCCTGGGTCACCGGAGGCGAGGGTCTTCACAATAATCATCATGCCCACCCGCGGTCGGCGAAGTTCAGCATGCGCGGCTCGGAGTTCGATCCCTCGTGGCCGATCATCCGATCGCTGGCCGCCGCCCGCCTGCTGGTCATCGTCGGCCCGCCGGTGCGCGTCGACACGCAGAGAAGCACGCCGTGAACGTCTTTGCTTTCTCGACCCCGCAGTCCTCGGACTGGCGGTGGCGCATTATCGACGTCCAGGGGCAAACCCTCGAGGAGTCGTCGACGAGGTTTCCGACGATCGCAGAGGCGCTGACCGCAGGGCATGAACGTATTCGGCTGCGCTGGGACCGCGATCATCCTACTCCGGCCCGGGCGCTTCGGCACCGCGGCCGGTGATCGACCGCACCCGGACCGCCATGCCGGCCACGACGTGGGACTTCGCCTGGCCCGACTTCGATCGCTGGCAAGCTGTCTTTGCCGCCGCCGGGTTCTTTCCTCCTCGTTGGGAGGGCCTCGAACATGCGCCGCCGGCCCACACGCCCGAAGCGGAGGCGTACCGGCTGCGAAAGCTGGTTCTTTTTCGGGAGTGGCTCGACATGCTCGCGCAGCGGCCCGTGGTCCGAGCGCACTATGCTCGCCAAGGCCTTCGAGCCCGCGTCGAGCGACAGGATCAGAGCTCATCCTGTCCAGCATGCGACCCATTCAACGGGCGCGAGGTAGGACCCGAGATCAAGGCCATGCCGCCATTCCACCCGGGCTGTCGCTGCGTTCTCGTCGCGATGCACCCGGGACCATTCCGTCGTCGCGCTCGGTTGTCCTGAACGTCCCCGCCCTCGCATGGGGCGAGCGCGGGGGTGCTGGGTCGCGAGGTGCCTCGATGCAACCCTGAGGGAGGGTGGCTTCCTCGGACGAGGAGTATCACATGCCACTGCGCATACCCTGGCTCAAATCTGCTGTCTGGGGCGCGATCGTCGGCGCCGTGACGACGATGGTCGTAGGATTTTCGTGGTTGGGATGGGTGCTAGGTGCAACGGCCGACCGGATGGCGCTGGAGCGCACCAATGCGGCGGTCGTCGTCGCTCTCACCCCGTCGTGCGTGTCGCGCTTCATGCAGCAACCGAATGCGTCGGTGAGGCTCAAGGAACTGCAGGAGCTCGATTCATGGAAGCAGCGGGAGTTCGTGGAAGCCGGCGGGTGGGCCACATCGAGCGGCGACACCGCACCGAATTCCAACGTGGCGAATGCCTGCGCGGAGCAGCTCCTCAAGGCCAAGACCTAGCGAAGACGGGACCGTCGTCAGGGGGCGACCCGCGTACCGTCAGAACCCGTAGGTGTGTGCGGCAGGCTCGTCGAATAGTCGAACCCGCCGCGACACCACATGTTACGCTGCGAGCGTCTGGTCCGGGTTGTTGACCACGGCGGTCTCCCTTCCCCCATCAGTCCACGCTTTGTGCGCGCTTCCGCCGTTCCAGGGCGCGGGGTTCACCGCGGATTCAGGAGACATCCATGGGTCAGAAACTTTACATCGGCGGCCTCCCCTTCAGCACCTCGACCGAGGAGCTCGGCCAGCTCTTCAGCCAGGTCCCCGGCGTCGAGAACGTCGCGATCGTGACCGATCGTGACACCGGCCAGTCGCGGGGCTTCGGCTTCGTCGAGATGGACACACCCGAAGCCGCGAATGAGGCGGTTCGAAAGTTCAACGGCACGACGTTGGGAGGTCGCACACTCACCGTCGAGATCGCCAAGCCGCCTGCGCCACGGAACAACGCGGGAGATCGTCGCGGCGGTGGCTTCCGTTCGGGCGGCGGCGGCCGCTGGTAGATCGATAGGGTTAGCGGCTTCAACGTCCGCTAACCCTTCTCGTTCACGATTGCGGGGGCCCTCAGCCAGCTGCCTCCAGCGGCGGTCCCGCGGTACGCGTGGCGCCGTCGTGGCATACTCGGCCGGGCCGGAACGGCCCATTGCGCCCGATCGGCGGCGCCACTCCCGCCGTAATGGAGGAGCAGATGGACTACTACGACCTCGGCCCCTACACGCGCAAGGTCACCACCGCCGTGCCCGACGCCCAGCTCTGGTTCGACCGGGGACTCAACTGGCTCTATGGCTTCAACCACGGCGAGGCGATCGCCTGCTTCATGAAGGCGCTGGACTTCGATCCCGGCTGCGCCATGGCCCATTGGGGCATCTCCTACGCGGCCGGGCCGAACTACAACCTGCCCTGGAACCGGTACGACCCGGCCGGCAAGGCCGCCGCGCTCGCCGCCGCCTACGACGCGATGCAGGGCGCCCTGGCACATGCCGGCGGCGCCAGCCCGGTCGAGCAGGCGCTGATCCGCGCCCTGCCCGCGCGCTATCCGCAGCGCGAGACCATCGAGGATCAATGGCCGTGGGACGCGGCCTACGCCGACGCCATGCGTGAGCTGTTCCGCGCCAACCGCAACGACCTCGAGGTGCGGCACGTCTTCGCCGAGTCGATCCTGAACCTGACGCCCTGGAAGATGTGGGATCTCAAAACCGGAGGCATCGCCGAGGGCGCCGGCACGGCGGAAGCGGTCGACGTGCTCGAGGGCGCCTTCCGCGACTTCCCCGCCTCGTGGAACCACCCGGGGCTTCTCCATCTCTACGTCCACCTGATGGAGATGTCGCCCTTCCCCCAGCGCGCGCTGCGGGCAGGCGACCGGCTGCGCGATCTGGTGCCGGACGCCGGGCACCTGATCCACATGCCGACCCACATCGACGTGCTCTGCGGCCACTACCGTGACGTCCTGGTCTACAACCAGAAGGCGATCGCCGTCGACCGCAAGTTCCTCGCCCGCGAGGGGGCGTTGAACGTCTACGCGCTGTACCGGACCCACGACTACCATTTCGCGATCTACGGGGCCATGTTCCTCGGGCAGTACGGGGCGGCCATGGAAGCGGCGCAGGAGCTGATCGACACCACGCCCGAGGGGCTCCTACGCATTCCCTCGCCGCCGATGGCCGATTTCGTGGAAGGCTACCTGTCGATGAAGCAGCACGTGCTGGTGCGCTTCGGCAAGTGGCAGGAGATCATCGCCCAGGAGCTGCCCCGCGACCCGGAGCTCTACTGCTCGACCACCGCGATGATGCTCTACGCCCATGCGGTGGCCCATTCGGCCCTCGGCCACATCGCCCAGGCCGAGGCCGCCAAGGCCGCGTTCATCGAGGCGAAGCGCCGGGTGCCGGAGAGCCGGCGGGTACACAACAACACCGTCCGCGATCTGCTGGCAGTGGCCGAGGAGATGCTGAACGGCGAGATCGAGTACCGGCGCGGCAACTACGAGGTCGCCTTCGCCCATCTGCGGCGCTCGGTCGAGCGGGACGACGCGCTGCCCTACGACGAGCCGTGGGGCTGGATGCAGCCGACCCGGCACGCGCTCGGCGCGCTGTTGCTGGAACAGGGCCGAGTCGCGGAGGCGGAGGCGATCTACCGCTCGGATCTCGGCCTCGACGGCAAGCTCAGCCGGGCCTGCCAGCATCCCGATAACCTCTGGAGCCTGCACGGGCTGCACGAATGTCTGACCCGGCGTGGCGAGACGGTCGAGGCCGCCCTGATCAAGCAGCGCCTCGACCTGGCGCTGGCACGATCGGAGGTGCCGGTGAAGGCCTCCTGCTTCTGCCGTACGAAGGTCGCGGCGTGAGCGAAGCCGCCATGAAATCGACGTTGAAGAGGACGTCATGGACACTGACGCCGTGTCACGGCAGGAACCACAGGCGCGGCAAGTAACCATGAGCCGGGAGACCACGCAATGAAGAACGTTCAGATGACCGTGGACGGTAACCTGCTCACGATCACGGTGGACTTGTCGAAGGAGTTCGGCCCCTCCTCGTCCGGGAAGACGATCATTATCGCCTCCACGGAGGGAAACGTGACGATACCCGAGCGCGAAGAGAAGATAGGACTGAACGTCTATCGGAAGAAGTGACTCAGGCGCACCCGGCTCGCGGGGTGCCACGGGCCCGACGGGGCACGAGGGTGCAGGCGAACGTCGCGGGCTGCTGCCGGTACTGTGCGACCATGGCCTGAAGGCGCGCGAGGGTCCGGTCGCGCTTGGCCAGGCCGATCCCGTAAATGGCCAGGTCGTTCACCAGACGGGTGTAGAACACGTGCGGCGCATCACCGCCCGTGCCCATGCACGGGGTCGGCTTCTGGGCCACACGCAGGAGCGGGCCGAACGCCCTCACGTACTCCGCCATGATGGGCTCGTCGCGGAGATCCCGAGGCACCTCGGGGAAGAGGGCGAGGAACTCGTCGACGCTCAAGGGCGCGCGCGCCGACCGAGCACTGCCCTCGAGCCCCCGAGATAGGCCGATCTGGACCATCGCCTGGCTAGTATAGACCCTCGGTCGGAGAACGTGCAGTACGTCAAGAGCACCTCGAACAGGGCGTGGTGATGCTGCCACGGGCCAAGGTCGGCGCCCCTCGAGCGTCTCCTGGAGGCCACCAGCGCGGCGCCGGCGGCCACCGGCTGGGTGTTCCCGAGTCCAGATGAGGCGCGCGACGCCAGCCAACGGCGAAGGCGTTAGGGATTCGGCCGGCAGCCCTGCCCGATCCTTGGCAAACCGTGGTCTGCAATCAAGTTTGCTGACCAAGAGCGGCCCGACGTATGCTCGAAACGCGTATGTCCATGCTCGTCTTCGTGTGCAGTCAACTGAGCGTCGCTGGCGCTCCAAGGGCTCTGCCTGCATGATCCTCAGCTGCACTATATTGACCTCGGGGTGCCGCTTCGCGCTTCGTGGGTGAGCATCGCCAGGCCGTCAACGTCTTTACGCTCGTCGCTGCCCAAGCGGCGACGCAGCCGGATGCCGTGGCCCTCATGGCGCCTGGCCGGCCACCGGCCACCTACGGTCAGATCGTCGAGCACGTGCGGCGCGTGTCGTCGCAGGTGTCAGCGCGCATTGCAGGCTCGGGCCGGATCGCGGTCGTCCTGCCCAACGGTCCCGAGATGGCAACCGCGTTTCTGGCGGTCGCGTCGGTGGCGGTCTGCGCGCCGCTCAATCCCCGCTACCGTGAGCACGAGTTCGAGCGCTACCTGGCCGACCTCGAGCCGCAGGCGCTGATCGTCCTGCGGGATGCCGAGGGCCCGGCAGCTTCGGTCGCGACGCGGCTCGGTGTTTCGCTGATCTCCATCGAAGCCTTCCCGAACGGACCCGCGGGATGCTTTCGTCTCGTCGACTTCGGTCCCGAGCCGGCCGGCGAGCCGATCTTGGCGCCGCCGGACGCCGTCGCGCTCGTGCTGCACACCTCGGGGACGACGGCCCGACCCAAGCTGGTGCCGCTGACGCATCGCAACCTGTCTGCGTCGGCGCGAAATATCTCGGAGACATTGCAGCTGACCGGGGCCGATCGTTGCCTCAACGTCTTGCCGCTGTTCCACATCCACGGCCTGGTCGGGGCGCTGCTGGCGACCCTGTCGAGCGGAGGCGCCGTCGTCGCTCCGCCCGAGCTCCTGACACCACGGTTTTTCGACTGGATCGACGAGTTCGCACCCAGCTGGTACACCGCAGTTCCCACGATGCACCAGGCTGTGCTGGATCGCGCGCGCTCGAACGCGGAGATCATCGCGCGGCGACCGCTGCGGTTCATCCGGTCGTCCTCGGCGGCCCTGCCGTCGCGGGTGATGGCGAATCTCGAACAAACATTCCGTGCGCCCGTGATCGAAGCCTACGGCATGACCGAGGCAGCACATCAGATCGCGAGCAATCCGCTGCCGCCCCGAACGCGCAAGGCGGGCTCCGTCGGGCGCGCGGCGGGGCTCGAGATCGGTATCATCGACGACCAGAATCAGTTCCTCGAGCGCGGTCAGGTCGGCGAGGTCGTCATTCGCGGGGACAACGTGATCGACGGCTATGTCGCAAACGCGTCGGCCAATGCGGCGGCATTCCTGGCGGACTGGTTCCGGACAGGCGACCAGGGTTATCTCGATCCTGACGGGTACCTCTTCTTGACCGGCCGTCTCAAGGAACTGATCAACCGCGGGGGGCAGAAGATTGCACCCGTCGAGATCGACGAAGCCCTCATGGAGCATCCCGGCGTGGCCCGGGCCGTCACGTTCGCGGTGCCGGATCCAAGGCTCGGAGAGGAGATTGCCGTTGCCGTCGTGCCGCACCCCGGTGCCGAACTCGCCCGGTCTGATGTTCTGGCCTGGGCCGCGACGAGACTCACCGATTTCAAGCTGCCGAGGCGCATCGTATTCCTCTCCGAGCTGCCCACCGGGCCCACGGGGAAAGTAGAGCGCATCGGCTTGGCCGAGCGTCTGGGTCTCACGGCCGCAACCACCGAGGGGCCCATCGCCGCGGCCTCCTCGACCACGCCGCCGCGAACCGAGACCGAGCGCCTGGTGGCCGACGTGTTTGTCGAGGTGTTGAGGATTCAATCGCCCTCCGTCGAGGACCACTTCTTCCGGCTGGGCGGCGACTCCTTGCTCGCCACCGCGCTTTCCGCCGCTGTCGAGGAGCGGCTGGGTGTGGCCATCCCGATGTTCGTGCTGTTCGAACGACCCACCGTCGCGGGCATCGCGGCATATCTCGACACGGTACGCGATGGACCGAGCAGCACGACTACCACGTTGCCGCGCATCGTCCGGCGCGGCGCCCGGCCGGAGGTGCCGCTGTCGCCTGCCCAGGAGCTTCTGTGGGTTCAGAACCAGTTGCTCCGAGGAACGACTCTGACTCACCGTCCGGGAGCGCTGGAGATCACCGGCGCCCTGGAGCACCGCCGCCTCAGGGACGCGTTGCGTGGAGTCGTGGCGCGCCACGAAGTGCTGCGGACGACCTACCATCCAGTTCGCGGCCGCGCCGTCGGCATCGTCCAACCCGTGCCCGACGTCCCTTTCGAGCTGGACGATCTGACAGGCGTCGCAGCCGCCGATCAGCATCAGCATCTCATCGCACGGCAGGCCGCACTGTTGATGGAGCCGTTCGATCTCACAGCCGGCCCGCTTCTGCGATGCCGGCTTGTCCAGCTTGCTGAGCGACGGCACGTGATGCTACTGGACGTCGATCACATCGCCTTCGACGGCTGGTCGATGTCGGTCTTCGCGCGTGATCTGGCGAACCTCTACCAGACCGCAGGGCGGGCCGCGTCGTTCGAGGTACCCGAGCTCCCGCTGCAATACGCCGACTACGCCGCCTGGCAGCGCGACGCTATGACGACGCCCGCGATGCGGGAGCAGACCACCTACTGGCGGGATCGCCTTGAGAAGCGGACTCAGGAACTCGTGCTCGAGGGCGTCGCCCTCGCGCGCGACCAGCGAACCGGCCGTGGCGGCGATTGGCGAACGGCGGTGCCGACCGATCTGCAGCGGCGCCTTGTCTCGGTGGGAGAGGGTTACGGCGGGACGATGTTCATGACGCTCCTGTCCGCGTTCATGGCGCTCGTCGCGCGCTTGAGTGGCGAAACGGATCTCACGATCGGCACGATCACATCCGGGCGTCACCTTCGCGACAGCCACGCCCTCGTCGGACTCTTCATGAACGAGCTAGCGATCCGGGCCGATCTCTCCGGCAGTCCGTCGATGACGGAGGTGCTCGAGAGAGTGCGGACCGCTGTCGTGGCGGCTTTCGCCCACCAAGACCTGCCTTTTGCCGAGATCGCCCGAATGTTGCGGTCACCACGCGGCTTCCTGCGGCACCCGGTGTTCGATATCGTCTTTCAGATGCGGAACATTCCCGAGGTCGCAGCCACGTCGGACGGCACCCGCTTCGAGGAGCTGCTCCTCGATTGGGGGCTGGCACGCTTTCCGTTGATGGTGGAAGTGCTCCCCCGAGGCGCGGAGCTCCAGATCAGGTTTGAGTTCTCTCGCGAGCTCTTCGACTACGAACACATCGTGCGACTGGGCCGGCAGTACCTGCGCATGCTCGAGCTCACGGCGGATGCGGTTCGTGACTGAAGAAACGTCGCCACCACTTACGGTGTGGATCATGACCCTGGCCATCCTGGCCGCCATCGGCGCCGTCGTGGCAGTCCTCTACCTCATCATCACCGATCCACTCTCCTATCTGGCCGGGAACCTCGAGTTGTCGGTCTCGCGGCCCATGGCGCCTCGCGCCTGACCTCGCGCCTTCGATCGGGAACGCCGCCATCCACTTTCTCTCGTTCATCTGGCTCGCGTGGCTCCTGGGGACGGTCTCGGCCTACTGGATCCTCCCGAAGCCCTGGCGGGACTGGGGCCTCGTGGCGGCGACACTGGCGTTCCTCCTCCTACACCGCCCTGCCTCCGCCGCGCTTCTCCTGGTCTTCTGCGTCATCACCTACTACGTGTCATGGCCCGGTCGTCATCATGGGCTGCGCGTGTGCGCGGCGGCGGCGCTGATCATCGGCGTTCTCGCCTACTTCAAAATCGCGGCGAGCGAGAGCCGGGCAGACGCGCCCGGCGACATCGTGATACCGCTCGGCCTGTCCTATTACTCCTTTCGCTGCTTGCACTACCTCATCGAGCGATATCGCAGCACGCTGCCCACCCACGGCTTCGGCGAGTTCCTCTCGTACATGCTCTTTCTGCCGACAATCGTGATGGGGCCCATTCACCGCGCAGGACCGTTCCTGGAAGATCTCGCGCGAAAGCGGTGGGACAGTGGCCAGCTGTCCGCGGGTCTCGAACGGATCCTCTACGGGTACGTCAAGATCGCAGTGCTGGGCAACTTCGTCGTCGCG
>Ga0075423_10004648_pt1 | contig 12745 bp, 7 predicted proteins | sample SoiMethybrSBSTD2_FD_80114 | JGI IMG/M metagenome (GOLD analysis project Ga0075423, IMG submission 80114) | Bulk soil microbial communities from a Populus tree surrounding site in Tennessee, USA - Soil MetaG P. TD hybrid SBSTD2 | ecosystem: Environmental > Terrestrial > Soil > Tree plantation...
CCAGGGCGCCGCGGTCGGCCGCATCGACGCGGGTCGAGTCTCGAAGCTCGTAAGCAAGACGAAAGGTGCCATCCTCGACGCCTGAATCTGGATGGCGCTGTGCCAGCACAAACCGGATGAAGTGCATGTCCTTCACTCGCCTGAGGCTGGATCACCGGCGGCCGGAATTGCTTCGAACCCGATGCGGTAGCCTCCTCGGTCATCCGTAACGCAAGCCTTGGTGGAAGTTCGCATCGTCAACGCGCGGGATCGGACTCGAATCCCGGTCCGCCACTCAGCTCGGAGCGTCTCGGCGGAGCGGTGCCGCCGGCCCCGATGGCCTTCAGCAGACTCTCAAGCAGTACCTGGCTGCGGCCCATCGTGAATCGTTCGCACCTGCGCACAAGTGCCTCGTTGATCCGTCGCAAGTAGTCGCGATCAATCGTGATGTGCGCCACCATTGGCCTGGCCATCGACGCGTCGATCTCGCTCGCCGCGATCGTCCTCGAGGGTGTACAGCTCCCGCTCCGCCCCCGTTACTTCTGGCGACTGCCGGCGGACGATCCCCTGCTTGCGATCGAGAACCCAGAGGTCGCCGCGCTCGTCGGCGAAGCGACGGAGGTACGCCTGCGGCAGAAAGTGATGGAGCTTGGGCTGGTTCGGCAACGACGTGAACCTGCTCCATTGTCACGGCAGAGGTGCAATTTCACGAAACATTTGAGGGCCTGAGCCGGTCTCACGCCACGCGCCGCAACCTTTCAACTTGTCGAAGCCACCGGTCGATCCGGTTCCAACTGGCGAAATTTTGGCTCACCAGCCTTCGCTCTGATGTCAGGCGAAGGCTGATCCGCCGAAGCGCTCGGAATTCAATCAGCGCATAGGCGGGCTACTTCTGTCAGGGAGAGCTCCGGCTGGCTTCGCCATGTCACGGGAAGACGAAGGCTGATCCGGCACCTCGCAGAAATCGCACCTCTTCACTGTCCAAGACTTGGCACGTTCTGACAACCGGACTATCGCGCGCGTCGAATTGCGCTCCAAAAACTTGATCGAATCGTCTCGGTGCTCGGCTTGCACGATCGACCGCGTGAGCGATCAACGCTGCGGCTATGTTCTTGTGAGCACAGTCCATCAAAACCGGTACTACACTGGGCTGACGTCCGACGTTCAGGCGCGACTGGCTGCGCACAACGCGGGGCTCTCGAAGCACACCGTGGAAACTTGTCACCACGATTGAGTTTTCGAACGCTAAAAGGGCGCAGGTTTTTGAATCGTATCTGAAGTCCGGTTCAGGGCGCGCATTTGCGCGGCGATACTTCCGATGACACACATCAGGCCAAGTCGGAGCTCGAAGTTACAGATCGGTCCGCCTACGCGCTTATGGATTGCGAGCGCGACGGCGGATCAGCCTTCGCCTGGCATGAGAGCGAAGGCTGGACACGGCACGAACGATGACCAGTCGACGGCGCGGATGAACGCTTCGTCGGGCGGAAACGGCTGCTTGAACGTGAACGCGAACTGGGTTGACCCGTGCGCCTCGAGGTGGGCGAGCCGCTTCTTGGCCTCGTCGATCCCCGGCCGATGACCGGCTGGGACCCACCATAGCGCCATGTAGACGCCGCTGAACGCCTCGAACCATTCACGCCGGCGGCGCATCACTTCGGCGTGTGAACTGCGATAGACGTACTCGCGCAGCGCCTCGAGGCTCTCCCACACCGACATGTTCAAGAGGATGCGATCGTCTTCCGGATACGGGCGGAAGTAGGTCGCATTCCCTTCCGACGTCTGCAAACGCCAGACAAAGCCGGGCGTCCGGTCGGCGAGCGCGTTGATGTCGTCGAGCCGATCGACGAATCCCTTCATGAGCGGCTCCGTGACCGGCGCACGGACGCGGCCGATGTTCACCTGCGCCAGATGAAACGCATTCATGGTCGCTATTGTATCGACGCGGTCGCGCGGGTGCGGCTAGCCACCGCCCATCCACGGAGTCTCTGGACTCCGTTTGACCTTCTTCGCGGAGTCTGGCGGCTCGTCGCGACCTTCTGCAGGCTTCTCCAGATCTTGCCGCTCGGACGGATTCTTCTTCTTCTCACGCTCAGCCGGGCTCTCCTGTTGAGCACCCTTGCGTTCGTTCCCTTGCTCTTCGATCATGCCGACACGTTTTGCAACGTTGATTCCGAATCGATAGTCTCGCCGCGCTGGCATAAACTCGCGCCGCAGTTCGCGAAGCGCGAGCGAACCACGACACGATCAACGACTCGTCGATTCGCTACATTCCAATGTCGCGACGGGACTTCGCGGGCGCATCTATCGTCGGGTTAGGGGGAACGCGCATCACCCTTGCGTCGAGAATCGCGCGCGTTCCTCTAGGGTGCTCGCTCGATGTCGAACGACACACGCTCGCCATTACTGTGTCACCTGCTTTCCCCCGCGGAGCCACTCGTGACGATGACCGATTGCAGGATCGCGACGCGGAGACTGTCCGCCGTCGCAGTCTGTGTCGTGGCCTTGGCATCGATTGGTGGGAGTGGGCGCGTCAGCGCGCAAAGTAAGAGCGAGGTGTGGCAGTCGATCGGGCCGAACCTTCCCACAGAATTCGACTCCGCAACTTACGACCTCGCGGTCGATCCACAAACGCCGACGACGGTGTATGTCGGCTCCAGAGCCGGTGTCTACAAGACGATTGATGCCGGCGCACATTGGTTCGCTGCGAATACTGGCCTGCCGGGCGATGGACATCCCATCGTCGATTCACTCGTCATGGATCCACAGAATCCATCCACGCTGTACGCGGGCATCACCGTGCGCACCATCTTCGAGCCGCGCGCCTTCGGCGTGTTCAAGACCACTGATGGCGGAAACACATGGACTGCCGCAACAGAAGGACTCGGTAGCCGCTACACATTCGAGCTGGCCATCGATCCGCAAACGCCGTCGACGGTCTATGCGATCGCTGGTGGACCTGTCTACTCGTGCTGCACGGGTCTTCTCTACAAGACGACCGACGGCGGGGCGAGCTGGGCGGTCCTCAACGATTTCCAGACCAACGTCATCCTCGTCGATCCGCAAACCCCCTCGACACTCTATGCCAGCGGCGGCAGCGGCGTTCGCAAGAGCACTGACGGCGGTGCGACGTGGAGCGATGCCAGCACCGGCCTGAACCAATTCCCCACTGCGCTGGAGGCAGATCCGTTCATGCCGGGCGTCGTCTATGCCGGCACAAATTCGTCTGGCATGTACAAGACGACGAACGGGGGCGCGAGCTGGACGCAGATCAACAACGGTCTCACCGATCCGAACATTCGGAGCGTCACGGTCAATCCCGTCTCCCCGGGATATGTCTATGTGGGCACGTCAGGTGGCGCCGTGTTCAAGACCAGCGACGGCGGCAGCAGCTGGAGTATGGCCGCGAATGGACTCGGCACGACATGGGTGCGCGATCTCGCTGTCAATCCGCAGACACCGGAGACGGTGTACGCCAGCACTTCGGAGCGCGGCGTCTACAAGACCACTGACGCCGGCGGTACATGGGTCGCCGCGAACAGCGGTTTGTCGAACGCACAGGTGTACTCGCTCGCGATTGCCGGGAGTCATCCGGCGCGTCTCTACGCCGGCACGTTCAAAGGCGTCATGTCAACGAGTGTGGAGGGAACTAGCCAGTGGAGCAGTCCAAAGGTTGGCGCCATCATTCGAGCGCTGGTCGCAGATCCACAGAATCCATCGATTCTGTACGCATGGAACGACAACTCTGCGGACCTCAACATCGGTTTTCTGTACAAGACCACGGACGGCGGGGCCAATTGGACCGCAACGTCTTTCGCAGTCTCGGGTGGCCTCGCGATAGACCCGTTGACACCCTCGATTCTGTATGCGTCGACCCGACCCCCAGGAGGAACCGCCGGTGTCTATAAGACGACCGATGGCGGAACCAGCTGGAGCCTCACCGGGCTGCACCAAACGACGTCCGCGTTGGCTGTTGATCCGGTGACCCCAACAACGGTGTACGCGGGCAACATCAACGGCGTGTTCAAGACCACGGATGGCGGCGCCACTTGGACCTTGAACGGAGACTTGGCGTCTCTGTCGGTTCTCGCCTTGGCCGTCGATCCACAGACCACATCGCATGTCTTGGCAGCGACTCGAGGCGGGGGCCTCTACAGAAGCGATGATGGCGGCGAGCATTGGGGCGCAGCCGCAGGGTTGCCCGGCGTCGATGTCTTCGCCATCGCGATTGATCCGCAGTCGCCTTCCATGGTGTACGCAGGAACCTACGGGGCCGGTGTGTTCAGGAGCACCGACGGCGCGTGGAACTGGAGCGCCCTGAACGATGGCCTCTCGCAGCGCTTTGTGCGGAGCCTCGTCATCAACCCGAGTACCGGCGTCGTGTATGCCGGCACCGACGGCAGCGGCGTGTTCGCGCTCACGCCGACGATGACGCCGTCGCCATATTACGAGCTGTCGATCGAGCGTCCGGGCCATGGAAGCGGCACGGTCGAAACAACCGACGGGTTCTTGTACTGCGGACAGCATTGCTCCGATTTGTACTCGGCCACCACCGAGGTCACACTCAGGTTCACCGAAGCGTCCGATTCGTTCTTCGTGGGTTGGCAGGGCTGCGACGTCGTCAACGAGGATGGAACGTGCTTCGTGACGATGGATCGGGCCAGGACGGTGATCGCAGAGTTCGCCTTGCGCAACTGATACCGACGGCTGGCGGCGAGCCCCGCCGCCAGCCCCACGGTGCGTCGTTCGTACCTATCAGTTAAAATCCTGCGCTCAAGGTTCCCCTCGATGCGCACGGCCCCGCTGGTTGCTCTGGTCGCGGCGTTTCTCCTCGCCACACGTGTCGTCGCGGGCGCCGAGTCGGCGCGCGATCTCCAGGTTCCAACCGCAGCGTTGACGGTCCTCAATCTCTCCACCAACGACGCACTCCCGATGGCGATGGCGCGGGCGATCCGCATCCTGCACTCGGTCCCGCATGACGATGCGCCGCTGCCGCAAATGGTGGCGCTCGAACACCTGCTCGTCGACCTCGAGCGGCTCGAGACCGAGCTCGCGCGCGCGGGAACGCGCGGGTTGAACCTCTCGATGGCCAAGACCAACACCGAGCGGACGGTTCTCAAGAACGCACTCAGCGCGATCGGCCTGAAGCTGCGCGAGCAGAAGAAGGCGTACACTGTCGAGCTCGACACGAGCAAGGATGCGGTGGCGTTGCGGGCCCGGCTGCAGACGATGGGAATCGAGACGGCGTCGCTGCCGAAGCGGTTCAACAGCGGCGAGTCGATCCTCATCGCGCCGAGCATCACGGCGCTGCCGCTTCCGCTCACCGCCGAGACCTGGAGCTCGATCGTGTTCGAGCGTACAGTGCCAGACACGATGCTCTTCGGCACGATCATCCGCGACCGTCGCGCATCGCTGCTCTACTACGGTCTGCAGTCGATGACGCCGGCGACGCTCGCATTCGTGGCGAAGAATCCGGATCTGCTCCGACACTTCTATCGCGACGCCGCCGGTCCCGTCGCCGCGTTTGGTGGATCCTTCGCCCTCGACGATGGCGGCCGCATCATCGTGCCGGGCGGTAGCGATGCGATCGAGCTGTGGCAAGCAGTCGTCGACGAGCCAGTCACGCGGCCGGAGCGCTTCGCTCGTGCGCTCTTTGCGCGCGACTCGGGGCGTCTCGCGTACTTCTTCGACACGATCGGCCGGCTCGATGAACCGCATCGACGGTTTGCGATGGGCCTCTCGATTCAGGATCGCAGCGTCCGGCTCGATCGGTTTCGCGCGCTCTACCGCGCCTTCGTGGCGACCGACGACAAGCTGACCGTGACCGACATGCCGTTCATGCGTCCGCCGTACGATCCCGCGACGCTGCTGGCGGTGATCGCGGTGGCGCCGTCGGGAGATCCGGTCGGACCGGTGTCTAGAAAGCTCTGGGCGCACGCATCCGACAGCGACGACATTCCCGATGCCGACAGCCACGACCTGCGCGAGCCCGAAAGCGAGGGACCCATCGACGCCGCGTGGCTCGCCGAGATGCTGCTCTCACAGGAGCAACAGCGGCGCCGGCAGTTCATCGATCGATTGGCCTTCGGTCAGCGACTGTTCGGCGGCGCGCCACCCGCGAATCTGCAGGACGTGCTGGTTGCGCTGCGTGGCTTGACGCGCGTCCCCACCTTGATGTTCGCCCTCGAGCGCATCGGCATCCGCGATCCGAAGGTGTTCGCCGCAGCCGCGCGGCGCGCACGCAGCATCGAGCAGATCGACGATCCCGCCGAGTCCGTTTCGCTCCTCACGCAATTTCAAGGTGCGCTGGCGCTGCTCGATCGTCTGTCGCGCACCGGCGTCGTCAGTCGCGAGGCGCTCGAACGACAGACCCGATCGCTCATCGATCTCGAGATCGCCGATCGCCGGTACGAGGGCCGCGTGATGCAGTGGCTCAGAGACGGTCTACTGCCGGCGCTTCCACCAGCCGCGCCCGATCAGAGCCAGGACGATCGTCTTCTCTCGGCGCTGGCCGAACATAGCGGGAGCGCGGCCTCGTTTGTCTGGGAAGGCGACACGTACGCGGTGGACGACACAGTTGCAGTCAGGGAATTGAGGGAGATCCGGAAGAAGCAGGCGAGCAACACCCTCGATGTATTGTTGAAGGCCTTCGCGCCCACCTATATCCTCGCGCACGAATCGAAAACCATCGCCGAGATCCACAAGCAGGCGAGCGAGCTCAATGCTGCCGCAACCGGGTTGGCCGTGGCACGGCCTTGGCCCGATGTCCCCGAGGCGCCCCAGTCGAAGAAGATCGTCGACCGCGCGATCGGCAGTCTGCTACGCATGTCCAAGCCGCAGGACGCCAAGAAGGCCGCGCAGGACGTGGCGCCGGTGATCGATCTACTCGACCACATGCTCGGTGAGACACTCGTCGCGCTGGCTTACGCGCCGGTCACGGGCGAGGCATCGACGCTGCTCGGTGCGAACGCCGACCTCTCCCACAAGCACACGTTCGGCGTTGCGGAGCGAACCGGGTCGAGCGAGCTGGCGCGCAAGACCGCGTGGCGCCGGCCGACGCCAGGCTCGAGAGCCGTCGCCGGAGAGGCGATCACCGGTTCGCTCCTCGGAATCGACCTGGCCCTGGCGCCGAAGCAGCTGAGACGCATCGCCAGCGACAAGCTGCCAGGCCCGCCAACGTTGAACGGCAACGACCGGGACACGTTCGTCACGACCGTGGCGCTGTTCAACCCGCGCCAGCTCACCGATGCGAGCCTGCGCGCGATCGGCGCGGCGGTGGCGCGAGGACGCGAACGAGTGAAGACCGCCGCTTCCGATCCCGCGCGACGAGATGCGCTCGCGGCGAAGGCCGGCATGAGCGACATCAGACGACAGCTCCTCACGTGGACCGCCGATCGCTCGCCCGATCAGATCGAGCGCCTCTTCTCTCTCAGCGAGCTGTTCTGGCTTGGCGCCGACGGAGCCACACTCGATCGCGACGCCATCGATGCATGGGGCATGTCGTTTGAAGCGATCACCGGCTGCTTCTGTCTGCGGTTTCCGCCGGCGGGCACGTGGGAATCGGTCGCGGGCCGTCCGTCGACGAGTGAATTGGCGTGGGCCGCGCCGGATGTGAGCCTGCGCGTCGCTGCGGTCTTGTCGGAGGCGGGCGTGCCCGCCGCGCTCTTCCCCGGCGTCATGAGCATGGCGATGCAGGACTTCATCGACTCGGTGCCGGCGGTGTACCCTGACGACTGGCAGGCGATTTCCGCACACGCCTCGTCCATCACCCGCGAGCGGATCGAGGATTACGTGTCCGCGCTCGTCGCCAACGGGCCGGTTCACGTGGTCACCTCCCCGGCCTCGCGATAGAACGAACCAACAGGGATCACTCTCGACATGCGTGGCGGTCGATTCCTCGTCGCAGTCCTCTTCTCATTGGCGTCGGTGATCGCGCTTCGCACGCAGGCAACATCAACGTTTCGGTTCGTGTCGCCGCCGCCTGGCGCATACGTCACCGGACCGGTGCTTGTGAGGGTCGCGTTCGAGGGAGAAGGCGGGCCGGCTGCGATCGAAGACGTCACGTTCTTTGCCGACGGCAAACAGATCTGCGTTGCACCGGGTCTACGCATGCAGTGTGAGTGGGATGCCGGTTCGAAGGTGGAGGAACATGCGCTGCGTGCGGTTGCGCGGCTGAAGGCCGGAGGGCGCGTCGTCGCCAACGTCCGCACGCGCGCGGTGACCTTCAACGAGACCGCGTCGGTGGACATCGTGCAGGTCAACGTCGTCGTGATGAGCGGCAACCGCTTCGTGAAGGGGCTGACCAAAGATGCGTTCCGGTTGCTGGACGACAAAGAGCAACGGCCGATCCTCGGATTCGATCCCAACGGCGCGCCGCTCGAGCTGGTGCTGGCGATCGATGTAAGCGGCAGCATGAAGGACGCGCTCCCGGACGTGCAGGAGGCGGCGCGCGCGTTTCTCAAGGCATTAGGGTCCACGGACAAAGTCACGGTGGTGGCCTTCAACGATTCAGCGTTCACGCTGGCCCCACGCGAGGCCGACCTCGATGCACGTCTGCAAGCCATTGACAAGCTCTCGGCGTGGGGCGGCACTGCGGTGTACGACGTGATCGTCCGGCTCGTCGGCACGCTCTCGCGTCAAGCCGGCCGTCGCGCGATCGTCGTCTTTACTGATGGTGAAGATCAAAACAGTCAGGCGTCACTGCAGGACGTCGCGCGCGCGATCAGCGACAGCGACACGACGTTTTTCGCCGTCGGGCTCGGACGCGGCGAGCGACTCAGCGCGATCAAGGCCAACCTCGAGCCGTTAGCCGAAGCCAGCGGCGGTCTGGCGCTGTTCGCCGAGCACAGCGACAAACTGCTCGAGCCGTTCTCGACGATCGTCACTGATCTCGCCAATCAGTACACACTCGGATTCGAGCCCCGCCGCGACGGCAAGGCGCACACGCTGACGGTGCAGGTGCCCGGCCGTGACGTCCGCGTCCGCGCACGCCGTAGCTACGTTGCACCGTCCCGATAGGCATCAGGCGCGTCCCACGCGCGAACACCTGGTCCCGCTGACATCGAACAATTCGCCCGAGGTCGTTTGACAATCCTCGGCACGTGTGGTGCATATATGCGTGACGCATACATGGACGAAGGGATTGGGAATGATGCGCGAGCGAGTGATTCGTCTGTCGGAGTGGTGGTTTCACCTGCTTCTCTACCTGTATCCAGTCGACTTCCGGGAGGAGCTGCGACTCGAGATGACCGACGCGTATCGCCGTCGTGTGAGTGATGCCCTCATCCGGCACGGCGTCATCGGTGTCGCATGGCTCTGCATGCGCGCACTCGTCGACTCGGTGTGGAACGGGATCGGGGAGAGAGTCCGACCGGCGGTCGCGTGGCGTCGCAGCGGAAACTGGGGACGGGATCTCGAGCTGGCCCGCCGGCGGCTCGTACGCTCGAAGCTGTTCGTGGCCACCACGCTTGGCACGTTGACGATCGGACTTGGCGCGTTTGCTGTCGTCTACACCGCTGTCGACAAAGTCCTGATCGAGCCGCTGCCCTACCGCGATCCCGGCAATCTCTATTTCGTCTGGCGCGATCGGTCCGCCTCGTCCGGTTTGAAGCGCGAGTGGCTCTCAGGACCGGACGTCGCGGAACTGCAGAATGCGCGCAGCGTCATCGACGGCGCAGCGGCCATCCAGCTCGCTGGTCCAACTCTCTCAACCCGACGCGACGGAGAGCCGCTGCAGATCACCTTGATGACGGCGTCGCCCAACCTGTTCGACCTGCTCGGCGTCGCACCGATGCTGGGCCGTGATTTCGCCGCCACCGAGGTCGGTCCGAGCCGGCCGGCCATCGTCATTCTCAGTCACGCGATCTGGAAACGGCTCGGCGGGAGTCCAGCGATCGTCGGTTCGCAGGTGTGGATGAGCGGGTCGCCGTACACGGTGATCGGCGTCATGGGCCCGAACTTCCGCTTCGTTCGCCACTCGACGATTGGCGCGCCGCAGGAAGCCGACGTCTACACAACGTTCCGCTTTCACATCGCCGACCAGGACCCGAACACGACGTTGTTTGCCCAGTTGTTTGCCGCCGTGATTCGGATTCGGCCCGGGGTCTCGCCTGCGCAGGCGGCGGCAGCGGTCGATGCCGCTGCCCGAGCGGTGAACGAGCGGAGGCATCCGAGCCAACCGGTGCGACTGTATCCGGTCGGTCTCCAGGCGGATCTGGTGGCGCCGGTTCGTGCCATTCTCATCACACTCGGCGTCGCGGGGCTCGTTCTGCTCTTGGTGTTGACCGTGAACTTGGCCTCGCTGCTGCTCGCGCGTGCGGCCCAGCGCGAACGCGAATTCGCGGTGTCGCGCGCGCTCGGCGCGAATCGAGCCGCCGTTGTGCGCGCGATGGTGTTCGAGGGCGCACTGCTCGGGCTCGCTGGCGGCGCCGCAGGGGCTGTGGTCGGCTCGTGGGGTGCGCGCATGCTGGTCGCGCTGGCACCACTCGACCTGCCACGGCGCGACGAGATCGCTCTCGATTGGAACATCGCCGCCGTTGTCGCCCTGGCGGGTCTGGCGATCGGAGCCGTGGCCGCGGCGATGCCCTCGCTGTGGGCGGCGCGTGTGTCGCTCGCTTCGCTGATCGCGCCCAGTGCCGTACGCGGCACGAGCGGGTCGCGGCGCATGGGACGCGGCATCGTCGTGGCGCAGGTGGCGCTGACGCTGGTTCTGCTCTGCGCGGGCGGCCTGGTCGCGCGCAGCTTCGAGCGGCTGCTGGCCGCCGACCCTGGTTTCAAATCAGGAGGCGTACTCACGTTCGCGGTCGCTATGGGACCACGCCTATTCCCAAAAGATCCCGATGCCTTCGCGTTTCAAGAACGCGTCGAGAGCGCGCTCGCCGCGTTACCAGGTGTGCGAAACGTGAGCGCCACTACCGCGCTGCCGCTCTCGGGGTCTGCTGGACTCGCCACAATCTCCATTCCCGGCGCGCCCGGCAATACGGGCGATGCGCAGCGCGACGCCGTGGTCGTCGACGTCATCAGCACACGCGCGAGCTACGCCGAACTGATGGGCATGCGCGTGCTCGCAGGCCGTGCGTTCGAACCCGCTCACCGCCCGGACGTACGCGAGGTGCTGATCGATCGACACCTCGCGGCCCAGTTCTTTCCAACCGGCACGCCGCTCGGTGCGTCGATCCCCCTGGGAGGCAACTCAAACGTAATCGTCGGAGTGGTCGACCAGGCGCGACTCTACAACCTGCATCAGGACGGTCGGCCGCAGATGTTCGTCCGCGCCGAAGATTGGACGCCCTACGTTCCGTACTTCGCGATCAAGACCGACGGCAATCCTGAAGCGCTCGTGTCCGACGTGCGGCGCGTCATTCGACAGATCGATCCGCGCATCCCGGTTTCGTCAGTGCGCACGATGGACGAGATCGTGACTGACGCGCTCCGACAGCCGCGCATCAGCACGGTGTTGATCGGCGGCTTTGCCCTGGGTGCACTGCTCCTCGTCGCCTTGGGGGTCTTCGGGTTGATCGCCGGAGCGGTGGCGAACCGTCGTGGCGAGATCGCCGTACGTCTCGCCCTCGGTGCCACGCATCAGCGTGTGCTCAGGCTGGTCGTCGGAGAGGGCGCGCTGCTCGTTGGCATCGGAATGGTGATCGCCATTCCAGGGATTTACGCCGCCGGCGGATTCATTCGCGGCCTGCTCGTCGGCGTCACACCGTGGGATCCGATCACGCTCCTCGCCGTCGCGCTCGGTCTCGCGCTCGTCACCATGGCCGCGTGCTACATACCAGCGCGCAAAGTGCTGACGGTCGATCCAGCACCGCTGCTTCGCCAGCAGTAGCACCAAGAACCTTGATATCCTCGGCTCCTGCGCAACTCAACCGAGGTGTCCTATGCGTCTGCTTCGCCGTTCTGCTGCCGTCGCTGGTCTGGCTCTGGTGGGATCGCTCGCGGTAACGATCGCGGCCCAACAAAAGGTGCCGACGAACAACGGCACGCCGGTGGCGCCGAACGGATTGAGCGTTGGCGTTCCGCCGGATAAACCTGTCGAGTACCGAACGGCCGAAGGCCAGAACATCCGAGTCAGCGTGGTCGCACACGGGCTCTCGAGTCCATGGAGTCTGCAATTCCTTCCGGACCCCTCGACTCCGCTCGGGGCAGGTGCATCGATGCTCGTCACCGAGCGCACGGGGCGAGTGCGCGTGATTCGCAACGGTGTGCTCGATGCAGCGCCGGTCGGCGGATCGCCTGAAGTGCGCTCGCAGGGGCTGTGTGGTTTGTTCGACGTCGCGCTGCACCCGCAGTTTGCGCAGAACAAATACGTCTATCTCACCTACGACAAGCCGCGTGGCGACAAGGGCACGGTGCTGGCGGTTGCGCGCGGCAAGTGGGATGGCAAAGCGCTCACCGAGACGCGCGACATCTTCGTCGCCGAAGGCGCGAGCTGCGTGTCGCGCATGGTGTTCGGTCGCGACGGCATGCTCTACGTCAGCACCTTCGGCGCGGCGGGCGAGAACGCGCAGCGCCCCGAGAGCTATGCCGGCAAGGTGCTGCGGCTGCGCGATGACGGAAGCACGCCGCCCGACAATCCGTTTGCCGGCAAGCAAGGCTATCGCCCCGAGATCTACACCGTCGGTCATCGCAGCACGCAGGGCATGGCGGTGCATCCGGCCACGGGACAGATCTACGAGCTCGAGATGGGCCCGAACGGCGGCGACGAGATCAACGTGCTCAAGCCTGGCGGCAACTACGGCTGGCCGCTTCTCAGCTTCGGCCG
>Ga0075423_10004651_pt1 | contig 12743 bp, 6 predicted proteins | sample SoiMethybrSBSTD2_FD_80114 | JGI IMG/M metagenome (GOLD analysis project Ga0075423, IMG submission 80114) | Bulk soil microbial communities from a Populus tree surrounding site in Tennessee, USA - Soil MetaG P. TD hybrid SBSTD2 | ecosystem: Environmental > Terrestrial > Soil > Tree plantation...
TCGGCGAGATTCAGCGGATCGCGTCGGAAACCGCGCTCGCGTGGCTTGGCAACGTGCTGTCGCTCGGCGGCACCGTCGCGATGCTGGCCTGGCTGGATGCGCGGCTCTTTCTTGTCGCCGCGGCCGCAATGCCGTTCGGCATCTGGGCCCTCGTCCGCTACCGTGGCCGGCTCGAAGCCGAAGTGGCCGCCGTCCGCCAGCGCAGCGCCGATATCGGCAGCTTTCTGATCGAGACGTTGCAGGCGATGCGGCTGGTTGTCGCGTCGAACGCCCAGGCGCGCGAGGTGGCGCGATTCCGCGCCCGCAACGACTCGTTTGTCGGTGCGCTGATGTCGATGCAGCGGCTGACGTATCTGTCCGGCGGACTGCCGGGGGTGATTCTGTCGCTGGGTAGCGGGGCGGTCTTCGTTTACGGCGGGATGCGCGTCATCCGTGGCGACATCACCGTCGGCACCTTCGTCGCCTTCATGGCGCTGCAGATGCGGCTGATGCCGCCGCTGCAGGCGCTGATGGGAATGTACGCAAACCTCGCGACCGTCCGCGTGTCGCTGCGCCGAGTATCCGAGATTCTCGACGAACCGGTCGAAGTACAGGAACGGGACGGCGCGGTTTCGATCGCGACGGTCGCCGGTGAAGTCGAATTCGACACCGTGACCGTCTCGTTCGACCGCTGGGGTGCTGCAGCCGGCGTCCCTGTCCCGCCGAAGCCGCACAGCGGCGAAGGCGGAAGCCGCGGCGCGCCCGTCCTCGAGCGCGTGTCGTTCGTCGTGCGTCGCGGCGAAACGCTGGCGATCATCGGCCCGAGCGGGAGCGGCAAATCGACGATCGCGGATCTACTGCTGCGGCTCATCGATCCAGACGAGGGGCGCGTGCTGATCGATGGCTGCGACCTGCGCGACTGGCCGCTTGCCGACGTGCGGCGAGCCGCCGCGCTCGTCGAGCAGGAGCCGTGTCTGTTGCACGGAACGATCGCTGAGAACATCCGCTACGCACGCCCCGAGGCGTCGGACGCCGACGTGCGGGAAGCCGCGCGGCGCGCCGCGCTCGAAGCGTTCATCGAACGGCTGCCGCAGCAATTCGAGACGATCGTTGGCGAGCGCGGCATGGCGCTGTCCGCCGGCGAGCGGCAGCGGATCGCCATTGCCCGAGCGTTCCTGGCCAATCCGGCGATTCTGATCCTCGACGAGCCATCGGCCGCGCTCGACTCCGAGTCGGAGCGCCGGATCGCCGAAGGATACGAGGAGGTGATGCGCGGCCGGACGACGATTGTCATCACCCATCGTCCCGAGCTGGCCCGCCGCGCGAATCGTGTGCTGACGCTTTCGGGCGCGCGCATCGTCGAACCGGTCTTTTGATCGCGAAGCGCACATGGTTGGGCGTAGCTTTCAGCTGTCAGCCATCGGCTTTCAGCTCACAGTCGCGCTGAGAGCTGAGAGCCGAGAGCTGAGAGCTCGGTCCGCGCGACTGTTCTTGCGAGCGCGGCCCTTCACGAGATGCTGACCGGCCGCGGCGTGCGGGTGGCCGTGATCGACAGCGGCGTCAATGCCAGGCATCCACACGTCGGCGAGGTCGCCGGCGGCATCGCCATCGACGAGCACGGTAGCGAATGCGCGGACTATCTGGACAGGCTCGGCCACGGGACGGCGGTCACCGCAGCGATCCATGAGAAGGCGCCCGATGCAGAGCTGTTCGCCGTCAAGGTCTTCGACCGGTCGCTGTCGACGAATGTGTCATCCCTCGTCGCCGGCATCGACTGGGCCGCGGAGGCCGGCGCTCACCTCGTCAACCTCAGTCTCGGTACGTCGCGGCAGGTGCACGAACCGTTGTTGCGAGATGCAGTCGAGCGTGCGGCCGCGCGCGGCACGCTGATTGTGTCGGCGTACGACGATGGCGAAGCGCGGTGGCTGCCGGGAAGTCTGCCTGGCGTGATCCCGGTGCTGGTCGATTATGCCCTCGCGCGCGATCGGTATCGAGTGAGCGACAACGGAGGCGTGACGCTATTCCATGCGTCGGGATTCGCGCGCGAGATTCCGGGCGTCCCGCGCGAGAGAAACCTCCACGGTATCAGCCTGGCTGTCGCGAACATGACTGGGTTTGCGGCGCGCGCCGCCGAGGTGTGCGGCGATCGGTCGCTCGTATCGCTCATCCTGGAACTGGTCGCCGAAAGCTCCCCCTACTGAGCCCGGCATCTGATGTGCAATAGTCCCAATAGTCTCAAGCGTCTGATGTGCAATAGTCCTACGCTGAGCGGGGATTCTGCATGGCGTTCAAACTCCATCAGCGGCAGCATCTCGAGAACGAGCTCAGGAATACTGCGCGCCGCCAGCTCCGCCGTGGCAGCGAGGCGCTGAAGCAACGTGACGCACGAACGATTGGCACCAGCGTCCACGAGGCGCGCCGCAGCCTGAAAAAAGCGCGGGCGGTCGTTAAAACCCTTCGAGACGCGGGCGCCGAGGTGCCACGCAAGGATCGACGTCGACTGAGGAAGGCGTCGCGCGAGCTCTCGGGACTCCGCGACAGCGCCGCCATCGTGGATACCTTCCATCGGTTGCGGAAGCGCTACCCAAAGCGCCTGGCCGAGCACACCTACGGCATTCTCCGCCGTGCCCTGCTCGAGGCGCGAGAACAGGGGCAGGGGGACGCCCGCCGCGATGGCATCCTCGATCAGGTCGCGAATCGACTCAACAAGACACGGGCGAATGCGAAGCGTTGGAAGGCGCCTGCCCTCGACGTGGCGGCGCTGATCGATGTTGTCGCCCTTTCGTATCGGCGCAGCCGGCGGGCCATGAAACGCGCGCGGCAAACCCATCTGCCGGCGACGCTGCATGGGTGGCGCAAGGAGCTGAAGACCCTGTGGTATCAGCTGCGCCTCGTCAAGCCGCTGACGCCTGGCGTCGCGCCGCTGGTGGCTGACGTGAAGCGTCTCGAGACCGAGCTTGGAGAAGATCACAATCTGGTCGTGCTGGCTGCCACGCTCCGCGCCTGTTCGGAACTGAAGGCGATGAGCGCCGAGGTTCGCCAGATCGACACGTTGGCGGTCCGGATGCGTCAGGGCCTGCGCACGCGCGCTTTTGCGATCGGCGCCCGCCTCCACCACAAGAAAACGCGCGACTTTGCGTCGTGGCTGCGACGTCTGGCGGGACAGGCCGCGGCGAAGCCGGCGGCGGCGTGAGCGCGCGTGCCGCATCTCCACCAGCTGGACGCGTTTGCGGAGAACGACGTCTTCCACGTCGTTGTCGAGTCGCCGCGCGGGTCGACCCTGAAACTCAAATGGGATCCACATCTCGGCGCGATGTCGGTGTCGCGTCCGCTGAATTTCGGCGTCTCGTTTCCGTACGACTGGGGTTTCGTGCCCTCGACTGAAGGGCCGGACGGGGATCCGGTCGACGCGCTCGTCTACTGGGATGTCTCGAGTTATCCGGGCGTCGTCATTCCCTGCCGCGCGATTGCAGTCGTCAAGGTCGATCAACGCGCCAGCGCCGGAGACACTCGCGTTCGCAATGACCGCATCATCGCAGTCCCAACGCAGGTACGACGCGAGCACGTCGGGGTGCCAGGCGATCTCCCCGCGCGGATTCGAGAGGAGCTGAATCAGTTCTTTCTGGCCGCGACGGCGCTCGAAGGAAAAGATGCGCGCATCCTGGGGTGGGCCGGTCCGGCGGAGGCCCTGACATTGATTCGCAGCTCCGCGACATGACGCCACCTCACGTAGCGCAGCCCTTCAGGGCTGCCCACGTCGCACGGCAGGCCTAAAGGCCTGCGCTACTTTCTTTTCAACGCGTCCTCGAGAAACGTCTTGGCCTCGGTCGATGCCGGATCGACCTCGACGGCGGTTCGAAGAAACGGGATCGCGGCGTCGGTCTGGTTCTGCAGCGTCAGAATGCGACCCAGGAGCAGGTTCGCGCGAAAGTGACGCGGCTCGAGCGCGAGCGCGGCGCGCAGCTCGGTCGTCGCATCGGCGACGCGATCGATGCGGGCGTAAACGGATCCCAGCGAGTAGCGTGCATCGGCCCATCCGGGCATCTTTCCGGCGACGATGGCGAGATGCCGTGCGGCGCCCTGGAGGTCGCCGGTTTCGTACAAAGCGATGCCGAGCTCGTATTGCCCAAACAGTTGATCTGGATCGAGCGACACCGCCCTGGTGAGCGGTGCGATGGCGCGCGCGTGCTGCTTCGTGCGGACGCGCGCGATACCAAGCTGGAGCTGGGCGAGCGGAATGTCGGGCTCTGAAGCCGTCACCTTCTCGAGCAGCGGAATCGCCCTCTGAAAGGCGCCGTCTTCGACGGCGACGACCGCCTGGTGCAGGGTGTTGGCGATGGCAATCCGATCCTTGGGATCCACGCCGCTCCGATTGGCGCTGCCGCCGCCACTGACATAGCCGAGCGAGGCGAGCCGCTTTGCGATCTCAGGATCCGTCTTGGCGCGTCCGCTCGGGCCAGCGGCGCTCGACTTCACCAGGAAGTCGCGTAGCTCCGCCGACATCCCGTCGGCGACGCGTGGCCGCGAGGTGGCGAGGTTCTTCATGGCGTCCGGATCCGCAACCAAGTCGTACAGCTCGGGCTTCGGCGCGCGAACCAGCAGGAAGCGGTCGTTGCGCCACGCCGCCAGCGGACTCCAGCCGAACGCGCGGCGTGGATACTCGGTTTCGGCGTAGACGGGACGATCCAAGGCTTTCGCGGTGCGCGAATTCGCGCTGACCAGCGGCATCAACGTTTCTCCCTGCATCGCCTGCGGAACCGGCAATCCCGCCGCCTCGAGCAGCGTCGGCGCGACGTCGGCCAGTCGGACGCGCGTGTCGATCCGCGTGCCCGCGCCGGTCCCAGGGACACGAATCACCAGCGGCACGTGGAGCACGGCGTCGTACAGGAAGACGCCGTGCGTCTCCTCGCCGTGATCGCCGAGCGCCTCGCCGTGATCGGCGGCGATGGCGACGATGGTGTCGGGCGACGCCGATTGGATGAGTCGTCCGGCGAGCCGATCGACCGCGGCGATCTCGCCGTCGTACGGCGACGCGGCGAAGCGCGCCTTCAGATCGGCCGGCGGATCGTACGGGTCGTGGGGATCGAACAGGTGCACCCACAGGAACGAGGCGCGTCCAGACGCCGGCTGTTGAGACCAGGCGAGCGCGCGGGTGACGACCTCCTCACCGCGCCGTTCGACCGAACGGTACCGATCGTCGCCCGGACGGCGAAGCCGGAAGCCCGCGTCGTAGAGGTCGAAGCCGCGGTCGAATCCTGGCGCCGTTCCGTTGCGCGGATCGAGGATCAGCGAACCGACGAACGCCGCCGTTCGATAGCCTGCGGCGCGCAGGAGCTGGGGAAGATAGGGCACCGCTCCAGGCAGCGGAGCGCCAAAGTCGTTAACGCGATGACCTGCGGGATAGCTGCCGGTGAGGAGCGTCGCATGCGACACGGTCGTCACCGGCGCCTGCGCGTACGCGCGGGTGAAGACGACGGCACTCCGCGCAAAGTTGTCGAGCGCCGGTGTCAGCCCGCGCTTCGATCCCAGAAACCCCATCCGATCCGCACGTGTCGTGTCGAGCGTGATGATCAGAATGTTGGGATGGCGGGCGGGCTGCGGCCGTGTCTGTGCTGAGAGCACGGGAACGACGAGGACCGCCGCCGCAAGCCAGATGCGCATGAAAAAAAGGCGGGCCGCCTCATGCAGCCCGCCCCATCGTACCTCTGTCTTTTGCTTTTGACTTTTAACTTTTGCCTCTTAACTTTCTCAGAAGAGTACCTTCAATGCCCACTGCATCGCGCGCGGCCCACCTTGCGCGATCACCGGATTGCCGGCGTCGACGTCAGGCGTCGACCCGATCGAACCGAACAGACTGCTGCGGACGTTCGTGCTCTGCGCGGCGCCGAGATTCACGCGGTTGAGAAGATTGAAGATCTCCCAGCGCGCCTGGATCCGGGTGTTTCCCTGGACCTTGAACTCTTTGATGATGTTCACATCCCACTGCGCAAGCCCCGGCAGACGCGCGCTGCTGCGCCCGCACGTGCCCAGCGTGCCGGCCGCTGGCGTCCCGAACGCCTGCGCCGCGTTCGCGATGAAAGCGCTCGGGTTGGTGAAGTCGTAGATCGGATCGGCGAAACAGTTCGCGCGGACAGAACCCGTGTCCTGTCCGGACTGGTCGCGGCTGCTGATATTCGGCGTGAACGGGCGGCCGGTTAGCGCGGTGACGACCGTTCCCACCTCGAGGCCGCGCGTCACCGCGTTGTGGCCAGGTAAGGCGTACACACCGCCGACGTTGAAGTTGTGACGCCGATCGAACGTGCAGGGCCCACGATTCGTCGTGGGACTGTACGGGTTGACCGCCTGTGGGAAGTCGTTCCGGCCGCGGCTATTGTCCGAGTTGTAGTCCTCGCACTTCGACAGCGTGTAGTTGTACTGGGTGTTGATCCCGTGCCACCCCTGCTGCCGGTACGAGAGCTGGAGCGCGTTGTACCACGAGCGCCCGTCGTTGGTCAGCTGGATGATGTGCTTTAGGTCCGGGTACTGCGGGTAGAAGGGTCGATTCTGCTGGATCGCGCTGGTCGGCGTGCCCAGCGGCGGCGCATTGATGTCGCGGAACCACGACTGTTCCGTGCCGCGAGACCCGAGATATGTGATCGTCACCGCGTTCCCGCGGAACAGCTCGCGCTGGAACGTCGTGTGGAAGTAGTGATATATCGGCGTGTGGTAGTCGCTTGGGATCGTGAAGGCGTTGAACGGCGGCTGCCCCGAGGGGCTGTTGCCGAACACCGGGACGCCCGGTTGCACGCACACGAAATTGCCACCCGCAGTCGGCGTGTTCGGGTTGACGCACGTCACGCCCGCCGCGTCCGGAGCCCGGGTCTGCGTCCCGTTGAGTGAGACGGAGAAGACACCGAGATCGGGATTGGTCATCGCACCCGCGCTGGCGGCGAGACCGCTCCACGTCGTATTCGGCGAGTGAACTGTCTTGAAGTCGGGTACGTCGTACGTCAGCGCGTAGCCTGCGCGGACGCTCATTCGGCCGTCGCCGTTGACGTCCCACGCGATGCCCGCTCTAGGCCCGAAGTTGTTCTTGTCGATCGGATACAGCCGGTCCAGTCCTTGACCTAGCCGCACGAGGCCCTGGCCTGGAACAAAGATCGACGCCAGATTGTTGACCTCGCGCACCGGCATGTTGATGTCGTATCGCAGGCCGAGGCTGACTGTCAGGCGTGACGACGCCTTCCAGTCATCGTTGACATAGGCGCCGATCGAGGCCTGCGACATGTCGCGCGCCGTAGAGCCGAACGACCGGCCGATCGTGTCGAAACGTCCTAGCAGTAACCCCGTCAGGACGTCGACATCGTCAAACGATCCGCCGCCGGTGACGGAGATTGATGTCCGGGCTCGGTTGCGCACGCTGTGGTTCTTCCCGTCCTGCCAGCCGCCGCCAAATTTCAGCGTGTGCTGGCCGGTGGTTCGCGTGAGCGAGGCAGAGACGTCGTACGTCTCGGTCGGCGACGTGGTGATCGGATACCCGCCGACGCCGCCGATATAGCCGAAGGCGCCGAGCGTCACCGCGGGCACCCCGAAGTCCGCCGCGTCGAGCGGTCCGGTGTTCAGTCCAAGGCTCGTCGGATCGATCTTGTTGTTGACGTCGATCGTCTGCGAGATGCGGTTGTAGCCGAAGCGCACCTGCAGCAGCGACCGGTTCGACAGCGTCGAGTTCCAGACGAAGCCGACGAGCGCTACCCGCGTCGGATCGGTGACCGAATTGAACATGTCGGCGGGACCGTTGGCGGGCGTCAGCTGACCGACGAACGCGGGCGCCGACTGATAGCTGTTCCCAAAGAAGAAACGTCCGTTGACCAGGTTGTTCGGGTTCACCTGATGATCGATCTTCAGCGAGAAGGTGTTCATGTTGGCCACGTTGGCCGAATTCACCGTCATCAGACCCGACGGGTCGGTCGGGTAGTACTTCAGCAGGTTTTCCCCGATCGCGTTCGTCGGCAAGCCGGCTGCGGCGATGCGCGCGCGGGCCGCAGCAATCTCTGACGGCTTGGGAATCTGCGCCTGGTACGGTGACGTCACCGCCAGGCGCTGTCCCTCGTAGTAGCCGAAGAAGAACGTCTTGTCCTTCTGGATCGGGCCGCCGAAGGTGCCGCCGAACTGCTGGTTTTTCACCGGAGTCGTGGTGCCCCCGGCCTTCTCCACGAAGTAGTTCGGCGAGTCGGTCCAGTCGTCGTGGCGGAAGTAATACGCCGTTCCGTGCGTTTGGTTCGTGCCGCTCTTCATCACGACGTTGATGGCCCCGCCGCCCTTGACGCCATTCTCAGCCGACGGCGTTTGCTGCACGGTGAACTCGGCGATGGCATCCATCGGCACAAGCGTCGCCGGCACGCCGACGACGCCGGTCTGGTTGAGGACCGAATCGCCGTAGTAGCGATCATTGTTCGAGATTCCGTCGATCATGTAGTTGTTCGACGTGCGGCGCGCGCCGCTGATGCTGACCGAGAGGAATCCGCCGCCCGGGTCGCGCTGCACGCCCGGCGTTACCCCGAGCAACGAGTTGAAGTCGCGGCCGCTCAGTGGAATCTGCTGAATGCGCTCGGTGTCGACGTTGTTGTTGAGCTTGTCGGAGAACTCGACCAGAGGCGAGGCGGCCTGCACGGTGATCGTCTCCGACTGGGCGCCGACTTCGAGCTTGAAGTCGGCCTTCGTCACCGTATTCACCGCCACCTGGACCTCGCGCGCGACGGATTTGAAGCCGGGGAGCTCGGTCTGAACGCGGTAGATACACACGGCCAGCTCCGGTATCGTGAATCCGCCCTGCGCGTCGGTGACTGCCGTGCGCGTCGCGTTGGTCGTGACGCAGACGGCTGTGACCGTGACGCCCGGCAACACCCCGCCGGTGCTGTCCGTGACGGTGCCTGAGATATCACCCGTCGTCTTCTGGGCGAAGAGGTTCGTCGCAGTCGCAAGCACCGTGAAGAGCCCGACAAACAGGCTTAATCCAAATGATCTCGAACGCATCCGCCCTGCCTTTCTAATCGATCCGAGTGCGCATCTTTTATGACGCCCTGCTGTCTGTCAAGCGGCTAATGCTTGTGCATTCACAGTCGGACACACGCGGCTCCACCAGGGAACGGAATTGCGAAGAGGCGTGTCATAGCAGGTCGATACATCGACCAAGCGTCCCAATTTCGAACGTCTGGAGAGGTGGGCGTTTTGTGTTCCCTTATGAACTGCTTCGAAGAGCTTCAGTAAAGTCGGCCCTTTGATTCGATCGTAATCAGTTGGTCCGCGTCCGGAGGCATCGCCGTTCACTCAACCTTCTGCGTTGAGTTGTCAAGGAATATCTAGCTAGCTCCCAGCCCCGACGGAGCTCCGCCAGCCCCTAGCTCCGACGGAAACCCGTCCCGCCGGAGCTCCCAGTGACCTGAGGAGCGAAGGCGGATCAGAACAACACCTTGAGCGCCCACTGCATCGCGCGCGGGCCGCCGGATCCGATCACCGGATTGCCGCGATCCACATCCGGCGTCGATCCGATCTGTCCGAACACACTGCTTCGCGTGCTCGTGCTCAGAAAGCCACCCAGGTTTACGCGATTGGTGACGTTGAAGATCTCCCAACGCGCCTGGATCCGCGAATTGCCGTGCAGCTTGAATTCCTTGAGGATGTTCAGGTCGAGCGCCGCGAATCCTGCGCGCCGGCCGGTGTTGCGACCGCATGTGCCGAGCGTGCCCGTCGGCGGATTGGCGAACGCCTGGGCCGCGTTGGTGATGACCGAACGGGTCGTATTGGCATCCGGAAAGAGATAGCCAAGATCCCAGTTGTAGATGGGCTCGGCCAGGCAGTTCGCCCGGATGGCCCCGACCGCCTGCCCCGAGTTGTCGGTGGTTCCCTGTCCGTAGGTGAACGGACGTCCCGAGAGCGCGCTGAACACCGTTCCGATCTGAAGCGGTCCTCCGCCAAACGAGCCGCCCGGCACGGCGTAGCTGCCGCCGACGTTGAAGTTGTGGGTGATGTCGAAGTTGCAGGGCCCCTTGTTGTCTGCCGGGTTGTACGGATTGGCCATCTGCACATTGGCCGCATCGCGGTTACCCGAGTTGTAGTCGGTGCACTTCGACCAGGTGTAGTTGTACTGCGTGTTGATCCCGTGCCATGAGTTCTGGCGGAAGGACAGCTGCATGCTGTCGTACCACGACTGGCCGTCGTTTGTGAACTCGACGATGCTACGGTACTGCGGGAACGTGCTGCGAAATGGCCTGAACACGTCCGAGTTGGTGATCGGCGATCCAAGCGGCGGTGCGTTGGTTTCCTTGCGCCACACGAGCCCCTGACCGCGTGACCCGATGTACGACACCGTGACCGAGTTGTTCCGTAGCACTTCGCGCTGGAAGGTCAGGTGATAGTAGTGATAGCGGCCGAGCTGAAAGTCGTCGGGTACCTGGAAAATGTTGAACGGCGGCGCCCCGGTCGGCGACGAGCCGAAGATCGGCACGCCCGACTGCAGGCAGACGTAATCTCCGCCTGCCGACGGGTTGGCCGGGTCGTAGCACAGCACGGAGGCGCTTTCCGGTGCGAACCGTGGCGACTGCGACAATGAGACGCGGAACACGCCGAGCGTCGGGGTGGAGAAGAGTCCCGGATGGAGTGTGCCCATCTGCGGGGCGTCGTAGGTCAGCGAGTAGCCGGCGCGAACGCCCGTTCGGCCGTCGCCCGTTACATCCCACGCCAGACCGGCGCGCGGCCCGAAATTGTTTTTGTCCGTCTTGTACAGCTTGTCCAGACCGTTGCTCCCGAGCTGCACCAGCCCGCGGTCCGGAAAGAAATTGGTCGCGAGGTTGTCGCGCTCGCTCATTGGCGTGAACACCTCGTACCGCAGACCAGCGCTCAGGGTGAGGCGGGCGTTGACTTTCCACTCGTCGTTGATGAAGGCGCCGATCGACGTTTGGGCCATGTGGCGCTCGGTTTGCCCGAATGATCGCGCGGCGGTCTCGAAGCGCGCCAGCAACAAGCCGACGAGCGCATCGACGTCGTTGCTGGTGCGGCCGTTCGCCGTCAGCGTCGTGCGCGCCTGGTTGCGCACGCTGCGGTTGTAAGCGTAGTCCCAGCTGCCGCCCACTTTCATCGTGTGCTGGCCACGGGTGTGCGTCAACGCCACCGACACCTGCGTGGTCGTGGTCGGCGCCGTGGTAATCGGATAACCGCCGATGCCGCCGATGTGACCGAACGGTGTGGTGACGCCCGGTACGCCGAGATCCGCGGCGTCGAGCGGACCCGTGTTGATGCCGAGGCTCTTCGGATCGACCTTGTTGTTCGGTTCGAGTGTCTGCGAGAAGAGGTTGAAGCCGAATCGTGTTTCGAGCAGCGTCCGGTTGGACAACGTCGAGTTCCACACGACGCCGACGAGCGCTGCGGTCGTCGGATCACCCACCGAGTTGAACATGTCGATGGGCCCGTTCGGGGGAATGATCTCGCCGCTGTTGCCGGCGGGCGCCGACTGGAAGTTGCTGCCGTAGAACACGCGCTCGTTGAGCAGGTTGTTCGCGTTCAGCTGGTGATCGAACTTCACGGAGAACGTGTTCATGTTCGAGATGTTCGGCGCGTTGACATTGAGGTTGCCCGACGGGTCGGTCGGGTAGAACTTCAGGAGGTTCTCGCCAATCGGGTTCGGTGTGAGGCCGGCCGCGGCGATCCGCGCGCGCGCCTGCGCAACCTGCACATCCGTCGGCACGTGCACGACGTACGGCGACGTCACCGCGAGCCGCTGTCCTTCGTAGTAGCCAAAGATGAACGTCTTGTCCTTCTGGATCGGTCCGCCGAATGTGCCCCCGTACTGCGCGTTTTTCACGGGCGTGGTCGAGCCGCCCTGCCGCTTGACGAAGAAGTTCGGCGCGTCGGTCCAGTCGTCGTGTCGGAAGTAGTAGCCGGTGCCATGCGGTATGTTGCCGCCGCTCTTCATCACGACGTTGATCACCGCGCCGCCCTTCACGCCGAATTCGGCCGATGGCGTCTGCTGCACGGTGAAGTCGCCGATCGCGTCGGTCGGCACCAACGTGGCCGGCACGCCGACGACGCCCGGAGAGTTCAGCACGGTGTCGCCGTAGTACCGGTCGTTGTTCGAGATGCCGTCGATCATGAAATTGTTGGACGACGTTCGGGCGCCGCTGACATTGACCGCCTGGAATCCGCCTCCCGGGTTGTGCTGCACGCCTGGCGTAACGTTCAGTAGCGAGTTGAAATCGCGGCCGCTGAGCGGCATCGCCTCAATGCGTTTCGAATCGACGCGGTTATTCAGCTTGTCGGAGAATTCGACGACGGCGGAGGTCGCTTCGACCGTGATGGTTTCGGACTGCGCGCCGACCTCGAGCTTGAAATCGACCTTGGCGACGCCGTTCGCGACGACCGGTGCGTCGCGCGCGACGGTCTTGAAGCCGGGCAGCTCCGCGTTCACGCGATACAAACACACCGGAAGCTCTGGAAACACGAAGCCTCCCTGCGCGTCGCTGACGACCGAGCGCGCCTGGTTCGTTTCGGTGCAGGTGGCGGTGACGTTGACGCCGGGCAGCACGCCGCCGGTGCTGTCCGTGATCGTCCCTGATATGCCCCCGGATGTCCGCTGCGCGAACGCGGCGTCTGTCGTCGCCAGCAAGGCGACGAGAAAGATCACCAACACCATCCCAGACCATCTCTCCCGCATGTGGTTTACCTCTCGTGCAATAGGCGCGGCAGCACCGCGCAGAGTTCAGCGGTTGTAAACCGACTGTGCAGAGTTGTCA
>Ga0075423_10004652_pt1 | contig 12743 bp, 11 predicted proteins | sample SoiMethybrSBSTD2_FD_80114 | JGI IMG/M metagenome (GOLD analysis project Ga0075423, IMG submission 80114) | Bulk soil microbial communities from a Populus tree surrounding site in Tennessee, USA - Soil MetaG P. TD hybrid SBSTD2 | ecosystem: Environmental > Terrestrial > Soil > Tree plantation...
CAGGATCACAGACGGTCCAAGTTTTTACACGCAGTGCAAAGACGAATTCGTTCATCAGATTTATCGCTTTGAATCAACTCGGCCAGACCCGTTCATTATCGACGGCGGCAGTAACATCGGAGTCTCGATTCTCTATTTCAAACGGCTGTATCCAAAAGCGCGTATCGTTGGCTTCGAGCCAGATTCCGATATCTTCAAAATGCTTCAGGAAAACGTCTCCCAAAATAACCTTTCAGATGTGTCACTTGTTAACTCCGGTCTCGGCGCTGAGGATGGAACGGCTACTTTTATTGCTGACCACAGTGCAGGCGGACGAGTTGGCATTGGCGACAATACCATTGAAGTATCAATACAGCGTCTCTCCAATTCAATTTCGGAGCCTGTTGATTTTCTAAAACTGAATATAGAAGGCGAGGAGTTACCCGTTCTTCGGGATCTCGAAATCACCGGAAAGTTATCGTACGTTAAAGAGCTAGTACTCGAATATCACGGATGGCCCGAAGGCGAACAGCGACTGGGTCAAATTCTGGAGTTGCTCGGCCGAAACAATTTCAGGTATCTCGTGCACGATTTCGATAGTGAGACAGGTTCGGCAACCAAGCCTCCGTTCAACTTGGATAACCAGAAGATCTGGTATTGTCTGGTTTATGCCACGAACATCGCAGTCACTTGAGGCTATCCTTCAAATTCCTTCTCCCGTCAGAGATCTAAATTGTTTTCCTGGAAGCTGAGAGAATTAACGAAACGTGTTGTTCCACGCGCAGTCTATCGTCCAGTCATGGATCGATGGCGCAGGTGGCCGCCTGTCCGTTGGGGAAACTTGCGAAGAGTGGATCCATTTAGCGAAGTGATGGGCCTGGATCGCGGCCACGGTATCGATCGTTATTACATTGAAACGTTTCTAAAGAATAATAGTGACAGTATCAAAGGCAACGTACTTGAGATCGCCGATAACAACTACACCGTCTTATTTGGCGGGGACAAGGTCACTAAATCTGACGTTCTCCATTCGGTGCCCGGCAATGTAAATGCGACGATTGTTGGTAATCTCGAAACCGGGGAGAATATTCCCGCGAATGTATTTGATTGCATCATCTGCACTCAAACACTTCCCTTTCTCTTCGACTTTAACGGGGCCATTCGTTCATGCCATAACGCACTAAGAAGTGGCGGGGTACTGCTTGCAACGTTTGCCGGTATTACTCAAATTAGTCGTTACGACATGGACCGATGGGGTGACTACTGGCGTTTTACAAGTCTTTCAACCAAGCGAATTTTTACCGAGGTATTCGATCCTGAGCTTGTTGTCGTTGAAAGTCACGGCAACGTTCTGACTTCCATTTCATCTCTCCTGGGACTTGCAGCAGAAGACCTCGGAAAAGATGAACTCGATTACCACCATAGAGACTATGAACAACTAATCACAGTGAAAGCTGTGAAGGAAAGCGGATGAGTATTCGAGGACTGGGTCGACTAAAACAAGCAGGCCGGAAGTTGCGAAACCGGTTTAAGCCTGGCGCATTGATTCTGCTGTATCACCGGGTTGCCGAATTACCCACCGATCCACAGAGGCTTGCAGTAACTCCGGATAATTTCGAGGCGCACCTTGAAATTATCAAGCAGAGATGTGTGCCGATCAGTTTGCAACACCTGGCCCAGGGAATAACCAGACGGGCTGTCATCCCAAGATCGGTGGCGATCACTTTTGATGATGGGGCTGCTGATAATCTAACGAATGCGAAGCCTCTCTTGTTGAAATCTGGTTTACCCGCAACGGTCTTCGTCGCCACTGGCTACAGCGCGAATGGTCGCGAATACTGGTGGGATGAAGTCGATCGAATTCTTCTACAACCGAGTGTACTGCCGGAAAAACTGGAGCTGCGTGTCAACGAAAAAGTTTTCTCTCGGGTACTCGGAAATGCGATTGTTTATGATGAAAAGGAATATGTCAGGTTCAGTAGCTGGTCGGCGAACGAGCAGTCTCCAACCGAGCGTCATCAGCTTTATCAACAACTGATTGAATTCCTTCTGTCTCTTCTTCCTGATGATCGTTTGCTAGCGATCGAACAACTAAACCTTTGGGCGGGCAAGCAGGAATCGACGCGGCCCACACATAGACCTTTGACTCTTCATGAAGTCAAGCAATTGTCTGATGATGGGTCGATTGAAATTGGCGCCCACACGGTGAGTCACTCCGTTATGAGTTCGTTACCAACCGATGTGCAGCGACGCGAGATCGTGGAAAGCAAGACTCATCTAGAGGGAATCCTGGGGCATTCAATCAGGAGTTTTGCTTATCCCTTCGGCACTCTGGCAGACTACACGAAAGAGACCGTCGGGTTAGTAAAAGAAGCTGGCTTTGAGTACGCGTGCTCAAATTACAAGGATGTTGTTCAACCAGGAGTTGATGTCTTTCAATTGCCTCGAGTAATCGTAAGAAATTGGAGTGGAGACGAATTCCAGACTCAGTTGGAGAACTGGTTCCGAGGGTAAAGTAAAAAGGTAATATGTGTGGGATTGTCGGAATCGCAGGAAAGCAGGAGACGTCCTGGCTTTCGCAAATGAACGAACTCGAAAGGCACCGAGGTCCCGACGAGGCCGGCGAATATCGTGACGAAGATCCAGGCGTTTCGCTCGCAATGAGGCGATTGAGCATACTGGATATCGCCAGCGGTCATCAGCCAATGAGTAACGCTGACGGCTCGCTTTGGATTGTCTATAACGGTGAGGTTTACAACTCACCGGAACTACGCGCCCGATTGGAACGCGCGGGCTGCGAATTCCGAACTAACAACTCAGATACCGAGGTCGTATTACAACTCTACGAACGTGAAGGCGCAAACATGCTTAGGCACCTCAATGGCATGTTCGCTTTCGTGATTTACGATCGAAATCAGCGAAAACTTTTTGGCGCTCGAGATCGATTCGGCATCAAACCACTCTATTACTTCCAGACTCCTGACCTTTTTGCGTTTGCTTCTGAAATCAAGAGCTTCCTGGTCCTTCCGTCATTCGAACGCGATCTTGATCTGAGCAGCCTTTATCACTACATGAGCATGCTCCACATACCCGGAGCAAATTCCATTTTCAGCCAGGCAAAACGTCTATTGCCGGCGCATTATTTCGAATACGACTTAGACAGAAAAGAACTCTCCACCCAACAATATTGGGATCTCGACTTCAACCACCCGCAGGAACACTCAGAAGAGGAGTGGAAAGAGATTATTCGGGTGGAATTGTCCAAAGCGGTTCAACGTTGGACATTGAGCGATGTTCCGGTTGGGTGTTCACTCTCGGGCGGTATTGACTCCTCAGCGATCGTCAGCCTGTTGGGAGAGGCTGGGCATCCTAAAATCAAAACCTATGCACTTGGCTTCGCTGGACCTGGCGAGGAGGAATGGAACGAATTGCCGCTCGCGCGGCAGGTCGCAGAACGTTGGGGCACCGAACATCATGAGCTGGTTCTTGAACCAGAAGTTTTGTTAGACGATCTCGTCCAAATGGTTTGGCATTTGGATGAACCATACGGAGGTGGACTGCCTTCGTGGTACGTGTTCCGGTTCATGAGTGAGAGCGTCAAAGTGGGAATGACTGGTACAGGTGGTGATGAAGTATTCGGTAACTACGGTAAATATCGCGTGATGGAAAACAGTCAATTTGCCCAGGCGGTTCTTTCGCGTCGGAGCACTTACGAAAACTTTGCTCGGAGTTTTGCCTGGGCCTGGAGACCTTGTTACCAATTGGCTGAGGCAGTGCCAGAAACATGGCTTGGCTCTTATCGGAAACGGCGACTCGCGGGCCTGTTTGATTTCGGGGGAGGTCCCATTGGCCGCTATTTCTTCAACCCGTGGTATTACTTTTCCGATGGAGCAAAGCGGGCTGCGGTTTTTCAAATGGATCTCGAAGGCATTAGTGACACTGGCTTAATGTTACAGCGGCTTTACGACACTGCTAATACCTCCGATCTCAGAAACTCGCTGACCTACCTTGATTTTAAAACGCAACTAACAGATGAGTTTCTCGCTATGACGGATCGACTCTCGATGGCTCATTCGCTGGAAGCGCGAGTACCGTTTCTCGACCACGAATTTGTAGAAACCGTCTTCAACATCCCGTCGGCTCTGCGGATGAAATCAGATGATCTGAAGTACTTACTCAAAGGAGCTATTTCAGATTTGCTACCAGAGGCTCTGTTACAGGCTCCCAAAAAAGGGTTCGTTATTCCGATCAAACTCTGGCTGCGCACCTCCCTTCGGAAACTCGCTGAGCATTTGTTATCGCCCATCAGATTAAAAGAACAAAAACTTTTCGATCCTGCTTTTTACGGACGTTATGTCAAACCTCATCTCGACGGCAGAGCCGATTTCACCTGGCAAGTTTGGTCGGCATTGATGTTTCAACTCTGGCACCTCATCTTCATTGAACAAAAGTCACGCAGTGTCCCGGCATTCACCTGGCGCGACATCGTTAGTTAACAGCTCAGAATGCATACACGTGTAGTTGATCAACTTCGCTCCCCTGTCACAAACAATGACCTCCGGCTGGAAGAGGCGGAATTTGAAGCCGGGGAAGTCCGTAAGGGCAAGTTGGTTGATGAAGAGACGGCCGAGTCGTTCGACATTATCGAGTTTATTCCACGGTTCGTCAGCGATAGCGCTTACGCCCAGAGTTTTGGCGACCAGTGGAACCTATATCGCCGCACCCAAATCGATCGCTTTAACGGCACAAGTTTGACGCGTGATCGTTTCTTCCGAGATACGGGTTGGAGCGGCGATGATTTAAAGGGCCAACGAATTCTGGAAGCCGGGTGCGGCGCGGGTAGGTTTACTCAAGTTCTGCTCGACACTGGAGCCGAGGTTTTTTCCATTGACTACAGCTCGGCCGTCGATGCTTGCTGGTCTAACAACGGTCCGCATCCCTCCCTGGTTTTGTGCCAGGCCGATTTGTATCGGTTGCCGTTTAAAGAAAATTTCTTCGACAAGGTATTTTGTTATGGTGTTCTGCAGCATACGCCGGATGTGAGAAAGGCGTTTTTAAGTCTATTGCCGTTTCTGAAGCCTGGTGGTCAAATCGCCATCGATGTCTATCGAAAGATGCCGCGGACCACGCGTTGGACTTCTAAATTCTGGTATCGGCCAATAACCACTCGCCTGTCACGCCGAACCATGCGCAAGATAATTGAGTGGTATGTTCCACGATGGATTCCGGTTGATAATTTTTTCCAGCGAATTCCGATCGCCCGCACTGTCGTCCCAGCAATCGTTCCGTGTTGGAACTATACTGGCGTTCTACCATTGCCTCCCGATCAAGTAACCCAATGGGCAATTCTGGATACATTCGACGCGTTGACACCAACTTATGATTTCCCTCAAACAGTGGAATCAGTGACTTCCTGGTTCATTGAAGCTGAGTTGGAGGAAGTTACTGTTAGAGCGGGAGGCAACGGTATCCTCGGCAACGCGCGTAAATCTCTTGGGGCTCATCAATGAGTGCTTCCAGCCTTGGCGTTCTCCATATAAACGATTGCGACCGTCTCGGAGGATCCGGTCGATCTGCTTATCGAATTCACTCAACTTTACGCAGACTCGGCGTTAGGTCGCGCATGTTGGTGAGAGATAAAGCAAGCGCGGATCCGGATGTTGCTCAAATCTCCAAAGGCCTCGTTCATTTCTTGGATCGGACCAGTTATCACGTTTTGGAACGATTGAGTCTGCAGTATCTCTTTTACTCTTCGTCATTTCTTTTGCCGCGACACGAGTGGTTCAAACAAGCTGATATTCTTCAGTTATTCAACACACATGCAAACTTCTTCAGTCATACCGCCTTGCCATTGTTAAGCAGATACAGACCGATCGTCTGGCGTCTTTCCGACATGTGGGCCCTGACCGGTCACTGCACGCACTCGTTTGACTGTGAGCGTTGGAAAACGGGCTGCGGATCATGTCCGATCCTTTCTGATTATCCCGAACTACGTTGGGACACGACCGCGTTGCTCTTCAAGATAAAGAATTCCATCTACTCACGCTCCGCTTTAAACGTAGTAGCGCCTTCAAAGTGGATTGCTAATATCGCACGACAGAGCCCTTTGTTGAGTCGGTTTGAAATTCATCACATCCCAAATGGAGTTGATTTATCTATCTTTCGACCTGCGGACAAGGCCGGTGCACGGAAAGCGTTGGATTTAGATCCTCGCAAGAAGGTTATCCTGTTCAGCTCGCACCTGATCATGAACCCTTATAAAGGCGGGCCTCAGATTCGCGAAGCTCTCGATCGTCTTTCTGCCGACCGAACAATTGGCGATGTACTTGTCCTGGTTGTGGGTAGGGATGCAGAACGATGGGAAAATAGAACCGGGTTCGAAGTCAGACGGCTTGGTCATATTTCCGACGACACAAAGCTTGCACAAGTATATTCAGCAGCGGACGCTTTTGTGCTACCTACACTAGCTGATACATTTCCGAATGCAGTGCTTGAAGCAATGGCTTGCGGAACTACACCCATTACGTTCGACGTAGGTGGCTGCCCTGAACTAGTAAAACATCTCGAAACTGGATACCTTGCGCAGAAAAAAGATGCTGAGGACCTCGCGCGGGGTATCAAGCTCATTCTGCAAAATACAGAACTAAACAAGAAGCTTCAGGCTCAGGCGTTGGAGGTGGTCGAACGCGAGCACTCCGATGACCTTGAAGGTAAAAGGTTCAGGGCACTCTATGAGAACATAATCGAGCTTCGCCGAACTGAACCTGAATAGAACAAAATGCATTATCACCTCATCGGAATTTGCGGAACTGCAATGGCTTCACTTGCCGGCATGCTTCAGGCGCGAGGCCATTTGGTCACCGGCTCAGATCAAAACGTTTACCCGCCAATGTCTACGATGCTTCATGACCTTGGGATCGCAGTTCATCAGGGCTTTCAAGCAGCACATTTATCGCCAACCCCGGATTGCGTGATCGTTGGTAATGCAATTCCTCGGGGTAACCCGGAAGTTGAAGAGGCGCTGAATCGCAAGCTGCTTTATCGTTCACAGGCAGAAGTCGTAAAAGAAGAGTTCATTCGTGGCAAACACTGCCTTGCCGTTGCAGGTACACATGGAAAAACAACGACGACAAGCATTGCGTCGTGGGTCATGGATCAAGACGGTTTGGATCCTGGCTTTTTAATTGGGGGTATTGCGCAAAACTTTGGTTCGAGTTTTCGCGTTACTGAGAGCGACTACTTCATCATCGAAGCGGATGAGTACGACACTGCGTACTTCGACAAAGGTCCGAAGTTTATGCACTACCTTCCGGAACTGGCGATTGTCAACAACATTGAATTTGACCATGCCGACATTTATCGAGATCTCGCAGCGGTCAAACTCGCATTTCGACGGTTCATGAATCTTGTTCCCGCAAACGGCCGGTTAATCGCAGGATGGGATAATCCGAATGTTCGTGCCGTAGTTGAGGAGATGGGATCCAGATTGTTCACGAAGCTGGAGACATTCGGACTCGCGGGGGATGCCAAGTGGCAAATCAGAAATCCCGACTTCAGCAAGAGTCTTGTTCATTTCGAGGTTCACCGCGAGAACGAGTTATGGGGGAAATTTGAAACTCCCTTACTAGGAGAATTCAACTTACTCAATTGTCTCGCAGTGATTGTTGCTGCCGATGCGTGGGGATTGAGCCGGGAAACAATCCAAAGTGCTCTTGCGAGTTTCAAGAACGTGAAGCGACGCGCTGAAGTACGAGGGGAACAGCGGGGCGTTGTAGTTATCGATGACTTTGCGCACCACCCAACAGCAGTTCGCGAAACGTTGCGAGCATTGAGGACTAAATATAATGAACAGCGACTCGTCGCTGTATTTGAGCCTCGCTCATGGTCTTCGCGGCTGGCCGTGTTTCAGAACGACTATGCCGATGCATTCGCGCCGGCCGACTATGTCGTGATAGCAAATGTGTTCGATAGCAAAAAGGTGACAGAAAAAGGACGAGCACTCGACACCGCCGAACTAATAGAAGCGATTTCGAAACAAGGTAAGGCAGCTCTTGCGCTTCCTGATGCGGACGCGATTGTGGAGCACCTCATTCCCGAACTGCGGTCAGGAGATGTCGTCGCGATCATGTCGAACGGCGGTTTCGGCGGAATTCACGACAAACTCCTCGCCGCGCTCGCAGCGGGTTAGAGTTTTGGAGTGCGACGGCCTGCCGCCGCTTTGTCACAACAGGCCTTGAGTAAGTAACCCTGTAACAAAGCGACGGCAGGCCCTCGCACTCCAAACAAGACGTCTTCACACTTTAAGTAAGAATTCGTAACCCTCTCGCAGCGGGACTCCTATAGATCAGTTATGGTCAGTCAGGAGACCCCCACCGTGAAAAATTTCTCAGTATTTGAATATGCTCTGGATTACTCCGGACCGCGTTTGGATAACCTCGGAGAAATTGCGAGCATCGCTCGCAAAGAGTTCGCAGAGCGCGAATCCTTTATCTGTCGCACAACCACGGCGTCAGTCGAGTACGGATGCCTGATGATTGAAAACGATATCTTGCTTCGGACAAACCGCGGGGGCAAAGTCTACGCTGGCTTCGGCAAACTCTCTCAACTCCAACCCATCATCGGTCGATATCTGAGAATCGCAGACGTCTCGGAGTACGTTTACGTATTTGGTGAAGACGACTGGCAGCCGCCGCGTCATCCAAATATTCGCGTCGTCGTGTTAAGACCCGGGTTTCAACTCTCGCGAGAGTGGTTTCTAATCACCTCGTCTTCATCTCTTGCCACTTCGTTTGTTGCCGTTGATGAGGGAGGCTTTGACCCAAACTTGCCGGAACAGATTCATTACTGGGCACTAAAGACAAGTAACAGATCGACTGTGGACAGTCTGGTGAATGCGGTCGAAGGCGTGATTGACTGGACGTTAGCTGCGTGAAATCAGCCACAGATCATCACAGATAAAACAGATCTGATTTAAGGAAGAGTTGAGGCTCTCTCTTTTCTCAGACTGATCTGTGTTCATCTGTGTGAATTTGTGGCTCAACTGGACGCTCGACAAGGATCGGCGTCAAACGCAATTGCTTTTCAGCGCCAGTGGATTCCACATGAGACGTGAGAACTCTGCGAATGCGTTTTGGAAGCAACTTCGACGCAATCATCGCAGTTGCCCCGAGCAGTTCTACAACATCGCCTCCACCCCGCCAGTGTTCGCGTACGATCATTGGATCAGTCACGGTTGTGAGTCGCAGCAGAGATAGTGCGATCAGATATGCGTCGTCGATTTGGCCGATAAACGGCAACATATCAGGTATCAGATCAAATGGAACGAGAGCGTAGACTATAGCGCCGGCAACCAACATCCTTTCTTTCGTTGGCACGCGCGAATCAACCATGAGGCGACCACACAGCAATACCATGTTGGGAACAAACATCAGCAGATTCTGCATTCGCGGAACCAAAGTTGACTTGGACATTCTGTAGTTTCTCCGCTCGGTTAGGTGTGACTGATTATCAAGGCAAACATTCAAATTGTCGATTTCCGATTTCCGATTGCCAATTTTGGGACGGTCAAGGACCAGCGCGTCTACATGCAAATCGGCAATCGGCAATTGGCAATCGGCAATAGTAAGCTTATCCTTCGCGCATGAATATTCTCGAACGTATTCGACAACGCGCCGCATCGAGACCACAACACATCGTTCTCCCTGAAGGCAACGACCCTCGAACAGTTGTCGCCGCCGCTCTTTGTTCCGTTCGACGTATCGCGCAAATTACGTTAATAGGTGACGAACAGGTTATCCAGGCAACCGCTCGAGAACATTCATTGGATCTTGGTGGTATCACGATCCTAAACCACAAACGTTCTCCCGATTTCGAGAAGATGGTCAACCTTTTCCACGAGTTGAGACGTGCCAAAGGTCTGATGGCTGATGAGGCGAGAACACTTGTTTCTGATCCACTCTACTATGGCAATCTGATGGTTCGCACAGGGGGTGCTGATGGCTCTGTCGCAGGTGCAACAAACACGACGTCTCACACGGTACGCGCTGCTCTCCACTGCATTGGAGTACGTGCCGGCTTCAAACTTGTATCGAGTTTTTTTCTGATGGCTCTTCCATCAGGTGATCCACTGATCTTCGCCGACTGCGGAGTCGTGATCGAACCAAGTGCTGCGGAACTTGCTGAGATCGCCGTTGCCGCTGCAGATTCATGCAAAGCATTGCTGGGCACAGAACCTCGAGTTGCGATGTTGTCGTTCTCAACCAAAGGCAGCGCACAACATCGGTTGATCGACAAAGTTGTCGAGGCCACCAGGACCGTTAAGGCGCGTGCACCGGAACTGCTAATCGATGGTGAACTTCAAGCGGATGCGGCACTGGTGCCAGCTGTCGCGCAATCAAAGGCTCCTGGTTCTCCGACTGCAGGAAAAGCGAATGTGCTGATATTCCCGGACCTCCAATCCGGCAATATCAGTTACAAACTCACTGAGCGATTGGCGGGCGCCACTGCAATAGGTCCCATTCTTCAGGGACTTGATAAACCGGCAAATGATTTGTCTCGAGGTTGCAAAGCCGAAGACATAGTCAATGCTGTGGCAATCACTGCGGTGCAAGCCCAGGCGCGTAAAGCTTAAGTACGACACAAGGCAACTCTGTATTACGAAAAGCATCCAAAATTACACTCCAGCGATGGAACTATCGTGACTAGTTTAATTCCCAGAACTCTTTTCATCTTTATTCTGACGCTTGTTATTGTCAGTGCAATCCACGCCCAACAACCCAAATCACAAGCTTCTCCATCACCATCTCCAAGTCCCACTCCTGTCGAGTCTGACCAGGAGCCGGTGCGCGTCTTTACGGAAGAGGTGAGATTGCCGGTTCTCGCGCTTGATGCCTATGGTCATTACGATCCTACGCTTGAGCTTAACGACGTTCTCGTTATCGAAGATGGAGTCATTCAACAAGTGCGAAGCATTCGACATGTTCCGGCGAATGTACTTTTCCTGCTGGATACCGGTGGTGAACTGAGCGGTCTGGGTGGAATTTCGAAAAGCACATGGCTCACTCGAGCAGTTGCGGCAAATCTAATCAACAAACTTCCAGAGGGTTCGTGGTTCGAAATCCTACAATCCGGAAATACCGCTGACGTCATTCAACCCTGGACTAAAGACAAAGCAGCAGCACTCAAGGTCCTTAAAAATAAATTGAATGCTTCGAAGCGATCGAGAATCTCAGAAGCAATTGTTACGGCGACTCAACAGCTAAAAGATCGACCCGAAGGAAGTCGTCACGTTGTAATGATTACTGATGGCGTGGATTCACCCGGCGCAAAAGTCGATCGTAGTGCCGCCATAAAGAAACTGGTTGCAGCCCGCGCAACAGTTCATGTCATAAGCTACACTGAACTTGTCAGGCAGAAGAGCGACAAAAAAACTACCGAGCTGGTTACCGGGCAGGAGCCCACGACTTACAATCCGATTACCGCGACCGATCCAACGTTGCCGCCTGGTACCACACGATCACCGGCATACAAGATCGGTATTCGTTTCGATCCGGCGATGCGCCGTCAGCGCAAAGCATACGAGGCCGATGTGAAAAAGAGTGAACAGGTTCTCGCTAATGTCACGGAAGAGACAGGTGGAAAGTTACTTCTGCCAACCTCAAGCGACGACATGCTGGCCCAATCAAATGAAGTAGCGCGGGCGATCGGCGCTGAATATGTAGTGACTTATCGTCCGAAACGTCCTCTCGCAGAAGCGTCACCCGGAGAGTATCGACGAATTCAGGTGCAGTCGAGAAAAGTCGGAGTGAAGTTGGAAGCGCGTCGAGGCTACGTCGTCCCAAATCCTGCAAACGAATAGAGTGACTTTTAGTCCAACCGTTCAAGAACAATTCCAACACGTCTACTGGATCGGTGGCGGCAGCGCGGCAGGCAAATCGACCATCGCTCATCGCATAGCGGCTGAACGAGGACTTAGTCTTTACGCAACAGACGATTTGATGACCGATCACGCCCGCCGAAGTTCGCGCGAAGACTGCCCGTTGCTCCACGAGTTCATGGACATGGACATGGATGAGCGATGGGTAAACCGATCACCGAAAACCATGCTCGAAACGTTCCACTGGTTTCAGGGCGAAGGTTTCGACTTCATCATCCAGGACTTGCTTCGACTTCGACTTGATGATGCCGGTGTCATTGTCGAGGGTTTCCGATTGTTGCCACATCTCGTCAAACCTCTCCTCTCCGTAACTGGTCATGCAGTTTGGCTACTCCCGACGCCAGATTTCCGTCACGCAGTAATCCAAAGTCGCGGCGGATCGGCGTGGGGATTTCTCGCCAGGACCAGTGAACCAGAAAGAGCCTTGCGCAATCTGCTGGAACGCGATCGAATGTTTACAGAGATCCTGCGCGAGCAAACAGCACAACTAGGATTGCACTCTATTGAAGTCGACACTTCGACGACCGAGGAGAATCTGGTCAAACGAGTCTCGAATGTGTTCGGATTTTGAGTTTCGACGGGTTGGCACAAAAAGCGAAAGACCTCCAGACGGTATGTGCCAATCGCGGCCGTTCGTCGATCAGAAGTCATCATCCGCTAACACACGACTGCTCTTCAGTCGGAGCGCGGCCGTCCTCGGCCGCCCCCGTCGATCAGAAGTTACCAGTAATATCCACTTGCCGATCGAACGATTGTGAGTTGGGGAACGTTAATCGTTGCCAATTCGCTGGCTGCTGTTCGACGGGGGCGGCCGAGGACGGACGCGCCC
>Ga0075423_10004656_pt1 | contig 12735 bp, 10 predicted proteins | sample SoiMethybrSBSTD2_FD_80114 | JGI IMG/M metagenome (GOLD analysis project Ga0075423, IMG submission 80114) | Bulk soil microbial communities from a Populus tree surrounding site in Tennessee, USA - Soil MetaG P. TD hybrid SBSTD2 | ecosystem: Environmental > Terrestrial > Soil > Tree plantation...
CCGGTGCCGACCGTGGTCGGCGGCTGCGCCTCCTACTCGACCGGGCTGCACCTGATGCGGACCAGCGCGGTCGGCGTCCTCGTCGGGGTCGGGCCGGGGGCTGCCTGCACGACGCGCGGCGTGCTCGGCATCGGCGTGCCGCAGGCGACGGCGATCGCCGACGTGGCCGCGGCCCGCGCCCAGCACATGCTCGAGACCGGGGAGTACGTCAACGTGATCGCCGACGGCGGCATGCGCACCGGCGGCGACGTCTCCAAGGCGATCGCGGTCGGCGCCGACTCGGTGATGGTCGGCTCGCCGCTGGCGCGCGCCAAGGAGGCGCCCGGTCGCGGCTTCCACTGGGGGATGGCGACCTTCCATCCCTCGCTGCCGCGAGGCACCCGCGTCTCGACCAAGCAGGACGGGACGATGGAGGAGATCCTGCTCGGCCCCGCCCAGGAGAACGACGGCACCTTCAACCTGATGGGGGCGTTGAAAACCTCGATGGCGACGACCGGCTACGAGGACATTCGCTCGTTCCAGCGGGCCGAGGTGATGGTTGCGCCGGCGCTGCAGAGCGAGGGGAAGAAGCTGCAGAACGAGCAGTCCGTCGGCATGGGCTCGAACGGCAGGGCAGCGGTATCGGCGGGGGTCGCGGTATCGGATGACTGAGGAGCGGCGCCAGCGGCCCCGGTCACGTCTGGGGCAACGCCCTGGCGGCTGCGGATCGGCGCGATGCGGCGTCCTCAGTCGGCCGAATAGCTCTGCTATTCGGCCTCCCTGCGTCCTTGCCTCGCTTGATCCTCGCTCGCCATGACGTCACCCCAGGCCGCGACCGTGACCGCCGACACCGCTGAAAAACCAGCGAAGAGCAATGTCGAGGAGGTTCTCGTACTGGACTTTGGTGGTCAGTATTCGCAATTGATTGCGAGGCGAATCAGAGAATGCGGAGTTTTCGCCGAGTTGCTTCCCACCACGGTTTCAGCAGAGGCAATTAAGGCCCGCAAACCCAAGGCTCTAGTCCTTTCAGGTGGGCCGGCGTCCGTCTATGAGCCCGATGCCCCCGCCTTCCCCACGGACCTCTTGGATCTCGGCATTCCCATGCTGGGGATCTGTTACGGGATGCAGGCGATGGTTCTGGCGCTTGGGGGGAAGGTCGAAGGGGCCGAGGCGGGGGAGTTCGGGCGGGCTGAGTTGACGCTTCGCAATGACGGCGGACGGTTGCTGGGGGGGCTGCCGGAGGAGCAGAGTTGCTGGATGAGCCACCGGGACTCTGTGTTCGAGCCGCCGCAGGGATTCAGGGCGCTGGCTTCGACTCCGGCCTCGCCGGTCGCCGCCTGCGAGGCGCCGGACCGGGGGCTATACGGGATCCAGTTTCATCCCGAGGTCGTCCACACGCCGTACGGGACCGAGGTCCTGACCCGCTTCCTGCGTGAGATCGCCGCTTGCGAGGAGCAGTGGTCGGCGGAGTCGGTGATCGCCGAGCAGGTGGCGGCGATCCGCGCCCAGGTGGGCGAGGGAAGGGTGATCTGCGGCCTCTCCGGCGGGGTCGACTCCTCGGTCGCGGCGCTGCTCGTCCACAGCGCGGTCGGCGAGCAGCTGACCTGCGTCTTCGTCGACCACGGGCTGATGCGACTGAACGAGGCCGAGCAGGTGGTCGAGGCGTTCGGCCAGTTTGGCATCCCCCTGGTTCACGTCGACGCCGAGGAGCGCTTCCTCGCCCGCCTCGCCGGTGTCGACGAGCCCGAGCGCAAGCGCAAGATCATCGGCGAGGAGTTCATCCGCGTCTTCGAGGAGGAGGCGGCGAAGCTCGAGGACGCCGCCTACCTGGTCCAGGGCACGCTCTACTCGGACGTGATCGAGTCCGGCGGCAGCGACGCCGCCGACACGATCAAGTCCCACCACAACGTCGGCGGCCTGCCCGACGACCTCGAGCTCGAGCTGGTCGAGCCGCTGCGGATGCTGTTCAAGGACGAGGTGCGCGCGGTCGGCGCCGAGCTCGGCCTGCCCGAGCGGATGGTCTGGCGCCAGCCTTTCCCCGGCCCTGGCCTGGCGATCCGCATCGTCGGCGGCGAGGTGACGAAGGATCGGCTCGATATCCTGCGCACCGCCGACGCGATCCTGCAGGAGGAGATCCGCGCCGCCGAGCTCTATCGCCAGCTCTGGCAGTCGTTCTGCGTGCTGCCGGTCGTGCGTTCGGTCGGCGTGCAGGGCGACGGCCGCACCTACGCCTACCCGATCGTGATCCGCGCCGTGACCTCCGACGACGCGATGACCGCCGACTGGGCCCGCCTGCCCTACGACCTGCTGGAGCGAGCCTCCAACCGGATCATCAACGAGATCCGCGACGTCAACCGCGTCGCCCTGGACATCTCCTCGAAGCCCCCGGCCACGATCGAGTGGGAGTAATGACGGGTCAGGATGCCGCCTGGCGGCGTCCTCGGCAATTCGCCTTGGTCACGTAGGAACATCTACGCTCCCGGCGGCGAATTGCCTGCGTCCAAGCCAGGCAACCTCCTGACCGCGTTATCAACCTTGAATGTCTTTCGCGGTTTCCATATCGATTCTCAGCCTCTGCCAGGCGGGGCTGGTGGCGTTGCCGCGGCCGCGGCGGCTCGCCTGGCTCGATGCCTTTCGCAGCCCCTGGTGGGCCCTGGTGCCGGCGCTCTCGATCGTCTTCGTGATCGGGATCGTCGCCTGGGAGGGAGAATCGGCGACCGTCCTCTCCTGGCTGGCGCTGGTCGCCGTGCCGCCCTTCGCGGCGCTGGCGCTGGGCTGGCTGGTGCGCGGCGGTCGCCCGCGGTGGGCCGTCGCGGTCGTGCCTCTCTTCGCCCTGGCCGGGGTTTCCCCGGCCTCGCTGATCGGTGAGGCCGCGGCGACGGCGCTGACGGGCCTCGGATGCGTCGGCCTCGGCTGGCTGCTGGCCTCGGTCGCCCCCGCCTTCTGGCTGCGGCTGGGGATCTACGCGATGGCCGCGGTCGACACCTGGTTCGTCACCGCCGACCTCCTGCAGGGGCCGAACGCGGTCCTCACCGCCGCGGCGCCGGCGGAGCTGCCGCGCCTGCAGGTGGTCCACTTCGGCGACGCCGTGATGGGCTTCGGCGACTTCTTCGTCGCGGCTGCCCTCGGCTGTCTCCTTGCCGGCGGCAGTCGCCCGAGCCAGTCGCGCGCGGCCATGCTCGTCGCCGTCCTCGCCCTCGCCTTCGACCTGCTCTTCTTCGCCGTCGACACGTTGCCGGCGACCGTCCCGGTGGCGGTGGCGCTGGCCTTGGTCCAATTGAGTCGGCGGAAACGGCTGGTGGCCTGCACGTAGACAAGAGCGGTGCCTGGACGTATGGCCATATCCGGGCGGTGACCGGTCAAGTAGCCTGGCAAGGTGTCAATTCACTCAACTAAAACCGCCACGGCAGGGGGCAGCCGCACTCGCGAGTCGCTGCTCGACGCGGGCGTCGCCGTCGCCGAGCGCCACGGCCTGGCCGGCCTCAGCGTCAACCGGGTGGTCGCGGAAGCCGGCGTCGCCAAGGGCACCTTCTACGTCCACTTCGACGATCGCAACGCATTCATCGACGCCATCCACGAGCGCTTCTACTCCCGCGTCCTGGAGGCGGTCACCGAGGCCACCGCCGGCCTGCCGCCGGGCGCCGAGTGGCTCGTGGTCGGAGTGGAGGCATACCTCGACAGCTGCCTGAGCGAAAGTGGGGTGAAGGCGCTCGCGCTGGAGGCGCGCTCGGACCCGGCCCTTGCCGCCTCGATGACCGCCCGCTACGACCGGGTCGCCGCGATCGCCGTGCCCAGCTTCGAGGCGATGGACTGGCCCGATGCGGGGGCCGCCTCGCAGCTTCTCGCGGCAATGACCGCGGAGGTCGCGATTCGCGAGCTGGAGGCGGGGCGCAAGCTGCCCGCGGCGCGGCGCAGCCTGCAGCGCTTCCTCCAGTAGGCGTGCCGCGCGTTCCCCAATGGGATAGGTCCTTAGACCCCGGCAACCCGCGTGATCGCGAAGATCAGCGCGAAGCCGGAGGCGGTGAGGCCGACTTTTCGCCAGGAGGCGTGGGCGTGCGCCTCCGGGAGCAGGTCGGTCGCCCCCATGTAGAGGAAGAAGCCGCTGTAGAGGCAGAGGATGTAGCCGAGGGTGTGCTCGGGCACGCTTGCGAGGGAGCCGACGATCGCCCCCAGGAGCGGCGCGACGGCGTCGATGCGGAGCCATTTCGTCGCCTGCGCGCGATCGCCCGACTGGCTGAGCACGAAGCTGACCGTGTTGAGGCCGTCGGCGAAATCGTGGCTGATCACGGCGATGAAGACGAGGAAGCCCGTCGTCGAGTTGAGGCCGAAGGCGAGGCCGATCCCGAGCCCGTCGATGAAGCTGTGCACGGAGAGGCCGAGCGCGCCGAGTACGCCGACGCGCTCGTGGGCGCGGGCCTCGGCGGGGTCGTCGCGGTGGTGCAGCACCAGGGCGCGCTCGGCGAAGAAGAAGGCTAGGAAGCCGACCGCCACCAGCGCCGTCGCCTTCTGGGCGTCGCCGACGTTGTCGATCCCCTCCGGCAGGACGTCGAACAGGGCGACCGCGACGACGACGCCGCCGGTGAGCGCGATCACCGTCGGCAGCGTGTGGGAGAGGCGCAGCGCGACCCGTCCGCCGATCAGAGTGGCGAACACGGTGAGGCCGGCGAGGGGGATCGCGACGGGCAAGCGAGTCCTCAGGCCGCCGTCTTGCAGTCAGGGCAGCGGCCGCGCAGGACGACGTCGTGGGCCGCGACTTCGAAGTCGGCGTCGCGGCTGACCGCCTCGATCGCCCGCTCCAGCGAACGGTCGGCGAAGGGACTGAGCCGCCCGCACTCTTCGCAGACCAGATGGTGATGGTGTTGCGTGGGATCAAGCCGCTCGTAGCCGGCGGCGTCGCCGCCGATCTCGACCCGCTGCACGAGGCGAAGCCGGTCGAGCTGGTCGAGGGTCCGGTAGACGCTGGCCCGTCCGACCGAGTCAAGTCGACGGTCGATCTCCAGCGCGGTCACCGCGCAGCGCTCGGTGGCCAGCAGCTTGATCACTTCGCGCCGCGCCGCGCCGCTGCGGTATCCGGCTTCGTCGAGGCGGCTCATTGCTGTCTCGGCCCAGCTCACGGCCGCGACCGTATCAGATAATGAGACTCGTTCTCAGGAGTATTCGTCCTGGGGCACGATCCGGAATGAGTAGCGGCTATCATCCCGGAGCCGCTGGGGGCTCTCCCCGCGGCTTTTCTCTGATGAAGACCTACGTCGCCACACCTGCGGACCGCCGGCGCGACTGGCTGGTCGTCGACGCCGAGGGGCAGACCCTGGGACGGCTGGCGACGCGGATCGCGGACGCCCTCCGCGGCAAGCGCAAGCCGGAGTACACCCCGCACGTCGACACCGGCGACTTCGTCGTCGTCGTCAACGCCGAGAAGATCCGGGTCACCGGGAACAAGCTGGAGCAGAAGCGCTACTGGCGCCACAGCGGCTATCCGGGCGGGATCAAGTCCCGCAGCCTGGCCGAAATGCTCGATCGCCGCCCCGAGGACGTGATCCGCAAGGCGGTGAAGGGAATGCTGCCCCGCAACCGTCTTGCTCGCAAGCAGTTGACCAAGCTGAAGGTGTACGCCGGGCCGGATCATCCGCATGAGGCGCAGAAACCGCAGACGATGGAGATTGCCTGATGACCGAGGACGAGCAGAAAGACGTCGAGACGCCGGAGGAGGCTTCGGCGGGGGGACCCGAGCCTCAGGACGCGGGTCCTGTCGGCGCAGGGGGCCCACCTCCCCCTGCGGTAGCTAAAGCTTCCTCGGGGGAGGTCCCCCCTACGCCGCCACCCGCGTCAGAGGAGTCTGAGTCCGTCGATGAGGCACCCGCCGCTGAAGACGTCGACGAGGCGCCCGCCGAGGAGGCGGCTGAGCCTCCAGCTGCCGAGCAGGAGGAAGCGCCCGAGGCGCCGGCAAAGCCCGAGGCGCCCGCTGAGAAGAAGAAAGACGTCATTCCCGGGGCCGATCTGGAGCCTATTGCTGTTGAGCCTGAGGAGCGGCCGCTCAGCGCTGAGGAGCAGGCGCGGCGGGAAGCGGAGGAAGAGGAGGCGCGGGCGCGGGAGGCGGCGCTGACGGCGGACACCGTCGAGGAGCAGCCGGCGAGTCGCGCCCCGGCCAAGATGGAGGGGGACTCGCGCTATCTGGCGACCGGCAAGCGCAAGAACGCGATCGCTCGTGTCACCCTGCTGCCCGGCAAGGGCTCATTCGAGGTCAACGGGCGCCCGATCGAGGAGTTCTTTCCCCGCCCCCTGCACCAGACGACCGCCCGCCAGCCGCTCACGATCACCGGCTACGAGACCAGTGTCGACGTCCGCGTCAGGGTCCACGGCGGCGGCATCAGCGGCCAGGCCGGTGCGGTGCGCCACGGCATCGCCCGCGCGCTGATCGAGGTCGATCCCGAGTTGCGCGGCGAGCTGAAGCGGCGCGGCTTCCTCACCCGCGACGCGCGCGCCAAGGAGCGGCGCAAGGCGGGGTTGAAGAAGGCCAGGAAGCGTCCGCAGTTCTCGAAGCGTTGAGGTTCGCTTCAACGCTCCGAGCATGGATAAGAGGAGACTTTTTGGAACCGACGGTGTTCGCGGCGAGGCCGGGAAGTTCTTAACTGCCGAGTTGGCTCTTTCACTGGGGCGCGCCGCCACGGCATCGTTGGAGGCCCCCCGGCCGCAGATCCTGATCGTGCGCGACACGCGCGAGTCGGGGCCGATGTTGGAATCGGCTCTGGCCGCGGGCGTAGCGGAGGCCGGCGGGGACGCGCTGCTCGGCGGCGTGCTGCCGACGCCGGCGGCGGCGGTGCTGGTGCGGCGCCTCGGCTTCGATCTCGCCGCGGTCGTCTCTGCCTCCCACAACCCCTACCGCGACAACGGCATCAAGTTCTTCAGCCGCGATGGGACCAAGCTCGGCGACGACGCCGAGGCGGCGATCGAGTCTCTCCTCGACGACGGCGGTCGTCATCTCAACCGGATAGCGGAAGAAATGACGACCGCGGTCGGTGTGGGTCATGTGCGCGAGTTGAACGGGGGCGCCGAGGACTACCTGCGGGCGCTCGAATCGGCCTTCCCGCTCGACCTCTCCGGCACCAAGGTCGCGCTCGACTGCGCCAACGGGGCCACCCACCGCGTCGCGCCGGCGATCTTCGAGCGGCTCGGGGCCGAGGTCGACGCGATCGCCGTCGAGCCCGATGGCCGCAACATCAACGACGGCTGCGGCTCGACCCACCTCGACAACCTGAAGGAGCACATCGCCGCCACGGGGGCGAGCGTGGGCTTCGCCTTCGACGGGGACGGCGACCGGGTCCTGGCGGTGGACGGCGAGGGCCGGGCTCACGACGGCGACGAGCTGATCGCCCTGCTGGCGACGGGGATGGCGGCTCGCGGCGAGCTGGACGGGGGCGTCGCGGTCACCGTGATGAGCAACTACGGCTTCCACCAGGCGATGGAGGCGGCGGCGATCGAGGTCGCGGTGACCAAGGTCGGCGACCGCTACGTGCTCGACGAGCTGCGCGAGCGCGAGTGGGCCCTGGGCGGCGAGCAGTCGGGTCACATCATCGACATGCGCTTCGCCGCGACCGGCGACGGCATCGCCGCGGCGCTGATGACGATGCGCGAGCTGGGCGGTCGCGAGCTGGCGACGGTCGAGGCGATGGAGAAGCTGCCGCAGACGCTGGTCAACGTCGAGGTCGCCGACCGCGAGGCGATCGCCGGCGCCGTCGCCGTCTGGGAGGCGGTCGAGCGCGAGGGCGCCGAGCTGGAGGGCCGGGGCCGCGTCCTCCTGCGCCCATCCGGCACCGAGCCGCTGGTCCGCGTGATGGCAGAGGCGCCGGCCGGCGAGGAGGCCGAGGCGGTCTGCAAGCGCCTTGCCGACCTGGTCCGCCAGGAGCTGGGCTGACGCCGGACACCGTCTACCCTTGACGGCCTTCCATGTGCGGAATCGTCGGATACGTCGGTGACCGTCCCTGCCGGGATCTGCTCGTCGCCGGGCTGGAGAAGCTCGAATACCGCGGCTATGACTCGGCCGGGGTCTCGGTGATCGAGGACGGCCGGGTCGACAGCGTGCGCGCCGTCGGCAACCTCGCCAACCTGCGCGCGGCGATGGACGAGCAGGCGGAGGGCGGGGGGGTGGCGGTCGCGGCGAAGCCGGCGACGACCGGGATCGCCCACACGCGCTGGGCGACCCATGGCCGGGTCACCGAGGAGAACGCCCATCCGCACAGCGACACCTCCGACCGGGTCCACATCGTCCTCAACGGGATCGTCGAGAACCACGCCAAGCTGCGGGCTCGGCTCGAGTCCGAAGGGCACGAGTTCAGCTCCGAAACCGACGCCGAGGTCGTCGCCCACCTGATCGCCAGTCACTACGACGGCGACCTCAGCGCCGCGGTGAGGGTAGCGTTCGGCGAGCTGCGCGGCCACTACGCCTTCGTCGCCATGCACGCCGACGATCCCGACCGCCTGGTCGGCGCGCGCAAGGAGTGCCCGCTCGTCGCCGGCGTCGGCGAGGGGGAGAGCTTCCTCGGCTCGGCGATCCCCGCCTTCCTCGCCGAGACGCGGCGGGCGGTGACGATCGAAAACGACGAGATCGTCACCATCGACAGCTCGGGGGTGACGATCACCGACGCCGACGGCAACCCGATCGAGCGCGCGGCGGAGGAGATCGACTGGGACGAGGCCGCCGCCGAGAAGGGCGGCTACGAGACCTTCATGCTGAAGGAGATCCACGAACAGGCCGACGCGGTCGCGGAAACCCTCGCCGACCGGCTGCCCGGCGACGACGGCGTCGATCTCTCCGAGCTGGAGCTGGACGAGGAATTCCTGCGGGGGTTGCGGCGAATCGTGATCGTCGCCTGCGGCACCTCCTACCACGCCGGCCTGGTCGGTCGCTATGCGATCGAGGAGTGGGCGCGGGTGCCGGTGGAGATGGACGTCGCCTCCGAGTACCGCTACCGCAACCCGGTGGTGGGCGAGGACGACCTGGTGATCGGCATCACCCAGTCCGGCGAGACCGCCGACACGCTGGCGGCGATGCGGTTGGCGCGCGAGCGCGGCGCCACGGTGCTCGCGATCACCAACGTGCTGGGCAGCCAGGCGACCCGCGACGCCGACGCCGTCCTCTACACCCGCAGCGGCATCGAGATCAGCGTCGCCGCGACCAAGACCTTCGTCGCCCAGGTCGCGACCATGTACCTGATCGGCCTCTGGCTGGCCGAGCTGCGGGGGACGCTGCCGGCGGAGCGGATCGCCGAGCTGATCGCCGAGCTGAAGATGCTGCCCTCGAAGATCGAGGCGACGCTGGCAGGCTGCGAGGACCGCGTCGGCGAGATCGCCGCGACCCACTCCGACCAGGGCTTCTTCCTCTATCTCGGCCGCCACATCGGCCTGCCGGTCTGCCTCGAGGGGGCGTTGAAGCTGAAGGAGATCTCCTACATCCCCACCGACGCCTACGCCGCCGGCGAGATGAAGCACGGTCCGATCGCCCTGCTCGACGAGTCGACGCCGGTCGTCTGCGTGGCGACCGAGAGCCCGATCCTTGACAAGGTGCTCTCCAACGTCGAAGAGGTACGGGCGCGCGGGGCGCAGACGATCGCCGTGGTGACCGCGGGGGACGAGCGGGCCGCGGAGGTCGCCGAGCAGGCGATCGAGGTCGCCGCCGGCGACTGGATCCTGCAGCCGATCCTGGCGATCCTCCCCCTGCAGCTGCTCGCCTACGACATCGCCCGCAACCGCGGCCTCAACGTCGACCAGCCCCGCAACCTCGCCAAGACCGTCACCGTCGAGTGAGGGCTCGCCGGGGCTGTAGGATGCCCGCCGCATGAGGCTCCGTTCTCTCCTGGTCGCGCTTACGGCAACCGCACTGGTCGCTTTGTCCGCCGGCTGCGGAGGTAGCGGCTCCTCAAGCGCCGATCCGGCGACCGTGGTGCCGCCGGGCTCGCCCGTCTACATCGAAGCCGATCTGCAGCCCTCTGGAGAACTGAAGACGAACAGCGATGCGGCCGCGAAGAAGATCGCCGGAGCCGACAACCTCGGCGACCTCGTCGTCGAAAAGCTTGAAGATTCTGGGCTGGATGAAGGTAAACCGCTTTTCTACGAAGAGGAAATCGAACCCTGGCTGGGCGAGAGGGGAGGGCTCTTCTTTAAACGACTCGAAGACGACGATCGCTCGACCGGCGCCCTGATCGTCGAAAGCACCGACGCGGAAGCCACGTGGGATTTCATTGAAGCTCGGTTCAAGCAGAGCGGCGACCTGTACCACACCCACTCTTACGGGGGAATCGAATACGACCTCGGCGCGACGGATGGCGATGCCGCCGGCGTGATCGGCGATTTTCTGGTCCTGGCGGAAGGCAACACGACCACGGGGAGCGAGCGAGTCTTCAGAGACGTCGTCGACGCCTCCAAGGGCGAATCTCTCGCCGATGAAGACGCCTTCACCGAGGCGATCTCCGCGGCTTCGGACGGCAGCCTCGCCAACGTCTACGTCGACGTCGGCAAGCTGATCGACCAGTCGGGCGGCCAGATCGACCCGACCGCTCGCCAGATCCTGCGGAACGCCGGCATCGATCCCAGCGAAGCGACCGCGGTCGCCAGCGTGATCCCCGGCGAAGATCAGATCGCGGTCGAGCTGAGCAGCGATCTGGGCGGCCAGGAAGCGCCGACCGGCGACGCTTCGGCCCTGCTGGGCTCGCTGCCCGGCGACGCCTTCGCCGGCGTCGCCGTCTCGGGCTTCGGCGAGCAGGTGAAGGAAGCCCTCGATCGGCTCGACGAAGAAGGCATCCCGGGCACGGTCCCGCGCGGTCAGCTGAAGAAAGGCCTGAAGCAACTGGGGATCGACCTGGAAGCCTTCGCCGACTCGCTCGAAGACGGCGGCGTCTTCGCCGTCGGCAAGACCAAGAGCAGCCTCGGCGGCGCCCTCGTATTGACGACGAGGGGGTCGAAGGGGGTCGCCACGGTCGCCGGCATCGTCACCTTGCTGCGCAGCGTCCACGTCGAAGGCGTCTCGGTGCTCGGCGGCAAGTACAGCGGCTTCTCGATTCGCAGCGACGAACTTGGCGAAAAGCCGCTCGTCGTCGTCGCCAAGCAGGGCCGGGTCGCGATCGGCTATGGCCTGCCGGCGTCGCTGAGCGGGCTGAGCTCGGATTCGGGCAAGGCCGAGACGCTCTCCGATCTTCCCGCCTACGACGATGCGGTCGCGTCGCTCGGCGATACGCCGATCAGCGGCTTCGCCGACGGTCCTGCGGCCCTGCGGCTCGCCGACTCGCTGATCCCCAGCTCCAACGAAGGGTTCGAAGAAGCGAAGAAGTACCTGAAGAGCATCAGCTTCCTCGCCCTCGGCTCCGCCAAGCAGGGCGACCTGGCTACCGCCAAGCTGATCGTCGGCCTGAAGTAGATAGCCCCGACTAAGCTGGGCGAGCATGGAGCCCTGGCTGACGCCTCTCTATGACGCCGACGGGATGCGGGTGGTCGATCGGTGGGCGATCGAGGAGGTGGGGGTGCCGTCGCTGGAGCTGATGGAGGCTGCCGGGCGCGCGGTCGCCGAGGCGGTCGGCGAGCTCGCTCCGGAGGGACCCGTGCGCGTGGTCTGCGGCAAGGGCAACAACGCCGGCGATGGCTTGGTCGCGGCCCGGTACCTCGCGGAGGCGGGATTCGAGGTCGAGGCCCTGCTGCTCTGGCCGGCCAGCGAGCTGAGTGGTGATGCTGGCGCCAACCTGGAGCGCTTCGCGGCAGAGCACGTGGCCGGCGACCTCGGTCCGCGGCTGGTCGGCTCCGGGGCGATAGTCGACGCGATCTTCGGCACCGGCTTCGCGAACGCGCCGCGCGAGCCGGCGCTCGCCCCGATCGAGGCGATCGGCGCCTGCGGCGCCCTGGTTGTCGCCTGCGACGTCGCTTCCGGCGTCGACGCCTCCAGCGGCGAGGTGGCCGGAACCGCGGTCAAGGCGGATCTCACGGTCGCCTTTCATGCCGCCAAGCTCGGCCACCTGGTCGCCCCCGGCAAGTGGCACGCCGGCGAGCTGCGGGTGGCGCCGATCGGCGTTCCCGAGGGCGCGCCCGGCGAGCCGGTGGCCGGCACGATCGATCCCTCGGTGCTCGACCTGCTCCCGCGCCGCGGCCCGCGCTCGACCAAGTTCAGCTCCGGTCAGGTGACGATCGCCGGCGGCTCACGCGGCCTGACCGGCGCCGTGCAGATGTCCTCGCGGGCGGCGATCCGGGCGGGGGCCGGCTACGCGACCGTCGCCGTGCCCGCCGACCTCGAGCCGGTCTTCGAGCTGGGGCAGCCAGAGGTGATGTCGGTCGGCTGCCCCGGCGGCGAAGGCTGCCTCGCCCCGGCCTCGGCCAAGCCACTGCTGCGGGCGTTCGAGCGCGCCGCCGCCGGCGTCTTCGGACCCGGCCTGGGGCGCGATCCCGGCTCGGTCGCGCTGGCGCGGGAGGTGCTCGGCGCGATCGAGGCGCCGCTGGTGCTCGACGCCGACGGCCTCAACGCCTTCGCCGGCGAGCTCGGCCCGATCGCGGCGCGCGAAGCGCCGACGATCCTCACCCCGCACGCGGGAGAGCTCGGGCGCCTGCTCGACCGCCCCTCGGAGGAGGTCGGCGCGCACCGGCTCGGCGCCGCGCGCGAGGCGGCCCGCGCCACCGGCGCCGTGGTCGTGCTCAAGGGCGACGACACGATCGTCACCGACGGCGACCGCGTGGCCGTCAATGCCCTCTCGGCGCCGGCCCTCGCCACGGCCGGCAGCGGCG
>Ga0075423_10004659_pt1 | contig 12733 bp, 18 predicted proteins | sample SoiMethybrSBSTD2_FD_80114 | JGI IMG/M metagenome (GOLD analysis project Ga0075423, IMG submission 80114) | Bulk soil microbial communities from a Populus tree surrounding site in Tennessee, USA - Soil MetaG P. TD hybrid SBSTD2 | ecosystem: Environmental > Terrestrial > Soil > Tree plantation...
AAGCCCGGCAATGAGCTTCTCCTGCAGTGTCAGCCGAGACGGCACCCGGATGGAGGGATTCTTCCAGGCGGCCGGCCGGTCGGCGGTGTCGTTGGCCAAGAGGAGCCCCTGAGGCACATGGTGATCGAGGATCGGATCTACCCGGTGACGCCCCCGTCGATGACGGTCAAGTCCGGGATCATCACCGGAGAGGTCGTCGACCTGAAGGTCACCGAGCGGGTCGAGAAAGACACCGACCGCGTCGTATCGCCCGCGCGGCTCACCGGGACGCTCCGCCTCGAGAACACGTCCAGCAATCGCACGGTGCGCCTGGTGGAGGGCAAGCTCCTGTTCATGGACGTCCACGGGCAGGTCATCAAGCTCGAGGGCGACCGCGCCGAGCCGATCGTGCGGTTCACCCCGTACGGCAACGAGCGGCTCGACCCCGGGCAGGATACGACCCAGGTCCTCGACGTGGAGTTTCCCGTGGAGGCCTTGAAGGCGGAGCGGCTGAAGGAGATTCGCCTGGAGCTCGCCTACATCCCGTCCCCGTTCCGCGAGGAAGTCGTCAACTTCGTGGTGTCGATCGGCGCGGGCCAGTAGGCAGGAGGATCACCGAATGACCAGGTTCATCCAGCTGTGCGCGTCGCAGAACAACCTCTTCGCGCTCGACGAGGAGGGCCACGTGTACCAGTACCACTTCAACGTCAAGGCCTGGGTCAAGCTGGCCGTCACGCGTGACCTGCAGGAGGACGGAGCGCCCGGCTAGCCGCCCCGCCCGCGCCCGGCTCCCGCCGCCGGGCTGGCGCGTTCAGGGTCTAGAAGTCGCCGCCCCCGTGCGGCATGGCCGGCATGGCCCCCTTCTCCTCCGGGCTCTCGGTGATCAGCGCCTCGGTGGTGAGCAGCAGGGAGGCGATCGAGGCCGCGTGCTGGAGCGCGACGCGCTCCACCTTGGTCGGATCGATGATCCCGGCCTTCACCATGTCCACGTACTGGTTCGACTCGGCGTCGAACCCATACGAGGCGTCCTTGGAGCTCTTGACCTTCTCGACGACGATGGAGCCCTCCAGCCCCGCGTTGTGCACGATCTGACGCAGCGGCTCCTCGAGGGCGCGCCGCACGATGTCCACGCCGGTCGCCTCGTCGCCGGACAGCTTGAGCGAGTCGAGGGCCGCCGAGGCCCGCAGCAGGGCGACCCCGCCGCCCGGCACGATGCCTTCCTCCACCGCGGCCCGCGTCGCGTTGAGCGCGTCCTCCACGCGGGCCTTCTTTTCCTTCATGGCGGTCTCGGTCGCGGCTCCGACCTTGATGACCGCGACGCCGCCGGCCAGCTTGGCGAGCCGCTCCTGCAGCTTCTCGCGGTCGTAGTCCGAGGTGGTCTCCTCGATCTGGGTCCGGATCTGCTTGATGCGCCCCTCGATGCTCGCGGACTTGCCCGCGCCGTCGATGAGGGTGGTGTTGTCCTTGGTGACGACCACCTTCTTGGCCCGGCCCAGGTCCTCGAGCTTCAGGTTCTCGAGCTTGATCCCCAGGTCTTCCGTGATGGCCTTGCCCGCGGTGAGCAGGGCGATGTCCTCCAGCATGGCCTTGCGGCGGTCGCCGAAGCCCGGCGCCTTGACCGCGCACGCCGAGAGGGTCCCGCGCAGCTTGTTGACCACGAGGGTGGCCAGGCCCTCGCCTTCCACGTCCTCCGCGACGATCAGGAGGGGCTTGCCCGACTGGGCGACCTGCTCCAGGAGCGGCAGCATGTCCTTCATGACGCTGAGCTTCTTCTCGGAGATGAGGATCAGGCAGTCCTCGAGAACCGCTTCCATGCGCTCGGCGTCCGTCACGAAGTAGGGCGACAGGTAGCCGCGGTCGAACTGCATGCCCTCGACGACCTCGAGGGTGGTGTCCATCCCCTTGGCTTCCTCGACGGTGACGACGCCGTCTTTGCCGACCTTCTCCATCGCCTCGGCGATGAGGCTGCCGACGGTCGCGTCGTTGTTGGCCGCGATGGTCGCGACCTGTGCGATCTCCTTCTTGTCCTTGGTGGACTTCGACATCTTCTGCAGCTCCTGGACGACCTTCTCGACCGCGCGCTCGATGCCCCGCTGCAGCGCGGTGGGGTTCGCCCCCGCGGTCACGTTCTTGAGGCCCGCGCGGAAGATGGCCTGGGCCAGGACGGTCGCGGTTGTCGTGCCATCACCCGCTATATCGGAGGTCTTGGAGGCGACCTCCTTGAGCATCTGGGCGCCCATGTTCTCGAAGTGGTCCTTGAGCTCGATCTCCTTGGCGACCGTCACCCCGTCCTTGGTGATGGTGGGGCTGCCGAATTTCTTGTCGATGACGACGTTCCGGCCCTTCGGGCCCAGGGTGACCTTGACCGCGTGGGACAGGACGTTGACCCCGCGGAGGAGGGCCGCGCGGGCTTCCTCTTTGAACTGGAGTTGCTTTGACATGGATCTATTCCTCCGGCGAATGTGGACCGCACGTGAGTTGCGACTACGAATGTCAGGAAGCGATGACGCCGAGGACGTCCTCCTCCTTCATGATGAGGAGATCCTGGCCGTCGAGCGTGATGTCGTTGCCGGAGTACTTTCCGAAGAGCACGCGATCGCCCGCCTTGACGTCGAGCGGGATCTTCTTGCCGTCCTCGGACACCCGGCCCTTGCCGACCGCGATGACCTTGCCCTCCTGCGGCTTCTCTTTCGCGCTGTCCGGAATGATGATGGCGCCCCGCCGAGTCGGCTCGTCCTCGATCCGCTTGATGAGGACTCGGTCGTGCAGGGGATGCAGTGTCGTCGTGCGTTTTGCCTGAGCCATGGTGTCGGTCCCTCCCACCATCACGCTACGCGCTCGCGCGGCGCCGTGGTAGTGGACCAAGGTCCAATAGGCCCCCCAGATCGCGCCGACTAGAGTCGAAGGATGGCGGTTGTCGCCCCGGAGGGTGCGCGCACCTTCTCGCAGGTCTTCGCGAAGCGGGAAGGACCCTACCATCTGTACGACGCGGGCGGCCGCCCGCTGATCCGGATGCAATCGGGCTCGCACGTGCTGGGGGCGCTGCTCGAGGACCGAGCGCGGCTGGTGTTCCTCGACGATGCCGGAAGCCCGGAGCAGTCGGCGCTGCGGATCACGTATCCGACCCGCGAGTGGTGTCCGGGACCGGTGGAGCCCAGCGCGTGCGACTGTGGCGAGAGCGCCTGCGAGGGGCGGCTCGTGATCACGCTGCATGAGGCCCACGCGGGACCGGGCTGGACGCTGACCTACCGGGGCTGACGCCGCGGCCGGGCCGAGGAGGAGCGGGGTTCATGGAGCCGAGCCTGACCCGGACGATCGACGACCTGGCGCGCGCCGGGTTCGGCGAGCACTTCGGGATGAGCGGTGACGGTCTGCGTTCCTTCAACAGCGGCCGGCTTTACCGCGCGGGCGAGGTGGTGATCCGGGAATTTCACCGGTTCGAGGGGGTCTCGGATCCCGACGACATGTGCATCGTCTACGCGGTCGAAGCGCAAGGCGGCGCCCGCGGCACCCTCGTGGATGCCTTCGGGGTCTATTCCGATCCGACGATGAGCGCGTTCCTCGAGAACGTGCCGATCTGCGGAGCCCGGCGCTTCGGCGGCGGATCGGACGTCCACCCCCGGGAGTTCGGTCCTCCGGGCGGGATCCGGCGCTTCGGCGCCTACCGCCACGGCGTGCCGCTCCCGGTTCCCTCCGACCCGTGGCAAGACGAAGGCGGTGAGAGCGGCCCCGCGGAGTGATCGGCTACGCGCCGCGCGTCGGACCGCCGTCCCACACCGGGTCCCGACATTGCCGGGCGGGCGGGGGCGGACTATAGTGGCGATTGGATGTCGGGCGAGTGGGTCGTGTGGCAGGTCGTCGTGGGCGCGGCACTCATCCTCTCGCTGCTGCTGCTCGCCGGCGGGCTCATGCTCGAGCGGGCGTGGCGGCGCCGGGCGGAGGTCTTGCTCGGCGAGCGGCTCCAGTTCGAGACCTTGTTATCCGAGCAGGTCGCGACCTTCAGCCGCATCTCGGCCGCCGACGTCGACCGGGAGATCCAGCGGGCCCTGCGCCGGATCGCCGACCTGCTCGCGGTCGACTGGGGCAACCTGACCGAGTACTCGGATGACAGCCGGACCGCCCGGGTCACGCACTGGTGGGTGGCCGACGGGGTGGGGCCCCAGCCGGCGGCGATCGGATTCGAGGAGACCCCCTGGGTGGTGGCCCGGCTGCGCGGCGGGGAGCTGGTCCGGTTCTCGAGGGTCGAGGAGCTGCCGGAAGGCGACGCGACGGTCGACCGGGAGACGTATCGCCGCCTCGGCGTCAAGTCCCAGGTCGCGGTGCCGTTGACGGTGGAGGGGGTGGTGGTGGGCGCCCTCGCGTTCAGCACCGTCGGGACCGAGCGGGCGTGGCGGGACGAGTTCGTCCAGCGGCTCCACCTCCTCGGGGACGTGTTCGCCCATACGCTGTCGCGCCGCCGATCCGAGATGGAAGGACAGCGACTCCGCCAGGACCTGGCCCACGTGGGGCGCGTCTCGACCATGGGGGAGCTGACCGCCTCGCTGGCCCACGAGCTCAACCAGCCCCTGACCGCGATCCTCAGCAACGCGCAGGCGGCCCAGCGCATCCTCGCCTCCGACAAGACCGATCTGGTGGAGATTCGCGAGATCCTGGGAGACATCGTCGAGGACGACAAGCGCGCCGGCGAGGTGATCCACCGGCTGCGCGGCTTTCTCAAGAAGAGCAACCTCGAGGTCTCGGCCCTCGACATCGGCGAGCTGGTCGGCCAGGTGGCGCGGCTCGTCAGCAGCGACGCGATCATTCGCAACGTGGCGATCCGCGTCGAGCTCGCGCCCGGGTTGCCTCCGGTGTGCGGCGACCGAGTGCAGCTGCAACAGGTGATCCTGAACCTGCTCATGAACGGGTTGGACGCGATGCGGGAGTCGGGCGAGGGCGAGCGGACGCTGGTGCTGCGGACCGTCGACGGCGGCCCCGCGAGCGTGGTGGTGGCGGTGGAGGACTCGGGGGTCGGGATCGACGAGGCCGATCTGGACCACGTCTTCCACGCGTTCTACACCACGAAGACCGACGGCCTGGGGATGGGGCTGGCCATCGCGCGCTCCATCGTGGAAGCGCACGGCGGCCACCTGGAGGCGAGAAACAATTCCGGGTGCGGGGCCACCTTCTCGTTCACGTTGCCGGTGGTCAAGGGAGCGTCGTGACCGCGCCGGCCGGCCCGATCGTTTTCGTGGTGGACGACGACGCGTCGGTCCGCAAGAGCCTCGGGCGGCTGATCAAGGCGGCCGGATACGACGCGGAAGGCTTCGCCTCGGTCGGCGAATTTCTGGCCCGGCGCCCGTACGAGGGTCCGTGCTGCCTGGTGCTGGACGTGCGCATGCCCGGGCTCACCGGGCTCGATCTGCAGGAGGCGCTCCGGGCCGCCGGGCAGCGCCTGTCGATCGTGTTCATCACCGGCTATCGGGACATCCCGGTGAGCGTGAAAGCCATGAAGGGGGGCGCGGTCGATTTCCTCACGAAGCCGGTGGACGAGGCGGTCCTCCTGGGGGCGATCCGGCAGGCGGTGGCCCGGACGCAGGCGGATCGCCGGAGGCTGGCGCGGGTGACCGAGATCCAGGGGCGCATCAAGACCCTGACCCCGCGGGAGGCCGGAGTGTTCGCGCTGGTGGTGACCGGCATGCTGAACAAGCAGATCGGGTCCGAGCTCGGCATCGGCGAGAAGACGGTCAAGGTGCACCGCGCGCGGGTCATGGAGAAGATGCGGGCGGGGTCCCTCGCCGAGCTGGTCCGCCTCGCCGGCGAGGCGAGCGTGATCGCGGCGGGATCGTGAGCGCTCGCGCGTCGAGGCGTCGTGGGACATGAGGGTGGACCAAGGTCCACTATCGGTCCCGGCCCGGCCCTGTAGGATCGGATGGAGTGTTCCCATGCCATGCCGAAATCTGGCCCGATGATTTCCATCGTGGACGACGACCGGTCGGTGCGCCGCGCCCTGCGTCGGTTGATCGGCTCGGCGGGCTACCTCGTCGAGACGTTCGCGTCGGGCGCCGAGTTCCTCCGGTCGATGCCATCGACCCGCACCGCGTGCCTGGTCCTCGACATCTATCTCGAGGGCATGACCGGGTTCGAGCTCCAGGAGCAGCTGGCCGCGAATCGGGTCGCCATCCCGATCATCTTCATGACCGCGCACGACGACGCGGCGACGCGCGAGCGCATCCGGCGGTCCGGCGCGGCCGGGTACCTCGGGAAGCCGTTCGATGGCCAGGCCTTGCTCGACGCCATCCACCGGGTCGCGGGGCCGGGCGCGACGGGATACTGACCGGCGGGGAGCGCGAGCGTCGGGACCGGCGGCGCCCCCGCGGGCATCATTCCCTTGACAAGGGTGGCGCGGGCCTGTAGCCTCGTCCTCAGTGGTCGGTTCCCTCGGTTGTCGATTGGTTGCGAGCACGCAGTCGCGAACGTCGAATCCATACGCCGCGCGGACCCAGGGTCCGGCGGCGTTTTTGTTTGTCCTCCACTTCAGGAGGATCCCCCCGTCATGGTGGCGGGGTTTCACCGAGGCGCAAGCCTCGCAAGAGAGGTAGTGTCAATGGCGCAAGGTACTGTCAAGTGGTTCAACGATGCGAAGGGCTACGGCTTCATCACCCAGGAGGCTGGCGAGGACGTGTTCGTGCACTTCAACGCCATCCAGGGGACGGGCTTCAAGAGCCTGTCCGAGGGCGACAAGGTCGAATTCGAGGTGACCAAGGGCCCGAAGGGGCTCCAGGCCGCCAACGTCCGGAAGGCCTGAGCACCGCCACCGCAACACCCGGACGGCCGGGTCCCCAGTCGGGGCCCGGCCGTTCTCTTCGTCTCCCCCTCACCGGAAGTGGGTTCGCGTGCGCATCTGGGTAGACGCCGACGCGTGCCCGCAGGTCATCAAGGAGATCCTCTTCCGGGCCGCCGAGCGCGCGCAGGTCCTGACCACGCTCGTCGCCAACAGCCCCCTGCGCACGCCGCCGTCGGACTTCATCCGCACGGTCCGGGTCGCGCAGGGCTCCGACGTGGCCGACCATCGGATCGCGCAAGAGGTCGAGCCGGGGGACCTGGTGATCACCGCCGACATCCCGCTCGCCGCCGAGGTGATCGCCCGGGGCGCGCATGCGCTCGACCCGCGCGGCGAGCTCTACTCGGACGACAACGTGCGCGAGCGCCTCGCCATCCGCAACCTGATGCAGGACCTCCGCGCGACCGGCACGCTCGTCGACGGCCCCGCCCCGTTCGGCCCGCGCGAGCGGCGCCGCTTCGCCGATCACCTCGATCATCTGCTGACGCGCGGCCGGCCCGCCTAGTCGCGCTCCGGCCGCCCGGCGTCTGTGCAATACTCGGGCCCGTCATGTAAAGTAGGGTGAGCAAGAAAGGAGCGGAATGGCTCAGAAACGACCGGGAATGTACCGCGGCGACCGCCGCCGCAAGGAAGATCAGCGCAAGGCCAAGCAGGACGCCAAGCGGGCCCGCAAGGCGGAGCGTCGCGAGAGCGGCACCAGCGGTCCCGAGATCGAGGCGGCCGGAGCCGGCGGACCGGCCTCGAAGGAGTTCGTGTGGTTCTCGCCCAGCAAGGGCCGGACGCAGACCACCACCACCGCGGCGGTGCCCAGCATCGACGGGGTGGACGACTGGACGCTGGTGAGCGATCCGAGGATCAATCCGGGCGGGTGAGGCTCACGCTCGGCTCGCCACACCCTCGCTGCTCTAGGAGCGAGGCGCCGTTTCCGCTACCGTCTTCATCGCCGCGAGCCCCTTGTCGAACTGGTCCCCGATCATCCGGTCCATGTTCATGACGAGGTGGACCGCCTTGGCGATGAAGTTCTTGTCGCCGATCATGCTCCAGGTTACCACCGTGCGATCGCCCTCCGGCCGGAACGTGAACTCCGCCACGCTCGTGCCCGCGAACGGCTTCACGAACTCGAGGTCCACCCGGATGCGGTCGCTCGGATGGCTCTCCGCGATCGCCATCCGTCCCTCGCCCACCTCGCGGTTGCCCACCCACGCGTAGGTCGCGCCCGCGCCCGCGGACGCGCCCGAGTACGTGCGTTTCATCGCCGGGTCGACCTTTTCCCACGGCGACCAGGCGCTCCAGTTGTGGAAGTCGTTCACCTGCGCGAACACCACCGGGGCGGGCGCGGCGATGGTGATCGACCGCGAGACCCGGTAGCGGGCCGGCTGGAGCGCGATCACCGCCGCGAGCCCCACGACGATCACCGCGAGCACGATCAGGATCTTGACCAGCATGGGCGTCATGTCTCCTTTCTAGATAGTCGAACGACCCGGCCCGGATCGACACTCCCTTGCGGACGGCCGTCGGACACGGCATGGTGGCGCCCGTGACGCCACTTCTCGCCTGGGCCGGCCTCGCGGCGGGGTTCGTGATCGCCCTGGCCGCCGCGCTCCGGATGGCGGGGCCGGTCTCCCTGGCCGGTCACCCGTCGGGCGTCATCCGGCTGCCGGGTCCGGTCACCGCCACGATCCTGACCCTGTTCGGCCTGGCCCTGGCGGTGTTCCTGGGCGACCTCGTGCGGCGCGCGCTCTCGAGAGATCCGCGCGAAGTGGGGCTCCCGCCGGCCGAGGAGCCGACGTCCGTCCCGACGTGGCTCCGCCGGCTGACCCTCTTCCTGTCCCTCCTCAACATCGCGGTGCTCGCGTACGTCTGGCGCCGGGCCGTGCTCGAGGGCGGGCTCCTGGCCGGTCCGATCGGACTGGCGGGCGGGCTCCCTCTGCCCGGGATGGAGGCCCTGACCGCGCCCGCCATCTTCAACTGGGCGTTCGGGGCCCTCGCCCTGGCCGCCGGCCTCGGCGCGGTGGCGCTCGCCCTGTGGGTCGCGCTCGGCGATCGGTCGCTCCGGGACGACGGCGGCACGACGGCGACCGCGGCGGAGCCCCTCCGGACCGCGGTGGAGGAGAGCCTGGACGACCTCCGCGCCGAGGGGGATCCACGGCGCGCCATCGTCCGCTGCTACGCGCGATTCGAGCGCGCGGCCGCCTCGTCCGGCCTCGAGCGTCGCCCGTGGCTCACCCCGGCCGAGTTCATGCGCGAGGTGCTCGCCCGCCTGCCGCTGCCGCGCGCGGCGGTGCCGACTCTCACCGGCCTGTTCGAGCGGGCCCGCTTCAGCGATCACGCGCTGGGCGCGCCGGAGCGAGACCGCGCGGTCGAGGCTCTGCGCGAGATCCGCGGCGCGCTGGCCTTCCGCGAGGGCGATGCCGACGCCGGCTAGGCGGGTGGGGCCGCGCTTCGTCGCGCGCGTGGTGCTCCTGAGCCTGCTCGCCCTCGCGGCCCTGCCCGCCTACCTCACGGTCTCGCCCCGGTGGCGTCCCGCCGCCACGCGCCTCGCCGGCGCGCTTGTGGTGGCGATCGGCTGCGCCCGCGCGCGCGCGTGGGCGCGGGACGCGGTCGGGCCGCCCGCGGATGCCGGCGTCGACGCGCCGCCGCCCCCGCCGCCGGAGCGGGTGCTCGATCCGCACTTCCTCCGCCTGCGCGACGATCTGATCACCAGCACTCGTCGCCGGCGCTACTTCGACGTCGTGCTCTGGCCGCGGCTCGCCGCGCTCGCGGGGTCAGACCTGCCGCGTCCCGAGGAGCGGCGGGGGCCGACCCGGCGCGGGCCCTCGCTGCGGGCCATCGAGGGCCTTGTGGCCCGCATCGAGGAGCGCCCGTGAAGCTCGAGGCGGTGGCCGATCGCGGACAGGACGTCCTTGCCGCGCTCGGCCAGGTGATCGTCGGCAAGGCCGACGTCCTCCGGCAGATCCTGGCCGGCATCCTCGCCAACGGGCACATCCTGATCGAGGACTACCCGGGGCTCGCCAAGACGCTCATCGCCCGGCTCGTCTCCCAGAGCCTGGACCTCGCGTTCAAGCGGATCCAGTTCACCCCGGACCTCCTGCCGAGCGACATCACCGGCAGCTTCCTCTACGACCAGCGCGAGGGGCGCTTCGAGTTCCGCCGCGGGCCCGTGTTCACCAACCTGCTCCTGGCCGACGAGATCAACCGGGCCACGCCCAAGACCCAGAGCGCGCTGCTCGAGGCGATGCAGGAGGCGCAGGTCACCGTCGAGGGCGAGCGGTTCCCGCTCGAGGCCCCGTTCCTGGTCGTGGCCACCCAGAACCCGATCGAGCTCGAGGGGACCTATCCGCTGCCGGAGGCCCAGCTCGACCGCTTCCTGATGCGCCTCCGAGTGGGCTACCCGGACCGCGACGACGAGATCGAGATCCTGGCCCGCCGGCGCCGGCGCCGCGAGGACGCCGCCCGCGTCGATCCGGTGATCTCGCGCGCGGAGCTGGCCGCCATGCAAGCGTGCCTCGAAGATGTGCACGTGGCCGCGGTCACCGAGCGCTACATCGTGGAGCTCGTGCAGGCGACCCGGTCGGATCCGCGGGTCGCGCTCGGCGCCTCGCCTCGCGGCACCCTCGCGCTGCTCAAGCTGGCCCGCGCCGCCGCCGCACTCGCCCGGCGCGACTTCGTGCTGCCCGACGACGTGAAGGCGATGGCGGTGCCCGCCCTCGCGCACCGCCTGATCCTCAAGCCCGAGCTGTGGGCGGCCCGCATCTCGCCCACCCAGGTGGTGGAGAGCCTCCTCGAGCAGGTCCCCGCGCCCGGCCCCGACGCCCCCCGCGACTCCGGATGACCGCGCGGGTGACCCCGCTCGCCCTGTCGATCCTGGCGGTGGCCGGCTGCGCGGTCTCGCTCGCGGTCCTGCTCGCGCGGTCGGAGCTCCTGCTGGTGACGCTGCCCGGCGTGCTCGCGCTCGCCACGCTCGGCCGCCGCGGCCCCCTCCCGCGCTACACGATCGCGCACCGGCTCTCGGCCGATCGCCTCTTCGAGGGCGAGACCCTGACCGTGACCGTCACCGTCGAGGCCGCCTCGCCGATCGCGCTCCTCGAGCTGCGCGGGCCGCTGCCGGCGGGCGCCGTGCTCCGCGCGGGCCGCCCGCGCGCGCTCATGGTCCTCCGCGCCGGAGAGTCGGCGGAGTGGAGCTACGAGGTGCGCTTCCCGCGGCGCGGGGTGCACGATCTGGGCGCGGTCGCGGTCCGGATCCGGGACCGGCTCGGCCTGCGCACCTGGGAGCGGCGCCACGTGGCCCCCCTCGCGGCGCGCGTGTTCCCCCGCATCGTGCCGCTGCGGAGCGTGCCGCGGCCGGCCCGCACCCAGCCGTCGGTGGGCGACTACGTCTCCTCCGCGCTCGGCGAGGGCATCGAGCCCGGCGACGTGCGCCAGTTCGCTCCGGGCGATCGGATCAAGCAGGTCAACTGGCGCGCCTCGCTCCGCCTGGGGCAGCTCTACGTCACCGAGCGGCATCGCGAGCGCAACGCCGACGTGATGCTCATGCTCGACACGCTCGCCGAGGTGGGCACGCCGCCCGAGACCACGCTCGACCTCGGGGTGCGCGCGGCCGCCTCGCTGGCCGCCGCCTACCTCGCCCGCAAGGACCGCGTCGGGCTCCTCACCTATGGCGGGGTGATCAGCTGGGTGCGGCCCGCGTCCGGCCTGGTCCAGTACGAGCGGCTCGCCGACGGGCTCTTGCGGGCCGACGTGGTCTTCACCTACGTGGCCAAGGATCTGCTGCGGGTGCCTACGCGCGTGCTCTCGCCCCAGGCCCTGGTCCTCGCGATCACGCCGCTGCTCGATCGCCGGTTCTCGCGCGCGGTGCTGGACCTGGCCGCGCGCGGCTTCGACGTGGTGGTGTTGGTGGTCTCGCCGGTCGCGGTGACCCGTGCCGCGATCCGGCCGTCGCCCGCCGACGATCTGGCCGGGCGGCTGTGGGCCCTCGAGCGGCGCGGCGATCTCGCTGACCTGCGCCGCCACGGCCTGCCGGTGCTGGAGTGGCGGCCGCCGGAGCCGCTCGAGGCGGCGCTGGTGGATCTGCCGCGGCAGCGCGTGCGGCTGCCGAGCGCGGGATGACGCGGCTCCTCGCCGCGGCCGCCGCCGGCGCCCTCGCGTTGCTGCTCGCGGCGACCACGTCGGCGTCGCCGGTGCTCGCGGTCGGCGGGCTCGCGCTCGCCCTGGCCGCGCTGGCGATCGCCACCGGCTGGCGGTGGGCCGCGACGGCGGCCGCGGTCCTGTTCCTGATCGCCTACGCGGCGGCGCTCTCGATCGAGAGCCGGCCGCTCGAGGTGGCGCGCCCTCTCGCCGTCGGCCTCGCGCTGCTCCTCCTGCTGGGGGCGGTGGACCTCGCGGGTCGCGCGCGGGGGGCGAGCCGCCACGGCCGCGTCGTCGCCGCCGCGCTCGGCCGCTTCGTGCTGCTCGGCGCGGGGGTCGCCGCCGCGGCGATGCTGGCTCTGGCGCTGGCCACCGCGCTCGCGCCGGCGCTGACCGCGGCGGCGGCACCGCTCCTCGCCGCGGCCGGCGCGCTGGCCGCGGTCTGGGCCCTCGCGGCCCTCGTCAGGCGCGGGGCCCGGCCGGGCTAGCTCCCGCGTCCCGCGGGTCCGCGGCCGCGCTGTGCTCGGTGGGCTGGGGCGTGGCGCTCAGCACGGTCACGCCCTCCGGCGCGTCGAAGCGGTGCCAGTGTCCCTGCGGCACCACGATCAGCATCCCGGCGGAGAGCGCGAAGGCCTGGGGCCCGTCGTCGGTCATGATCGTGAGCGTCGCGGCGCCGTCCAGGATCTGCACCAGCTCGTCGCCCTTTGGGTGGCGCTCCCACGCGGTCTCGCCGGAGAAGCGGCCCGCGAAGACGCTGCCGTCGCGGAAGGGGGCCAGCACCGCGAAGGCGGCCTTCACCTGGTCGGCCGG
>Ga0075423_10004661_pt1 | contig 12730 bp, 12 predicted proteins | sample SoiMethybrSBSTD2_FD_80114 | JGI IMG/M metagenome (GOLD analysis project Ga0075423, IMG submission 80114) | Bulk soil microbial communities from a Populus tree surrounding site in Tennessee, USA - Soil MetaG P. TD hybrid SBSTD2 | ecosystem: Environmental > Terrestrial > Soil > Tree plantation...
CGGCGCCAACGGAAGGTGCCGCTCCAGGAACCGAAGCGTCTCCTCGACGGGCAGGCGGGCGGTCATGACCGGGTGGATGACGCGGCCCCCTCCCGCATCTGGACCGGGCTCGCCGGCAGCAGGTCGAGCGCGATCGTCCGACCGCCGCGATCCACCTGGCCGAACGTGAGGACGCCGGTCGGACAGGACTGGACGCACGCGGAGCAGCGGACGCACTCGGGATCCTGCATCGGCACACCCTTGTTGGCGAAACTCATCACGTCGATCCCCTGGTGGCACACCGACGTGCAGACGTTGCACGAGATGCACTTCTTCTTCTCCGAGACGATCGCGAAGCGGCTGAAGCGCGCGTAGACGTGCATCAGCGCGGCGAGCGGGCAGAAGAAGCGGCACCAGAAGCGACCCGAGTACCAGAAGTACACGCCGTAGCCGACCACGCCCGCCAGGAAGACGTCCACGACCCACTTGTAGTGCGTCTTCAAAACGGGGTCGAAGATCGCGTCGGCCCAGTTTCCGTCCGGCAGGATCCAGCCCACGACGCGCATCACGAGGAGGAGGATCGCGATCGCGAGCACTCCCTGCCCCGCCATGTTGAGCCGGTTCCACTTCGGCCCGTGCGGCATCTTGTGCCGGTGCGTGTCGCCGAAGGTCTCCGCGAGCGCGCCGCAGGAGCAGATCCATCCGCAATAGACGCCCTTCCCGAAGAAGTAGATGCCGAGCGGAATGAGGACGCAGGTCTGCAGGAAGCCGATCCCGATCCACCACCAGAGCGGCTCGTGGGTGAAGATGTTGTAGACGTTGAGCGGCCACGCGAGGATCAAGCCGTACGCCCGCCAGTATTCCCGCCCATGCCCGTACGTCACGGCGGGAAAGAGCGCGTCGGCGATGCCTTTCGGCAGGAGGCCGTGGGTGCCGAGGAGCGGCAGGATCACCTCGGGGAGGAGGAAGAGCGGCAGCACCTGGACGCACATGAGCGAGATCGTCTGCGCGGTGACGTACGGCGTCTTGCGGCGACGGATCCGCCGAACGCCGAAGATCACGACGATCAGGGAATAGGCGAGCGTGTACCAGAAGGACGGGCCCGCCGCGCTGATCGCGAGCGTGCCGAGCAGGGTGCGAGGGTCGGCCGCGGCGGCCGCGATCTCGCCGCCGGCGGAGGCGAGCATCGCCGGCAGGGTGAACGGGAACCAGCCTCGCGCCTGAAAGAGCGCCGACATCGATCCGCCGGACTTCCAGTTGTAGAGCCAGGCGCAGAAGAGGAGGAAGGCGCCCATCGCCACCCAGGCGCCCGGGCGCATCTCTCCGGCGATCCGGATGCCGGATCGGCGGAAGAACTCGAGCGGCGCCTCGCGGCCGATCATCGTGAAGACCGCGTCGTTGGGCAGCGCCTCCTCCTGGCCGCCCGCGCCCGTGAGAAGGACGCGCTCCGGCTCGATCGCCTTGACCTGCGTGCCCAGGCGAAGCGTGACCCTGCCCGGCGGATGCGTGCCGCCCAGGAACGGCCCGGCGGCGGTCGTGACGCGCTCGGACGTGGGATGCTCGAGCGTGATCGGCGCCATCGGATCGCGGCGGAGCGCTTCGAGCATCTCGACGTTCTCCGGCTTGGGCCGCGCGAACCCGGGCTTACGGTACGAGATCGTGACCCGCGCGCCGGATTGCGCGAGCGCGATCGAGGCCTCGAGCGCGGAATCGCCGCCGCCGACCACGAGGACTTCCTTCCCCGCGAAGTCCTTGGGATCGTGGAGGCGGTTCGACACCTTCTCGAGATCCTCGCCGGGGACGCCGAGCATCCGAAAGTTTCCGCTCCGCCCGATCGCCACGAGGACGCGCCGCGCGCAAAGCGGCGCGCCGTCGGCGACGTGGACGAGGAGCGCGTCTCCCTTTCGCTCGATGCGTTCCGCGCGGACCGGCCGCGGACGGATGCCCGCGGCGTTCGTCTGCGCACGAAGCTCGTCGAGGAGCGACTCCTTCAGGTCGGCGGTGACTCGCAGCTGTCCGGCGGGGCGCATGGCCTTGGGGTAGGTATAGATCGGTTTTCTCTTCGGGAAGTTGACGAGCGTGGAGAAGGGCTCGGTCGCTTCGAGAATGGCGTACGAGAGGCCGCGCCCCTTGGCCTCGAGCGCGGCGGCCATTCCGGCGACGCCCGCGCCGACGATCACGAGGTCGAGCGTCGGGGGATCGTCGGCGCGGGTCGCGCCGGCGCCGCCGGGCCGCGACGCGAGGTCCGCCGCGATGCGTTCGACCGCCTTGGCGCCGGTATCGAGCGAGAACTTGAGGAGCGGGATGCCGGTCAGGTCGCCGGCGACATAGACGCCAGGGACGTTGGTCGTGCCGTCCTCGCGGACTTCGGGCAACGGCTCGACGGTCCCCGCGGGCCAGCGAGTGTGGAGCCACCGAGCGTATCGGGCGACGATCGCGACCATGCGGGAACTATACACGGCGGCGCGGCGGGTGTGACGGGCGGCGGTTGGCTCGGGGCGGGTGTCGCTAGATATGGGACCTGGACTCCACCCAGCGAACGATCGTCCAGGTCGTGTCTGTGGGCGACGATGGATCGGGGGTCGTGGGCTCGAGCGTGAACTCGAAAATCTGAGTCACGCCCGGACTCGGCGAGCTGGTCGCATACTCACCGCGGGCCGCATCGTTGACGTAGATCGAAAAGGCTGGGACCTGAATCGAGACCCAGCCGGCCGGGTCCGTCACGTAATGCGTGTGGAACCAACCGCTCGATATGCCGAGGTCGACGTTCGATTGAACAATGGAGGTCGACCGCGCGAGCTCCGCCACGACTCTTACTTCGTCCGCCTTCGTGAACGTGAGGTGGACCGCAGTGGGGTCGGTAAAGTCGTCACTCGATCCTTCGTAGTTGTCCGAGTACACGGAGGCCGTCACAACGCTGTCGCGAGCCGAAAAAGCGATCTCCATGCGGAGGATGGTGTTATTCGGTGTCGAACGGTCCGGGAAGACAAAGAGACGATCCCCTCCCCTGGGCTTTGTCGGAGTATCCCCTCCGCATCCGAGGACCAGGAGGGGCACCGTCGAGACAAGGGCAATAGCGAGGAGTCGTTTCACCTGGAAAGCCTGCGCCCGCGCGCTCGAAGATCTGGTTTCGGATCTAGCGGGCAGGGACGATTCTGCGGCGGGGGGTCAGGGCTTGTGCGGGAGAGCAAGGGCTCGCCAATTGTCGAGCTTGGCCTGTGCCAGGACCTCGTACTTGCCGTCGCCCAGCGGCTTGACGATGAGCGCCTCGCCCTCGCGAAGCTGCTCTCGCTGAAGCCCCGTGACGATTGGAATGACGACGTCCTGATGGGTGACGAGCACCCTGTTCGTCCCCTTCTTCGGCTTGGTGCTCAGGAGTCGGACGCGGGCATCGCGGTACGGAGCGCCGCGGCGAAACAGGTCCACAGTCGTCGTGTGCCGCCCGAACATGAGCTGCGCGGTGTCGCGGCAGCGCCACATGGGGCTCGCGCTGACCTCTCCGATGGGAATCCCCGCGGCCTTGATCGCCTTCCCGAGCTCCTCGGAGAGTTGCCTCCCCTGCTCGCTCAGGTTCCGCTGGGTCTTTCGATCCTCGAAGTGTTCGCCGTCGACATCGCGCTCGGCCCAATTCGTGATGGAGTGGCGGAAGACCAGGATGTAGCCGCCGCGGCGGAGCGCCGCTCCGAGCGCGGAATCGGGAGGCGCCTTGAGGGGCGGGAGATTGGCCTCGTCCGCGGGCGTCGTGGGGCCGGCGACGCTCGGCGCCGAAGGCTTCGCCGTGGAGGTGTCGACGGTGCCGGCCGCCGGGGCCGGGGCCGTCGAGTCCGGGCCATCGCCTGCCCGGAGCACCGCGGGCGCGACCATCCACGCGGCCACGAGAATCGCGAGCGCGCCCCCGCGAGCCAGGCGCTGGAGAACGCTCAAGCAGTGGCTCCCTTAGGCGCGGCGACTTCCCTCATGGCGGGGGTCCTGGCGACGCGGGGGAGCGAGACGAGGAGCAGGAGCACGAGGGGCGCGGCGTACGATCCGCCCCGTTCGATGAATTCAAAAAACGGAGCGCCGGAGATCGGATACAGCAACTCGCTGGCGATCTTCCACACCGCGATGAACGCGAGGAGCCCCGCGACGGGCCACGCCAACACCGCGAGGCCGAGCGCGATTTCGAACCACCCGACGGCGGGGACGAGCGGCATACCGCCGAACGGCAGCGCGTGCAGGCCAACCGACCCGTACAGTTTCGCGAGCACCGGCTTGTTCACCACCGCGCCGAATCCTCCGTGTCCGATGAGAAGAACCGCGAGCGATACGCGCACCAGCGTGAATATCCGCGACCGGGCCTCGGAAGACTGTGGCCCCTCGTCGGAGCGGATTCGCGCGAAGAGCTGGGAGGCGCTGCGCGGCCACCCGCTCCAGAGGAGAAACGCCATCGGGACGCCGTAGTTCCCGGCGCGCTCCAGCGCCTCCCAAATGGGCTCTCCCGAAAGCGGGCGAAGGAGCGCGGTCCAGAGCCCCCAGATCGCCCCGTAGAGGATCAGCCCCCGCATGGGCCGAAAAAGGGTCGTGATGCCGATGCAGACGTCGATGGTTCCGATGATCGGCATGAGGCGCCACGCCAGGGACTCGTTGATTCCGACCACCCCGAAGTAGGGCAGCCACGCGGCCTTGCCGATGATGCCGAAGGCCCCGTGCCCCACGAACTCCATCATGAAGGCAATGCGGAAAATCCAGTGGATGAGCCGGAGGCGGTTCCAGGTGGCGGGCATCGTGGCGGCGGTCGTGTCCTGTGAAGTGGGCGACATCGTCCTTCCACTGTAGCAGGAAACCGACGCCATGTCAAGGACTTAGGTCGCTCGCCCCTTCTTCAAGATCGCGATCTGGCCGGCGTGGTAGAGGCCGTGCTGGACGACGCCGTGCAGCAAGATGTACAGGGTCGTCTCCGACCCTGGAATGCGCTCCTCGAGTCGTTCGTCCGGAAGCCCGGCGATGTCGCGGTTCAGTGCGTCGTGGGCCTCGCGGAGGCCGGCCTGGGCGCGCTTCCACGCCGCCGGGCTCTTGTCTTTGACGCGCGGCCAGTCCTGCTCGGGACTCAGGGAGACCGGCCGCCCCTTCACCCGCCCGTGCACGGCCTCTTCCCAGGCGCGAATGTGGAGCACCAGCTCCCAAATGCTGTGCGCGCCCTGGATCGGCTTCGCCGCGGCGCGCGTGGCGCTCACGCCGGCGAGGGCCTCGAACACGGACGGACCGTGCCACGCGCCCCCGTCGAAGGCGCGCCGGTGCTGGTCGGCAATGCGGGCGGATTCGCTCATGATTCGATCTCCCTCTGGCGTGCCGTCACACGAGTCTTCCCATGAATTTCCGGCATTCCTCTGTCAGACTCAAGGGCCATGCGCCCCGCGCTCTTCACGTTCGACATTTTCGGGACCGTCGTCGACTGGCGCCGCGGCCTTTTGGACGCGGCGCACGCCCGTGGGGTTCCGATGGACGACGCGGCGTTCGATCGCGTGATCGACGCGCAGGGAAAGATGGAGCGGGGGTCCTATCGCGCCTATTCGGAGATCGTGGCGGAGAGCCTGGTGCAGGTCCTCGGCATGGAGCCGGCCGCGGCGCGCGAGATCGGCGATGGTGCGGGCACGTGGCCCCTCTACCCGGATTCCCGAGACGCCATCCGCCGATTGATGCGGATCGCGCGTTGCGTCGCGACCACGAACAGCGATCGCGCCCACGGCGAGCAGGTGCAGGCGCAACTGGGTTACCGCCTCAGCGATTGGATCTGCGCGGAAGATCTTCGGATCTACAAGCCCGACATCCGGGTCTGGCGCCTGGCGGCGGAGCGGCTCGGGGCGCGGCCGGGTTCCCACTGGTGGCACGTTTCCGCGTACGGCGACTACGATCTGGAGACCGCGCAGCGGATGGGGCTCGCCTGCGTCTACGTGGCCCGGCCGCACGCGCGGCCGGGGCCCGCCGACGTGCCGGTCACGGACCTGGCACAGCTCGCCGACCTCGCGGAGCGGCTCACCCGCCTTTGAGCAGGCTCCGCACGACGAAGGCGAGGTTCGCGGGGCGCTCGGCCAGGCGGCGCATGAAGTAGGGCACCCACTCGGTGCCGAACGTCACGTAGACCCGCATCCCGACCCCTTCCTTGGCCAGCGACTCCTGGAGGTCGCGCCTCACGCCGAGGAGCATCTGCACTTCCCACTCGTCCGGCGTCCGGCCGTGCTCGCGGGCCAGCGCCTTCGCCTCGGCGAGCATCGCCTCGTCGTGCGTCGCGACGGCGGGCGTGAATCCCCCGCTGAAGAGAAGCCGGAGGAGCTTTCGGTAATTCTCGTCCACCTGGCGCTTCTCGGCGAAGGCGATGTCGGGCGGCTCCTGGTAGGCGCCCTTCACGAGGCGGATCTTGGGACGATGGCGCTCCAGCCGGCGGAGGTCCGCCTCCGTGCGATAGAGGTACCCCTGCACCGCCAATCCGACGTTCTCGTGCTCGGCCCTCGCGCGCTCGAAGAGGGTGAGCGTGGCGTCGACGGCGCTCGAATGCTCCATGTCGATCTCGACGAAATTCCCGAGCGCCTTCGCCTCGCCGACCAGGCGCAACGTGAGCTCGGCGCAGAGCGCGGGGTCGAGCTCCAGGGCCAACTGGGTCGGCTTGATCGTTATCGAGCCGTCGACCTTCCGCGCGGCGAGCTGGCGGAGTATCTCGGAGTAGGCACGGTAGGACGCTTCGGCGTCCGCGGCGTCGCGGATGTTCTCGCCGAGCTGGTTCATGATCACCCGGAGACCCTTCGCGTTGAGCTCCGCCGCCGCGCGAAGGGCGTCCTCGAGCGTTTCTCCCGCGATGAATCGCCGCGCGAAGCCGAGGCGCATGCCGGTGCCGGCGATGGCGCGGGTGAAGGCTCGCCGGCAGGCCAGCCAGGAGACGAAGGATCGGGCTAGCGACATCGGCGGGGAGCTCTTTCGGGAGTGGCGTTCAAGGCGGGCAGACTATACCGGAGCGCCCCGGAACTTGGTAGGCTCCACCCGCGTTTCGCTTCTCCGTCCCTCGAGGCATATGGAGGTATTCGATGTCCCGGTCTCGCCGTTCGACGCCCGCCCCGATTTCCGCGCTTGCCATCGCCCTGTTCCTGGCCGTGCAGCCCGGCACGGCCGCCGCACAGCACGACCACCACGGCGCGGCGCCTGCGGGCGACGGAATTCCCGTCTTCGTCGGGTTGAGCGGCATGCATCACGCGATCTCCACGCGGTCCGCGGAGGCGCAGCGGTTCTTCGACCAAGGGATGCGCCTCGTGTACGCGTTCAATCACGATGAGGCGATCCGCTCGTTTCAGAAGGCGATGTCGATCGACTCGACCTGCGCGATGTGCGCCTGGGGCGTGGGGCTCGCCTTGGGCCCGAACATCAACCTGCCGATGAGCGTGGAAGCGGAGCAGCACGCGGTCGCGGCCCTCGAGCTCGCCCGCTCCCTGTCGGCGCACGCGACCGAGGCGGAACGCGACTACATCGCCGCCCTCTCGAAGCGCTACGCCCTGCCCGCCGGCGAGGAGCGCGCCCAACGCGACAGCGCCTACGCCGACGCGATGCGCGGGCTCAGGACACGGTATCCCGCCGATAACGACGCCGCGGTGCTGTGCGCGGAGTCCCTAATGGACCTGAGGCCGTGGAATCTCTGGACCGTCGGCGGCGATCCGCAGCCGGGCACCCCCGAGATCACGTCGATCTTGGAAGGCGTGATCAAGCGCTCCCCGGATCACATCGGCGCGCTCCATCTCTACATCCACGCGGTCGAAGCCTCGCCGCATCCCGAACGAGCCGAGGTGGCCGCGGATCGCCTGGCGAAGATCAACCCCGAGGCGGGCCACCTGATTCACATGCCGTCGCACATCTACCTTCGGGTGGGCCGCTACGACGACGCCGTGCGGTCGAACGCGCGCGCGATCCAGGTCGATCGGGCCTACATCGGGAAGTGGAAGATCGAGAGCATCTACCGCTACATGTACTACCCGCACAACATCCACATGCGGTGGTCCGCGCTGTGTTCGCAGGGGCGGAGCAAGGAGGCCGCCGCCGCCGCCGCGGATCTGGCGAACGCGGTGCCGTACGACGCCGTGCGGCAGATGCAGCCGATGGAATTCTTCCGGTCGGCGGTCTACGTCACGATGGTCCGATTCGGGAAGTGGGACGACGCGCTGCGCGAACCGGCGCCGCCGGCGGAGTTCCGGGTGACGAGCGCGGTGTGGCACTACGCGCGCGGCATGGCGAACGCCGCGAAGGGAGACTTCGCGGCGGCGACCGTCGAGCGGGACAGCGTCGCGGCGATCACGGCCGCCTTCCCCGAAGGGACCTACTTCGGCCTCAATTCGGCGACCCCCTTCTTCCGATTCGCCGCGGCGCACCTCTCGGGCGAGATCGCGGCCCGAAGCGGCAAGGCCGACGACGCGATCGCCCTCCTGACGAGCGCGTCGGGGATGCAGGATTCGCTGCAGTACGATGAGCCGCCGGCCTGGCCGCTCCAGGCGCGCCAGGCGCTGGGCGACGTCCTCCTCTCGCAGGGCCGGGCCGCGGACGCCGCCCGCGTCTACGAGGAGGACCTCGTTCGGTTCCCGGGGAACGGCTGGTCGCTGTTCGGACTGGCGCGCGCGACGCGCGGAACGAAGGGAGCGGCGGCGGCGGAGAGCCGGTTCCAGAAGGCGTGGGCCAAGTCGGACGTGGTGCTCCAGGGATCGAGATTCTAGATGACCGACATGCCGGCCAGGAGCTTCGCGCTCCCCGACCTGCGGATCGTGCCGGTGGAGACGCTGATCCCCCACGAGCATCACGACGAGCGGCGCACCGCGCCCTTGACGGCGCGGATCTCCGAGCAGGGCGTGCTCAAGAACCCGCCGATCGTGACGCCCCTTCTCGGGGGATCCGGCGAGCGATACGTGGTGCTCGACGGCGCCAATCGCACGGCCGCCGCGCGGGAGTCGAACCTCCCGCACCTAGCGGTCCAGGTGGTTCGTTACCAGGAGCCCGACGTCCGGCTCCTGACCTGGAACCACGCGCTGACCGGGATGTCGTCCGCGGATCTCGCGGCCGCCCTGCGGGCGGTGCCGGGGCTTCGGACGCGCGCCGAGCGGGCGGATCACGCGCGCGCGCTCCTCGCGCGACGCGAAATCCTGGACGACGCGCTAACGCGCGGCGCCGACGCGCTGACGCTCGACGCCGAGGGGGACTTCGCGGGGCGGAACGAGATCCTGAACGACGCGGTCGAGCGTTATCGCGCGGGCGCCAAGGTCTATCGCGTCACCCCGGACTCGCTGGCCGAGGCCGAGGAGCGGATCGCCGCCACCACGGGTCTCGTCGTCTTCCCGCACTTCGATCCCGCAGAAATCCTCGAGCTGGCCTCGACGGGCGCTCGGCTTCCGGCCGGGATCACGCGCCATCTGATCGCGTGGCGCGCGCTCCGCGTCAACATCCCGCTCGAGCTGTTGGCGGACCGGGATCGATCGCGGGAGGAGAAGGACGGGTGGGTGCGGCGCTGGTCACGGGAGCGGCTGGAGCGTCACCAGGTCCGCTTCTACGAGGAGAGCACGGTCGTCTTCGACGACTAGGGGCGAGTCACCATCCGCCCGCCCTTCATGACGAAGACCGGGTGGAGCACGGCGTCGATGTTCTTGGTGGGATCGCCCGGCACGGCGACGAGGTCCGCCGCGTAACCCGGCGCGATCCGTCCGATCTCTTTCTCCAAGCCGAGGAGCGACGCGTTCACGGTCGTGGCCGACCGTAGGGCTTCCGTCGGGCTCAATCCCGCCTTCGTCAGCCAGACGATCTCCCGCCCGTTCTCCCCGTGCATCGTGTAGACGGCGTCCGACCCGCAGGCGATCGCGACGCCCGCCTCCTTCGCGAGGCGGACCGAGGCGAACTGCTCCTTCTGGAGCGCCGCGAGGCGTTCCGCGTAGCCGGCCGCGTACTGCAGCGCCGCCCCGTGGTCCGAGTACCACTGCATGTGGTAGAGGGTCGGGTCGAGGTAGATGCCGCGCCGCGCCATCTCCCTCACGGTCGCGCGATCCAACCTCGAGCCGTGCTCCAGCGACCGAACGCCCGCGGCCACCGCGCGCCGCGCCCCCTCCAGGCCCATCGCGTGCACCGCGACCCAATGCCCTCGCGGATGCGCCGCCTCGACCGCGGCGCGGATCTCGTCGCTCGTGTAGAGCGGCGTTCCCGACGTGTCGTCGTACGTGCCCAGCGTCGCGTAGATCTTGATCCAGTCGCAGCCCTGGCCCAGGTACTCGCGCGTTTTCTTGGTGATCTCCTCGGCGTTCGCCGCCGTGCCGTCGGGGGGCCACTTGATGTCCGGCCGCCCGCCGCTGGGCGGATAGATGGGGCCGGCGGTGATGATCCGGGGGCCCTCCGCAAGCCCGCTCGCGATGGCTTGGGAAAGCGCGAGGTCGATTCCGTCGGACGAGCCCATCTCGCGGATCGTCGTGAAGCCGGCGTGGAGGGTCTTCTCCGCGTTTCGCGCCGCCGCGAACGCCACGACGATCGGCGAGCCGAGATAGTCCACGAGGAAATTCGGAGCGCGGGTCGTGTCGCTCCAGAGGTAAGAGAGGTGCGTGTGCGCGTCGATGAAACCGGGAAGGAGCGTCATTCCGGTCAGGTCGATTCGCTCGGCGCCGGCTGGCGACGCGATCGACGGCCCGACCGCGGTGATGCGCCCGTTCTCGATCAGCACCCGCATCCGGCCCTCGGGTCGAAGCGCGTTGCCGTCGAAGACGCGGTCGCACTCGAGGACGATCGCGGCGGGTGCGCCGGACGCGGCCGGGGTGGCGGCAGCGTCCGCGGCGGCGCAGGTTCGGAGCGCCGCGTGGAGGAGGACCGTCGACCACGCGATGGCGGCGGGGAGGGACGAGGCGAGGCGGTGAATCGAACGAAGAGGGCGTCGGCTCAAGCGGCCCGCCCGAGGGCGCGATCGAAGAAGCGGCCGAGGATGCTTCGACCCGCGCGCTCGACCTCCGCGCGCCGGTCTTCCGTCAACTCGATTCCCGGCGGAAGCCTCTTCGCCCACCCGCCCGCCAACGCGCGGTCGACCTCCATGTGGAACTGAAACGCGTACGCGCGATCCCCGAGGCGAAAGGCCTGGTTTCGATAGAGCGCGCTCTCCGCGAGGTGCACCGCGCCGTCCGGGACGTGGAACGTGTCCTCGTGCCAGTGGACGACCGGCACGGAGGCGCCGGCCGCGCCGAGCACCGGGTCGCCGCGCCCGTCGGCGGTCAGCGCCACCTCGCCGATGCCGACCTCCGGCATGGGGCCGCGCTCCACCCGCGCGTCGAGCGCCAAGGCGAGCAACTGGGATCCGAGGCACACGGCGAGAACCGGGAGGTCGCTTTCCATGGCGTCGCGAAGAAGGCGTCGCTCGTGCGCGAGATGCGGGTGAGTTGCCGTGTCGTGCGCGCTCATGGGGCCGCCCATCACGACCAGCCCCGCGATCTCCTCGATGGACGGGACGGGCTCCCCCAAGTCCATGCGCCTCAGGTCGAGCTGGATGCCGCGCAAAGCGGCCTCGTCGGCGATCGTGCCGGGCCCCTCCCAGGCGACGTGCTGGATCACGCCCCAGGGGCGCCCGCTCGGCGATGGCGTGGGTCGCGGCATGCGGCGTAGCCTAGCACGGCTCGCGGGCGCAGGTGTATGCTCGCATCGAGTGCACGGGGGAGGTGACTCGCCATGGTCAGATCCAGGCTCGGAGCGGCGGTCCTGGCCGCCTCGCTCGCGGCCGGGTGCGCCGCCACCCGCTCGGCGGCGCCGGTCTTCGGACCGGTCGAATCGACGGGGATGGTCGTTCTCGTCTGCCGCGTCGAGGTCGACATGCGGGATCGATCGATCACCGACGACTTGACGGTCGGCGCGCTCAAGTTCGTCCAGCCCGAGCCGATCGACGCCGCGATGCTCGTGAACGTGGCCGACCCCTCGGTCCCCGTTCGCAGCCACCTCCTCGGCAACCTGATCGTCTTCTCCGGGCTCGCCCCCGGGACCTATTTCGTTCGGAGCGTCCTCTTGGAACGGGACTTTCTGGAGCGATTGGGCGACGTCGATCTGTACCGGGATCGCACCGTCTATCAATTCGAGCCCGCGCTGGCCCCCGATCTGATTCTGAACGTGACGGCGGGGCAGGTCTCCTACCTCGGGCGAATGACCATTCACGGCGAGTTCGAGGCTCTCGAAACCGGATCCCAGGAGCGGAAGGTGCTCCTCATTCAGCCGCTCCTGGACCACAAGCGGTACACGTTCGCTCGTGACGAATCGGAGGAGTGGATGGACTGGACGCGATTGCTCCGGACGTATGCGGGGACGCCCTGGGCGGGGCCCATCGAAAGCCGGCTCGCGGTGTTGGCGCCACCCCCGCATCCGTGAGCAGCCGGGCCGAGCTACACGCGGACGGGAGCGGGGCGCGCCCTCATCGCGCGCGTATCGCCGCGAGAACATCCTCGATCGCCGCGACGTCCCCGTAGGTCTTCGCGCGGTGCGCGAAGAGATCGCGATTCCCGGGCGCGAAGACGAAGGTGCCGCCGAGTTGGAACGGGTCCTTCCCCAGCTTGTGCTGGCGGTGCCCCTCGCGCGCGGCGCGAGCCCGCGCCGCCTTGTTGAAGGGGAGGAAGAGCTCCCAGATCGTTGCCTTCCGAAGGCCCGCCGCTCGATAGGCGGCGCGCGCCTCGTCGATCAGGAGCGGAAACGCGATGCCAGTCTCCGCGCGGAACGACGCGGCATAGACGCGCCCGCCCAACCC
>Ga0075423_10004662_pt1 | contig 12729 bp, 11 predicted proteins | sample SoiMethybrSBSTD2_FD_80114 | JGI IMG/M metagenome (GOLD analysis project Ga0075423, IMG submission 80114) | Bulk soil microbial communities from a Populus tree surrounding site in Tennessee, USA - Soil MetaG P. TD hybrid SBSTD2 | ecosystem: Environmental > Terrestrial > Soil > Tree plantation...
ACGTGGCCCAGATCGCGCGTAATGCGGACCTCGTCGTGGCCGATGGCAGCGGCGTCGTCGCCGCATCGCGCCTGCTGCGCGACCCGCTGCCGCGGGTGCCGGGCCGACTTCTGGTCGACGCGCTCGTGCCGCATCTTGCGCAGCGGCGTTCGCCGGTCTTCTTTCTCGGCGCGGCGCCCGGCGTCGGCGAGCGCGCAGCGGCCGAGGTGCGACGCCGTGCGCCTGGATTCGTCGTCGCGGGGGTGCATGCCGGCCATGCGGAGCCAGAGAACGACTCGGTGTCGGTCGAACGCATCCGTCAAAGTGGCGCGCAGGTGTTGCTCGTCGCGTATGGCATGCCGAAGCAGGAGCGCTGGATCGCGCGCAACCTCACCGCGCTCCCGACGGTGCGCGTCGCGATCGGCGTCGGTGGCGTCTTCGATCAGCTCGCCGGAGTCCAGAAGGTACCGCCACCGGTGTTGCACGCGGTCGGACTCGAGTGGCTCTGGCGGCTCGCTCGCGAGCCGCGGCGCTGGCGCCGTCAGCGCGTCCTGCCATTGTTCGCGCTGCTCGTGCTGCGCAAGCGCCTCCTCGGCCGTTGAAGCTCGCGCTCGCGCACGAATATTTCGCAGCGCGTGGCGGCGCCGAGCGTGTCGTCGATGTGCTGCACGCGATGTGGCCCAACGCGCCCGTGTACACCTTCTTCCACGACCGGAAGCGCTACGGCGACCTCCCGGGCTGGGACCTTCGCACGAGCTATCTGCAGCAGTTCCCGATCGGTGGTGGCGTGCATCGCGTTCTGCTTCCGCTGTATCCCAGCGCTGCGCGTCGAATTCGAGTCTCTGAGGACACGGACATCGCGCTTGTGTCGACTTCAGCGTTCATCAAAGGCCTGGGACTCGCGGACCGCACGGTGGAGGTGGCGTACTGCCACTCGCCGACGAGGTATCTCTGGGACTGGAAAGACCAGTACCTGCAGGAGGAGGTCCCGGCGCCGCTGCGCGGCGCGGTCGGCGAGCTCCTGTCCCGGCTTCGCGAGGCCGACTGGGCCTTTGCGACGCGCGTCGATCGTTGGATCGCGAACTCGCACGTCGTCGCCGAGCGCATCCGCCGCTACTACGAGCGCGAGAGCGAGGTCGTACATCCGCCCATCGACGTCGACGCCTTCGTCCCGCAACGCGAGCGCGGAGACTTCTGGGTCTACGTGGGCCGGCTCTCCGCATACAAGCGCGCGGAGATCGCGGTGCGCGCATTCGCTCGCCTCGGCATGCGGCTCATTGTCGTTGGCGAAGGACGCGAGCGCGGCGCGCTCGAGGGGATCGCGCGCGACAACATCGCGTTCGCTGGGCATCTCGATGACGAAACGCTTCGTCAGCTGCTGGGCGCGGCGCGCGGTCTCATCTTCCCAGCCGAAGACGACTTCGGGATCGTCTGCGTCGAGGCGCTCGCATCGGGTGCGCCCGTCGTCGCGCTCGCGGCCGGCGGTGCGCCGGAGATCGTGCGTGACGGGATCGATGGTGCGCTCGTGGCGACCGCCGACTCGGACGCGTTCGCGGATGCGGTCCTTCGGGTCGAGCAGCAGAGCTGGGATGTCGACGAGCTCCATCGTTCCGCAGGCCGTTTCGATGTGTCACGATTCCGAGACCGTATTCGGGCGATCGTCGAAGATGCGCATGCGCGCGGGCGCATCAGGCAAAGGACCGGATGAGCAAGATCAAGGTCGACATGCATACGCACAGCGAATACTCGCCGGACAGCCGCACGCCCCTGGTGTCGCAGGCCGCTGCGATCAAGGCTGCGGGCCTCAACGTTGTGTGCGCGACCGATCACAACACCATCGAAGGGGCGCTGCGGCTGCGCGAGCTCGCCGACGGGTTCCGCGTGATCGTGGGGGAGGAGGTCAGCAGCCGCGACGGCGAGATCATCGGCCTGTTCCTGGAAAAGCCGGTCGAGCGCGGCCTCTCGGCCGAAGAGACGATCGCTCGCATCCACGAACAGGGTGGCCTCGTCTCGGTCCCGCATCCGTTCAGTCGCAACCGGCGATTCCACTTGCGCCGCTCGGCGCTCGAGCGCGTGTGGAAGGACGTCGATTGCATCGAGGTCTTCAACGCTCGGGAGGCGTTCACGCAGGACAACGTCCGCGCCGCCGCGTTCGCCAAGGAGAAGGGCCTTCCCGGTGCCGTCGGGAGCGACGCGCACCGCGCGTCGGAGATCGGGCGGGCCTGGGTCGAGGTCGAGGACTTCGCCGGCCGCGACGACTTCATCGCCGCACTTTGCGAGGGCAGCGTCATCGGCAAGCTCACGGGTAACTACATCCATGTGCTGACGCGCCTCGACGTCTTACGAAAGTGGTGGACGCGACGACGCGCGAAGATCGGCGCTTAGGGCCGGCGCACCCGGTGCGGATCGAGCGTCGGTCGCACGTCGAAGATCCGACGATCGAGCAGCTCGCCGAGGTCGCGGAGCAGACCGACGACCTCGCCGTTCGCCGCCAGCTCTTCGGTATGCGCGAGCTCATCTCGACGATCATCCCGCTCGTTCTCATCGCGCTCGTCGCGCGCAACGTCGACTGGTCCGAGGCGGGTCGCATCATCGGCAGCTCCAGCCCGCTGCTCGTCGGCTGCGCGCTCCTTGTCTATTACGCGACGTTCCCGCTGAGAGCGGCACGGTGGGCGCGCCTGATGCGCGAGGGCGGGGCGGATCTCGGCTGGCGTGACCTCGTTCAGATCCTGTTCCTGGGCTGGTTCGTCAACAGTCTCGTCCCGGCGAAGCTCGGGGATCTGTACCGCTCCTATCTCGTGAAGCGCAGGTTCGGCATCTCGATGTCGCGCACGGTCGGTGTGGTCGTGGCGGAACGGCTCCTCGACCTCATCGTCGTATTCGGCCTCCTCGTCGTGGGCGGGTACGTGGCCTTCGGTCGCACCGTGCTCCCGGATCTGTGGATCGTCTATGTCACGGCCGCAGTGCTCGGGCTGCTCATCGCGGTCGGCCTCGCCGCGATCTACGCGCTGGGACCGAGGATCGCTCGCTTCTTCCCAGGCGAGGTCCGCCGCATCGGCCGCCTGTTCCGCGAGGGTGTGCTGCACAGCTTCCGAGCGCTGCCGTTCGCCGGGCCGATCACGCTCGTCATCTGGGGGGCCGAGGCGATGCGCCTCATGTTCGTGCTCTGGGCGCTCGGCATCGATCTGCCTGCCTCCGGGATCGTCTTCGTCGCGGTCGCGACCTCGCTTCTGACGACGGTGCCGCTCACCCCCGCGGGATTCGGCTTCGTAGAGATCGCGATGGTGTACGTCCTTACTGAAGGCTTCGGTCTGTCGAACTCCAATGCGGTCGCGGTCGCGGTCCTCGACCGCGCCGTGAGCGTGTTCTCGGTGATCGTCATTGGCGGCGTCGTGTATCTGCGCTCGCGTGATGACTTCCGAACGACTGCGAACCGTTAGGCTCGCCGCGATCGCCCTCGTCCTGCTCGCTGCCGGAGCGGTCGCGGCTCGAACGAATCTCTACTACCAGGCGACGGACTTCTTCTGCCTCTATCACGGCGCGCGGTCGCTCGTGGTCGGGCACGACCCGTACGACGAGGCCTGGTGGCGCGAGGTCGCCGGTGGTCTGTATCCGGACCCGTCGGGTCGTCTCGTGCCGTCGTCATGCCCCGGCCGCTACGGCTAACCGCTCTGGACCGCGGTCGTCATGGTCCCGATCGGCGCGCTACCGATCGAGCTCGCCGCGAGCGTATGGATGGCGATCTCGCTCGGCGCCGCGCTCGCCGGCGCCTGGTGGGCGTGGCTCGCCGTGCGCGGGCCGGCGCGCCTCGCGCCTCTCTTCGGCATCCTCCTCGTCACGGCCCAGCCGCTCTGGTTGCTCGTGATCTACGGACAGATCACAGGCGTGATGCTCGGCGTTGCCGGCCTCTTCACGCTGTTGGTCGCGCGCGGTCGTGCCGCCGCTGGTGCGGCGCTTGCCGGGCTCGCGCTCAAGCCGCAGACGGTCGCGCTTGCCATCCCCGCGATCGCCCTGCGCGCGCTGCTGCTCCGGCGCTGGCGTTTCCTCGTGATCGCCGCCGGTACCGGTGTGGCGATGATCATCGTGCCGATGCTGTTCCTTCCGGGCTGGATCTTCGAGTGGCTCGACGAGCTCGTCGTCCGGCGCGCCAGGGTCGCGGTGTTCCTCCCGACCGCGTGGGGTTTCGCCGCCGATGTCTTCGGGAATGCCGCGGTTGGTGCGTTGCTCATCGCCGCCGCCGCGATCGGATGCTGGCTGCTGGTGCGGCGCTCGCATGTGGACGACATCGGCCTCTTCGCCGTGACCCTGCCGCTCTCGCTCTTCGCCACACCGTATGCGTGGAGCTACGACTTCCTGGTGCTGTTCGTGTCCTACGCGTTCGTCCTCGCCCGCGCAGCCGACGCGCCATCGCGGACGCGGATGTGGCTCACCGTCGGCGCTGTCGCTCTTGCGGGTCCGGTCCAGTGGCTTCTGTACTCCGTGGCGTTCCCACGCGGGAACGAGACGCTGTCCGCAGTCGTGACGGCGGCGACGGCGCTCCTCGTCGCTGCGGCGCTGCGCCTGCGCTCGTCTCGCGCCGGTATCACCGCCTAGACTCGCGCAGTGCCGGATGCCGCGGCCATCCGACCTGTTCTCCTCGTGTCGGTCGCGGCACTCATCGTGCGCGTCGCGAGCGCCGTCGTCGTCGCGCAGCCGGGCTACACCGACGCCTTCTACTACTCCATCGTCGCGAGCCGCCTCGCACACGGCGAAGGTCTGACCGCGGACTTCATCTGGAACTTCCTCGAGGCGCCGAACTTCGCGCCGCTTCCCATCCCGAGCCATCAGTTCTGGGTGCCGCTGGCGACCACATTGCAGGCGGGCGGCATCGCGCTGCTCGGCGGATCGCTCGGTGAGTTCCGCGCCGCGCAGGCGGCCGTGATCGCGGTCGCCGCGTTCCTCCCGGCCGTCGCGTACGCCGCGGCGCGCTCGCTCGCCGTATGGCCGCGCTATTCGCTCGGGGCGGCTGCGCTCGTCGGTCTGGGCGGCGTTTTCGCGCCGGGCTGGGTGGCCGCCGACTCGTTCGCGCCGGCGGCGCTCATCGGCACGCTCTTCTTCCTCGTGTTCGCTCGCGCCGCACGGGGGTCGGCGGGCGCGGGCGCGATCGCCGGGCTGATGGTGGGACTCCTTTATCTCGCCCGCGCGGAGGGCGCGCTGTTCGGCGTGGCGCTTCTCGCACTCGTTCTTCGCCCGGCGTCGCGCAGCGCCGGTCTCGCCGGTAGCGCCATCGCGCTCGTGGTCGGTGGCCTCTGGTTCGCGCGCGACCTCGGCCTCGGCACGACCGATCTGCTGGCGCGCTCGATGCTGCTGGCTGATTACCAGCAGTTCTTCCGTATCGCTCCGCCCACCGCCACGGAGTTCTTCAGCGCCATTCCCGATGCTCTCGCCGCGAAGGGCAGCGCTGTCGTGACGAACGCGGTCTATGCGCTCTTCGCGTTCTTCGTGCTGCTCGGGCCGCTCGCTGCCATTGCCGCATGGCGGCTGCGTACGCGCGCCGACGTTCGCGCGTGGTCGTCACTGCTCGTGCTCGTCTTCCTCGCGCAGTCGCTGCTGTGGACCCTGCATTCCACACGCGGCTCGTATTTCCATTCGCTTGCTGCGTTCTTTCCGTTTGGCATGGCGCTCGCCGCAGCCGCAGCGGAACGCGCGCTTGCGCGACGCGACGCGACGATCGGCCGCCTTTGTGTCGCGGGCACGCTCGTGTTCGCCATCGTGCTGTCGGGCGGCGCGGTGGTGCAGTGGGGCGCGAGCTTCAACGATCTCGCCCGGGCGCGTGCCGCGGCCCTCGACGCGATCCCACCCGGACCGTTCGTGGCGATCGACGCCGCGGCGTGGCGCGCGATCAGCGGCCGATCGGTCATCGTCACGCCGGCTGATGGCGTCACGGAGCTCGCCTGCGCTGTAGCTCTGTATCACGCGCGCGCGGTCGTTCTGGAGGCCGCGCACTTCCGGACCTTCGACACGATCTACATCGGGACGGAGCGCCCGTCGTGGCTCGGACCGCCCGTAGTGCGCGACACGATCAAGATCTTCCCTGTGATCGGCGAGATGCAGTGCTCGGTCCACATCTTCAGGGCAACGGAGTGAACGGACGCAGCCTCGCGCCGCTCTTTGTGGCGCTCGCGGCATTCGCGCTCGCGCTCGCGACGCCGCCGAGCGACCCCGACATGTACTGGCACCTCGCGTCGGGGCAGTGGATGCTCGATCACGGCCAGCTCCTTCGCGCGGACGTCTTCTCGAGCACCGTCAACGGGCAGCCGTACAGCGTCGGCGAGTGGCTCGGCGAGATCGTCCTCTACGTCGCGTACCTCGCCGGAGGTTGGACCGGCCTTGTCATCCTGCGCGGCCTGCTCGTCGGCGTGTGCGCGTTCTTCCTGACGCGCGTCGCGCTGCGAGGTGGAGCGCCGATCATCGTCGCGGTCCCGGTCACCTGCGCCGCGCTACTTCTGTCGGAGATCGTGTGGACCGATCGCCCACATCTCTTCACGCTCGCGCTGTTCCCGCTGCTCCTCGATCTGCTACTCGCCGCGCGTGCGGGTCGCCTCGGCCTGTTGCTCGGCGTGCCGCCGCTGATGCTCCTGTGGACGAATCTCCACGGCGGCTACGCCCTCGGTCTCGTGCTCGTCGGGATCTTCACGGTCGAGGCGCTCCTCACGCGTCGCAACTTCGCGGCCTTCGCGATCACGGCGAGCACCGCATTCGCCGCGTCGCTCGTGGATCCAGGTTCGCTCGGTCTCGGTGCGGCGGCGGCGCACGCCACGGCGCCGCCGCGCTTCATCGTCGAGGAGTCCCCGCCCGACGTCACGCGTCCCGCGGGATTCGTCTTCGCCGCGTTCATCATCGGCGCGCTCGCGCTCGCGATGCGCGGCGGCGGGTCGCTGCTCGACCTGCTGGTGCTCGCGCCGCTGCTGTGGCTCGGTCTCTCTGCGCAGCGGCACATGCCGTACTTCGCGTTCGCGGCGGTGCCGTTCATCTCCGCCGCCCTGCCGCGCGCATGGCCGCCCTTCGAGGCATGGCTCGCGCGCCGCCGACCGTATCCCCGCGGCGCGATCGTTGGTTTCGGCGCCGGCGTCGCCGCTATGGCCCTCGCGGGCCTCGCGTTCGTACCGAACGCCCCGAACGAGCGGGCCTACCCGATCGTCGTGCTCGACGCGGTCCGCTCGGGCTCCGGCGTCCTTCTCAACGAGTACGACTGGGGCGGCTATCTGATCTGGCGTGCTCCCGAGCGTCCGGTGTTCGTCGACGGCAGGCTCTTCCCGTTCCTCCCGGACGTATTCGCGGACTGGCGTGCCGCGGTCGAGCTCGGGCCGCGCTGGAAAGAGGTTCTGGACCACTACAACGTGACGCAGGTGCTCCTCAAGCCCGACCGCGCGCTTGTCTCCGCCCTTCGCGAGCAGGGCTGGCGTGTCGTTGGTGGCGACGCAGGCTCGGTATTGCTGGAGCGACCACGCTGAGACGCGACGGTCGCCAAATTCGGCGATATCGGTCCATATACTCGGCGAACGGCTCCACAACCGACGCGACTCATCAAAGACCCGGACGACCTCGAAGCGCAGTTCGATGCGCTGGTCGACGCGCTGCGGCGCGATGTCCGTCGGACGCGCCAGCAGGTCGAGAAGTTCGCGCGCGCGTACCAGCGCATGGCGGAGGCCCAGTCGGGCCGATCTATCGAGGGCGAGCTCGACGAGAGGACGCAGCGCGCGTACCGGCGACTGAAGCAGCTTCAGCTCGTCGCGCAGCACATCGAATCGAGCGTCTCCTACCTCCTCGGCTCCGGCATCGAGCCAGAGCCGCATGGCGACGGCCAGACCATGGACGTCGCTCAGCGCGTTCTCGAAAGTCTCGAAGCCGAGCGCGAACGTCTGTACCGCGACGTGCATGACGGTCCCGCGCAGGTCCTCGCCAACGCGATCTTCGAGGTCGACTATCTCGAACGGATCGCCGAGCGCGCCCCGGCCGAGCTCCGCCAGACACTACGCAGCGAGCTTGGAACGTTGCGGGGACAGTTCCGTACCTCGCTCGACTCGGTCCGCGCGATGATCTACGACCTGCGTCCGCCCGAGCTCACCGAGCTCGGCCTCGCCGACGCGATGCGCAACTACGCGAGCGAGTGGGAGACGCGATGCGGCATCAAGGTCTCGAGCAAGCTCGACACGGGCGAGACGGCCATGTCGCCGCAGCAAGAGCTCGCCGTGTATCGCGTCTTGCAGGAGGCCCTTCAGAACGTGCACAAGCACGCGCAGGCCTCGGCCGTCGGCATCGTGTGGCAGCGATCGGCCGGCAACTGGGTCCTGCACGTGACGGACGACGGCATTGGCTTCGACCTGGTGAAGGCAGCGCGCCGCGCGAAGTCCGTCGGTCTTCTGTCGATGCGGGAGCGCGCTTCACTCATCGGTGGGACGCTGCAGATCCAATCGAGTCCGGGCAAGGGCTCCGCCGTTACACTCCAGCTTCCGAACGAGGGCTCGACTGGCGCGACGCATGTTGAAAGAGGAAGGTCCATTGGCCGACAAGATTGACCGCACGAAGGACACGGATCGCAACATCCGTGTCGTCCTGGCCGATTCCAGTCGGCTCACGACGATGGGCATCAGCCAGGTTCTGGCGAAGGAATCCGATATCGAGCTCGTCGGCACCGCCGCCGACGGAGACGAGGCGGCGGCGAAGACGCTCGAGCTCGAGCCCGACGTGCTCGTCATCGAGGCGGACCTGCCGCGCACTTCCGGCATCAAGGTCACCCAGCGCATCCGCCGCGAGCTGCCGCACGTCGGCGTCGTCGTCCTGACGGCGAAGGACGAGGAGCAGACGCTTTTCGAGGCGATCCGGGCGGGCGCGGCCGCCTACCTGAACAAAGACTGCGATCCGGTCGAGCTCGTCGATGCGATCCGCAAGGCACGCGCCGGCCAGTTCATCATCAACGAGAAGGTCTTCAACCGACCCGCCGTCGCATCGAAGGTGCTCGCTGAATTCCGCGAGCTGTCGGTGTATGGCCCGGGGTCATCGCACGTGTTCGCGCCGCTCTCGCCGCGCGAGGTCCAGATCCTCGACAACATCGCCCAGGGGATGACGAACAAGGAAGTCGCGTACGCTCTGGCCATCTCGGAGCAGACGGTGAAGAATCACATGTCGAGCATCCTGCGGAAGCTGTCGGTCAACGACCGCACGCAGGCCGTTGTGTACGCCATCCGTCAGGGTTGGATCAAGGGACCGGAGATGGGTAGTTGAGCGTGGCCGCTCCCGATCTTGTCAGCGAGCTCGTCACCGAGCAGAAAAAGATCACCGCCGAGGTCCGCGAACTCGATCTACTGGTCGAGTCGACGCTGACCGAAGTGAGCCGCCTCAAGGCGCGCGAGGACCAGACGAAAGCGCGTGTCGAAGAGGTGCGCGGGAACCCGGGGAACTTCCAGCGCGAGGAGATCTTCACCGCGACCGACGAATACGCGACCGCGTTGTCGCGGCGCATGACGATGGAAGCGCAGCTCGCGGGCCTGCAGGCGAAGAAGAAACTCCTCGACCGCGCGCGTGCGCTGGTCACCGCCGCGCAGAACCACGTGCACACAAGCTCGCAGGCGCCGCTCCCGGCCGACACCGCGCCGGTCATTGACGAGAGCCGGCTCCTCCAGGCGGTCGTGGATACACAGGAGGAGGAGCGCAAGCGCATCGCACGCCAGGTCCACGACGGACCGGCGCAGGCGATGGCGAACGTCGTGCTCCAGTCCGAGATCAGCGAGCGGCTCTTCGAAGTCGATCCTCAGCGCTCGCGCACAGAGCTCGCGGCGTTGCGGCAGATGGTCAACAAGACGCTTCAGGAGCTACGTGGCTTCATCTTCGAGCTGCGCCCGATGATCCTCGACGATCTCGGGCTCGTGCCGACGATGCGTCGCTACGTTCAGACGCTCATCGACAAGCACGGCATCCGCATCGACTTCTCCAGCACCGGCCGCGACCGGCGCCTTCCGTCCGACGACGAGGTGGCGATCTTCCGCCTTATCCAGGACTCGCTCGTCGAGCGCATCGAGAAGGCGATCGCCAAGGACCTCGTGCTCGGCATGACCTGGAAGGACGACAAGCTCGAGATCCTTCTGCAGAGCGACGGTAAGGAGCTGCCTCCGGACGGCGAGCTGCAATCCGGCCTGCGACGCAGCGAGCGCCTCGATCTGCTGCACGGCGAGTCCCAGCACGAGACCCGTCCTGACGGGACCGTCGTGCTCAACGTCCACGTCCCGATCCGGAGCGCACCACAGCTCATCTCATGAGCGGTGTTGAAGGGACTCCCACGCAGCCCTTCGCCCCGGCACAGATCGCGGCTCTGCTCGAATCCACGTGCGCGCTCATCGAAGGCGAGATCAACGCGCTCGGCGACGAGGGCGCGCAGTGGCACCCGGCGCCGGGCGAGTGGTGCGTCAACGAGTGCGTCGGGCACCTCATCGAATCGGAGCGCCGTGGCTTCGCCGGGCGGATCCGCGACATGATCGCCGGCAAACCGCTGAAGGCCTGGGATCAGGAAGCTGTTGCGCGCGAGCGCAACGACTGCGCCCGCATGAGCCAGAGCGTCTGGATGGAGTTCATGGGTCTGCGCCACGACAGCATCGCGCTGGTCCGCTCGCTCACCGCCGCGGACCTCGGGCGCAGCGGCGAGCACCCGAAGGTCGGCACGCTGTTCGTGAAGGGCCTCTTACAGGAGTGGGTGCATCACGACCGGAACCACACCAAACAGCTGCTCGCGGTGGTACAGGCGCGCGTCTATCCGCACATGGCGAACTCTCAGAAGTTCGTCGGGGAGTAAGGCTAGGCACCCCCGACGTTCGTCAGCGCGATCCCCTGGTAGTAGTGCTTGAGGATCTGCTCGTAGTTCGCCCCGTTGAGGGCCATGCCCTGCGCGCCCCACTGCGACATACCGACGCCGTGACCGAAGCCGCGCCCGTAGAAGATGAAGCGCGGCGGCAGCTTGTAGACGAAACCGGTGATGTGGATCGAGGTCAGCTCGCGGTCCTCGTTCAGCGTGCGTTCGTAGGTCGTGCCGATGAGCTCCGACCCCAGGATGCCCATGTCGACGAGGCGCGCGGTGTCGCGCCATGAGACCCATTCCGCTTCGCCGCCCTCGGTCAACGTGACGGTGAACATGCTGCTCTTCAGGCCGAAGTAGTAGCGCGTCACATCTTTGCCGACGTCGCGTGTTCCCGTCGTACCGAACACTCGCGCGAGAGTGACTCGGCCGGCGTTCGTCACGCGGACGAGCTCGATCCGCTGCGGCACACCGACATTCAGCCCGCGCGAGCGCATGTAGTCGCCGAGCTGCGGCGCGGTGAACTCGCGGTTCCAGTCCCAGCTCGTCTTGCCCCAGCCGCTGTCCTTCGCGAGCTCGTCACCCGGTGACGGAACGCTGCGCAGGTAGGGGAGCGCGTTCGCGTACACGTTCTCCGAGTCCTCGGTGACCCCGCCCGCGTTCGCCGAGTACAGGGCTTCGATCGGCGCGCCACGGTAGGTCGCGACGATGCCCGCGGTCCGTTCGACGGCGCGGATGGTGGAGTCCGCCTCCGTGCCGATGCCGGCGTACTCCTGATCGCGGACGTCGCCCTCGAGGTCGTAGTGGTCGTGCCGGTGGAGATGGGTCACGAGGTACGTGCGCGCGGCGATCGCCTGCGAGGCGAGCGCCTGATCGTGCCAGCTGGACGGTGACTCGGCGCCGGTGACCGATGCCAGGTAGCGACCGGTCTCGACCTCGTTCACCACGATCATGTCGCCCGCGTCGTCGGTCGTGACCTCGAGCGTTCCACGAAACAGGCGGCCACCCCAGTTCAGGTACCCGAAGTCGGCGTTGAAACGGATCACGCTGACGCGTGGCGCGGACAGCACCGGCGTGCCGAGCGCGTCGTCAGATCCCGCGAGCAGCGAGACCTCGTAGGGGATAGTGATGAGCTTCCCGCTCACCTGCGCCTCGCGCGCGGCGCGCCGCGCTTCGTGAAGGAGCTCCACGCGACTGGCCCGTTCCTCGCTCGTCATTCCCTCATGCGCCGGCGGCAACGAGATCGGCTCGCCCTCGAGCCGCTGCACGTTCGTGCGCGCGACCAGGCGCTGACCGCCCTTGTACAAGACCTTCCCGTCCCCGGTGGTCACCGTCATCGTGCCGGTGGAGCCGATGAGTGCGTACGACGTGCCGTAGAGCGAAACGTTCACGCGGACCGTCGCGGGCACCGCTGCCAGCGGAGCGGCGCGCGCGGGCTCGGACAGAGAGGCCGTCGACGCCGCGATGACGACGCAGGTCGCGAGGTGGCCGAGAAGCCTTCGCCGTCTCACGGCACCCCTCGATACACCTCCGGCTTGAGCACGCCGATGAACGGCAGGTTGCGGTAGCGCTCGGCGTAATCAAGCCCATATCCCACGACGAACTTGTCGGGGATCTCGAACCCGCGATAGTCGATCTGTATCGGCACGATGCGACGCGCGGGCTTGTCGAGCAGCGTGCACAGGCGGACCGACGCGGGCTGTTTCGCACGGAGGTGCTCGATCACATAGGAGAGTGTCTGACCGGTGTCGAGGATGTCCTCGACCACGACCACGTCCCGACCCTCGATCGACTTCGCGAGGTCCTTCAGGATCCGCACGTTGCCGCTCGACTCGGTCGCCTCCCCGTATGAGGAGACCTCGAGGAAGTCGAGCGCGAGCGGGATCGGCATCTGGCGCATGAGGTCGGCGAGGAACGGCAGCGCG
>Ga0075423_10004663_pt1 | contig 12729 bp, 10 predicted proteins | sample SoiMethybrSBSTD2_FD_80114 | JGI IMG/M metagenome (GOLD analysis project Ga0075423, IMG submission 80114) | Bulk soil microbial communities from a Populus tree surrounding site in Tennessee, USA - Soil MetaG P. TD hybrid SBSTD2 | ecosystem: Environmental > Terrestrial > Soil > Tree plantation...
AATTCCCAGTTCCCGACGCGCGTCCAGCTCTGCTTCTCGAAGACTTTGGCTGCCGATGAATGCCTCTTCCTGGTCCCGGACTATAGTTCGCGTGTGCAAACCCATATTGGCGAACTGACGAGCCCTCAAGTTGCCAGAATTCTTCCCTAACCTACCTATGATTCTGATATCTACGCCCGCTTTGGCACGGTCTTCCAGGATTGCCAGCATGGGTTTGTCGGAAATCTTAGGATCGTATATCCACAATTGCCTCTGCGCGCGTTCAATGAATGCAGAAAGTTGCCTGCGCGCGTTCGCAGGGCTGACAACAAACGTTTCAAGTTGGGAGGTGTATGGCTGACGAGTGGTATCGGCTTCAAACAATCTGACGGCTTCCTCGACGAGTGACGCTTCGTCAGTCACAATGCCGAAGCTGCGGGTATGATCGATGTCGAGATGGGTAAAGTTAAATGCCAGCAAATAGAGAAGGCGGCGGTCAATGATCATAAACTTATCGTGATAACGGGCCAGATCGCCGGAAGTCCGTGCCACCGTGACACCCGCCGCTAAAAGCCGCATCTCAAGCTTGCGTAGATTCTTCTCCCCTCCTCGGTTGGTATATGCAATCAAAGCATGAACAAAAACGCCGCGGCCTACCGCTGCCTCCAAGGCTGCCTCAATCTCTTTGCGGTCAAAACGGAAGATAGCTACTTCAATGCTCTTGGTTGCATTGTTAATGCCGTCAAGCAATGCGGCGCTTCCAGCGCCAGGCTGAATCAATAACTCCATAGGTCTCCCTTAAGGCGATGTGGTTCGAGCCGATGGTCTTATCATAGCCGGTTCAGCTCTGCGATTCTCTCACGGACTTTTCCGGCATAACCGTCCACTTGTTGCGGCGTGAACCCGCCCGCGCGAAAGGCATCCTTAATCTGCTGCTCGGAAAGCTGAGATAGCAACTCACCGATCCACTTTGCATCCTGGCGCGGAATATGCTTAAAAGCCCCGTGTATTCGGGTACGATCAATATAGTAGGGAAGAGCGAAAACGAACAAAAACGGTGGGCGAGTGTCCACAATGAAATCAACGTCCTCAGCTCGAATTCGCCTAATAAACCTTGAGTTCATATAGTCAGGCCAATTTCCCACCGAGTGCGTAACAATGTTGCCCGTCTTACCGAAACTCGAGCCAAGATCGCTCACGATGTAACGGCGTTCGAGGCCTTCCTCATCATAGATGCTATTGTTTTCTGTTTTCAAATCGTTATTGTTTATGAGGGCCATCATGATCTTCAAACCATTGAACTCCTTCGTTCCGACAAAGGGATTCTTAAACCAACTCCAATTGCCAATTTTCTTTTCCCCTTTGATATGTCGTTCCAGCCGCGCGCCGCGAATCTTTCCGTCGGCGGAGACAAACTCTTGCCCTCGTGAGAGCTTTTTCATCCCTTGAACCCATAATTCAGGAAGATAGTAGTCTTCATCGGTGAAATAGCCCACTGCCCAGACCAACCTCGTAGCAGTTGTCTCAGGCTGAGCCTCGTAACCGAGCTTAATTTTCCAGCGGATACCCTTGTCATCTTCAACCTTGAACTTAGGTTTCGATCCTCCAAAGTCTTCTTCTATGAATTTGAAGGTCCCCTTTGGCTGATGTGCCTTACCACCTGGCCCATAAAGCAGGCTTCTCGAAGAGATGTTATCAGGCTTTTGCCACAAGACCGGTGCCCCTCCTGCACGGTGCTTTGCTGCTGGGACGATTCTTCTAAGATCCTTGGCATGAACGGATGGCGCCAGGCACAGCGCCAGCGCTAGTACAATTGCCCAGTCTCTCACTTTCAAAATCATCCAACGCCTCCCAAGAGAACGCAATGAGGTGCTCCCGGCGCCAGGCTGAATTAATAGCTCCAAAGGTATCTCTTATAGTTTCGAGCCGTTGGTCTTATCATAGCCGGTTCAGCTCTGCGATTCTCTCGCGGAGTTTTCCGGCATAGCCGTCCACTTGTTGCGGTGTAAATCCGCCGGCTCGAAAGGCATCCTTAATCTGCTGCTCCGAGAGTCGAGTTAACAACTCACCGATCCACTTTGCATCCTTGCGTGGTATATGCTTAAACATCCCTTGTGTTCGGGTGCGGCTAATGTAGTAGGGAAGAGCGAAAACGAACAAAAACGGGGGACGAGTGTCCATCACGAAATCAACATCCTCAGATCTAATTCGCCTAATAAACCTTGAGTTCATGTAATCAGGACAATTCCCGATTGAGAGTCTAACTATGCTGCCCGTCTTACCGAAAGTCGCACCGAGGTCGGCCACGAGGTAGCGGCGTCCAAGCCCTTCCTCGTCATAGATGCTATTATTTTGTGTTTTCAAATCGCTATTGTTGATCAGGGCCATCATAATCTTCAAACCATTGAACTCCTTCGTCCCTAGAAAGGGATTCTTGAACCAACTCCAATTGCCAATTTTCTTTTCCCCTTTGATGTGTCGTTCCAGCCGCGCGCCGCGCATCTTTCCGTCGGCGGAGACAAACTGTTGCCCTCGTTGGAGCTTTTTCATCCCTAGAACCTGTAATTCAGGCAGATAGTAGTCTTCATCCGTGAAATAGCCGACTGCCGAGAGCAACCTCGTCGCAGTTGTCTCAGGCTGGGCCTCGGAACCGAGCTTAACTTTCCAGCGGATGCCTTTGTCATCTTCGACCTTAAACTTAGGTTGCGATCCTCCAAAGTCCTCTTCTATGAATCTGAATATGCCCCTAGGTTGATGTGCCTCGCCACCTGGCCCATAAAGCAGACTTCGCGAAGAGATATCGTCTGGCTGTTGCCACAAGACCGATACATCTCCTGCATGGTGCTTTTCTGCTGGGACGATTCTACTAAGATCCTTGGCATGAACGGGTAGTGCCAGGCAGAGCGCCAGCGCTATTACGGTTGTCCAATTTCTCACTTTGAAAATCATCCAACGCCTCCCAAGAAAACTGTTTCGCTTCGCGCTTGTTAGGCTTTTAAAGAATCAGCCAGCACCGCATCGTGGGGCTTTTCCGGCTCCTGCTGGAATTGAGTCTGGAACAGCTCCGAATAGAGTCCGCCAGCTTCCAGCAGTTCTTGATGACGCCCCTGTTCGACAATGCCTGTGTCTTTTACAACAAAGATTACATCTGCTCGCTGGATTGTGGCCAAGCGATGAGTAATGACCATACAGGTGGTATTTTTCATCAAACGACTCAGTGCGTCGAAAACCAGCTCTTCAGATGCCGCGTCCAATCCTGTCGTAGGTTCGTCCAGGATCAAGATGGGAGCATTGCGTATGATGGCCCGCGCAATGGCAATGCGCTGGCGTTGACCACCAGACAGTGTCGCTCCTCGTTCTCCCAGCATCGTGTCGTATCCTTCCGGCATTTTGTTGATGAACTCCTCAGCGTTGGCGAGCTGAGCTGCACGGCTGATTTCGCTGCGGCTAGCTTCGGGCCGGCCGTAGGCAATGTTTTGCCAGATGGGGCATCGAAACAGCAGCGTCTCTTGCAGAACAAAGCTGATCTGGCGCCGCAAGGACTCTTGCTTAAAGTTTCTGACATTCTGCGAATCAATTTTCACCTCACCTGATAGCGGGTCATAGAATCGAGCCAAGAGGCTGGCAATCGTAGTCTTGCCGGCTCCCGACGGACCAACAAACGCAGCGACTTGTCCTGGCTCGATGGCGAAGTTCACGTCCTTCAGTATCAACTGGTCCTCTGCATAGCCGAAATCAACGTGGTCAAATTCAATCTTTCCTTTAAAGCGTGGAGCAGACCGAGCTCGAGGTAGGTCCCGCACGTGCCTCTCGGTCTGAAGCACCTCCTGAATACGCTCGAAGCCCACGCTCGCCTTGGAGAGTGTGTCAGTCATTTTTGACAGCTCGCGCATGGGCTTATACATTTTGCCAAGATAGAGCAGGAATACCAGCAACACACCGGGGGTGAGAATGCCGGCAAGGACGAGTCGGCCTCCGTACCATAAGACCAAACAGGTGCCGCAAGCCACAATCACTTCCACAACCGGGGCAAGCCTTGCCTTAATGCTTCGAGCGTGGAGGGCCATCTCGACCGTCTCGAGACTTTTTTCCTCTAGCCGACGCTGCTCATAATTCTCCCGGGCAAAAGCCTTGACGACTCGAATCGATGAAAAAACTTCTTCAACAATTGACACAATGTCACTCTCGTACTTCCTCACCTCTCGAGAGGCTTTCTTGATGCGACGGGTGAAGGCGTAAACTACCAAAAAGAGTGCCGGTGTGACCGAAAGGGCAATCAGAGTAAACTTAGGGTTGAGGTAGAACATGACTCCGATCATGCCCGCGAGCGTTAGAAGATTGATCAGCGTGTCCAGAAAGGCTGAGGTGATAAAAGTTTGAATCGCATCAATGTCACTGGTGACGCGACTGATCAGATCGCCTGTGCTTTTCTCATTGTGATAAGCCAAAGACAAGCGCTGGACATGGAAGTAGAGGGTTCGTCTCAAGTCATGCGCGACCCATTGACCGACGCTGGTTGTGTAATACTTCTCCGCATACGAACTGATCGCTCCTACTAAGGCGATAGCGACGACCGCGATCGCTGCAAACTCTAAGAGTGCCAGATTGCTTTGACCTAGCACCGAGCCGACGGCGCGACTCAACCACTCGGGCATGGGTTTCGAATGGAGCAAATAGTCAAAAACAATCTTTAACGGCCAGGGTTCCAGCAGGTCGGCGATGGCGACACCTGTGACTGCAATTAAAGCGACACCCAGAGTGCCCCAGTGGGCTCGCAACAGATCAATCATCCTGAGCTTCTTAATTCTCCTGGACACGTGATTCCCTCCGGGAGCTCTATTGAAATTCTCTCGTCATGCTCCTCAAGCACCTACTCAGCCCACTGCGTAGCGGGCTCGAGAGGGAGCGGGGAAGCGCCTATTTCACAATGGCGGGGATTGCCCTAAAGCATTTACGCGGCCGGATAGACAATGATGTCTATCGTATCATCGTCTTGGCTACCGTTTTGCTGTTCGCCAGAACCCTTAGTCTTGAGCCGGGTGTCATCAAGCCTAAATTTCTCGGCCAGATATTGACGGATTACCATGGCCCGCGCCTGAGTCAAGAGCCGATTTTCTTCGACGTCTCCCTTCTGTCCGCTGGAAACCACCACCACTGCCAGTCGAAAATTATTTTCTTCGAGAAACTTTCCAACCTTATTCAGAGACTTTTCATTCTTGAGTTTGGCCGTATCCGGCTTAGCAAACAGGTCCTTGCTGTCGTAAGAGAACTTCTTAAGCTCCGGTCCGGGCGGGAGCTCGGAGATTTCATGCTTTGTCAACTCGGTCGAATCCATGTAACCGCGATCTTTGAAGAACCCGCGGAAAAACCAATTGTGTTTGAGAGCCTGCATATTCTCTTCAAATGCGGTCACACCTGTTTTGGCTTCGGCAGCGGTGTCATGGATGTCACCGGCCGCGGCATTAAGGCGGCCATACAACGACTTGTCTTTGATCAATGCCCCCACCGTGCCCTGACCGCCGCGGATTGACGAGGTGATCGACTTCATATCGGTCGTAGCTTGTTCCACGTTGTTCATCGTGGATTGGGTGCGGTCGAGAATCTCATTGGTCTTTTTCACGAGGTCGGAAAAATCCAGAGGATTAGCGCTTTGAATCATGTCTCCATCGCGAACCGGTTCGCTGTTTTTGGACCCAAACGAAATTGCAACGAATTTGTTTCCGAGCAATCCTTCTGTTTCGATGGAGGCCACCGAATCCTTCTTGATAACGTCCTGGGTCAACTTGTCCAAATCCATCGCGATGGTTACCTTTCCACCCGGAGACTGAGGCAGCTGGATATGGTCAACTGTGCCTTTGCGGACTCCTCCGATGCGAACCTCGGCGCCATTGGAAAGACCGGCCACGGTGTCGAAACCGGCATTGAGGCGATAGGTACTGCTAAACAGAAACTGCTTATCCCCAATCATGAAGATACCGACCGCCAGGATTAGCAGTGTTGACAAAATGAATAAACCCAAACGAGCAAGTCGAGACATAATCGACCTCTAATGAACTTCCTGGAAAAACTGAGAGACGAACTCATCGTCACTTTTCCGCAGCTCCTCAAAACTTCCCTGAGCCACGATACTTCCTTCGTTTAAGAAGGCCAGGCGGTCCGAGACTATCCTGGCACTTTGCACATCGTGGGTGACAACGATCGAGGACATTTTGCGCTCTTGTCGCAGTCTGACAATCAATTCATTGATCTTCGATGCGGTGACTGGGTCCAATCCTGCCGTCGGCTCATCGTACAAAAGAATTTTGGGGGCGAGCGCCAGAGCCCGTGCCAAGCCGACCCTCTTTTTCATTCCGCCGGAAATTTGCGCCGGCAATTTTTCGAAACCATTGGTCAGGCCCACCGATGCCAAGAGCTCGCGGACCCTCGCCGCTCGTTCGCCTTCAGACAAATTCGTATGTTGTCGTAACGGGAAAGCCACATTCTCCTCGATGTTCAAAGAGTCATAGAGCGCAGCCGTCTGGAACAAGAAGCCAATTTCCTTTCTGACCTGATTCAGTTCCTGCAACGAAAGTTCTGTGATCTCCTTTCCATTGATTTTGATAGAACCTGAGTCTGGTTTCTGTAAGCCAATAATCAGCTTAAGGAGAACACTCTTCCCGGTGCCGCTGGGGCCCAAAACCGTTACAGTTTCGCCGCGCTCGATCTCAAGATCGACTCCATCAAGAACGGTTTGGGTGCCAAATGACTTTCGCAGCCCTTCCACCTCGATCGCTCGCTTATCACCTTGATCTTGCATGGGGTCACCCTAGGGAAAGAACGTCAGAATCAGCCGCACCAGCAACACGTCAGCCAGGATCACAAAGAGTGAAGAGAGCACCACCGAGCGGGTTGCAGAGCGTCCCACCCCCTGCGTTCCTCCTGTTGCGCGCATTCCTTCAAAACAGCCTATGGCGCCAATGATCAGGCCGAAAATACAAGTCTTGATCGTGGCTGGAAGAAGATCATTAAAGGTCAGGCGCTCAAATCCTCGCTCGAAAAACAGCCTTATTGAAATAGGCTCCACCAGAGTATTAGCAATCCAACCTAGCATGATGCCACTGAAGTCAGTGGCCACGGTCAATAAGGGAAGGGCCAGGATGCAGGCGAAAACCCTGGTTGCGGCCAGGAACTTATAGGGGCTAACTGCCGAGGCTTCGATGGCATCGATCTGCTCCGTCACCTTCATCGATCCCAACTCGGCGCCAATTCCGGCTGCGACGCGACCACTTACCACCAGCGCGGTGATAATGGGGCCACTTTCCGTGATGATTGAAATCACGATGACCGCGGGAAGCAGGGATTTGGCTCCAAATCGAATCAGGCTGTCGCGCATTTGCATGGACATGACCACTCCCAGTGCCGCACCTGCAAGAACCACCAAGGGAAGCGACTTCGCCCCCAGCTCATCCAGTTGACGAACGAATTCTCTTCCTTCAAACCGCGGCCTGAATCCATCTTTAATCAGTTGGCCCGCGAACATCCCGAATTCGCCAAACCATTCGAGGAGGGAAACCATCACGGTCTTACTTCCTGGAGCTAGTTCATGAGTCTGCATGGACCGTCCTCGCTGATCGCAGGAGGTTTTTGAAGAAACTTACTTTCTGCGGTCTTCTTTTCTGAAACGCCCATAAACACCCTATCACCGCGCACTTTTTTCGTTGATTTTTCCAGCGCGCCGAGTCTGGAGCGGAGCCTATATTGTTAGCAGCACTCGGCCATGATGATCGTCAGCGGCGCGCATTGCGACCTCCTAAGTTGGAAAAGCAATCAGCCTGCCATTGGGAAAAGCAACAACAATGATGCCGATTTCACCCATCACAGTGGCGCATCGCGAAATTGAGATTGCCAGGAGAAATCCATCGTCCGCTCAACTTCATTGTCTATGCCTTCCTGTAACGGCCCAAAACTGATTAGAACATAAGCGATTGGCCTCGAGTTGGGCAGCCAAAACCAATCCAGATATAGGCCAAAGGAGCAACCAGCCACTGTTCAATTGTGACCAGCATGAAAAGGTGGCTTCGGTATAATGAAGAGGAGGATCGTGCAATGCAGCATCGGGTCTATTCTCGGATGCTTGGAAGCCTTGTGCTATGCGCGCTTGTAGGGATCGGAGCAACTCAGGCCGCTCAACAAAATCCCCGGGCCACGAGTCCTGACGGTTCTTACACCATCTCTGTAAGCATTGATTGGGTCGTTCTGCCTGTTACTGTTTTGGACGGGAAGAGCCGATCAGTGCCCACTCTGGACCGAAATCGCTTTAAAATTTATGAGGATGGCCGGATTCAGGAAATTCGCCTGTTTAAGCATGAGGAGGTTTCCCTAACTCTGGGACTGGTGATTGACAATAGCGAAAGCATGCGCGGCAAGCGATCTGAAGCCACAGCTGCCGCCTTGGCTTTAGTGGGCTCTTTGAATCCAGCAGATGAAGTGTTCGTCGTAAATTTCAACGACAGGGCCGAATTGGGCCTCCAAGCAGACCAGGGGTTCACGAACAACTTGGATCAGGTGCGCTTGGCTCTGAATCGCCAAGTTTCCGGTGGCGGAACAGCATTGCACGACGCGATTGGACTTGCGCTGGACCAATTGAAGCAGGGGCACGAGGTGAAGAAGGTGCTGTTACTTATCAGTGATGGGGGAGACAGCGCCAGCCATCTCCAGTTGGAGCAGGTTCTTCAGAGAACCAAGGAATCGCGAGCGACTATCTATGCAATCAGTCTCTTAGACCCGCGTAGCCAGGAACAGGACACAAAAGTTCTCAACCAAATTGCGAAGATCTCAGGAGGTGAGGTCTTTTTTCCTTCATCGTTGCAAGAGGTCAGGACGATCGCTCAGAAAATCTCTCAGGATATTCGAAGCCAGTATACTCTGGGGTATATTCCGAGCAATCAGGCCCGCGACGGCGCCTTTAGAAGAATTCAAGTAAGGTTCAGTATGCCTGGGTCCACCATTTACTCGGTGCGTACTCGCGAGGGTTACCTAGCGCCTGGACCCGAGGAGAAAAAGATTAGCGTGAACTCGCGCTGAGGTACCCCGTTGGATATTTCTGCCCGAGGTGGCCATGGTAGAAAGAGTCGGGAAATTTGTTCGATTGACAGAAGTGGCCTTTCTGGTGGCAGGTGTTAGTGCCCTGGCAATTTGGGGAGGAGCTTCTCTTTACTCAATGTTCTTTGAGCTTCGTGCTGAGAGGGAACTTGAGACTCTGGCAAACAGGCATGCGGTGCGTACTTCATTGGAACAGATCGGAGATTCACTGGGACCTGTCGGGGGGTTGGAGATTCCAGCGGTCGGCCTAAAGGTGATAGTCTTTCAAGGAACTGATCCTTGGACTCTAAACCGTGCAGTCGGTCATATTCCGGGCACTGCGTTTCCTGGCGATTACGGCAATGTGGGCATAGCCGGGCATCGCGACACCTTCTTTCGTGTCCTTAAGGATGTCGCTCTTAAAGATCAGATCATCCTAAGGACCCCCGCAAACACGTACTATTACAGAGTTGAGAGCATTAACGTTGTCGCTCCTGAGGATGACTCTGTCCTGAGGAACTCTTCCGATCGCAATTTGACTCTCGTCGCCTGCTGCCCTTTCTATTTTGCCGACAAGGCTCCCGAGCGGTTCATCGTCAAAGCACATCAGGTAAGTGTGCCGCCCGGATTCTAAGGCTACAACAAAGTGGAGAATAACTTGTGGTGGGAGCGGTGAACGGTGCAGGAGGCTCTCTGGAAAGAAGCTCTCGAAGGCCTTGGGTGGTCCTCTTGCAGAGACTGTGGAGTTTCCGTCGACGGTAGTTAACTGCTAACTTGCTACTTCAGTCAGGCGAAAGGCCGGGACCTTACCGATGAAATCCAAGCTTTCCACAATGCGGCTCGGCCTGCCCCAGTCAGACCAGACCACGCCGTTTAGTTCTAGAACAGCGATTTGTTGTGGAATTCGCTGCAAGAGTTCGGCTGAGAAGTCATGACCAGCAAGCTCTTGATAAAGGTTCTCGAGCTCAACCTCTTCATTCTGGCTTCCGATGTTGGCAGCAAAGCGCTCCAGCAAAATCATCAGATCTGGCAGATACCGACGACCCTGTTCCCACAATAGGTTCAAGTCGGCGGCCACAATCATCGTATTCCACAGAGCGCCTCTCGCCATTGCATTCCGACAGTAGTCAGGGGTGGGCTTTTCGGCAAAGCTTTCGGCTATTTGAAGACGGTGGCCATGGATCCACCCGAGCGGGACCCCAGGTTGAATCCAGCCATATTCCGGCTCGGGGCCTTTAGGCCGTACTCCGAGCAAAATGAGCCAGTGCTTGCCCGCCGTGGCTGCAGAAACCGCTGTTCGGACAGTTTCTATAAAATTTCCTTCGGGATAGATGAAGTGGTCAGAAGGAAAAATTACTACGGTGGCTTGGGGCTGATATTTTCGAACATAAGTGAGTGCTACAAAGATTGCAGTTCCAGTACCGCGATCGGCCGGCTGCACTAGGATCCTGCCGGATCTTTGCTGCAGGAAACGGGACCAGCCACATTGCCAATGAGCCCGTGCCGTCACAGTGAGCTTTTGATCGGAGCGTAGGACTTGATCAGCTCTGTCGAGAGTATGCTGAAGCATGGAGCGGGTTCCTACAAAGGTGCAGTACTGTTTGGGCTTAGCGTAACCGAGCCAGCTTTGGATCAATGGTTTGAGCCGATCTCCCTCACCTCCTGCCAAAACAATTGACCATACCTTGCTGTTACTTTCCATGTTCGGACGCTCCACTTCCGCGCACAGGCACCGAGTTAGAATGGGGACTTCGTAGGGGGGACTTAACTCCTGAATGATGCTGGAGGGTATTGAACTCGCGAAAACTCCGGGATGCTGTTCAAAATTGAACCAAAGCGAGGAATCTTTTGTTCTTGTTTATCTGCGAACGGACAGTACGCGTCCTGAAGATTGTTGCGAATGAATGGCTCCGATGAATCTTCGGTCCTATTACCTATAAGGGATGCGCCCTTCCCGTAAGGGTGATCGCCTAGACTTGAGAAAGCGACTGTTCGAGGAAGTGAAGGGGAAGGCTCTCCTTTCGTTTTTGTGCACCGGTCAAAGAGGGGGTGGTCAGGGCGTGATCCCAGAAAAGTCCAATATGTTTAGTCTCAGGGCGATTGCTTGACGGTTACCGACGGGGGAAACGAAGGCCGGCAGATCAAGTCGTCTTGGTGGATAATTGCCGGCCAAAGAACTCTCTTGTTAAAAAAACTGATTGGGAGACGACGAGCGGACAGGGAGTCCCTGCCACGCCGTCGCCTTCCCCTTATCTCTTCTGAGCCAAGGAAATACGTTCCCATTTTCAGCACTGTCTCCGTCAGAGGCTTATGCGTCTCCAGCTTAGACGAACCTCCTAATCATTGATTCTCGTCGTCTTCATCGTGAACGTTTTTGGCCCTGATCCTTCCGAACAGGCCATGGTTCTCGTCATCAATGCCGGCTGTGAAAAAAAGGTCGGTAGTTCTACCAGCCACACCACCATTGCCAAAAGTCAAAGACCAAAGGCCGTCGATGGTGATAGGGTTGCCCTTTTTTTCTTCGAGTTGACCAAGAAACTGGTCGGTAGTGTGATCAAAAGCGTTGATGCGGCCATCGCCGAAATTGCCGACCAGTAGGGCGTTGCTGAATGGGCCGAAATTTGAGGGAGCCACAGCCAAACCCCAGGGCGAATTGAGCGTCCCTTGCGAGGCCACCCGCCGAATAAAGTTGCCGCTCGTGTCAAAGACATCCACAAATCCATTTCCTGGTCCCTTCTCATCATCTCCGCTATCGGCAGTTTCCTTTTTGGCATAGGTGACGTAGAGATTGCCACCAATGTTGCGTATCCCGAAGGGGGCGAAAAGCGCAGGCAGGTTCGGGCCCGGCGGAAAGGAACCAGCCGACCCGAACTGGCTGTTGAACATGTCGACTACTCCAGTATGGAAATTCGTGGCGAAGAGAAGGTTGCCGGAGGCATTGCTGCCAAGGGCCAGTCCTTTGTAGATTGCCCCGGAACCTGAGTTATTCACCACGCCAACGGCTTCTGTAGGGTTGACGGTGGGATTCCATCCGCTGATCGATCCGTCCTCGTTGGCGAAAATGAACCGTGCGGGCCCTGACTGGCCGTTCTGGGTGACTACAAAATCAGCTGTCCCATTAAAAACAATGCCGGTCGGATTTCCTCCCTCAGTGCTACCCGGCGCTGGCGGAACCGTAACCACGAGGCCTGAGCTTGGTTTGGGAAATGGCCTGCCCATTGAATCATAGAGCGTCGAAACTCCTGTCCCGTTATCCGCAATCCAGAACGGTCCGGTGGGGGGGTAGGCGATACCCCAAGGGTTGACTAGGTTCGGATCAGTCCGGATGGCTTCGTTCGGTAGATCGGAAATGAGGTTCAGTTGTTTGTAAAACTGATCGTCGCTGTCTGCTTGGACTAACTTAACTGAGGTGGCCAGGCTGCCTGACAGCAGCAACATCGCCGCAGCCCCCATGATCCAAGTCAAACGGTGATGTGCCTTCCTGCCTTTGATTTCCTTTGCACCCGTACTCATTGTTTTCTCCTATCGCACCCGCTCTAGGCTCGGGACCAACCAGGCTCCGCTCACGACTGCGTCGGGGCTATTGGGGCACCGTAATGCCAGAAGTCGAATACCGCTTGACTATTCTTTGAAATCAAGTGCGAGATTGGTCAAAACTGCACCTGTTCGGAGTTTCGCGGCCCCAATGGT
>Ga0075423_10004664_pt1 | contig 12728 bp, 10 predicted proteins | sample SoiMethybrSBSTD2_FD_80114 | JGI IMG/M metagenome (GOLD analysis project Ga0075423, IMG submission 80114) | Bulk soil microbial communities from a Populus tree surrounding site in Tennessee, USA - Soil MetaG P. TD hybrid SBSTD2 | ecosystem: Environmental > Terrestrial > Soil > Tree plantation...
CCTTCGTGGATCCGGGTGGTGGCGCGCGGCAGGTCTACACCGAGGACTGTACAGTCTGCTGCCGGCCGAATCTCATCACCGTCACCATCGACGCCGACGGCGACGCACAGCTCGAGGTCATGCAGGAGTACGAGGCGTGAGACGCGAAGGCGCTGTGGCTCGTCGCTCAGGCGTCGCCGTGAAAACCCTCCTGCCCTGGCTGGTGGCCGTGGCGTTCTTCATGGAGTCGCTGGACACGACCATCTTGAACACCGCGGTGCCGTCGATCGCGGCCGCCCTGCACGTCGCGCCGCTCAGCATGAAGGTCGCGCTGACGAGCTACACGCTGAGCCTGGCCGTCTTCATCCCCGTGAGCGGGTGGATGGCGGACCGCTACGGGACACGCCGCGTCTTCGCCACCGCGATCGGCATCTTCAGCCTCGGCTCGTTCCTGTGCGGCGTGGCGGGCAGCATTCACATGCTGGTCGCGGCTCGCATCCTGCAGGGCTGTGGCGGCTCCATGATGGTACCGGTCGGGCGCCTGACCCTGGTTCGCACATTCGAGCGCTATGAGCTCGTGCGGGTCCTCAGCTTCGTCTCGATCCCTGCCCTCGTCGGCCCGCTGGTGGGTCCGCTCGCGGGCGGACTCATCGTCGGCTATCTGCACTGGAGTCTCATTTTCTTCGTGAACGTGCCGATCGGAGCCGTCGGGCTCTATCTGGTGCTGCGATATCTGCCCGACTATCGGGCCGACAAGGTCGATCCGCTCGACGTCACCGGCATGGTCCTGTTCGGGGCCGGCGTCGCACTGCTGTCCTACGTCCTGGAGATCTTCGGCGAGCACACGCTCAGCGTGCTCGAGATGTCGGGGTTGCTGGCGTTGGCGGTGGCCCTGCTGCTCGCGTACTGGCACCACGCGTCACAGGCTTCTCATCCCATGCTGCGATTGGGCCTGTTTCGCACGCGGACCTTTCGGGTCGCGGTGATCGGAAGCTTCGTGACCCGTCTCGGCGCGGGCGGGATGCCGTTCCTTTTGCCGCTGCTGTACCAGGTCGGTCTCGGGTATACGGCGGTGCAGTCGGGGCTGCTAATCATGCCGCAGTTCTTGGCGGCCATCACCCTGAAGTTCACCATCCCGGCGGTCCTCACGAAGCTCGGCTATCGGCGCGTGCTGGGCATCAACACCCTTTTCATGGGACTGGTCATCGGACTCTTCGCGGTGGTCGGCAACGCGACGCCGATCTGGGTCATCGCGCTGCAGGCCGTGGCGTTCGGCTACGTTTCCTCGCTGCAGTACACGAGCATGAATACTCTCGTGTACGCCGATCTTGATGAGCGCGACACGAGCATGGGCAGCAGCATCGCCAGCACCATCCAGCAAATGTCGATGAGCTTCGGCGTCGCGGTGGCCTCATTGGCCACCGCGGTGTTCGTGCCCGATCGTTTCCGGGCCACGCCCTTAGAGATGATGTCCGGCATCCACAAGGCCTTCGTGGTGCTTGGCCTGCTCACCGTCGTCTCGGCGCTCATCTTCCGCCGGCTGCGCGCGGAGGACGGCGCCAACGTGAGCCGGCACCTGCCGGTCACGAACGATAGCCTGGCCGTCGCGGGTGCGTCGAGCCACGAGGGGGTCTCGCGGAGCGAGCGCGGAACCCGCACACCGTGACCGACGCATAGCGCGTCGCTGCGGGGAGCGGCCTCACTGTTTCCTCCGCGGTCATCGGAGCGTCTCGAGATGCCCTCGACGCCGGCATGCGCTCAGTTCTTCCGGCGTCACCCGGGACGGCGCTTGTCCGGCCGGCACAGACGTGCAGCGAAGGTAGTCGTCAAAGCCGGGATCAGAAAATACGAATACGAGGTTCATATTTTCGCTGCCGACATTCTTCAGGCTGATCCATGTACCAGAGGGGATGAACAGCATCGCGCCGGGATGAACATCCCGCTCTTGTGCGCCGACCGACACGTGGGCGGTGCCCGTCTCAATCAGGACGATCTCGTCCTGACCGAGATGTCGGTGTCTTTGGATCACCCCGCCGGGCGCCAGCTCCTCGGTTCCGAGCCACATCTTTCGTGAGCCGCCGTTGAAGCGATCCACTTTGATCGTGAACGAGAGCGGCGGCATCGGAACGTCTCGCGGCCGGCGAAGACGGTGTTCGCCCTCGTCCTGCTCGAGAATCAACGGCCTCGCCTCGACGTGGCCAGTGGACTGAAACGCCCAGTCACTCACGGCCAATACGCCGATGAGAACGACGGCGAGCCCCAGAGTCACAATGACAAGTCGCATCAGATCCCTCCTATGCCGGATGACGTTCGCGTTCGGAGGCGCCGGCCGAACCGCACGCCGTCCGACCGCGACCCGTTGGCGGTCCATGGTCGGAATCCTGCGCGGTACCGCGGCGTGATTCTTGGAGGTCCTTGCGGAGTTTTACGCGATTCTTGCGGACGTGCGGAATTGTCTCGGCGTGACACCGAGCACGCGCTTGAAGTGACCGGTGAATTGGCTTTGGTCGGAGAATCCGACGCTCGCGGCGACATCCGCGAGCGAGAGGTCGCTTTCGCGCAGAAGTTGCTGTGCCCGCTCGATCCGGCGGGCGACGACGTACTGGTGCGGAGGCATCCCCGTGGCTGCTTTGAACCGCCGTGCGAAGTGGTAGGCGCTCAGGTGGGCGGCCGCGGCCATCCGGGCCAGGGTGAGGTCGGTGTCCAGGTGTTGGTCGATGTACTCGACGACCACGTTGAGCGTCGCTTGGGACAGCGCGCCGTCCGCCCGACGCCCGGCTGTCCGGGGCGCGGCGGCGTGGCGGATGAGGTGGACCGCGAGGACATTTGCCAGGGACTCGACGGCCAGACGCTGTCCACCGCCCTCGGCCATCAGTTCGTCATTCACCGCGAGCATCGCCGCACGCAGTTCGTCGCAGTGCCCGCTCGACCGCGCGCGTACCGGGCTGCCCGCCGGCACCAACATGATCGATCCGGAGGCAGGCGGTATGTGGCGCGTTACCCCTTCGAATCGTACGTTCAGCTCATCCGGCGGCCGCGCAAAAAGAGCCAGCATATGATGCGTGAGCACGGCTTGGTCGAGCTCGAAGGCCGGCGTGGAACAGAAGCGAGCAGCTTCCAGACCGTGCCAGCCACGCCCCCGGCTCGTCACGATCGGCTCGAATGGGAGGACCTTCCTCAGGTCTCCGGGCCTGAGCTCGATCGGGCGACGGGCCGCCTGTCGTAACATCCGCGTCTCTTCAGCAGTCCCGCCGGCACCAGGCCCGGTCCCGCGTCCGCGGCGACGTTCCACCAAGTTACGATGGCGCCGTGGGTTCCGACGGTCACAAGGGCGACGACTTCAAGGCGATTTCCGACAGGTGAGCTCGCGCCCCTCGCATCGAGCAGGGGGCTCAGCATTTCAAACTGAAACACACGTCGTGGCCCGAGGGAGAATCTGACGCAGCGCTTGAGCGTCCCAAGTGTGTAGGAGTGAGAACACATGGACAGGCTTGGAGGTGCGAGAAAGTTGGCGCTCATCACGATCGCCGCGCTGGCGATCGTGCTTACAGTCAGTTTGCCGAGCGAAGCGCGCGGCGCGGGCGGTCCGGGCGGCGGCGGTGGTCACGCTGGCGGGGCCGTTGGCCATGGAGGCTTCGACGGGCATCACGGCTTCGATGGACATCACGGTTTCGACGGGCATCACGGCTTCGACGGGCACGGCTTCGTCCATCATCGCTTCGGATTCGCGCCCGTGGTGCCGTTCTACGGCTACTACCCGTACTACCCGCCAGCGTACGACTATCAGGCTCCGGCCTACTGGTACTACTGCCCCAGCGCTGGGGCGTACTACCCGAATGTGCAGAGCTGCCCCGAGGCGTGGGTGCCCGTGCCCGCCTCGTGAAGCAATTCTGGGTGCAGCCTCGGCAAAAGGAAAAGGGGTTAGCGGCTTCTGCGTCCGCTAACCCCTCGTCGTTCCGTTTCAGGCGTTACGTCCGAGTCCCGGCTGGCATCCTAAGACCGAACTAGGGTCGTCCATGCCGTAAGACGGACATCGGACAGGACGAGAAGGCCCCCAAGCACTCAGTTCATTGCGGCGCCTCAAGCGATGCCCGAATGGTGACCGAGAAACGTGGTTAGGAACGGCTGCGTTCGGATTGCTGGTCTCGCCTGCGGATGGTCGTTGCTTTTTCTACCAGCTCCTGCGTTGCCGGCACATGCCGCAAAGGTAGTCATTCTTGCCGCCGCCGAACAGCGGCCATATATCGGCCCGGATCTTCCGCGGCAGGGTTATGCGGCCGAGCTTGTCCGGGCCGCCTTCAAGAAGACGGGATACACCGTGGAGCTCCGCTTTTATCCGGCGGCCCGCGCTCGGAGCCTGGCAGCACGGGGCGAGGTCGACGGTTTCTTACCCGTCACCGCCGACACGGCGCTAGCGGACGATTTTTTACTCTCTGCTCCGTTCCCGGGCGCCAACGTCGGCCTGCTCATCAAACGCGGATCTGGCGTCCGATACTCCCCGGACGCACCCAGGCGCCGCCGGGAGACGCTCTACGCGCTACGCCAGTATCAATTCGGACTGGTGCGCGGTACAGCTCTGGTACCGGAACTCGAGGCCGCGGATTATCTCAGCCGGGACTACGTAGCGACCGACCTGCAGAACCTGGACAAACTCGCACTTGGCCGAATCGATGTAATGGTCGTGGATAAATATGCAGCCAGCGACCTGATGATCCTCAACCGCCCGCACTTCATCGGCGCGTTCGAGTTCCTGAACCCGGCCCTCCTCCGCAGCGATTTTCATGTGGCCTTCTCGCGTCACGCGGTACGTCACAAGGAATTGAAGACGAATTTTGACCGGGGTCTGGCGACACTCCGGCGGTCCGGGGATCTCGCCGACCTGCTGCGCAGCAACGGATTACGAGTGGAAGACCGATCCCCGGAAGGCCGCGAAACGATCACGATCGGCACCGTCAACAATCCGGACATGTTGGTCATGCGATCTCTTTCCGCCGAATTCGAAAAAGCGAACCCCGGCGTTCACCTGGACTGGAACATTCTCGATGAGAACACCCTACGCACGCGACTGATGACTGACCTGGCCATCAACGACGGACAGTTCGACGTGATGACCATCGGATCGTATGAAACACAGATCTGGGCTGCTCGTTCGTGGCTGACACCGCTGGGTGCAGTACCAGGTTCCTACGACGTCGATGATCTGCTCTCCACGGTGAGGGCAGGCCTGTCTTACCGAGGCATGCTTTACGCCCTTCCGTTCTATTCCGAGAGTTCGACGACGTACTATCGCACCGATCTGTTCCGCGAAGCTGGAGTGACGATGCCGATGCGTCCCACCTGGGCGGACATACAGCGACTGGCGGCAGCCGTTCACGACCCGCAGCGCGGCATCTTCGGCGTCTGTCTTCGAGGCAAGCCCGGCTGGGGAGAGAACATCGCCCTCGTTTCGACCATGGTCAATACGTTCGGCGGCCGATGGTTCAACGAGAAGTGGATGCCGGAGATCGACAGCGCGCCCTGGCGGAAGGCGGTTGGCGTCTACGTGGATCTCCTCACCCGATTCGGCCCCCTGGACAGCGATCACAATAGTTACAACGAGAACCTGACCCTGTTCAGCCAGGGGCGGTGTGCCATATGGGTGGATGCCACCGTCGCTGCCGGCACCCTATTCAATCCAAAAAATCCAAGGTAGCTTCCCGCCTGGGGATGGCGCCCGCGCCCGCCGAACGGCCAGATACTGGCGCCCACTGGCTGTGGACCTGGGCACTAGCGCTACCGCAATCGTCGAAGCATCAGTCGACCGCGCGTCGCTTCATCGACTGGGCTACCTCCACGGCTTACATCCGATCCGTCGCTCGCCAGGAGGGCTGGGTCGCGGTCCCTCCTGGCACCCGCCGCTCCACGTATCGGAGTTCGGGGTACCAGGCTGCCGCTCCATTTTCGCCTCACGTCCTCGACGCCATACTGAGCGCCAAAGAACCGGCGCAGCCTCCCCGGCCCTACACGGGTATTCAGTACGTCAGCATCCCGGAATTTCCAGCCATCGGACACAAGGTAGGCGAAGAAATCTCCCAGGCGCTAACGGGGAAGATCACCGTCGAGCAAGCATTGGGCGCCGCCCAGACCTGGGTCGCGCGACAGATGGAAGCTTCCGGCTACATCCGAGGCGCCGCGAAGGCGGCACCGTGAGCGAAACATCGTCGCGGTGAACTGCTGGAAGACCAGGCGAGCCGAATCGGCGACCATCTTCGCCGGACACGCGAGCTGAAATTTATCTTGACGTCAAGATTCTTTATGCCAAGATATGGCTCATGAGGCGCGCGGGGCACCGGCTCCTCGCTCCAAGACCCTCGGAAGGAGAAAGCGATGTCGGAGAGAAATGGCGCTTATGAGTCCCTGACGTCCGAGAACGCTGCGCTCGTCCTCGTCGACCACCAGATCGGCCTGATGACAGGCGTTCGCGACTATTCGACCGGCGAGCTGAAACACAACGTCGTATCCCTGGCCAAAGCTGCGAAAGCACTGAAGCTCCCGATCGTCGTTACCACAACCGCGCGCGACAGCATGTGGGGCCCGACCTTTCCCGAGCTCGTCGAGGCGCTGCCCGGCGCGCAGATCATCGACCGGTCCTCCGTCAACGCCTTCGACGATGCGCGCGTGGCTCGCGCCATCGAGGCCACCGGCCGCAGGAAGCTGATCTTCGCTGGCATCTCGCTCGAAGTCTGCGCCGCCCTCCCGGCGATCACCGCAGTCGGCAAGGGCCTGGCCGCCTATGTCGCCGTCGACGCGTGCGGAACGTTCAGCGAGACGAAGCGGCAGGTTGGGCTCCTGCGCATGTTGCAGGCAGGCGTCATTCTCTCGGACTACGCGACTTTGATGGTGGAAATCCTCAAGGACAATGCGCGACCGGAGGCCGGTGAGGTCTACGGGGCCATCGACATGGCCTGGGCCAAGCTCGTCGGCCAGATCGCCCAGGCCTACGGCAAGTAAGTCGACCGCTCTTTGGGCTACGTGCTCTCGATAACGACGCTGACCACCAGGCCGCTGCAGCCGCAATTGTCCTTCATGACGAACCCGGACGGCGCAGCCGCCAACGAGGCGACGGGGCGGATCAGTGTGCGTAGGACCCGGCCCGCAGAGTGATCATCATTAGGGAACACAGACATGACTGAAACAGTCGATGTGTTGATCGTCGGCGGCGGTTCAGCCGGTGCGGTTCTCGCAAATCGCCTTAGCGAAGGCAACGCCCGTCGCGTCATGCTCCTGGAAGCTGGGGCCGCCTATTCGCCGAACCTCTACCCGGCGAACTTGGCCAATGCCGACATCGTCGGTGGTCCTGACGGACATGACTGGGGGTACGTCGGCGCCACAGGCATCGGCGACCGTTCGATCAGAGCCCTGCGGGGAAAGCCCTTGGCGGCAGTTCGGCCGTCAACGCAGCCGTCGCCATTCGGGCCCGCGCGGCCGATTTTGCAAAGTGGTCAGCTCTGGGCGTTCAGGGCTGGTCCTTCGATGACGTGCTCGCCTCATACAAGGCGATCGAAAATTCGCCGGATGGCGACGATCGGTATCGCGGGCGCTCCGGTCCGCTGCCCATCCGGACGCGGAGGCCGGACGAGCTTACGCCCTCACTCAACGCGTTCATCGACGCAGCGGGCTATCAAGGCTTCGCGCGCGTTGCGGACTTCAACGGCGCCGAGCAAGCAGGCGTCGGTCCGTACCCGCTCAATGTCATTTCCGGCCGCCGCATCAACACCGGCATCGCCTTTCTCGATGACGGCGTGCGCGTTCGGCAGAACCTCACGATACGAGGCGGCGTCGAAGTTGATCGCGTGTTGTTCGACGGCTCCCGTGCAGTCGGTGTCATCGACGCGTTCGGCCACGAGTTTCGCGCGGATCTGGTCATTCTGTCTGCGGGAACATTCGGAAGCCCCGCCATCTTCATGCGCTCAGGGGTCGGTCCTGCGGAACATCCGCTGGAACTCGGCATCACCGTTGTTGCTGATCGCCCAGTCGGAGACAGGCTACAAGAGCATCCGTTCTACTACAACGTCTATGCCCTCAAGCCCGGCGCGAACACCACGCATCCCGCGGGGGGCGCTATCCTGTGGGCGGCTTCGTCGGAAGCCGAGCCGCATGATCTCGACCTCCATGTCTCGGCGACACATCTGTTCGATCCAAATCAGAGTCCAACGGGTGGCGCTATCGTGCTCGCGGTCGCGGTCACGCAACCTGAGTCGATAGGCCGTGTACGGCTTGCCAGTCGTGACCCTCGTACGCCACCCGTGGTCAACTACAACCTTCTTAGCACCGAACGCGACATGCGGCGGATGATCGAAGGGGTTGGGGTCTCCAGGCGAATCGGTCGCGATGCTGCGTTCGCCAAGTTGATCGAAATGGAGATGACGCCAGGCTCGTCGGTAACTGACGACGACAGCGTGAAGCGGGCGATTGTCGAGCAATTGGACGTCTACGCGCATCCCACCTCCACTGTTCCAATGGGGTTAGAAGGATCCGGCGTGGTGGACGCGTTCGGTCGGGTCTACGGTTTGCGCGGCCTAATGGTGGTGGACGCATCGATCATGCCGTTCGTCCCCAGTGCGCCGACGAACCTCACCACGATCATGCTCGCTGAGCACATCGCGCGTCATTGCCTCGGGCCACACCAAGGCATCTCAGCAACAAGGAGGATCGCGAGTTGATTGAGACCCCGTCACGACACCTCGCGTGGGCAGGACGAGGTGGCGATGGTCGATAGCTCGGGGACGCACCTCTATCTCGTGCTCGTGAAAGCGCACCGCACGATGGCGCGCCACGCCCACCGCAGCATCGCCGCGCACGACCTCGGCTTCTCCGACTTCACGATCCTCGAGGCGCTGCTGAACAAAGGTCCGATGCTGGTCAACGAGATCGGCCGACGTATCGAGCTGACCAGCGGCAGCATCACCACCGCCATCGACCGCCTCGAAGAGCGCGGCCTCGTCGAGCGCTCCGCCGACGCCGGCGATCGCCGCGCCAGGCAAGTATCCCTGACGCGCACCGGCCGCGCGCTCATCACGCGCATCTTTGATGGGCACAAGTCAGTCCTCGACGCCGCCGCCGACGGCCTCAAGCGCGCGGAGCGCGAAAAGCTGATCGCACTGCTCAAGAAGCTGGGCCTGAGCGCGCAGGCGAAGCTTGCCGAAGAACCGGGCGGCTGACGCTCTCCCCCTCCGATCGACCTAGGGGATGATCGTCGGCACGAGTCCGCCGTCAGCGCCGAGAGCGCGCCCGGTCGTCGCCGAGGCGAAGTCGGACGAGAGGTAGGTCACCAGGTGGGCGATCTCCTCGGGTCGGATGACGCGACCGAGCAGTGAGCCGGCCGCCCGCCCCTCCGCGATGAACCGCTTCTCTTGTTCGGCGCGGCTGAGGCCCGGGTAGATGTTGTCCCACATCGCGAGGACGCCGTCGCTCATCGTCGGACCCGCGAGGACGCAGTTGACCGTGACTCCCGTTCCTGCCAGAGCCTGCGCGAATCCTCGCGAAGCCGCCAGCTGCGCGGTCTTGGTCACGCCGTAGTGCACCATGGTTGGTCGGCGGCTGCACACCGGCCTCGCTCGAGATGAAGACCACCCGACCATGACCGCGCTCGACCATCCTCGAGGCGTAGTGCCTTGTGAGGCGGATGCCGGAGAGCACGTTGACCTCGAACATCCGCCGCCACCCGTCATCGTCGATATCGAAGGCCGGCTGGGCCTTGAAGATGCCTACGTTGTTGACCAGGATGTCGACACGCGGCACTTGGTCGAAGATCTGCTGCGCTCCAGCACTCGTGCTGACGTCGCAGCTACGATGCCGTGCGCCTTGAGCTGCGCCGCGACGGTGTCCACCAGTGCTGCACCAATCCGTTCACACCCTCGTCAGGTCGCAAGTTAGAGGGGCCCGGGTGTTCACCAGGACAATCCGAAACGATTCCAGCAAAAATTGGCAACCGCCCTGACCGAGCCGCGCTCTTGATTTCCGCAGCGGTTCGGTCTCTGTGACGCGCGAGCCGTTAGCGAGAAGTGTCCTCGTTAAGACCTCGTCGCCAGGTCAAGGGTTCTGCCGCACAGTCGTGACGCTCGGCGGCTAGAGCGCATCAAAGACCAATAAGCACGGTCGCAGTATGGAATGGCCGTGGGATGGTTCTCGGGATGAATGGGAGGTCGATCAATGGTCACATTGAAGATCAACGGTAAACCCCACATCGTCGATGCGTCGCCGGACATGCCGTTGCTGTGGGCCTTGCGCGATCTCCTCGGCATGAACGGGACCAAGTTCGGCTGCGGCGTCGCTCTCTGCGGCGCGTGCACGGTGCACCTGGATGGCATCCCCAGACGATCCTGCGTGATGCCGGTCAGCGCCGCGGCCGGACATTCGATCACCACGATCGAGGGAGTGGGCGCCACCGCTACTGGCAAGCGGGTTCAGCAAGCCTGGCTCGACCTGGAGGTTATACAGTGCGGCTACTGCCAGTCCGGTCAGATCATGGCCGCCGCCGCGCTGCTCGCGAAGATACCGGCGCCTACCGACACCGATATCGACCAGGCGTTGTCCGGGAACATTTGCCGCTGCGGCACCTATCCCCGCATCCGTGAGGCCATCAAGCGGGCGGCTCGCAAACCGGCGACTGCCAAGAAGGAGAGCTGACCATGGGCCACATGTCGCGTCGCCAGCTCCTCTTCACGGGCGCGGCCGCCGGCGGTGGATTCCTGCTCGGGCTGCATCTCGAGGCGTTGCCGCGCGTGCTGGCGGCACCCGCCAACGGGACTCAGACCGACTTCGCGCCGAACGCGTTTATTCGCATCGGCAAGGACGGCCGGGTCACGCTGATCATGAACCAGGTCGAAATGGGACAGGGCACCTACACCTCGATGCCCATGTTGATCGCGGAAGAGCTGGAGGTGGGATTGGACCAGGTCCACCTCGAGCACGCCCCGCCCGACGACAAGCTGTACGCGAACCCGATCTTCGGCGATCAGGAAACTGGTGCGTCGACCTCGGTGCGAGCGTTCTACGAGCCGCTTCGCCGCGCCGGTGCGACCGCGCGCACCATGCTAGTGGCCGCTGCCGCTGAGACCTGGAGCGTGGACACGGCGTCGTGTCGTGCTCGCAGAGGAGTCGTCACCCATCCGCCGACCGGCCGCAAGCTGTCGTACGGTGCCCTGGCCGAAAAAGCCGCGAAGCTGCCGGTGCCGGCGCAAGTTGCCTTGAAGGATCCGAAGGATTTCAAGCTGATCGGTACTCCCGCCAAGCGACTCGATACTCCGGCAAAGGTGAACGGCAAAGCGGAGTACGGCATCGACGTCCGACTGCCCGGAATGAAGATCGCCACGGTCGCTGCGAGCCCAGTAGTCGGCGGCAAGCTGGCCAGCGTCGATGACAGCAGAGCCAGGGCAATCAAAGGAGTGCGCCAGATTGTCCGCCTCGACGATGCGGTTGCGGTCGTGGCTGATCACATGTGGGCGGCCAAGCAGGGATTGGCAGCGCTCGACATTCGCTGGGACGACGGACAGCACGGAAGGATCAACACCGCCGATGTCGTCGAGGGCCTGGCCGCCGCCGCGCAGACGCCGGGCGTGGTCGTGCGAAACGAGGGAGACGCGGCGGCAGGTCTCGAGGGAGCGACGAACAAGCTCGAGTCGGTGTACGAGGTTCCCTTCCTCGCGCACGCGACGATGGAGCCGATGAACTGCACGGTCCGCTTGAGCCCGGACCGCTGCGAGATCTGGACGGGAACGCAAGTCATCACGCGCGCCCAGGGGGCCGCCGCCAGGATCACGGGCCTGCCCCTCGACAAGGTGGAAGTGCACAACCATTACTTGGGCGGCGGATTCGGCCGACGCCTCGAGTTCGACATCGTCATGCAGGCCGTGCGCATCGCCCAGCAGGTCGAGGGTCCGGTGAAGGTGATCTGGACACGCGAGGAGGATATCCAGCACGACGTCTATCGGCCGTACTACTACGACCGCATGGCGGCGGCGCTGAATGCGGAGGGCCAGCCGGTCGCATGGATGCACCGGATCGTCGGCCCGTCGATCATCGCCCGCTACCTGCCGGCCGCTTTCAAGAACGGGATCGACATCGACGGGGTGGACGGAGCGGCGCAGCTGCTCTACGACATCCCGGCGATCCGAGTCGAGTACGTGCGCCACGAGGAGCCCGCCTTGAACACCGGGTTCTGGCGAGGCGTCGGAGTGACACACAACAACTTCGTGATCGAGAGCTTCGTCGACGAGCTCGCCGCCGCCGCGAAGCAGGATCCTGCCGCCTTTCGCCGTGCCCTTCTCCGCAAATCGCCTCGCGCGACGGCGGTCCTGGACATCGCCACACAGGCGTCCGGATGGGGCAAGCCGCTGCCCGCAGGCCGTGGCCGCGGCGTCTCGGTGCTGTTCAGCGAATGGGGCAGTTATCTGGCGGAGGTGGCCGAGGTCTCGGTGTCGAAGACGGGCGAGGTCCGCGTCCACCGGGTCGTCTGCGCAGTCGATTGCGGGACGGTCGTGAACCCGGACACGGTGAAGGCCCAGATCGAGAGCGGGATAGTCTTCGGAATCAGCGGCGCCCTGTGGGGCGGCGTGACGCTCAAGAACGGCCGGGTCGAGCAGTCGAACTTCCATGACGTTCGAGTCATGCGAATCAACGAGGCGCCGGCCATCGAGGTGCACCTGGTGCGCAACCTGGAAGCGCCAGGCGGAATCGGCGAACCAGGCACGGCCGTCACCGCTGCCGCG